>Ga0105052_10000022_pt1 | contig 153787 bp, 150 predicted proteins | sample FRY03_FD_78094 | JGI IMG/M metagenome (GOLD analysis project Ga0105052, IMG submission 78094) | Freshwater microbial communities from Lake Fryxell liftoff mats and glacier meltwater in Antarctica - FRY-03 | ecosystem: Environmental > Aquatic > Freshwater > Ice > Glacier meltwater ... | reverse complement strand
GAGCGTGTAAAAAGCGCCTCAAAAGTCTTAAAAAGTATCTTGGCATCACCAGTAAAAGTAATATGATGCACATATTCTAAATCGTACTTGAGCTTGCCGTGTATGCTGAGATTGTTACGGCCATAAGCTTGTGCGTAGCCAGTAACGCCTGGTAGTACACTTACGCGCGTACGTTGCTTGGGCGTCATATTCTCATAGTATTCGTGTATCCATGGGCGTGGGCCTATAAAAGACATCTCGCCTCGCAAAATATTGAACATCTGTGGAACCTCATCGAGCGAGAGTGAGCGAGCTACACTACCCATGCGTGTTACTTGATTGGCCTTGGTAGTATCGCGTACGTCGTTGGTAGCAGCCATGGTACGAAACTTGTACATTTTAAATAATTCTCCATTGACGCCAGTGCGCTCTTGGGTAAAAAGACACGGGCCTTTGCTATCAATCTTAATAAGTATGGCTATAATAATACCGGCTGGTAGTGCCAGCACAAGAACTATGAGGGCCAATCCGCTATCAATGGTTCGTTTTACATACCGTTGATAGATCATGACTAGCTCCCTTAATTCGTTAGTTTATTTCGTTCTACTTCTAAGAGTTTGGCGGCTTCTACAGCCTTCTCATTGCGAGTAAACTCAGCTACTAGCTTGGCAGCACGGGCTTGACGCTTGGCTCGGCGAGACTCAGCAGCACGCTCAGCCTTGGTAAGCTTTTTGGTGGGCTTAGTAGCTTTGGTAGCTTCAGCAAGTTTTTGGGCAGCCTGCTTTTGCGCAGCTTGCTCTCTAGCTATTACAGCGGCCTTATGTTCTGCCACTTGCTTGGCTTGCATTGCACTACGTTCTTCTGCTCTTTGCTTGCGCTCATCAACACGCTTTTGTTTGGCATTGGCAAACTTAGCCTTAAGCTCAGCAACCTGCGCAGTACGTTTGGCTTTACGGGCCGCTTTACGCTCTGTAGCCTTTGCGACCTGTTCTGCTTTTTGCGCAGCAGCTTTTTTGTCAGCTCGCTTTTGGGCTGCAGCAGCCTTACGCTTGTCGCTAGCTAATTGGCGCGTAGCAACCTTGGCTTCTTCTTGACGCTTTACCTCGGCCACCTTTTCGGCGGCTAGCTTGGCAATGGCTTGTTGCTCAGCAGCTTTTTCTATCTCTTGGCGCTTAATCTCGGCTTGTTTTTGACGAGCCAACTCGGCTACCGCCTCTTGCTTGGCTTGTGCTTCGGCTTGCTTTTGAGCTAGCTTGGCAGCAGTAGCTTCTTCTTGCTCGCGCTTGGCAGTGGCTTGGGCAAGCTGTTGCTCACGTATCTGAGCTTGCTTGGCCTGCTCAGCAACAATTTGCTCTTTCTCTAGTTTGTCAGCTGCTTGCTGGGCTGCTCGAATTTTAGCTTGCTCATCAGCCCGTTTTTGCCTGGCTACCACCTTGGTCTGGGCTGCAATGGCACGTCTTGCTCTGGCTTGAGCACGCTTAGTACGACGAGCTTGGGTACGCTTTGTCTGGGCCTTACGCCAAATAGCAATGCGCTGTCTTAGGCTAGGCTTAGATTTGCGCTTAGGTTTACTCTTATTCTTGCGTTTGGTGTTGTCTTTGCCGGTGGTCTGAGGCTCGGTCCGATTTTTGGCGGCACTTTGTGCAAAGTCGTACATAAAAAATATCAGTATAATGGCGGCTAGTAGGCCGGCTACAGTACCCAGGGCTAGTACTAGAGGCTTGCGCACATTGTATGGCTTGTTTGCCAAGCTGGCGCTATCTACTATCTGTATATCATCTTTGTCATAGAGTACTTTTACTTCAGACTTAAATGAGGCAATAGCGGCATTAAGTACACTCTTACTGCGTTCTGGGTCTTTGGTAGACACTGCTACTTTAAGTACCTCGGTGTCTTTTTCGTTACTGGCTTCAATAGCATCAGACAAGCTCGCGTAGTCTTGATCAAGCTGTAGATCTGATATGGTTGGCTCAAGCACACGGCGCGACTTAATGAGCTCTAGATAATTGTTGATGCGGGTGGCATCTTTGGGTGTCGCGGTGGTGCCAGAGTTGATAAGTATGAGGGTAGCGTTACTTTTGTACTGAGCAACTTGAATATAGTTGTTGTACACAAATCCAGCGCCCAAACCTAGCAGGCCAAAGGCAATAATGAGCAGCCAAAACTTGGCATAATATTTTGCTAATTGATAGAGATTTATTTCTTGCACGGTGGTTCCTTATATCGGATAGGATGATACCACTAGAACACCTTTATGTCAATGAGTCAACCGTGCTTATGCTTATAAAACTAATCATTTTGAAGCCTTACCATTACCTCACTCACATAATTTCCCTATACAAAAAAGTCACATCTGTGACTTTTGATAATTTCATGGTGACCCCGGCGGGATAGCGGCTTCGCCTTCTACACCCTATCATGCTCAAAGTAAACTTTTGTGCGTGATAGAGCTACGCCGTCCCCGCTTCGCGTGCTCCATTCTGCTAGAATGACCAAAGAAAAAACCCAAAACGAGTTTGGATATTTTCTTTGGTGACCCCGGCGGGATTCGAACCCGCGATCTTCAGGATGAGAACCTGATGTCCTAGGCCACTAGACGACGGGGCCATGAATTTCATTACTTAAGTAATTGCAAACCAAGTAACGCAAGTTGCATAATAATTCACTAAAAAAACAATGCTAGACAAGCAGTATGGTGACGCGGTATTATAAACACAAGTTTTGTTTTTGAGGAAGTACTAACGCTTAAGCCAAGGGTATGTGGGCTTGACAACACAGGGGGTATTTTCGTACTATATTCGTATAAGTAATTTTGGTGCACAGAACGTTTGTGAGGTAGTTGACGACGGCATAAATGCCATATATAGTGTAATAACATATAGCATAAGCACTACATGTGGTGATATAAACAATAAATAGATTTTCTAAAGGAGGGTGAGAAGATGACATTTTCAAGTATAAAAAAACGTAATGGCCAGGTGGTAGACTTTGATTCTGGCCAAATTATAGTAGCTATTCAGAAAGCTAGCGATTCGGCTGATGGTGAGATTCAAGCTGGGCTTATTCCAGCACTTGTCGATGAAATTGTTTCCCACCTTGAAGCCCTAAACAACGATACCGTGCCAGATGTCGAGACAATCCAAGACCTAGTCGAACAAGAGCTTATGCGATCCGACTACTTTAAGACAGCTAGAAGCTACATTCTCTACCGTGAGGAACACAAGGCCTTACGCGAAGTAGAGGCAAGTCGATCTGCCAGCAAGCTAGAACACAATGCCCTGAAAGTGACCTTGGCAGACGGTAGTATTGATCACTTCAGCTACACACGTCTAGTCAAAGACCTCGTCAGCGCTTCAGAGGGGCTAGAAGACTCTGTAGATATAGACGAGCTGGCTCAGCTCACCAAAAGCAGTTTGTATGACGGTATAACAATAGAAGAGCTTCAAGATGCCCTAATCATGTCTGCCAGTTCTTGTATCGAGAAAGACAGTGCTTACTCTACCCTTGCCGCCAGACTACTCTTAAAAAAAATATACCGAGAAGTATTAAATACTGATAAGCCATCAGAACTCAACACTAACTACCAAGAGACTTTTAAGAGCTTTATAAAAGACACTGTTAAAGAAGGCCGCTTAGATAAGCGCCTGCTAGATTTTGACCTAGAAGAGCTAGCCAGCCATATTCAGCCAGAGCGTGATGATCTATTTGATTACATGGGGCTAGATATGCTGCACGACAGATACTTTATCCAAAACGAAGGCCGAGGCGTAAGACTAGAGACTCCGCAGATTTTCTGGATGCGAATCGCAATGGGCCTGTCTGTCTTAGAAAATAAATCAGACAAAAATAGCTGGGCCAAAAAGTTCTATGACACTTTATCAACTCTTCGCTATGTACCATCAACACCAACCCTGTTCCATTCTGGTACCACCTTCGCTCAGCTCAGCTCATGTTTTTTGAACACCGTAGATGACGACCTCAAGCATATTTTTAAGGTCTATCTAGACACTGCCTTAATGAGCAAGTTTTCTGGAGGAATTGCTACAGACTGGACAAACATCAGAGGCACTGGCTCACTTATCAAGACCGTTAATATCCCCTCACAAGGCGTTATACCGTTTCTAAAAATAGCCAACGACACCACAGTCGCTATTTCAAGATCTGGCAAGCGCAAAGGTGCAACATGCGTTTATCTGGAGACTTGGCACCTTGATATAGAAGACTTCTTAGAGCTCCGTAAAAATACTGGCGACGAGCGCCGCCGTACTCATGATATGAATACAGCCAACTGGATCCCTGACCTGTTCATGAAGCGGGTTGAAGCCGAGGGCCAATGGACCCTATTTTCACCTAACGAAGTGCCAGAGCTACACCACATCTACGGAGCCGAGTTTGATAAAAAATATCAAGAATACGAGCAGCTCGCTGACGAAGGAAAAATAGAGGCTTTTCGAAGAGTTCCGGCAGCCCAGCTCTGGCGCAAAATGCTAACAATGCTGTTTGAAACCGGTCATCCCTGGATCAACTTCAAAGACGCCTGCAATATCCGCTCACCTCAAGACCACGCCGGAGTTATCCACAATTCTAATCTCTGCACAGAAATCACTTTAAATAACTCAGCCGAAGAAACCGCTGTTTGTAATCTAGGCTCAGTAAATTTAGCCAGACATATCACTAGCTCTAAGCTAGATAAAGACTTAGTGGCCAAGACTGTAGAGGCCGGTATGCGTATGCTTGATAACGTAATTGATATTAATTATTACACTACTACTGAGTGCGAGACTTCAAACCTTCGTCACCGACCAGTCGGAATGGGCATTATGGGCTTTCAAGACGCACTATATTTGTTAGACATTCCATTTAATTCTGAGAAAGCTGTTAGCTTTGGCGATGAAAGCATGGAACTAATCAGCTACTATGCCATTTTAGGCTCAAGCCAGCTAGCCAAAGAACGCGGCGCCTACAAATCTTACAAGGGCTCTAAGTGGGACCGCGGAATATTCCCCGTCGACACCTTAGACTTACTAGAAAAAGACCGCGGCATCAAAATAGACGTTAAGCGCAAAGGCAAGCTAGACTGGAAAGATGTACGAGCTCACGTCAAAAAACACGGCATGCGCAATTCTAATACCATGGCGATAGCCCCTACAGCCTCTATATCGAACATTTCTGGTTGTTACCCCTGCATTGAGCCCATCTATAAAAATCTCTATGTTAAGTCAAATATGAGTGGTGAGTTCACTGTCATCAACTCCTACCTAATCGATGACCTTAAGAAAAATAATCTATGGACAAAAGAAATCATGGAAAAAATAAAATTCCATGACGGCTCTCTTCAGAAAGTTACCGAAATTCCGGTAGGCCTGAGAGAAAAATACCAAGAAGTTTTTGAGATAGATGCTCAATGGCTTGTAAAAATAGCCGCTCACCGTGGCAAATGGATAGATCAAAGTCAGAGCCTAAATATCTTTGTTCAGGGTGTATCAGGCAAGAAACTCTCAGATATCTATACCTACGCCTGGAAAATGGGCCTCAAGACGACTTACTACTTACGGTCGCTTGCAGCTTCACAGGTAGAAAAGTCTACCGTTGACACTGCTGAGTTTGGCTCAACTCACAAGCGTGAGTTTGCCACCGTCGCGCAAGACGCCCCTTTGCCCTCGCAAAAAGCCCTAAACAAAATTGCAAAAACCTGTGCCATCACAGACCCCGAATGCGAAGCTTGTCAATAAAAATAAAGGAGAAAATATTATGCCAATCAAAATGAGTAAAAAAAGACCAAACGTAAATAAGCGCCGTATCATAAACGGCGAAGACGCTGATGTTATACAGCTCCACCCCATGAAACATATATTTGCCTGGGACGCCTACCTAGCCGGTAATGCCAATCACTGGCTACCCACCGAAATTGCCATGCAAGACGACATTGAGCTATGGAAATCCCCCCGTCTCTCAGAAGACGAGCGGTTAGCTTTTAAGACGGCGCTAGGCTTTTTCACCACCGCAGACTCCATAGCCGCTAACAATATAGTACTTGGCCTATATGAGCATGTTAGCTCACCAGAGTGCCGTATGTATTTACTGCGCCAAGCCTATGAAGAAGCAATCCACACCCATGCCTATCAATACATTGTAGAAAGTCTAGGCCTTGATGGCGGTGAAATATTTAATATGTACCGTGAAAATTCTGCCCACCACAGTAAAGCAGACTTTATACTGGGCTTCAATGATGGCATTTTCGCAGACGGTTTTCACACCGGTACTTTTAAAAACGATCAAAAATTTTTAGAGAATCTATGTATTTTCTCACTGATTTTAGAAGGTATATTCTTCTACTCTAGTTTTGCGGTGATATTCGGTTTTCAGCGTCAAAACAAGCTAGTTGGTAGTGCTGAACAAATTCAGTATATAATGCGCGACGAATCACAGCACCTCAACTTTGGTATCAATATGATCAACGCTATTAAAGAAGAGCAGCCCGAATTATGGGACGACAAATTTCAAAAGCATATGATTGATCTTGTTCGTCAAGCCACCAAACTAGAGTACGAGTATGCTCAAGCAGTTTTCCCGCGCGGCATATTTGGTATGAACGCAGATGGTTTCAAGCAGTACATAGAATATATTGCCGACAGAAGACTTAGTGCAGTAAGCCTACCTAAGCAGTTCAATGTCAAAAATCCTTTTCCATGGATGAGCGAAGCTGTAGATCTTTCAAAAGAAAAGAACTTTTTTGAAACACGGGTGACTGAGTACCAGACAGGCGGCACGCTAGACTGGTAGCAGTACTACTTCCCTATTAGAATTTTTGCAATGGCTTTAATAAGACCCTTTCGGTAAGTACCAGTAAAGTTGTGGTTACCTTCAATACTCATCAGCTTAACGCCGGTCACGGCACTCAGCTGAGAGTTGCGTACCATTTCGTCTTGCTTAGCAGCAATAATAAATGTTGGAGCTTGCTTGGCTAACTGACTGTATAGCTTGATTGGCCTAGTAGTGCGAAGGCCTAGCATAAAGCGGGTACTTAGCAGTATTTGACTGCCATCATTTTTAAATATCATAACCGCCCCAGACTTAAGTAGCTTGCGGTTTGGTCTCTGCTTTGATCGCCTAGCTGAAACAGATGAGGGTGGTGCTAACAAAATTGCTTTAGACAATTTTATATTTTTAATAAGCCCTGGCATGATAGAGCCTTGAGAATGGGCAATCAGAATAATTTCTGCATCAGAATCAAAACTATAGATAGCCTTAATATGATCTGATAGATTTCTAGCCTGCTGCCGGTAGCTGGGCACAGTCATAAGTTTTCCTTCAAGACTGTAGCTGTTGTATTCAAACATCACAGCTTGATAGCCGCTAAATGCCTGGGCAATATCACTAAACATCCCTTTGCTATCTTTTCTAACCCCAAAGCCGTGCGAGAACAATAGATATTTCATTACTAAATATTTTTTAAGCGCTTTATAGACTCATCTTTGCCTAGAGTGACAAAGATATCAAATAACCCTGGGGCTTCAGTGCGGCCGGTTAGAGCTACGCGCAGAACATAAAATAGCCTGCCTACCGGTGCATCTAGTTTCAAAGCTAAACCCCGTAGCGCCAGCTCTACTGAATCATGATCGAATTGAATATCTTTAATACTTTCTAATGTTTCGGCTGCCCATAACTTAGCGGTTTCAATATTATCCTTTTTGCAAAGCATGATTAAATCAACCTCTGGGGTATCGAAAAATATTTCCATAATATATTTGGCTTGGTCAAAACGTTTTATTCTCTCACGGTCTAAGCTAAGTACTGACATAAAGTAATTCATATCATCAAGCCAGCTAGCAGGCAGAAATGGTCTAATACCCTCAACTAGCTCAGATTCTGAGAGTTTATTGCGCAAATACTCGCCATTCATCCAGTCAAGCCGATTGGCGTCAAAAACAGCTGGGCTTTTTTGGATTCTATCAATTTTAAATTTTTCTATAAGTTCTTGAGGTGAGAAAACTTCTTGAGTCGTACCATCGTTCCAGCCAAGCATTGCCAAAAAATTAAGCAGGGCTTCAGGTAAATAGCCTTTAGTTTTATATTCTAACACATCAACATCACCATCTCGCTTACTGAGCTTTTTTTTGCCATCAGGGCCTAAAATTGGTGGTAAATGAATCCATTTTGGCCTAGCAAATTCAAGTAGATCGTACAAAATTGCATGCTTGGCAGTACTACTTATAAACTCATCGCCGCGAATAACATGAGAAATATTCATTATGCCATCATCTACAACGTTGGCAAAATTGTAGGTTGGGTAGCCATCAGCCTTAATTATAATAAAATCATCAATTATGCTGTTGTTAGTAGTGAATTCCCCTCTCACTTCGTCTTGCCAAATAGTGCTGCCTGTATCTGATACTTTTAGTCTTATTGGCAGACTACCCTGTGCTGGACCCTGCTGGCTTGGTTCCATACTTTGAGAATAAACAAAAGGCCTTTTTTCAATAATAGCTTCAGCTCGCAAGGCTTGTATTTGTTCGGGGCTTGAATAAGAATAATAAGCTAAGCCAGAGTCTAATAGCTTTTTGGCGTATTTTTTGTAGTGATCTAGCCTCTGTGATTGCACATAGGGACCGTGCTTACCTGGTTTTTCTTGGTACCAAACGCCCTCGTCTGGGTGTAGCCCCAGCCAATCAAGAGATTTGATTATCTGTTCAGCGCCGGTTTGAACAAACCGCTCTCTGTCGGTGTCTTCTAGGCGTAAAATAAAATCACCTCCATTTGCTTTTGCAAATAGGTAATTAAATAAAGCGGTTCTGATTCCGCCAATGTGCAGCATACCAGTTGGGCTAGGAGCAAAACGGGTTCTTACAACTTGTTTCATAACAAGATTATACCTGAAATAGCTGACCAAGCCTAGCTGAGCATATCTTCTGGGGATATTTCGTTGTAGTGAGAGTCAGCTAGTTGTTTGTAAAATATAACTTTGGTGGTAGTCTCTTCTGGGTCATAGATATACTGCACTCTGTCTGCGCTGCCTTTTTGATGATAATGGGTTTTCTTGTCAATTATTGCCGGGCTAGTAACTCTGTCAATTCGATATTTGATATTGTCTTTTTCAAATTCGATTCTTTCAATAGTTTTTTTATGGGCACCATCGTCTTCTAGTTTTTGACTTAGCCTGTCGCTTGAGTCAATACCATATTTTTCATCAATTAAGTTTATTAAGTCGTCCCAGCCTTTATCACTCATACTTCCCCCTTATATGCTTGTTGCCATTTTAATAATCTGATCTCTTGATAGCCCGTTGTCTTCACCTTCTATTCTATACCAACTACCTTGATTTACCCAGCTGGCTTGGTTGTTATACATATAAATTGTCAAGCCTTGTGACTGCAGTGCAGTATAGTTAGTGGCTTTACTTTGTAGATAATTTTCAGCAAGTGCCTGAGAGTCCCAGTCTGTTCGGCTCTCGCTGACAGATACTTTCTTACTGCCATCTTGCGAGGCGAGCTGATAGCTTATATTGCCCGGGCTGGCTGAAATATCGCCAGAGATTTTCCAGCCACTTGGTAGGTAGCCGGGCAGCGAGGCGTTGATTCCGGCTTTAGAGCTTGCGACTTTTAGAGCTAAATTAGGAAAATTTATTTGCCAAACGTAAAAGCCAAGTAGTGCAACACCAGCCATACTTGCCACCATGCTAGCAACTTTGCCAGCGGTTTTTTTGGTTGGTGCGATTGATTTTGGCTGTGCAGACTGAGACTGAGACTCAGACTTAGCAGCGGCTGGCTGGGGGCTGGCTGGGGGCTGTTGAATATTTTTGGCTGGGGCAGCTGTGTTTGTCTGGGCGGGTGCTGGCGGTGCAAGAGCTGGCTGAGTAGGATTTGAGCTAGCTGCAGCAGGGGCCGAAATACCATTCATACTTAGACTAGAGCCAGAATTGTTTTTAATAATTGAGTCTATTTGTTCAGGTGTAGTTGCTTTGCCATCTGGGCCTACCAGGCGCTTGGCAAAAGGGTTTATGGTAGCTATGTTTTGATCGTCTAAAGGCTTAATTACTTTCATAGCAGTACTGGCAAGAATACCGTCTTGGTCTGGGTCTTGGTCTGTCGCAGATGGAGCTTTGTTGAATGAATCAGCACCTTGGCTACTCAGCTCTTTAAGTTGCTCGTCACTAAATATGGCCTCATCGCTGCCTTCAAGAGAAGACATCTCGCTACCAAGTCTTTCTGTGCCCTTGGTTGGCTTTAAGACCTTGCTTGGAGAATCTTTTTTATGATTCTGAGCAGATGCAGCTTTAGTAATAGCAGGCTTATCTGCTTGCTTAGCGGTAATGTCGTGCATGGTGGTGATCTGGGGCATAGCCGAGCTATCTTGGCTACTAGGCTTAGCAGCTGTTTCGTCATTTACAGAAGTATTGGCCTGGGGTAAGACCGGCTTGTCTACCGTAGTAGCTGGCACCTCAGCTGGTAGAGGCACAGGCGGCTGAGCTGGCATCGCGGCGGGCTGCTGTGGAGCTGGTATAGGTCTAGGAATCTGCTGAACTGGTGCAAGTGAATAGCCAGGAGCTTGGGGGGCTGGCATAGGGCCGGCCTGGCTCACTGGCGGCTGAGTGGGCATAAGAGCTTGGGGAGCTGGCATGGGTCTAGGAATCTGCTGAACTGGTGCAAGTGAATAGCCAGGAGCTTGGGGAGCTGGCATTGGAGCCGGTATTGGCATAGGAGCTTGGGGGGCTGGCATTTGCGCTGGCGCCGGGGCTAAGCTAGGCTGGCTAGCCTGCACGATAGGTTCAGAAACATTTAGTGGAGCAACAGACATTGTTGCCGGATTATTACCTTGAGCCTGTGTAGTATTGGCAATTGGCGAGGGGTTGACCTGCCCAAAACCTAGACTTGAAGTACCGCAATTTGCACAAAAAGTCTTACCAGCTACGGTTACCTTATATTTATCTTCGCATTCGGGGCACTGCATTAATTAAACTACCTTTATAATATATGGTTATATCTATTGTAGTCTAAATAATATCAAGCGTAAACAGTTTGGCTAGAGCTTTTTAGCTTGCTTTCTAACTCTAAATACAAAGCCTAGTGAGCCCAGCTGCCTAATAACTCGTGTTGGCTGAATAGCTAGTCGCCAAAGCCATTCCAGGCCGGTTCTTTGAATCCAATGCGGGGCTCTTTTGATGTCACCGCCAAACTCTTTATAGTCAAAAGTACCACCTTCACCAATAAGCACAGTAGCTAGATTATTATCTAAGTATTTTGCAATAAATTGCTCTTGCTTAGAAAACCCTGTCGCAACGAATAAAATATCTAATCGAGACGATTTTATTTCCTTGATCATCATTGCTTCGCTAGACTGGTCGTAGTAGCCATTCCAAACTGCCAGATATTTGAGCTTAGGAAATTTTTTGAATATTGCTTTTTTCCTTTTAACAGGCTCTCTGCCACCAATAATACCTATTCTCCAGCCGTGCTGAGCTGCTAGGCTGAACAAGGGAATTGTTTGATTAGCACCGGCCATCTTGGCTGGAATTATACTATTTCTCCAGCTTTCATTTTGTAACCAAAAAAACAAGCTAGCTAGCAACTTGGGCTTAGAGGTAAGTGGATTTGCGTACAAATAGCTTGCCGCCCATTGTAGAGAAATACCATCGGCTAAAACTAAATCTGCGTTGTTAATAATATCTTTTAGGGCTGGGTTATTCTCAGCCTTCTTGAAAAATTCTACATATGGCTTCACCACATAAAAAGACTTACTAGAATTTTTGCTCACAAGGCTTGATATGATGTTGTTAGCCTCGGGTATGGTTAGCCTATCTACTTTGATGCCCAGAATATCTACTCGTGGTGGTCGGTTATTTTTCATCTCTAGATCCTTTGACGATTTTTTCTACTGCTAGACTAAAATTATGCTCAAAACTTTCACTCGAATAGCTTTGAGCTGAAAGCCTTATTTTAGCGGTATCAAAACTTTTTAATTGAAATTGTTTGATTGTCTTATTTAAGCTAGCCACTGAATTTTGCTCGAAAAAAATACCATTATTTGAGTTGATTGTTTCGGCTAGACCTCCCCCACTCAGCGCTACAACTGGTGTCCCAGCTGCGATTGACTCAACAGGGGCAATACCAAAGTCTTCTATTGAAACAAATAGTAGTGCCTTGGCCTGGGCCAGCAGCAGCCATTTTTTATCATGCCCTACCCTGCCTAGAAACTTAATATTTTTATGCCCCTTTGCTAGATTTTTTAGTCTCGAACTATCTGGCCCATCACCGGCTACTAGTAGCTGTAAGCCATTTTCCGAAAAAGCCTTAATAGCAAGTTCAATATTTTTGTAACGACTCAGCACAGATAGTATTAAGTAGTAGTCTTTGGGGTCTTTGCTAGCTTTGGCAACTGAAGTGACTAATTCGACAGGCGGGTAAACTACCAGACTTGTTCTGCCATAGTATTTATTTATACGCCCAGAAATATATTTACTAATTGCAATAAATTCATCTACGCCCTGGCTGTGGTAGTAGTCCCATAGTCTAATTTTAGATACAAGCTTAGTAATAAAAAATCTACTAACAGGGCCTATTTTTAGCGGCCCAAGTTTTTGACTATCTAAGTACTTTGGCCAGCTGTCCCAGATCATTCTGGCTGGGCTAAAACAGTAGCAAATGTGTTTAGTATTTTTGCCGATTGTAATGTTTTTTACCCAAGCGCTAGAGACAGAAATAACTAGGTCGTAGTCTTGAAAGTTAAAATTATCAACCGCTCTAGTGATGAAAGGCAAAAGAAGGCTAGGGTTCTTTTGCATGAAAGCCGGAAAGCGTTGTAATCTACTGGTAACAACTCTGTGGCCAGCAGCGAGGTCTGCGAACTTAGCTGGATTGTAAACTAGGCAGTACAAGTCTGCAGCCGGATAGAGTGTGAGTATTTGCTTAAGTGTAGCCTCTCCACCACCACTTTTGGTATTAAGCCAATCATAGGCTATCGCTATTTTCATTTTAAAGCCCTAGCTTTTTGAATACCAAGTAGGCTAAAAAGTAAGATTGCTAGAGTGCTGTCGGCTAGTGTATGCAAGAAAAGGCTACTTATAGCCAGGCCGCAAATTGTTGCGAATAAGCTCGCTGAAACAACTGAATCAAGACCTCTGGCTTGGCTCGAAATATACATTTTTTTGGCTAACATTACCAAAAATACTATGTACAAAACAAGCCCAAGCAGGCCAGTCTCAATAGCGATTTGTAGGTACCAATTTTCAGTGATAAGTGGCTTTTCTGCGAAAAAACTAGCTGGCCCTGCACTACCTACTCCCTGGCCAAGAGGCTTTTCAAGGGCCGAATCTAGGCCAGCTCTTTGTGATGTCAGTCTTTCTAAGTCAGAGCCGGTAAGTTTGCCGCTCGAACAGTCACCATGAAGTAACAATGTATTTATAGAGCTGAACTGCTGACAGATATTTATCTGGCTGATAAAAATTATGCCACTTAATAGCAGGGCGACACTAACTGCAACTACAGCTAATTGTATTTTTTTGTTAAAACAAATTAAGACAGCTACACCGCAACCGACTGCCGCGCCCAGCCAAGCACTTCTAGAATATGTCATGTATAAAGGCAGACAAAAGCCAACAAAACCAAGCATCCAGAGCCAGTTTTTTTTGCGGAGAGCTAAACTTAAACATAGTAGCAGTGGAATTAAAAGATACGCTCCTAGCTGGTTGGGGCCACCAAGAGTAGAAAAAACTCGCACCATTGAGTCAGATCCTTCGACGAACTGAGCCGGCTGAATCGAGCTCATAGAATAGCCAATCTGAGAAAGTACATTAGGACTAAAAAGCCAAGGCTGAAGAGCTGCCAGGACTGCAACAATAGTGGCAGGTATCAAAATAATTTTCAGAACACGCTCAGAACTAAACTTTTTGGCAGCAATTTGCACCGCTAAAAATAAAACCAACACACTCAAGTTGGTTTTTATTCCCGCCAAGAGAGCTGAAGTTTGGGGCCGAACTAGGGTCGACACCACTATACTCAAAATAACAATCGCAATTGTCAAGGCGTTGATTGCATCAAGTTTAAAAAGCCTTTTGTCTCGCAGGTAGGCTGCAAAGGAAAGTAGTACAATTAAACCTATCAAAAGTTCTTTCCAAAGCTGCAAGACTGGCTTAAAGCTAATCTGAGAGCCAACAATAGTTACAAAAGCGGCGTGAAACGGTACTAGTATAAAAAGCCCGGCAATAAGAATTGTGGTAATTTTTAGATAGTTGTTTTTTGTAATCATAATCTAGCGATTAGAGATAACTGAGCGCATATAATCATCTAAGTTTTCTAGAGCAATACCGGTGCCCTTAGCTACGCACAGTAAAGGCTCTTCGGCGACATAGCTTGGTACTCCAGTTACTTTAGTCATCAGTTTGTCTATATTTCTAAGTAAGCTGCCGCCGCCGGTCATTATCATGCCCCTATCAATTATGTCACTTGAAAGTTCGGGTGGGGTTTGCTCAAGCACCGCTTTTACAGCAAGAATAATATCATCTAATCTCTCCCCAATTGCTTCTGTAACATCAGTAGAATTTAGCTCGATAGTTTTTGGTAGCCCGGCAACAACGTCCCTGCCTCTAATCTGCATTTTCATGGGCTTATCTAACGGCAAAGCTGAACCTATTTCTTTTTTTATGTCTTCGGCGGTTCGAGAACCTATTACTAAGCCATATTTTTTGCGAATAAAGTCTGAAATTGCAATATCAATTTTGCCTCCAGCCACTCGAACGCTGTGTTGTGCAACAATTCCACCAAGGCTTATTATCGCTACTTCAGTCGTACCTTCACCGATGTCAACAATCAAATTACCCGCCGGTGCAGCAATTGGCACATTTGCGCCGATTGCTGCCGCTACTGGAGCCCTGACAATATATACGCGCTTGGCGCCAGCGCTCATAGCAGCATCTATCACCGCCCGTCGCTCAGTCGAGGTGATACCAGTAGGTACACTTATCATAAGCTCGGGCCGTCGCAGTCGAATTCGCCCAGCTATACTATTTATCAGGTACTTAAGAAGTGCCTGTGTGATTCGGTAGTCTGCAATTACCCCATCTTTATAAGGCCTAGAGGCCATAATTATATCTGGAGTTCGGCCTAGCATTTCTCTGGCTTCACTACCAATGGCGACAATTCTGTTGTCATCAACGCTGACAGCTACAACTGAAGGCTCGTTGGCGACGATTCCTTTTTTTGGCAAATATACCCGAGTATTAGCGGTTCCAAGATCAATTGCAATTCTTTTTGATAGCATTTAACTATTTTAGCAAATCTTTTGGCTACATGCCAAAGCTAGTCTTAACAAATTACAAAATTACAGATATAATATAGCCAAGTAATTATATGATAAAAAAAATTAAAAAAACCAAACCGGTTATTTTGCCAATTCTAGCAATACTTTTCGTTGTTACGGGCACTGTCTTGCTAATTGCATTTGCTCAGGGCTATAGTTTTGACCCGGCTAGCCGAAAAATAACGACCACAGGGCTAGCCTTAATCGACTCAAGCCCAAACGACGCCTTGATATCTATAAACGGTAAAAACATAATCAAAAAAACGCCCTATCGCTACACCGGACTGCCAGCTGGTGATATCACCGTTGGCTTGTCTAAGAGTCAGTATCGAAACTGGTTTTCAAAGCAAAAGGTGGTGGCCGGCGAGGTGACTTTTGCTAACTATGCATTACTTATTCCTGAGCAGCTATACCAACAGACGATTACAACAGCGACTGCTTTTTCGCAGATAATCCAATCCAGCAGCTTAAATAAGACTTTAGCCCTTTCAAGTGATAAGCTGAATATATATTTATTAAACAACGACGCTGAAAGCAAGCTTTTGTATAAACCAGCTGTGGCCACAGACCCCGCAAAAAATGTTGTGTTTATAGACGGGCTGGTAGTATCCAATAGTGGAGATAGAATAATATTTAGGGAAAATCTTGCGAGTGGCGTAAAACAAACAATTGTTTTAGATACTGGTGATGCTAAGTTTGACAATCTTTCTTTAGAATATGGCTTTGCTTTTGCCGATCTTAGGTTTAACCCAACAGACTCTAATGAGTTGTTCTGGCTTGAAGCAGGTGTTCTTAAGAAAGTTAAGGTGACAGAAAAAAGTATTTCTTCAAATCTTGTTAGCTCGGTTGCTTCACTTTCGGTGGCTAATGATAGGCTACTAGTGGTTTCACAACCAGAAAGTGCCCAGCTTGGCCTGCCAGCCAGTTCCCAAACCCAAAAGCTTTTTAGCTATAGTTTTAGCGGCAGTGACGAAAAACAAATTTCCCAGACTAGTGCCGACACAAGTGGCTTTCAGCTTGGCTATATAAAGTCTCGCTATAGAGACTACATCACCATCTTACATCTTGGCAGCGGCCTGTTAGAACTTATTGCTGATCCGTATGCCAGCGACAGTACTAAAACAAAGACAACTAGTTATAATTCGGTCAAACAAACTACTGTTAGTCCCAACTCTAGATTTTTAGTAATTGATCAGCTCGCTACTATGAACACTCTAGACCTAGAGTACAATCAGCAATACAACTCGCAGTCTTCTACAACGGCTCTCCAAAGCTGGGCCTGGCTAGACAATTACCACCTAGTCATGCTGCAAGACTCCCAGCTTAGACTAGTGGACTTTGACGGCCAAAACAACCAGCTGTTGACGCCAATTAAAGACGTTTCTTCAGCAGCTATTAGCCAATCTACTAAGACTCTCTTGCCGCTTAATTCAGCTGGCCAGCTCTTCAAGCTCTGGCTGGTTAAAAAATAGTTGGCATTGTCAGCTGAGCACTGACTTCTGGTAGCCTATTAACTGGTTGATTTGATGGTATTTCTTCTAAAGACTTGAGTTCAGCTGGCCTACCTAGTAAAGAATTTATAATCGACTGAAAGCCAATTGCAAGTTGCTGTAAGATTGTTGGTGCTGCGCTTGGCAAAGTAGACTTTTGGCCTGAAGCGCTAGGCTGAGCAGCGCTGGCAACTTGGCTAGCGGTACTACTTCTAAAAGGCATTACCTGTCGAGCCTTGACGATAAATCTTCGCCAGCTAGTTCCGGGAGGAGTACAGGTTATTAATGTTGAATAAGGCGTGTCTGTTTGCTCTAGTACAGTCAAGTCATTGGCCTCAACGACCTTAGTGGATTCTACTTTATAGACATACTTTCTAGACTGGTAGTTTATCTGGTACTCGTCACCGGGGGCCAGTTTTTCAAGCAGTACAAAAACGAATTTATAATCGCCTTTTTCCCATATGTCATTACTGGAGTGGCCAAAAAAGACCGCATTGCCATTTTCGCCTGGCTTTGCAGTGCCTGCGTAATGCGCCACCCCGTCTTGAAGGGCTCGCAAGACATCAGCTTCTTTAATTGAGTCTGTGAAAACTAACGGCGCTGAAACATTGATCTTTGGAATTATAATAAGATTTTCAGGCCCTACTGTTTCTGCCTGAGAGTCTACTGGGCTGGTGGCGATTGGGGTAGGGATATTTACGGCTTGGCTGGGTGCTCTAGGGGTAAAGCGATATACCACCTGGCTATAGATAAGTTGAAAATTAAACAGTAATATAAAAAAACAAAAACTAATTAAGCCAAACCTAATTGTTTTAAAGTGCTTGGTTTTTCTAAGCTTGGTAAGCTTTGCTCTTGCCTTAGATTTTTGTTGCTGAGGTGTCAGCTGCTGAGATGAGCGTTCAGCGCGAGGTGACAGATTTATATGGCCGTGGACTGGCTGAGCTGGCCTAGACTGAAGATGTGCCGGCTGGGAAGCAGATTCAGCCGGTTTGATAGGCTCTTTTGCATGGTGGGAAGGTGCGCTACTGTTGGGGTTATGAAAGCGAGGAATAGAATCAAGATTAAAGTTCCCAGCTTGATGAGACTGATTTTGGCTACTGTTTTGAGCTATTTGGTATGTTGGGTCGGTTTTTTTGGGGGGCATAATTGGTTTTTTATGATTATATTTATTATAATACAGAAGCACAGCAAAATGTTTGAATTATTATGTTCAAATTTAAGCCGCTGTGGTGGAATTGGTAGACACGCACGACTCAAAATCGTGTGCTTCACAGCATGTCGGTTCGATTCCGACCAGCGGCACCATACTATTTATGCTCCCAGAGCTTGCCTTAAGCTTTCCGGGAGCTTTGTGTTTTTTGAAATAACTGATCGGAGTAGCCAGCTAGCAGTCACGACTCTTTCTAAGATCTCTGAAGAGGGGTTTGGAGTATCGCTTAGTAGGCAAGCTAGTATTGCTATAAAAATTAGATCAATGCGAGCAGTTGAGTGATCTGAGAAGTTTGAAATAACAGCCTTGCTTGTATTATGATAGCTTGCCGCTAAAAGCTGATTTGGCTCTGCGCAGACCACCAGAGATGACAAATGTGTTGATAGCCTAGAAATTAGGGCAAGTTTATGATTTACACCGGCGTCATTTGGAAGCTCAATACCTAGGCCTAGGTATTTGGCAAGCTTTGTCAGGTGAACGGTGTCACACACAAAGACGTCTTCATGGCGGCCAAGAAATACGCCTGGAGAAGTTTTAGCAATCTCGACCGATTCGTTGGTAAAAATTATTGGTGAAGACCTTAATTTGGCTAGCTTTTCAATAAATAATTGAAATTGAGCGGATATCTCTAAATCCATTCCTGCCACTACGTAGCCACATTCCGACAACATCTCGAAAGCTTGATCAGTGTTACTAAATCCTGAATGGAGTTTTTTGTTCGGCTCTAGAAATATATCAGCTGGAAAAATATGCTTTTTAAGATCTGATTCAGCGATCAAAATAGGGTCGTGATTTAGTGTACTTATTACTTGGTAAACATCACTAATTGTTTTAAATCTGACGTGGCGACTAGCAAGAAGGCCAATTTTTCGAGCCTGCAGGCGACTTATTGGTCGCTCAAATAGTATTTTTTTAATAATATCTGATTGCTCTGATTCACGGATAATATCTAATTTTTCCATAATTTATTATTCTTAGAATCTCGTCTTGGTGCCCAGCTAGATTAGTTGCTTTAGCTTAGCCGGTAGGATGTGATAGATGTCCTTAAATGTTTTGTCATTTGAAACAATTTTTATAGCCATAAAGTAGGCTTTTATTCTGTTCTCTGCCTCGCTGTCATCTGTCAGATTTTGTAAAATTTTTATTCTCTCAATTAACGTTGTGTGCAAATAGGCCTTATTCCAGTCGAACATTTTTGAATAAAAGCGAGTTTTGTGAGGCTCTAAATAGCTAGGAGCATAGACAAAAAATAGCTTACATTGGTCTTCGCTCAAACTCAGCTGTAGACCTTCGCTTATTTCTTCAGCAACTCGCCTAGCTTGATTGTTGTTGCTAAGATTTGCGTATTGCTTTACTAGGGCAATAAAATGTTCTGGCATAAATACTCCATAAAATATAAAGTATTCTAACATCTTTTTGTAGTATTGTCTATATTTTTTAAAGGTATTGGCAATTTTACTAAGCTATGTTTGACTTGATGGAAATTACTTTATTCTCAGCCGTTTTAAGAAATTGCTCAATTTGCTGAGCAAGCTGGCTTCCCCGTTCATATTTTTTCATTGCAACATCAATTTTTACATTTTCACCTTCTAGATAGTGAGTAATATCTTGCAGTTCTTGCATAGCTTTAGTGAAATCAAATTTTTCGGCTCTAGTACTCTTAGTCATATTTTTCTACTTTCTTCTGAGGCTGCACGGCTGTTACTTTAGCAGCTAGTGCCCCATTGGCTAATTGTACCATGATGCTGTCACCCCGATGTAGAGTTGCAACGCTAGTTAAGCTTTTGCCTGAAATACTGACGACACTATAACCTCTGTCCAGTACTGCCTGGGGGCTAAGGCTTTTTAGCTTTTCTGCTAGCATTTTATGATTTGACTTTTCAGCATTCAAAGCAGAATCAATACCAAAATCTAGCAGCTGATTGTGAGCAAACAATTCCAACAAGGCTGACCCGATAAGATTTTTACCGGAGCTCTGAAATCTAACAACTCTAACAGACTCGGCTTGAAGTTTTTTTAAGGTCAATTCTGCCATCATTGCGACAGTGTCTTGAAGCTGAGCAATGACTGCTGCCTTGCTAGGAACCAACAGTCTAGCGGCATCTGTGGGAGTAGCGGCCCTAACGTCTGCGGCCAGTTCCGCTAAGCTAATATCGTCTTCGTGGCCAATTCCTACAACAGTAGTAATTTGTGAGGAAAACACCGCTTTTGTTACCGACTCAGTTTGAAATGCCTGTAGATCTTCAGGGCTTCCGCCACCTCTAATTACTACTAGTGCGTCATATTTTTTTGAGCTGGAGTTAAAATATTCAATGGCCTCAACAATTTGGTCGGGCGCAGAGCTGCCCTGCACCTGGACTTGAATGTGGTCTATTGCAAGCCCTCCCCATTGCTCTGATAATATAGCTAAGAAATCATTATAGGCCGCCGCCTGCTTAGAAGTAACAAGGGCAACACGTTTGGGGTATCGACTAAGTTGCCTTTTTCTATCTGTTGCAAAAAGCCCTTCTTTCTCTAATTTTTGCCTCAAGAGCTCGAAAGCTTTCTTTACAGAGCCCTCACCAGCCAGCTCTAAAGAGCTCACTGTTAGTGAAAACTTGCCCCAAGCAGTCAGCTTAGGCCTAACGACCGCTTTTATTAGCATGCCGTCTTCTAGAGGGGTTTTTAGCTGATAGAGCGGCATAAAACAACCCAGTGTAGTTTGACTGTCTTTGATATCAAAAAAAACCCATTTACCTTGATTGATTTTAAAGTTACTAATCTCGCCTTGAACTAGCACACTTGGGTAAGCATATTCAAGCGTTTGATTGATATAATCACTGAGCTCACTTACGGAAAGTACCTGATCATGCATTATTTATTCTGACTTTTTCTATCTAGAAGTGTCCGTTTGTAAAAAAACAATCCAACTGGCATAAACAGCCAAAGAGCAATGCTACGATAAATAATAGTTACCGCAAAAGCTACATCAAAAGGTATATTTAGACCTACAAAGGTCGCAACCATGCCGGCCTCATAGACGCCTATGCCAGCTGTTACAATACTAACTAGTGAGGTGATTAGAGCGATTACGTAGGCAGCGATTACGATCCCGGGATTTACAATCTGCCCAAATGCCAAAAATACTAGATAAATAGTGGCTATGTCCCAGACAATCATCATACAGGTATAAAAAAATGGCTTACCCAGTACTCTGTAGTTGTGCCGTAAAAATACTATTGAAGAGTGCATTTTCTCGATGAAATCTTTTATTCGCTTGCGACCAAATACTCTTTTGCGAATCAGCTTCATAAACTTATTGACGGGCTTAGCTGCAATGTAGGCCACATCTTCTATTGTTCCTGGGCTGAAAATAAATATTAAAAAGGTCAAGCTTATTGCGATAATAATTATTAAAAAAAGAATAATGATTCTCGAGCTAACCCTTATCACTTGGTTGGAAAGCAGTAGCATCACAACACCAATAAGTAAAAAAAGTAGATAGGCCGCAAAGCTTAGTAGATACCAGCTAAGCTGGGCCAGAGTAGTATTTGATGAGTCCACCTCATCTGCTAGAGATTTGCGAATGTATGACAAGCCCGACAAGCCACCAGAAGGAAAAACAATGTTGACAAAATTCATAGTTATTGTCGCCTCTAATAAGTGACTAAACTTGGCTTGCTGATTAAAAATTGCAAAAAAGCTTTCAAAATACTTAGCATTTGAACGGTAGTAAAGATACCTTAAGGGCAATGCCAGAAGCAGTAGCCACCAGTTGATTTCAGAAAAAAGCTCTCTAAACGACTGGACTTGATTAAACTGGTTGTAGGCTAGTACAACAATAATAATCAGGGCTATAAAAAAAATGAAATGTCGTAGCTTCATTTGGCTATTGGTTTTAGCATAATATTTATTGTACCGTATTTATTTAAGATAATGTGGCATTTTTGGGCTATAATAAGCCTATGCAATACTTAGCAATAATTGGTCGCGAAAAATCTTTGGCATATGCCGAACTAGAAGCTGTTTATGGTAATATTACAAAAATTGGTGATCTGGCAGTAGCTTTTGACAGCCCTCAAAGCCCGTCGATTAAAAGTTTGGGATCGGTAATAAAGCAGGCCGTAATTTTTGAGGATCTTAAGTCTCCAGGTAGCTACCTGGCCCAAATAATCAATCGAATCGTAAGTCATTTTGATGCTACCGCCGTGGGCTCAATAGACTATGGCATTAGTGTTTATGGTTCTGGCTTGAGCTCTGGCGCCTACAAAAATATGTTGATTCAAATAAAAAAAGGCTTGCGTCAAAAAAAAATCAAAAGCCGATTTGTGACCCCAAAAGGTCTTGATCTAAACGCCGCACAGATTAAACACAACAAGCTGTTAGGTACTGGCATAGAAATAATAGTAGTTCTAAATGATACCCAGGTCTTGCTTGCCCAGACCACTTCCGTGCAAGACATAGACAGCTACAGTTTACGCGATTTTGGCCGGCCCAGTAGAGATATGAAAGTCGGTATGTTTCCGCCCAAGCTCGCTCAAATCATGATTAGTGTTGCTGGCATCTCCCCCCAGTCTATCGTCTACGATCCTTTCTGCGGTAGTGGCGTTGTTTTGCAAGAAGCAATGCTTAGCGGAAACACTGCCTGGGGCACAGATATTTCTGAGCCAATGGTGCGCTCTACAACCGAAAACATCAACTGGCTAACCAATCAATATAATCTAGCAATTCCTTTTAAGGTTTATCAGGCAGATGCCAGAGTAATTAGTACTGTTCCAGATTCTAGCTATAGTATTGTTACAGAAGGCTACCTAGGCACAATGTTGTCAAACAATCCTACTAGCGAACAGGTTGGCTCACTTAGAGCTGAGCTCTCTGAGCTTTATCTAGGCTTTTTGAAAAATGCACTAACCCTTTGTCCAGCCCCCAATAGCATTGTTTTGACTGTTCCGTGCTGGCAGACAAAAAATGGCTTAGAAATGCTTGAAATCATTGACCAAATCAAGGAACTAGGCTATACTGTAAAGCAGTTCAAGTCTGTAGATACCACAAAGCTTATTTATAAGCGCGAAGACCAAATAGTGGGCAGACAGGTCTTAGCTCTAGAGCTAAAAAAGTAAGATTAAGAAAGGTTATATATGTCAAGTACCAAAGCCGGCGGTTCAAGTAAGAATGGCCGCGATTCACAATCAAAAAGACTAGGAGTTAAACTCTTTGGTGGCCAAGAAGTAAAATCTGGAGATATTATTCTTCGACAGCGCGGTACAAAATTTGAGCCTGGCACTGGTGTTGGCACTGGTAAAGACTTTACTATTTACGCCTTAAAACCTGGTGTCGTCAAGTTTTATCAGACCCGAAAACAAGCTTTCACTGGTTCAAAGCATCGCAAAACTGTTGTCAGCGTCACACAAGCCTAAGCTACTACATCTAACAAAACAATACAGATAAATAAAAAAACACCACCTGGCTAGGCGGTGTTTTTCTGCTCAGAAGTACTGGCTATTTTTTTATTATTGGCGAGGTGCAAGATTGAGCCTACAAAGTCTCTAAATAGTGGGTGGGGAAAGTCTGGCCGTGATTTATATTCAGGGTGAAACTGGCTTGCAATGAAAAACGGATGATCTTTCAGCTCGATTATCTCTACCAGCTTACTATCTGGGCTTAAACCACTTATTATTAGACCGTTAGCTGTTAAGATGTCACGGTATTGGTTATTAAACTCATAGCGGTGGCGATGGCGCTCATTAACACTAGCTTGGCCGTAGGCTAAGTAGGCTCTAGATTTTTTGTCTAGTATACATTCGTAGTTGCCCAGTCTCATACTGCCGCCCAGCTCAAGGCCTACTTGGCTTGGTATAATATGAACAACGTGATGCTTGGCATTAGGGGCGACTTCAGCTGAGTTAACACTCTTAGACTTGAGTACATGCCGAGCAAATTCAATAACTGCTACCTGCATGCCAAGGCATAGTCCTAAATAAGGCAATTTATTTTCACGGGCATATTTTGCTGCCATTATTTTGCCTTCTATTCCCCTGCTTCCAAAGCCACCCGGTACTACAATACCATCAACTTTTTTAAGCTCTGAGTTAATCTGGTCTTCATTTTCTGCATTTATCCACACGATATTGACTTTAACATTATGGTGCCAGCCAGCCGCACGCAACGCCTCAAAAACGCTCATATATGTGTCTTCGTGGCTCATATACTTCGCGATTACTCCAATCGCAACTTCTTTTTCTGAGCTCTTGATTTTGTCTACTAAGTGAGACCAGTCTTTGAGCTGAGGGGTAATTTTGCCGAGAGAAAGCTTTTTGGTGATGTAATGACCTATTCCGGCTTCTTCCATCCTTAGTGGAACTTCATAGACAGTCTTGGCGGTCTCAAGTGCGACTATCGCATCTTTGTCTACGTCACAGAACAAACTAAGTTTTTCTAGCGCACCAGCGGTGATATGGTGGTCGGTTCGAACAAACAAGACGTCTGGCTGAATACCAGCTTCGCGCAGATCTCGAACACTATTTTGGGCTGGCTTAGTCTTGACCTCTTTACTAGTTTCTAGGTATGGCAGAAAAACCAAATGAGCGTAGACGACATTTTCGGCCCCTACCTTACGCTTCATTTGCCTAATAGCTTCAATAAAAGCCATCGCTTCATAGTCGCCTACTGTTCCACCGATTTCTACAATATGAATGTCGCTGCTTTTTCCTGCTTCTATTATTCGCCGCTGAATTTCAGTTGTTACATGGGGTATAATTTGTACAGATTTACCCAAGTAAAGGCCTTTTCTTTCGTTGGCTATCACTTGAGAAAAAACCTGACCTGAAATCACTGAGCTGCTGCGCTCTAGCTCTCTATCAATAAATCTTTCGTAATGCCCCAGATCTAAGTCTGTTTCGGCGCCATCATGAGTGACGAATACTTCGCCGTGCTCAGCAGGGTTAAGGGTGCCGGCATCGGTATTTAGGTAAGGGTCGCATTTCTGCATATTTACTAAAAAACCTCGACTAGATAAGATTCTGCCAAGGCTTGCCGCTGTAATACCTTTACCGAGACCCGAAACGACCCCGCCGGTAACAAAAATATACTTTGTATTGTTTGTTTTGCTTTTCATAATAAATTAAAACTCCCCCTCCTTACTAACTATCATAACGCTTACGTAATACTTTGTGCAAGACAAATAAAGAATATTTTAGTGAATTTAGAAAATATCTAATTCTTATTGATTGACTTTTTGAGCTGCAACTTCTATAGCTTTTTGTAGCTGTGGGTCAATATTAGAATTGTAGTCTTTTGTGGTAAGTTTGACTTCCACATCGGGCTGAATGCCTTCTTTAGAGATATTGATGCCTTTTGGTGTATACCAGTGGGCAACAGTTACTTTCAGAGAGTCACTCTTACAATCATCTCTAACACTTATTCCGCTTAGACAGACAATCTCTTGAACACTACCTTTTCCGTAAGTTTTTTCACCCACCAACACTGCCCGGCCATTGTCTCGCAAAGCGCCGGCAAGTATCTCGCTGGCACTAGCTGAGCCATTATTGACTAAAATAATTACCGGTACTTGAGTTAAGCTACCGCCAGATTGGGCTTTGATGACTTTGTTTTTTTCTGTTCTGGAGCGCTCTTCTACCACTACTCCACTACTCAAAAATTCAGAGCTTATTCTGACTGAGGAATCTAGATAACCACCCGGGTTGTCACGAACGTCAATGACCACTGCTTTAACTCCTTTGGCGGCAAAGTCTTGAGCGACCTCTGAAACATCACTGGCTGTTTCGGTACCAAATGTACTAATCTTGATGTAGCCGATATTGCCAGGTTTTATTTCAGAAGTTACACTGGGTACGCTAATGTCATCGCGAACTATCTTGATGTCTTGTGGAGATTCTCCAGCTCTAAGTATAGTTAAAGTGACCTCTGTGCCTTTATCGCCTCGAATTTTTTTCACGGCCTCGTCTGTAGATAGACCGCTGGTGTCTTGACCGTCAATCGCGATAATAACATCACCTGCTCTGATACCAGCTTTATCGGCTGGGGAACCATTAATAGGTGCAATCACAGTCAGACGATCGTTTTTAGTGCCAATTTCTATTCCTACGCCACTGAGCTTACCAGTTAGCTGGTCTGAAAGATCTTTGTTATCACTAGCTGTTAAATATGTTGTATAGGGGTCACCAAGACTCGCGACCATTCCTGCAATTGCGCCTTGGCTTTGTTTTTCGCTACTTATTTCGCCATCAAACTTTTTACGTAAAATGTCATTGACCTGCCAAAACTTAGCAAGATTAATACTGTTTTTTGTGGCACTGTAGGAGTTTGGGCCGATCTGCAGCCGTGGGCCGTAAGCGTTAAAGCCAAAACCAGCTATAAAAAATACCAGACCTGTTATGGCTATTTGCCAAATACGACCACTAGAATTCGGCTTCGTAGCTTGTTCTGGTGGGCTGGCTGGCTCTGAGTTTTTTATTTCTGGTATTTGTTGCATATGTCTTTAAGCTATCTTAGCAGATGCCCGTATAGTGTAACAAGACCATTGTTGTGCAAAATCAAAACCTTGTGCCCAAAGCCGTTGCTGTCCCAGCCATTAAAAATTATTTGGCCGGCATCTGCTGCTCTGACAGGCGGGCTACTAGGATTTGCAATATCTATACCGTTATGAAATGAGTACCAGGTTGTCCAAGCAGCCGGGCCATAGTCTTGAGTTTTTACGCCGCTTGTAACGGAGCGGTAGTCAAAAGGCGAGCCGTTGGGATTGATAAAACTACCACCGTTAAGAACTGAAAAGTGTAGATGGGTGCCTGTTGAGTTGCCGGTGCTGCCCATGTAGCCAATAATATCACCTTTGTTCACAGAGCCAAGACTTACTAAGTTGCCAGATCTAAATGCCTGCAGAGCCGCGGCGGCCTGGGCGGCCACTTCTGCTTCGGCCTTTTTACGCTGCCCAGCAAGGTCTGTTACGACTTTTTGAAAATTAGCCTCTTCACCCTTGGTTTGAGCCAGCAAGCTGTCTTTTTGGGCTTTTTGGCCTGCAATGCTATCGACTTGAGCTTTTTGCTGGGAACCTAGCGCAGTTAGCTCAGTTTTTTTAGTCTCTAGATCGAGCTTAATTGCTGCTATTTTTATTAAATTTTCCTCAATCTTATTTTTAATAGCAGACTGATACTGTTGCTGAGCGACAAAGTCACTTAGGTTTTTACTTGATGCCACTACCTCTATTGGCGTCGTGTCACCTTGCTTGTAAATTATTTTTAAGTTATCTTTTAAAATTAGTTTTTGCTTCTCAAGCTCGGCGTTCTGGGCAGCAATCTTGTCGGCGGTCTGCCTAGTCTGTAGATTTGTAAGATCTAGGGAGCTTTGGGCGGCGTTGATGCTGGCATTAAGCTCGTTTATTGCGCCCTGCAAGGTGTTGGCTTCAGCTTTTTTAACACCAACGGCTTGTTCGTTTTGTTTGATTTGAGTATTTAGAGTGTTGATTTTGTCTTGCAGAGTTTGGGCAAAAACTGTACTTGGTAGCAGTAGTAAAAAAGCAGATATTGATAATAGAAATTTTTTTGTAGTATTCATAGTATTTAAAAGTGGATAAACTGTAGCCCAGCGATGTTAACATCACTAGTTGAGTAAGCTCCCTCCCAATTAGCGTTATACTGGCTGACTCGTACTGTACCATTGCCGTTGATTTTTTCAACAAACATAGCGTGGCCGTATTCACCGGCTACATTTATCGCTACGTCGCCAGGGCGAGGCTTGTTATCGACTGGAATACCGTAAGCCACTGCGTTACCTGGCCACTGTTTTGCATTTCCTATACCGCCCCAGTAAGGCATCCGCCTACCAGATGCCACTACTCTCCAGGCAGTGTAGCTGACACACTGACGCTGAAACATTCCCCAGGGATCAGCGATTTCATTTGGAAAAGGAGCACTAGCGAAAGGATACCCACCGGTACCACCATAAACCACATTCGTAGAGTAGCCACCGATTATGGCAGCTTGCTGCATTCTTAGCTCATTTATTTTTGCTGTATCTTGGCTGGCCACAAGACGATAGTTCGCTTCATCACCCTGAGTTCTTTCAAGTAAGCTCTGCTGCAAGGATCTTTGGTCGGCGATTTGATCATAGGTATTTTTTTGTTGAGTCGAAAGTGCCGTGAGCTGCGACTTTTTATCATCTAGGGCTTTTCTTAAACTCATTATTCGAGCCAAATTAGAATTTATTTTGTCTCTTATGGCCGAAAGGTATTGTTGTTTTGCTACAAAATCACTAAGATTTGCGCTCGAGGCTATTATTTCGAGAGGGCTTATATAGCCTTCTTTATAGATCAGACGTATGTTGTCTTTTAAAATACTGCGTTGTTGGTCTAGCTCTCTGTTGACTCCTTTTATTTCAGACTGAGTATCAAGCATTTTGGTGTTTGTGATATCAAGCTGGGTTTGAGCAACACTAATCTGAGCCTCTATCGCTGCCAGAGCAGTTTTTAGGCTATTAGCTTGAGCTGTCTTGTTATCTGCGGCGGCTTGATTCTCAGCAACTTTTTTACTCAAAAGCTTGATTTGGTCATCGAACTGATCAGCGTAAGCAATTTTTGGCAAAAACAAAGCTACAAAAGCTATTAGAATAGCTAAAATTGTAAACTTTACTGTATTTATTTCTCTGAAAAAATTGAATCTTGATGGCATTGAGCTCTGTCACCCTCCCAAGAGACATTAGATATATTATACCAATAAAAGCTCTTATGTTCAAGTCTTTTTATTGTCAGATGTTTCTTTCTGAGGTGGTAGTCTAGACTTTAAGCTACTATATTTTGAGATATCTAGTTAGAGCCAGCCAGCTGGAAATCACTCCAATAACAATACCTATGGCAAACATACTTCCAGAAACAGCCAAGAAGTGTGAAGCAAAATACTCTAGAGTTGTGCCGGCCCCTAGCTTGTCTGTCAAAAAAGGACTTGCGGCGCGGGTAAAAGGTATTAAAATAGCTAGTGATATTATCGCTCCAAAAATACCATAGAGTGTGCCCTCTACCAAAAATGGACCACGGATAAACCATTTTGTAGCTCCTACCAGCTTCATTATCTCGACCTCTTCTCGGCGAGTAAAAATAGCCATTCTAATTGTGTTGAAAATAATCAGCAAAGCAATTACCAGTGAAACAATGCTCAAAATAGCACCTATTCTGCTGACAGAGTTACTAATAGATATTACATTTTCCACTACACCTTGGCGATTATCATCTCTGTTATCTAAGCTAGTGTCGGTAATGATAGTAGCTTCTTCAAGATTTTTAATGTCGCCGTTAGTGCTGTTTATTTGATCAATATTGTTGAGTTTGACCTCAAAGCTGGCTGGTAGTGGGTTGCCTATCTCTTGAGCAGACTTGGCAAGTTTCTCACCTTCTGTGCTTGAGTTCTTGAGCTTTTCTAGAGCGTCTAACTTACTTATGTAGTTTACTGATGTGACATTTACAATTCCAGTTATTTTACTTTGCAAAACTTCTATTTGGTTTTTTGTAGCATCATCGCTTAAAAATATACTCAGATCAATCTTGCTTCGCACTTGAGCAAGCTGAGTGCGAACAAAAATACTAGAAAAAGCAAAAAATGTCATAATCAAAATTGTCACTACCATAATAGCTGTTGCAGCCGTGCTAAGCCAAGCATTTCTAAAAATATTTTTAAAGCCTGCCCGCCAAATTCTTAAAAAAGTAGTCATCATAGTGAGTATTTTCCTACTTTTTCGTCTTTTATAATTCTACCCCGACTAATAGTGACCACTCGTTTTTTAAGAGCGTCGACAATCTCTTTGTTGTGTGTCGTCAAAAGCACGGTGGTGCCAAAGCGGTTTATTTTGAGAAGTAGTTCTATTATGTCCCAGGAATTCTTGGGGTCAAGATTGCCAGTTGGCTCATCAGCTATTAGTATCTTTGGGTTACGAACCAGGGCCCTAGCTATAGCGGTGCGCTGTTTTTCGCCACCAGAAAGCTCACCTGGGTAGTTGTGCATTTTTTCACTTAGGCCAACCAGCTGTAGAATTTTCGGCACGGCTCTTTTTATCTCTTTTGTCTTGACTCCAGAAACTTCAAGTGCAAAGGCCACATTCTCATAAACTGTTAGGTTAGGTAAAAGCTTGAAATCCTGAAAAACTACTCCGATTCTTCTGCGAAGGTGAGGAATGTTGGCTTTGTCTATACTGTCGTAGTCGATACTACCAACAATTATTTTGCCGCTAGTTGGCGCCTCTTCTTTAATAAGAAGTCGAATTAGGGTACTTTTGCCGGCACCAGAGGAGCCAACAATTGTCACAAATTCTTTGGGGTTGATGTGAAGTGAGACGCCAGACAGTGCCACCGTTTTGTTGGGGTACATAACTGACACTCTATCGAGCAAAATCATATTTACTATTGTAGCCTATTTTTATTGATAGCGCAAAACGCTTGTGTGTAATTTATTGTCTAAGTACTGCTATAATAAGAATATGTCAGAAAATATTTCATTAAAAAACGTTATCAGTCAGCTAGCCAAGCTGCTAGAATCAGTAAATCTAGCTATTGGCAGTCTTGGGCTAGCCAGTGATGAAAAAAAACTCTTAGCTGACGAAGATGAAATGTCGCAGCCAGAATTTTGGGCTGATTCACAAAAAGCCGAAGCCCATAGCAAACAAACCGCCGAACTTAGGCGTTATGTCACAAACTGGCAGGAACTGCGCTCTGATCTTGAAACAACTTTAGAGCTCGCCCAGCTTGAGACCGGCGGTGAAGCTAGCCCGCAATTCACGGCTGTACTCAAAGACTTAGAAGAAAGATCTAGCCAAGCCCTGGTCGCCGTGAAGCTTTCGGGTGAGTTTGACAAAAATAGTGCTATCTTACAAATATCGGCTGGCGTAGGCGGCACCGATGCTCAAGACTGGGCTCAAATGCTGCAAGAAATGTATATCAAATACGCCAATTCTCATGGCTTAAGCGTTGATATTCTCGACACTTCATATGGTGAAGAAGCAGGAATCAAGTCTACTACTCTAAAAATATCCGGGCCATTTGCTTATGGTAAGCTAAAAGCCGAAAAAGGAACTCACCGTCTTGTTCGCTTGTCACCTTTTAACAGCGACAACCTTAGACAAACTTCTTTTGCACTTGTTGACGTAGTTCCTGAGCTCGCCGAGGCCGAAGTTAAGCTTGATGAAAATGATCTTCGGGTAGATGTTTATCGGGCCGGTGGTAACGGTGGTCAAAGTGTAAATACTACCGATAGTGCTGTACGAATTACTCATCTACCAACCGGCACAACTGTTGCAATTCAAAATGAACGATCTCAGCTCAAAAATAAAGCCGTAGCGATGTCAGTGCTTTTTGCCCGCTTAAGTGTGCTAGCTAGACAACAGAAGCTCAAAGATGTAGCTGAGCTAAGAGGTAATCTCACTTCAGCCGATTGGGGTTCGCAGATACGAAGCTATGTGTTACACCCCTACACAAAAGTCAAAGATCACCGCACAAACTACGAGACCAGCGACACAAGCGCCGTTTTGGGCGGTGACATTGAGCCATTTATTCAGGCATACCTAGATCAAAACATTAGTAAATAGTTATAAACAAAAAGACCCTTTCAAGAGTTAATTCTCTATCAGGGTCTTTTTGAAAGCTTTGAAGCTTACTAGCCTAGGCTAGATTACTTTTGGCCTACAGCACGCATTGCGTCGCTAACAGACTTTTTGCTTTTTTGGTAAGCGTACACACTTGCACTAATTCCTGTCATTCCTAGTATTCCGGCTAGACCAGATTCAATTCCTGTTTCAGGAAGTGAACCGCTTGGTGTAGTTGGGGTTACTGGGTTGATTGGAGTTGGTGGGGTTGGAACTTTTGGAGTTACAACCTTGGCATCATCACAACTTAGGTAGGGTACTTCTGTAGAACGTACACAGCCAATATTTGTGAGGGTGTCAGAGGCATTATCTTTAACAGTTACCTGGTATAAGACATAGCCGTTTACACCGCCAGCGTAGTCACCTACGTTTTGGCCACCAGCTGAAAACAATCCGTTGTCAGAAAGAGCCATACCGTTAGGGTCAGTGCCGTTATATAGCTTTACAGTACCCGGAATTAGCTTTAGTTGTTCTGGGAGCTTATCTGTAAGAGCCATGTTAGTCTGGGTAGTTGAGCCAGTATTTTTAAACGAAAGTCTAAAATACAGCCTCTCACCTGGCTTAGCTTCTACATTTTCAACAAAAGCTTGGCTTGGGCGAGCAACAGTCTTTTCAATAGTGATAGGGGCTGCTTCAACTTTGACTTTTACAATAACGTATCTGTCGTTTTCAAAACAACCTGGCACATCGCCTATATTGGCGCCAGCACCAACAATACTGTCAGAAACTGGAATACCAACTCCCGCGTTGGTATCAGCATAAGCTGAGCCCGCAACGTAGCTAAGACGGTAAGGTGTACCGTCTTCACTTGTGAAGTTAGTAGTGTCATACACACTACCCGGTTTAGCATTGTCAGCAGAAATTTGGCTTACTGCGTTCATTTCTGTGCCAACGCCGTTGGGAAGAGTAATTTTTACTCTAGTGTTTCTAGCGATACCAGCGTAGTTACTGCCAGCTCCGTTAAGAGACGAGTCGGCGTTATTGTGTATGTAAGTACGCAATTTGATTTCGTCGCCAACCTTGACTTTGATAGGGTCTTGAAAACCACCTGGTGTGGTGTTCCATTTTTTACCATCAAAAAACTGTTGTTCGTTACCATCTGGTACATTGGTGAACGAGTTGAAGGTTACATAGTCAAAGCCGGTAGTGTTTGGGCCTGTCCAGGCTTTTAGGGGACGATCTGGGTACCATCCTGCAATGGTCATAACAGGAATAAGTACTGCAACAGCAGTAGCTAAGGCGCCAAGACCAATTTTGGTTATTAGTTTCATAGGATACTCCTTTTAAAAAATCTTAATTATTATGTCTTGAGTTAGTATTAACACTGTCTGCTAGCAAAACCAGCATGACTAGAAATAAATACTATAAAAAAAGACTTGGGTTGATTTGGTGGGGTTAGGGTCTTTCTCTAGAATTGTGCAAATATGATAATTTCAAGGGGCACTTACGGTTATTCGAACTAAATTCCGAATCAGCAGTTATAATAGCATATCATTATTCTTATGTCAATACTTTTGCATAACTTTTATGCATTTGTGGCTAGTAAATAATCTAGCGCTTTTATGCTGAACATACAGCTTATTTTAGTCAGAACATTTTCTCGCTCAAATCTATGTATCTTTAGCTAGTCAAAAAATAGCCAGAAAGGCCTTGTTACTAGACTGCTGTTGGCTACTGGTGCTAAAATTATGCTACTTAGACTGTTCTTAAGTAGTATTTTTCCGCAGCTAACACTAGCTAATACTTTGCTGGCAAAGGCTGTACGAGCTTAGTCACAGCCCTACTACACTGAGCTGCTGCAGTAGCTTAAGCTACTGCCTTGAAGGCAAGAAGTAGCAGTAAAAGCCAAGTCACTCTGGCAAAAATAAATAAAAAAAAAGTCCCCGAACCTCTTAGTTGAGCCAGTGCTCTTTTAAGAGGTTCGGGGAAAATGGTCAGCCAGGGGCAGTTGACGGCACAGGCACTGGGGTGGTCTGTGTCGGTCTGGGCGCTAGTGGTGCCGGCGGCGGTAGCGTCACTTGTGGTGGCGCAATCGTCGCGGTTGGTACCACTAAATCTGCCGGTGGCGGGGTTGGGTTAACAGGCCTTGGCCCGCAATCCCCAAGCCCACAGGCAGCTGGGTTATTGCCAATCCCCTTGGCGGGGTCTTTGCAATTATACCCGGCTGGGCAGCCGCTTGCCGTTGTTGGCGGTGAGCTAGGAACGCTCGCTGGTGGCGAGCTGGGACGAGCTGGCCTTGGGCTCTCTTGCATTTCTTGAGTTTTAGCGGGAATACCCACAAAACTCACTGCCACAGGCTGAAAGCCACAGTCTAGCTTATATCTAAGCTGGGCGTTTGGGCATGCAAATTGCAATACCTGATACTGCGGTTTTTCAGGGCTAGCCTGAAAGATCACAGGAATGTCATTGGGCGTACTGCCTTTTGACATCCACAATGTCTGATAGCTACCAGACATTGTTTCAAGGCTTGCGAAACAAGCCTGTTCTAGAGTCTCAAGACTCATGACTGTCAGCCGCCAGGCGTCTGGGTTGTCAATAAGTGCTTGGGTTTTAGCCAAGCGTTCTTGAGGGCTAGAATAAATTCCAGCCTGATACTCTTCATGAGCTACCGCCAAGGCAGGGTCGCTGCAGCGGCGGTAATGTAGCTCAGATTTTTGAGCGGCTACTTCTGTCGTGACAGATGCAGGCCCAAAAAAATTCTCAGCAACATTGTAAGCATAAAAATGCTTACTAGTTGCGCAGCCCTCAGCCACCGTGGTGACTGGGGGTGCCGCAGTGGTGTTCGCCATTAAGACGGAACCAAACAGGAGTAGCATTACAGTTGTGGCGGCTGCCACAACCAGGGCTCGTTTCTTGTTTTCATTAATAACTGACAAGGTACTCTCCCCTTTCAGGGCTGCCTTCGAATTTATTCACCTTCTCACATGCTAGGCAGGCATATGAGAATGTGTCAAAACTCAAGAAAAAGTATATGTGGTACTGGGAAGAAAACTCTCCCCAGTACCACTAGGTTCCCGACTACTCAGCCCGCTGTTGAGCTGTGCTCAACGCTGGGGCTGGCGGTGGTGCCAGTACCCTGCGAGGTGGGTACGGCTCAGTGACGACGACTTTCGTTGGCGCTACTACAACAGTCTCCACTTTTCGCTTGCCCAAAAGGCAAACACAAGCGGCGAAGGTTATCGCCATTGTGACTAGTGTGAATACAGCCACATGGTAGTTCATGATGCCGCGAGCGGCATCACTAATTATCTCGCTATTGCCTCCTTCTACGGCCAGGAGTGGATCCCAGCCGGCCTTGAAGACAAGTAGCCAATAGGCTATAGCCGAAATAACGCCGACAATGGCAGTTATAACGGCTGAGCCAAACCAATCAATCTCATCACTGAGCGACTCTAGCCCTGTGACTCGCTGGTCTAGAGCCAGGGCATTATCACCCTGGTGGGTGAGCCGCCCGCCGTGGATAGCTACCTGGTTTGCGACAGTTACAACGTCGCTTTCCAACTCTTCAATACGTCCGTTGTGACGAATATGTAAACGCTCGAAAGCGTTATTTACCTCGCCCTGATCTAAGAGCGCATTCTTTGCTCTTTCGTTTGCTTTTTGCTGTGCTGAGGCCATCCGGCCCCCCTTTCTGTAGTAGGTTCTGGGCTCTAATGAATTCAGTATAAATACTAATTTCACCAGAGTGCAAAACCACATTTTGTAAAATATAAATGGTAGTCTCGAGGGTTGGTTTAGAACCCTCAAGACTACCTCACTACACTAAGCTCTCAATCTGGCGAACAACAGATTGAGCCGCCTCGCTGATGGCTCTGAAGAATTCATCATCTTCATCATCATCAGCATCACCAGCCTCACTATTATCAAAGTCAAAGATTACAGCTACAGTGCTGAGACCTTCTGACTCATCAGAATCTTCTGAGTCATCAGTCTCAAGCACGCTATCAGAGCTGACATCGTCTGCCCAGATAATATCTGAGACAACTGAATCAGCATCTTCAACCTGGCTCGAAATCGCATCAACATCAGAGTCTTCTGACTCTTCAGGATAAACCGACTGATCTGAGTCAAGTGAGTCTTCTGAAACAGTCTCAGCCCAAGTGTCATTAGAAGGAACAGCTTCTTTATAAACAGCTAGGTTCTTTTTGACTCGAACCATGCTAACTTTTTGGTTAGCATTTTTAGCCTTACCGTCGGCTAAAAGGACCGACTCAACGGTGACAGCAAGAACTGCCGCTGCTTGTGCTGCAGTATATCTTTGGTGCCTCTGATGAGGCGTTTTTTCAATTATTTTTTTTGGCGCCATAGCGCCTCCTTTGGGTGTAGTAGAGTTAAGTTACCCAGCTCAGGGTTTTGAAGTCCTAAGCCGTCGAGTCAGAGCATACTACAAACTTGAAGAGATGTCAATAGTTTTGTAACGCTTATAGTTAGTGAGCGGTAGTAATAAAAAATAGCTAACTGAACCAGCCTTACTAGCTATTCGTGTGCGAGAGATTCTAGTTGCTTGCTCTCTACAATGTCGTCTATGGCTTTTGAATTATTAGCTAGCTCTTCTATAACATCGGTCTCAATCTTTGTCTTAAAAGCTTCATAGTCATCAAATTTCGAAATAATATAGGGCTCTACTTCGTCGTCTTTGCCACCGTCTATTAGTACTTCTAGCTGGGCTAGGTCGTCATCGCTGAGGGTTTCTGCGACTTTTAGCATTATTCTAGTACTGACTGAATTAGCCAGCTTTTGCAAGAGTTCATCTTGCTCGCTTTCTGGTAGATTTTGTATTTGGAGTTGGTTTATGATGTCATTTCTTTTTAGCATAGTGTACCTTTCTAAGATTGGCTAACGTTTATTATAGTTCTAAAGATGTTGCTCATAATATTTAGGTAATAATTGGCGGGCCCCAGCCCTTCATAGCAATTATTTTATCTGCACTAGCACCACCCTTAACTAGACGAGCTATTTCGGGAATATATTTACTAACTGCACCACCAGAACCACCATCTAATTGCAAAGCTGATATTCTGCCAATTACACCATTAAGATTATCTAGCTGTGCTACGTTCATGCCGACCTTAGAAGAGTTGTAAGCCAAGTCTAGTGCGTTCTGGTTGGCGGCATTTAGAGCGATTTGCTCAGCTGTGAAGCTTGATTTCGGAGCTGTAGCGAGATTCTCAAAGTCAAACGCGCCACTAGGCCTTTCTGTGCCGATACCTGCCATTCTAGCTGGGTTAGGGTTATAGTCAGCGGGAACTGGAGACTTAGGAGGTAAAGGTGTCTCTGTCATATTGTGAATACCAATTGCCGCTGTGACGCCGCCTGCTACTACGGCTGCTGCTGCTGCACCGCGCTTATTGCGTCTTCTAGTAGTTGAGGATTTGATTGCAGAACCGGTATAGTCTCTAATGTCGGTATCTTTACCATGCTTGGCGAGGTCTCTATTGACCTTCCACTCTCCGCCAGACCTGACAGCGTTATAAGCACCTACAGAGCTAAGAGCAACTCTACCTGCTAAGGCGACCCCCACTAATGGTGGGTTGGCAGTGAGAACGCCAACTAGACCAAGACCAGCTAGACCAACACTTGCGAGTAGTCTTGCCTTAGGGTGTTTTTTGAGCCAATTAGTGACCTTGGTAAGCTTAGGGTGTTTTTTCTCGCGTTCGGCTAACATTTCTGCATCAACTCGAGTGCGAACATCTGTGAGTTTTTCGGTTCTTTCTTTATCAAACTGAGATTGTAAATTAGCCTTTTCAGTATCAATCGCTAGCTTGTAGTCTGCTATATCCGCTAGGTAGTCTTGTAGGTCTTGAATGTCTGAGTTTAGGCTTGATGGTCTTTGATCAGCGGGAAGGGCCAGCAAGGCGACCAAGTCTGCCAAATCTGCACTAGCCTGACCAGAGTACTGATCAGCTTCTGCGCCCCACTCAGTAATTTGTTTAATTCTAACTATGTACTGCTCAGCTAAAGCATCTGACCAGCTGTCGAACATGTCGTGAAGCTCTTCTTCTCTTAGCTTAAGCTGGGTTTCTTCAGCCCCACCTGAGAGCATTTTTTCGCGACTCACTCTGGCAACTGCGAAGCCAGTTATGGCAAAGTCTAAGTCTGAAGTTTTAGCATTAAAGTCAGCGTCTGAATCAGAGAATTCGGGTGGCTCTATGTGATCTGGAGATTCGGGTGGCTTAGGGCCAGTGGGTGGCTTAAGCAGATCTTCATCACCTTTCGCAGCTGGTTCATAAACCCGATTCCAAAACTCATCATGGGCCTGGGCAAATGCATCTGAATCACTCAAGCCTTGGTCTGTAAGCTCATTTATTCTAGTGTTTACGGCTAGACCGATTTTTCTGTAGCCATCATGAAGAATTTTTTCAGAGGCTTTTGAGTCACTATCAGCACTAGATTCAGCACTTGGCAGGTTCTCGCGTATAAAGCTGGCATTTGCCGCAATATTCTTCATGTTAGATCGCGAGATAAGTTGCCCACCAGTTTTTTTACCATTCACATTGAGCTGAGACGGCTCATGACCACGGCCGTTGGCGTCAATATTTACCAAATCTGAAATATTTCTGGCTTCTTTACCAAAGTCACCTACACGGTAAGGCTCGTGATCCATGCCGCCACCCAATATTGTGTCATCATCAACTGCCGGTCTAAAGCTGAGCTTTGAGGGCTCAGATGCGGCGATAGTTTTTTCTAATTTTGCTATACGATCATCTTGAGAGGCTGATTCAGACCGTGAGGATTCAAGCTGATCTCTCAAAGTGGATATTTCAGCTCTCAGGCCAACTTCAACATTTTCCTTAGCCTCACCACCACTTATGATATCTTTTAGATCATGATTTAAGTCTTTCGGGCTCTCGCTACGAGTACTGGGTAGTGGTGGTGGTGCTGGTGGTGGGTGGTCAACTGACATCTAATATTGCCTTCCTATAAAATAATGCTTACGCTATATTTTATAGCAGAATTTTGGCAAGGTCAACGCTAGCGGCGTTTTTTCTTTTTAGACTTTTTAGCCTTAGATTTTCTAATAGTGACCATCTTAGTTGGCCGACTGTTGTTTTCTGCTGCAGCCCTGCGCAGCGACTTTGTTTTTTTAGTTTTTACATCAACAGTCGTTTCTGAGGAACCGGCGCTCGTGGCATACTTCGCGCCCTCAGTTATCTCTGTGGTTGGCGCCTGTATAGGAGTGTCTGTCTGGAACTGAACCCTAAAAATGGTGGTGGCAATTTCGGCAGAAATACCAGCTTGAAGCTGCTTAAAGAGCCTAAATGCCTCAGTTTTATACTCTACTAGCGGGTCGCGCTGGCCGTAGCCGCGTAGTCCAATACCGTCGCGCAGGTGATCCATTGTTTCTAAGTGCTGTAGCCAGGCCGAATCAACAACCTTAAGACTCACCAGCTTGTCGATAAGCCGCATAGTCTGATTGCCAAAGCTCTTCTCACGAGATTGGTATTCGGTACTGGCAATCTCTGAGAGGTTACGCACTAATTCTTCTGGGGCTTTGATTTTGAGATCTTGAGCCCAATTAGCGGGTAGTGGCAAGACGGCATGGGCAGATTTTTCGACTGCTTCAAGATCAACTGTGCCAGTGCTTGAGGAGGTGTGACTTTTGACAATAATCTCAAACTCTTGCTTTATAGAGCCTAGAACTTCTTCACGAAGCTGTTTTGACTGTAAAAAATTGCGGCGCTTAGTGTAAATAATTTCTCTTTGTGAGTTCATAACATCATCATACTCAACTAAGTGCTTTCGAATATCAAAATTGTGGCCCTCAACTCGCTTTTGGGCAGTCTCTAGAGAGCGGGTAATCATTTTGTTTTCTATTGGGGTGTCTACAGGAACATTTAGGGTGTTCATTAGGCTGGCTATTCTGTCTCCGCCAAAAACTCGCATCAGATCATCTTCTACACTAACGTAGAATTGGGTAGAGCCTTCGTCACCTTGTCTGCCAGCCCTACCTCTGAGCTGGTTATCAATTCGTCTTGATTCGTGCCGCTCAGTGCCTATTACGTGAAGTCCACCTAGTTTTTTGGCAATATCATCGAGTACAATGTCGGTACCGCGACCCGCGATATTGGTGGCTAGGGTAACAGAGCCTTTTTGGCCAGCAGAGGCCACAATTTCAGCCTCAGCCTCATTGTTTTTAGCATTAAGCAGCTGATGCGGTATACCAGCCTTATTAAGCATAGCGCTTAAAAGCTCATTTTTGTCGATACTCACCGTACCAATCAATATCGGCTGACCATGGCTGTGACGCTCAGCAACATCTGTTACAACAGCATTGAATTTGCCAACCTCAGATTGATAAATACGATCTGGTAGGTCTTTTCTGATCATCGGCATATGGGTGGGTACTTGGGTGACCTCTAGCTGGTAAATCTTAGCAAATTCCTCGGCCTCAGTTAGAGCGGTACCTGTCATACCAGCTAGCTTAGAGTAGAGCCGAAATAGATTTTGAAAGGTTATGGTGGCTAGAGTTTGGCTTTCGGCTTGAATCTGAACGCCTTCTTTAGCTTCAATTGCCTGATGTAAACCCTCAGAAAAACGGCGACCTGGCAGCATTCGGCCAGTGAATTCGTCTACTATCACGATTTCTCCATCACTAGTGACTACATAGTCGCGGTCACGCATAAAAAGCGCTTCGGCTTTGAGTGCCGCCTCAACATGGTGAACATCTTCTATCTGGCCTGCCTCATAAATATTTTCCAAACCCAAAGCTTTTTCAACCTTGCTAATACCATCTTCATTGAGACTGACAGACTTTTGTTTGTCATCTACAAGGTAGTCACTTTCGGCCTTTAGGGTCTTGGCTATGGTGGCAAAATTGTAGTATCGATCAGTGCTCTTGCCAGCAGGCTGAGAAATAATAAGAGGAGTACGGGCCTCATCAATTAAAATTGAGTCAACTTCATCAACAATTGCAAAATTTAAACCTCTCTGAACCATTTGTTCGTACTCCTGAACCATATTGTCACGCAAGTAGTCAAAGCCAAATTCATTATTGGTGCCGTAGGTGATGTCAGCCTGGTAAGCCTCTTTGCGGCTAACAGGCTTGAGGTGCTGAAGCCTTTTGTCGTGGTGTGACTCGTCTACAAACTCTGGGTCAAATATAAATGCCGAATCATGCATAATAACGCCAGTTGTTAGGCCCAGAAAATAGTATATTTGAGCCATCCAGCCGGCATCGCGACGGGCTAAGTAGTCGTTTACCGTTATGAGGTGTGTTCCCTTAGCTGTTAGGGCGTTAAGATAGAGTGGCGCTGTCGCGACAAGGGTCTTACCTTCGCCAGTGCGCATTTCAGCAATAGCCCCGCCGTGCAAAACAATTCCCCCAACAAGCTGAACATCAAAATGGCGCATCTCAAGAACTCTGAGGCTGGCTTCTCGAACAACAGCAAAGGCTTCTTCTAAAATATCGTCTAGAGTTTCTGGCTTAGACTTACTGACTAGGCGTTTTTTAAATTCAGCTGTTTTGGCTTGAAGCTGGCTATCAGTAAGTTTTTTAATAGAATCTTCAAAAGCGTTGATACGCTCCACTCTGAGCTGGGCTTTTTTTACCTCGCGAGCGTTTGGGTCACCAAAGATTTTTGTTATAAATGACATAATTGTTATTATAGCAGAGAAATACTTATTTTTAGCCTAATTTGTGCCTGGGGGTAAGCTAATTACAACACCAGTAGACGACTAGTCTGTTGGGCTATTGGCTACCGTCTGAAGAGATTCTACCCCACAATTCTTTGACACGGTTCCGCTTTGGAGCGTTCTTGTCTTTGTATTTTCTTATTTGAAGCTTAAGCTTCTGCTCTACTATATCAATTGCCGAGTGAGCGTTAATAGTAGCTGTTTCGGCAACTATTTCAGCTTTTGGTACTTCGAGTAGGGCAGTTACTTTATAGCGGTTATCTTCTTTGCCCGAAGGATCTCTAAAAATTTCAACGCTCATAGCAACAGCCTTATGTTGGCGGGGTAGATACTTGTCTAAAGTGCCAAGCTTACGAACAACATATTTTCGCAATTCATCATCTATTTCTAGCTTTCTACCGGTCAGCTGTATCTTAATCATTTTTAGTTACCTCCAGTTTTGTTATTAATTTGAATGTATAAATCATAGTTTTTCTGAGCCATAGTAGCTCTGTAAAGCTTTTGGAATCACAATACTGCCATCGGCTTGCTGGTGGTTTTCTAATATCGCTATTAAAGTACGACTACTGGTGGCTGCAGTGCCGTTCAGGGTGTGAACAAAATCAAGCTTTTTGTCGTTGTTGCGATAGCGAATATTTAGGTTACGGGCCTGATAACTAGTACAATTACTGCAGCTGGTAAGTTCTCGATATTTTTTGCCAACCGGTGAGTAATACTCAATATCATATTTTTTATAGGCGGGGGCACTTAAGTCACCGCTGGCGATTCTGACCACCTGATAGGGTATTTCTAAAGCTTGGCAGATTTTTTCTTCAAGAGCCAATATTTTTTCTAGCTCTGCCTCGCTCTGGCTTGGCGATGTGTAGCTATACATTTCTATTTTTTCAAACTGATGCACTCGATAAAGACCACTACTAAACTTTCCGTATGCGCCAGCTTCGAGTCTATAGCACGGGCTAATACCAGCGTAACGAATTGGACTTTCAACATCTATTTCGTCATCTTTGTGGTAGCCAGTAAGTGGTAATTCTGAAGTTGCTATCATGACCAAGTCTTGCTTGGGGTCAATATAGTTTTGAGCTTCTTCGCCTTTTGGCAAAAACCCAGTACCTTCGGCGATACTTGAAGTCACCATGTGCGGAACCATCATTAACTGATAGCCAGAATCCAGTAAAATGTCCTCAACAAGGCTGCTAACGGCACGCCAAAGCAGCACCGCTTTTGTTTTTAAAAAATAAAATTTGGCACCCGCTACTTTTGCCCCGGCTTCAAAATTAATAAGATCGTGTAAATCAGCCAGCTCGACATGGTCTTTAGCCTCAAAGTCTAGACCAGGTTGACCCCAGCTTCTTTCAGTTCGGTTGTTTTCTTCTCCGCCATCAGGTGTGTTGGGGGCAATAAAATTTGGTACTTGTGATAAGAGGTCTTGGTATTGAGTAGTGATTTTAGCCAGTTCGGCACTAACTTTTTCAAAATCTTTTTTAGTGACCTGAAGCTCTAATAGCTGTTCGTCGCTGGGCTTACCAGCTAGCTTAAGTTTGGCACGTAAAGCCTCAGATTTTTGTAGCAGGACAATTCTTTTTTGGTCAAGCGAGCTCAGGCTATTCACATCTAGGCTCAGGCCGCGCCGGGCAATACTTGCTTCTACGGCGGCAGGGTCTTCTCGGAGTTGTCTAATATCTATCATTTGTCTTGGTCGCTATCAACAACAAACTCTTGGGCATCTATTGCTTCTGGTCTTAAGGTTGGAAAAAGAATCACATCTTTGATGGCCGGTTGGTCGCACAATAATGAAACAAATCTATCAATTCCCATGCCCCAACCAGCGGTTGGGGGCATTCCTATCTCAAGAGCTCTGATAAAATCATAGTCGACAGGGTGAGCCTGATCGCTTTGGCCGCTATCAAGCACCGCTTGCTCGGCCTGCATTCTATCGAGCTGATCAATTGGGTCATTTAGCTCATTGTAAGCTTTTATAATCTCGAACCCTGCGCAGACTAGCTGCATACTTGCTATTAGGTGAGGGGCGTCTGCTTTACGCTTTGCGAGGGGTATCATTTCGGCCGGGTAATCTGTCAAGAAAATCGGCCCAACAACACCGATCCGGCAAGTTTCTTTGTAAAATTCATCGAGCAAATCTTTCATGGGTGGGTCACCCTTGATATCTATTTTCAGTTTGCGGCTTTTTATTTCATCAATCAGCTGGCTTTTGGAGACTTTTTCAATATCGACTTTAGTCTCGCGCAGCACTAGCTCTCGCAAGCTGATTCGCTGGTATGGTGGTGTAAAGTCTAGCTCTTGACCTTGGTAGCTAACAGTGAGCTGGCCGTGAGTAGCCATCAATACCTCTGAAATAAGCTGTTCGGTGAGCGTCATAAGATCTTCATAGTCAGCGTAAGCCCAGTAGAACTCAAGCATTGTAAACTCTGGGTTATGACTCCTATCTATGCCTTCATTGCGAAAATCCCGTGCAAATTCAAAGACTCTCTCAAAGCCTGCTACTATTGCTCTTTTGAGATAGAGTTCGTTGCTTATTCTAAGAAATAGATCAGACTCAAGCTTGTGGTGATAGGTAGTAAAAGGCTTAGCGCTCCCCCCTCCATAGAGAGGCTGTAAGACGGGTGTCTCAATTTCGATAAATCCTCTAGTTATCATGAACTGGCGCAAGGCTTCAGTCACCTTAGAGCGTAGCTCGATATGGGCCTTGACCTCTGGGTTGAGATGAAGATCTATGTAGCGCTGGCGGTAGCGCTTTTCGATATCTTTAAAGCCGTCACGCAGATCAGGAAGAGGCCGAAGACTCTTACTGAGAAGAACAATATTTACAGTAAAAACACTGGCTTCACCTCGCTGAGTTTTACCCAGAGTTCCGTTTATCTGAACAAAGTCGCCAGAGTCTAATAGTCTGAGCTGCTTGAAGTCGAGCTGGTTGAGTTTAGCGTCTGATACTAGCGATTTTTTATTGATAACTGCCTGAATTTTGCCAGACTCATCTTTTACATCGATAAAACACATACCCCCCATCAGTCTAATACTAGTAATTCGGCCAAGAGCTGAGACAGCTGAGTCAGCTTTTGAGTCGGCATTTTCTAGCAAAACCTTGTTTGTGTCAGTTCTTTTGGCAGACTGCAAGTAGGGGTTTAGGCCAGCCTGTCTTAGGGCTTTGAGTTTGCGAAGTCTTTCATCTCTTAGTTCTTTTATGTTTGCCATTGCATCTTATTATACTAGTAAAAACCCCAAACTACACTAGTATTTGACTATATGCTTTTGGTTTAAAATAAAAAAGTGACATAAAAAAGTACTCCTGATGCTTTATAAATAAAGGGAATGATTTTAGGGTTCTATGCTAGCTTGGTGATTTTGTAGGTGATTGTGCCGGCTGGAACTTCAACGCTTGCGGTATCTCCGACTTTTTTGCCAAGCAAGGCCTTGCCGATAGGTGATTCATCTGATATTTTGCCACTATCTGGGTCAGCCTCTGTGCTGCCGACAATTTGAAAAACTTGATTTCCGTTGTCTAGATCAACGTGTACCTGCGAGCCTACGCAAACAGACTGACCGTCACCTTTTTTGATTGGCTTGGCTCGCTTCAAAATGTTGTCAATTTCGGTGATACGACCCTCAATAAAAGCTTGTCTAGATTTGGCATCGTCCCAGCTTGAATTTTCGCTTAGATCGCCGAAATCTTTAGCTTCTTTTAGGGCACTAGCGATTTGTTTGCGTTTGTTGGTTTTTAGATCTTCTAGCTCGGCTTGAAGATCTTTAATTCCTTCTGGAGTTAAGTAAAAATCGTGCTGTTTCATAACTGTTAAATTCTTTCTGTAAATATTATATCTCATTAAAAACGACCCTTGACTCATGAAGCTTCATAAGTGCTTAGGTCTTGAGTGAAAGACTAAAAAAAAGCCTGTCGTTTGTTTTTATTCTCTCAAATATAGCAGTCTGTGTCAAGTAATAATTGCGAATATTTTTATAAATATTGTAGCCCAATGCTGACTAATTTCTTGGGGTACTAAAATACCATTTTAGAATTTCTGTACTAGCAGGTACCGCAAATTCTGAGCCTTCACCAGAGTTTTCTACAAGTACAACTAAGGCTATTTTGGGGTTTTCAGCGGGTGCATAAGAGCTAAACCAAGCGTGGGCTTTAGTACGGGGGTTTTTGCCATCAAAGCCCTCTGAACTTGTCTCGGCCGTACCGGTTTTGCCAGCTACTTTTACTGGTACCTCACGCTTGAGATTACAGCAAGCTGTACCGTATTCTACAGCTCCCTCCATACCTTGCTGAACAAGCTTTATGGTGTTGGCAGAGGCGATGTCTTGGATGATTGCCTCTGAGCTGATATCACGTACTACTTCGCCTTTACCATTTTGGACCTTTGAGGCATACTTAGGCTTGAAAAGCGTTCCACCGTTGGCGATAGCGCTGGTGGCCATAACAAGCTGAAGTGGCGTAGCTCTCATATCTCCCTGGCCGATTGAAATATTGTAAGTATCGCCAACTGACCATGGCTCACTAGAGTATTTTTTTTTGCCGTCTGGTGTTGGAACAAAACCAGCAACATCTTCTTTGATATCAGAATCTGTACTTTTGCCAAACCCAAACCGCTTATACCAGTCAGTAAGTTTGGTAGGGCCCAGACCCCTAAAGCTTTCAAATCCACCACCAACAGTATAATAAAAAATATCTGAGCTCCAGCTTATAGCCCGTAAGACATTAACAATCCCCAGACCCTCTGGTTTCCAGCCCTTAAAAGTGTAAACAATCGAAGGGTTATACTGATTTGGCACTGAAATAGAGCCCTTATCTAAAATTGTTGTGGCGGGAGTGACAACTCCTTCTTGAAGCGCGGCAGCAGAGATAAAAGGCTTAATTGTAGAGCCTATTGGGTATGCGCCTGAGCTAATTCTGTTAAATAGCGGTTTTGATGGGTCGTTGAGTAAAGAATCATACTGATCTTGACTAATGCCTTTGGCAAATAAGTTGCCATCATAGCTAGGATAGTTGACAGCCCCTAAAACCTGCCCATTTCTAGGGTCAACCGCTACTGCCACCCCAGCTTTACTGCCAGCCCCTTCTACGGCTGTCTTTAGAACCGACTGCATTTTATCTTGCAAACCTTTGTCGATACTAAGTACTAGACTATTGCCGGCTTGCGGCTCCACTCTTGCCAGGGCCCTGACCGGCAGGCCGGTGGTATCTACCTCAGTTTGTTCTTTGCCATAGCTACCTCTAAGATCTTGTTCGTATGATTTTTCTAAACCAGTCTTGCCAATTGAGTCGATTGGGCGGTAGGTGGGATTCTCACGATATTCTTCTGCCGAAATTCTACCTATATAGCCCAAAAAAGGAGCCAAGCTACTGTTGTCTAAATATTCTCGAGCGGGATTAGTGTCTACTAAGTAGCCTGCCAGCTGACTGTGTTTTTCTTCTATATTTAAGGCTTGCTCTCTAGAGATATTCTCTGCTACCAATACCGCAAGACTGTAGCGCAAGCCCTTTGACTCAACCGCGCTTTTGATCTCATCGGCTGACTTTGAGGTTAGCTCGGCCAGGGTTTGATAGCCGGCTTGGCGAGCCTCTTGGCTGACAGGTGTCTGGGCAGGTACAGCCACTAAGTCAAAGCGAGCGTTGTTTCTGGCCAAAACAATTCCATTGCGATCGTATATCGCTCCTCTTGGGGCAGCTATTGGGTTCACACGTATTCTATTGCCAGACGCGAGCAGGCTGTTTTGTTGCCCAGTTATAATCTGTAAAAAAATTAATCTAGAAAGAAGTACCATTGCTAGAACTACCAGCGTGCCAATAAAAACTGCGTAAATTGGAGACCTGACTGGATCTTCAAGCTGTATCTTTTCTGAGCTACCAGAGAGTATTGCAGCAGACCAGTCTTCACTATGACGCATTCGGCGCTCTTTTTTTGATGATTTGAAGCCATAAGCTTTATCGTAAAAATTTCCAAAAATATTCATAAGTGCTACTTAAACCCTAAAAAGCGAACGCTTTTGATACTTAATTTTGATGTGGCAATTGAGCTTGCTATGGCATATACCGCTAGAGCCCATACACTTGAGTAACACAGCTGCAATGCTAATTGTGACCCAAAACTTCCAAGAGACTGAATATGGTCTATATTTGTGATGCCTACGTACTGCAAGAAGCTGTAGAAACTTACAAGAAGAAGTACGGTTGCTATTATTACCAATAATGTCTGCGAACGCTCGCCAAGGCGTAGCCCTAATTTACAAAAAATTACCACCGTCAATAGCAAAAAAATATTTAAACCAAAGTAGCGCCCACTGGCAGAATCTAGTACTAAGCCACTAATTAAAGCCATGTAGACCAGCTGCTCTGTAGATACAAAAGCAGAATAAGCAATCAAACAAATTAAGCATAGCGGAATAGCTACCTGTAGTGGGCCAAAGTTTGACCCTAAGCTAATTTGTAGCAAGCAGCATAGTAATAAAAAAGTCCAAAATAGAAAATTTTTCACTGTTTCAGGCCTGTCACAATAAATACTAGCTCAAGATTGTTTAAATCAAGTAAGGGCTTCACGTTGGCTGACTGAAATATTGAATTATCAGATCTGTTAACTGTTTCAACTGTTCCAAGCAGAATGCCTTGTGGTACCTGTCCTGAGCCAGCTGTGACAATTTGTTCGGCCAAACTTATGTTCTCACCCTGTGCAATCTTATCAAAAATATAGCCTTGACCTATTTGGCCACTAATAATGCCCTGGGCTCTGCCGTCTTGCCCAACAGCTCTGATTCTGAATTCTGGATCACTTACTAAAAATATCTTGGAGCTATAGTCGTTTATTTCGTCGACCGTACCAATAAGCACACCACTACTAACGACCGCCTGGCCTTTTTTTATGCCGCTTGAGCTTCCTCTGTCAATGGTAACAAATCTGCGGCTGTTGTCTGGGTCAAGACTCACCACTCTAGCTGGCACTAAATCAAGATTTAGGCGACTATTAAAGTTAAATTGTGCTCTTAATATATCGTTTTCTCGGGACACTTCTTTGAGAGCACTGAGCTGCTGTCTAAGCTCAAGTTCTTGTACTCTGAGTTGCTTGTTTTCGGTGTTTAGTGAAGTAATAGAGCTCAAAAATTGATAACGATCAGAAAGACCATTGCGAATAGCATTGACCGATCTTCCAACAGGGTTCCCAAGTTGATCAGAAATAATTCTAAAAGGCCAAATTGCACCTGTCACTCTGAGAGCTAATATTGCAAGAGCTATAAAACCAACAATGGCAATTGGTATAAATTGTTGTTTTCGCATCACTAATGTTCCTTGTTGAGATTAGTAGGGCACTTTTTCGTATTGAGTCGTCACTAAGACATCTTTAAGGCTGTCTAGGTCTTCTAAGACTTTGCCAGTACCCCGCACAACTGCGGTGAGTGGATCTTGAGAAATATGAATTGGCATTTTGATCTGAGAGGCTAAGAGCACATCTAGGCCTCTAAGAAGAGCTCCGCCGCCTGCCAAATAAACGCCTTTGTCCATAATATCAGCAAGTAGCTCTGGCGGGGTCTCTTCAATTGTTCTTTTAACAGCGTCAACAATTGTTCTGACACTTCTGGCGAGAGCCTTTCGGGCTTGGTCAGAATTAATTATCATTTCTTTTGGTAAGCCAGTGATCATATCTCTGCCTCTGATTGGGGCCTCTAGCAACTTGTCGAGCTTGGCAGCAGAACCAATATTTATTTTTATAGTTTCGGCCGTTCTTTCACCGATTTGGAGGCTGAATTCTTCTTTGGCAAATGCAATAATATCGTCTGTTAGCTCATCGCCAGCAATTCTAATTGAGCGAGATGAGACGATTCCGCCTAAACTTATAACTGCAACTTCAGAGGTGCCACCGCCAATGTCTACAATCATTGAGCCAGCAGCGTCGTGAACTGGTAGATCGCTACCAAGCGCTGCGGCCATGGGTTCTTCAATCAAGAAGGCCTGCCTGGCTCCAGCGTTGGTGGCGGCGTCTTCTACTGCTCTTTTTTCTACTTCTGTCACGCCAGACGGAATACCTATTACCACTCTAGGCCGGGGGAAAAGCACAAAAGATTCTTTATGAACTTTTTCAATAAAGTACTTTAGCATTTGTTCGGTAATCTCAAAATCACTAACAACGCCATCTACGAGTGGCCTTGTAGCTACGATATTGGCTGGAGTCTTACCAACCATTCTTTTGGCTTCATCACCAATGGCAAGTATTTGATTATTTTTTGTATTTATTGCTACTACTGAGGGCTCGTTGATTATTATTCCTTTTCCACGAACATAGACCAGCGTGTTGGCAGTACCTAAATCAATACCAATATCGTGACTAAAATTTCCTAAAATTGAATTTATCATTACTTACTAGTTTAGCAAGTGATTGGGTGCGGTGCTAGGGTTTTTATCTTTGAAGCTAGCTAGAAAGACTAGAAAGCTATATTTTTTACGAGCTACTTAATAAAACCTGCGAGTACTGAAAAAGCAATAAAATTATTTAGCATATGGAATATTATTCCTGGAATTATACTTTTCAGACGAATATAAAAGTATGACAAGACCAGGCCTAATACAAAAGTATAGATTACTACATTTGGCTGAAGATGTAAGATAGCGAAGGCAGCACTAGAAATAAGTACGCCAGCTACCCAACCGTATTTCTTAGTAAAAGCCGGCAACATAAGCCCTCTAAAATAGAGCTCCTCAACAATTGGGGAAATAATAACTATCACTACAAACCCAAGTACTAGCCCAAAACCCTTGTTACCAAAAATCAAAGCCGAATCTTGAGCTTGTGAAGTATCAATAAATGGAGCAAATACAGCTACAGCGGTCAAGACAATGCTCATTACTATACCGAAAAAAAATATTCCGAGAAAGATAAATATTATTGATTTTATGACTGGAAATTTTTTGAAACCTAGACTTGAGATGCTAAGTTTGTACTTTCGCATCAGCCGCACTAGCATCAAGGTCTCGACGGTGAGAAGCACAGTCTCAAAACCCAAGAAGACGACTAGATCATTGCTACGAATAACGCTTCTTGCGGCTGCCGAAAGGATTCCAAGCCTACTTAAGAGCACGAGAAATATAAAAATCGCGATCGGGATAACAGTGGTCGCGACAATTATTTCTAATACATCGCGAACACCCCAGCTAACTTTTGCGATAGTTATGTCTTTACGCATAGGTTTAAAAATACCTTACCTAATTCTGGCTATATCACTGATACTGATTATTATCATTAGAGATATTAAAGCCACAAATCCAACAAGATGGTATAAATTTTCACGTTCTGGAGTAATTTTTAATCCCAGTTTCTGTAAAATTAGTACAAACTGTCGCCCGCCATCTAGAGCTGGTAAAGGCAAGGCATTTAAAACTCCTAGGCTAAGAGAAATTGAAGCCACGAAAAGTAATATAAAACGCGGCCCAAAACTAACTATTTTAGAAAAAATACTAACAATACCGATTGGCCCAGAAACTTGCTGACTTACTTCTTGCTTTGAGAAAATACCAACAATCAAACCACCAAAAGCCGAAAGCGTGGCAATTACAAACTGAAACATTAGAACTAGTGCGGCCAAAGGTGCTGCCCACCAGCTGTAGCTTGTAAGCTGTATTTTTTCGGCACTAATTCCTAGCAAGCCAGCTTTTTCGTCGCTGCCAAGCCTGACCAGCTTATTTGATTCTTGGCCGTTTCTTGAAATCAAAATATCTACTTGCTGGCCAATGTTTTGTGATGTGAAGGCCCTGAGTTGAGAGTTATCTTCAAGTCTTTGGTTGTTGATTGAGACAATATTGTCTCCCTGCAAGATGCCAGCCTGGCTGGCCGCTCCACCGTTATTTACACCAAAGACCACTAGTTTAGAGCCAGCTGATAAGCTTGGCTTGACTGGGCCAAAGCTGGGTAGATCTTGACCAAGAGGCGGAATACCAACTATCAGCAAAAATGTGAAAATCAAATAGGCGATCAGAAGATTTACAACCACACCAGCCATAATTATTCTAGTTTTAGGCCAAAACTTGAGATTGACAAAGCTGCCTGGGCCTTTTTCTTGGCCGTCTTCGCCTTTTAAGCGAACAAATCCTCCGATTGGGAAAAGATTAATACTATACAGAGTTTTACCCTTGCGTCTACTAAATACTCGCGGTGGAAAACCCACGCCAAACTCTTCTACTTCTACGCCCTCTCGGCGAGCTGCACTAAAATGACCAAGCTCGTGGGCCACTACAAGTATCGTAAATATTAGCAGTACGCCAATTATCGTAATCAATATCATTAGCTACCGAACCTTCTGTTTCGTAAAGCAAACTCGTCAAGCACCAGGCTCAAGTCTTGAGGGCTGAATTCTGGCCAGTTTTTTTTGACAAAAAACAGCTCAGCATAGGCACTATCCCATAGCAAAAAATTACTCAAGCGTTGTTCGCCGCTGGTTCTAACAATTAGATCAGGGGCAGGAATATCTTTGGTGTAGAGATGGTTTTTAATAGTCTCTTCTGTGATGTTTTTTGAATCCAGACCGCTGTCGATGATATTTTTTGTGGCCTCTACTATCTCTTGTTGACCACCATAATTAAAGCAAGCTACTAGCGTTCCGGCTGTGTTCTTAGCGGTCAGCTGTTCGGCCTTTTCTATTGCTTGTAATAGTTTTTTGTCTATTCCTTGTCGAGAGCCTATTATTTTGAGTTTGACGTTTTTGGCGTTGAGTTCTTTGGCGTCTTTGAGTACAACTCTCAAAGCTAGATTCATTAGGTAGCCAACTTCTTCTTGGCTTCTTTGCCAGTTTTCGTTTGAGAATAAATAGCAAGTAAAATATTTAATACCTTTGTCAAAACAGGCCTGGGCAATTACTTTGAGATTCTTGTAGCCAGCCTTGTGGCCGTCTAGCGAGCTTTGGCCCTGGGCACTGGCCCAGCGTCTGTTACCATCAAGAATAAAAGCGATATGTTTGGGTGGTGTTTTTTTTAACATTTGATTGTTATAGCTATTATTAGGTCTGCATTAGTTCGGTTTCTTTGTGTGAAACCATTTCGTGAACTTGCTTTTGATAAACATCAATTAGTGAAGTTGCAGACTTTTCTAATGAACTAAGCTGATCTTTAGAAATAGATTTATCTTTTTCTAAAGCCTTGGCGTCATTAATAGCTTCGTGGCGGGCGTTTCGAAGCGAGATTGTGGCTTCTTCAGCTTTTTGGCGACACAGTTTAGTCATTTGAGTTCTAGTCTCCTCACTCATTGGCGGAACATTAATTCTAATAACGCGCCCGTCACTGCTAGGATTAAGACCCAAATGCTCTTGGCTAGAAATAGCTTTTTCAATTGAGGCCAGATTACTTGCATCCCAGGGCTGTATTTGAATAGTTTTAGCATCTGGGGTAGAAATAGTGGCAATGGCCTTAAGTGGGCTATCTTGACCATAGACATTGACTTTTATTGAGTCTACCAAGCCACCGTTTGCTCTACCAGAGCGAACACCGGTTAGCTCGCTAGCCAAGTGGTCTAGGGCTGATTTCATTTTGCTTTCGCAAGTTTTGAGTAGCTGAGATTCCATATTCTATATTATAACCTATCTAGCGGGCTTGATGCTAGATAAATCAAAAAACTTATCACAAGCAGTGAGTTTAGGCGCCAAGCTCTAAGCGCGAGAAGCGGGCAATGACAATATTTTCACCAAGCTTACCAATAAGCTCTTTAGTGAGCTGGTCAATAGTCTTACTGTCATCTTTGATGAAGGGTTGATTTAACAAACAAACTTGTTCGTACCACTTGGCCATTTTTCCAGCTACCATCTTGTCTGCAAACTCACTAGCTTTACCACTAGCGGCAACTTCTTTAGCTACTATAGACTGCTCTTTTTGAAGCTCGGTGGGGTCAATGCTCTCGACACTCACAAAGCTTGGGTTGGCAGCAGCGATATGCATCGCTACATCACGAGCAAAAGACTTGAACTCTTCTGTTCTGGCAACAAAATCAGTTTCACAGTTAATCTCTACTAAAACTCCAATTTTTTCACTATGTACATAGCTCTGTATGACGCCATTACTAGCAACTCTATCAGATTTTTTGCCGGCTTTAGCAATGCCTTTTAAGCGCATCATCTCGACAGCTTTTTCCATATCACCGTTGGCGTCTTGCAAAGCTTGCTTGGCGTCCATCATACCGGCACCAGTCATATCGCGGAGTTTTTTGATATCCTCAATACTTATAGCCATTAGACCGCCTCTTCTGCTGGCAACTCTGTCTCTGCTTTGGCTTTATATTCGCTACTACCCTTTAAGACAGCGGCTGCAATAACAGACGTGATCAAATCGATAGTTTTAATTGAGTCGTCGTTAGCTACAATCTTGTAGTCGGCTAGATCTGGGTTTGCGTTGGTGTCGGTAATAGCAATAACAGGAATATTTAGCTTACGTGCTTCAAGAATAGCGATATCTTCTTTTGGCATATCAACAACAAAAATAGCTGCTGGAACTCCGTACATATCTCGAATACCGCCAAAAACTTTAGTGAGCTTGATCATTTGCTTCTCTAAAAGCATTTTTTCTTTTTTGATGATACCAGCAAAATCGTTTTCTTCTTTTTGAGCCTCTAGCTTTTTGAGTCTTTGAATTCGTGTCTTGATGGTATCTAGATTGGTGATCATTCCACCTAGCCAGCGGTGAGTAACGTAGGGCATGCCAGTTTCGTTGGCATATTTTTCAATAATCGGCTTGGCCTGACGCTTGGTACCTACAAAAAGTACTTGGCCACCGAGCTTAGTAACTTCATAGGCAAACTTTTCTGCAGCTAGAAGCTGAGGGGCTGTTTGGGTGAGATCAATTATATGAACACCACCACGCACACCATAAATATATGGACTCATCTTAGGATTCCAGCGGGCGCTACGATGGCCAAAATGGGCACCTGCTTCTAGTAGCTGCTTTAGTCTGGGGTCTATTTTTGTTTTAGTACTAGTTTGGCTTTTTACTTTACTTTTTGAATCAAGCTTTGGGCTTTTATCTTCTTTCACTATTATCTCCTTTTTTCGTAGTAGCAGGTTCCCAAGTGGGAGGAGTGATATTTCTGCTACAGAATCGTTAAAATTGTTTACCTGAACAATACTAGCAGATTACAGGCCTTCAGTCAATCTAATAAAAACCCCAGCTATCTAGCCGGGGTATATAAAAAGAGCTAATAAAATTATTTTTTTAAAAAGTTGCTACTTAATTAACTAGTTATGTCATATTTCTTGAGCTTGGCCTTACCTGCTTTGGTAGTGCTAATTGTTTGCAGCTCAAGAAGTTCTGCGTAGATGCCGTCTTTACTATTTGCTAGTATTTCTGGCGAACCTATCTCTACTACTTTTCCGCCCCGTAGGCCGACAATTGTATCAACTCCAGCAATAGTGCTAAGTCTATGAGCAATAATCAGAGTAGTACGGTCTTTCATAAGATGTTCAAGAGCGTTTTGTACCTCATGCTCAGACTTACTGTCGAGGCTGCTAGTAGCCTCATCAAGTATTAAAATAGGTGGATTTTTCATGATAGCTCGCGCAATTGCGATACGCTGCTTTTGACCACCACTCAGCTTTACTCCCCGCTCACCAATCTCTGCGTTATAGCCGCCTGGAAGCTTTTTGATGAAGTCGTGAGCATTTGCGGCCTTCGCGGCAGCCATAACAGCAGCTATACTCTTAGCCTTATTGCCATAAGAAATATTGTCTTTGACGCTGCCTGAAAAAAGCTGAGGCTCCTGAAACACCACACCAATAGCCTGTCTTAGGCTGGCCTGAGTAATAGAATTGACATTATGCCCATCGATATCAATATTGCCGCTTGTGACTTCGTAGAATCTAAGCATCAAGTTGGCAAGCGTACTCTTGCCCTCGCCACTCTCCCCTACCAATGCTAGTTTTTGACCTGGCTCAATAGCAAAACTAATGTTACTAAGTACTTTTTTGCCTTTTGAATAAGAAAACCCAACATTCTTATATTCCACTCGACCCTGTTTTAAGCCTAAATCTTTAGCATTTTCTGAGTCAACTATTTCGGCCTTAGTATTCATTATTTCAAAATAGTCTTTGCTACCAGCCGTAGCGCGCTGTAGTGCGTCAATTATAAAACTACTGCCAAAAAGCGGAAACTGAGCCTGAGTAGACAGCGTGAGTAGTAGTGTCATTGTGCCTAGGTTGTAAATACCAACGTATGCTTGATAGATAATGACACCTGTTATAAGAGTAAAAATAACATTCAAAGCCAGCCTTCGGTAGATATCAAATTTATGCCACTCCAGTGACTGGCCTTTGGTCTGGTGCTCAATACTACGTCGTTTCTTAGCATAAAAAAGTAGTTCTGAGGCCTCCATAACAAAAGACTTAACAACTCTGACTTGAGTTATTGATTCTACAAACCTACCGTTGCCGGTGTCGAGGTCGCTATTTATGCCCTCTTGGCGCTTCTGCCAGGCTTTGCTACTTATGTGTGTTATCCAAATGTAGATTGGGAAAATAATTGCTAAGAGAATAGCAACTGGCCAGCTGTACCAGGCAATAACAGCAAGTGTCACTATTGTCGTCAGAAAAAACTGTACAAAGTTGTTGGCCAGAGTTTGCATAAGTACTGCAATTGTTCCAATCGAGCGATCAAGCCGAGCTGTTATTTTGCCTGTTATTTGATTATCATAAAAGCCTACCGGTAGCTCCATAAGATGAGCAAAATACCTCTCTGAGAGTAGACTGTTTAGCTTTACAGACATAATATCACCCCAATAACCGTTGAGATTTGATATTAAGGTCGCAATCACTGCAGCAACACCGCCAATCAACACCAGCCCAATTAAAGAGCTAGGGGCAACGTAGCCACCAGAATATTTAGTGACAATGCCGTCTACCAAACCTTTTGTCACAAAAGGCGTGACAAGGCTAAGAATAGCCAAAACAACAACAAAAACACTTATTACACTGTAATAAGGCCAGAGTTGCTTAGAATATCGAATTATTTTCCAGATTGCTTTGATATATTATCCTGATGTTTATATATTACATTGTGCTGCATTTGTATTGCTTCTACAAGTGCATCATCACTAATACTTGTAAAAAACTTGTCTAGCCTTTGAAGTAAAGCCTCTTGGCAGCTCATTGCCTCTCGCACACCATCACCAGTTAGTTTAACGCTGACACGTCTGCGGTCATTTTGGCTGGTACTGCGCTGGGCCAGGCCAGCTACCGTGAGGCTGTCTACCAGCTGGCTAACAGCACTACTCGAAATATTAAGACTAGAGGCGATTTCTTGGGTACTCATAGCGCTATTTCCCAGCAGTAAATACAGTAGCTCAAGCTGGCTTTTAGGAATTGACTGGGCCGACTTGGGGGCAAGAGCCTGGTAGTCTATTAGCCTGCTGTAAGTATAAAAGCTATTGCTGTATTCTCTGAGTAATATTTTTCTATCTTCTGTCATTTGAGTTTGGGTTTAAATGATATATTGTTAAGCTACTTATTATATTAGTAGCTTAACAACCTCTGGTCAAATCATCTTGCGATAAATTTAGACAATGCGGCATTGGTAGAAAAACTCCCTGGCAGATAACTGCCAGGGAGTAATGATTTTAGCTGAAGCCTAGCTAAAGGCTATTTATCACCAGGCAAAGCAGCAAGAACTCTACTGTCAAGCAGCAAACTCCCACTGTGCTATAGCTGCTGGAGCTAGGTTGTGATTTTTTTAGTGATGCGTATACCCAATAAGACATTTGCCAAGTAAAAATATAGGTAACGGCAAAACCAACTAGCAGTAAAAAATACATATTTTCCCCCTTGAAGGTAGCTAACCGATTATATCATACCCACCACCAGATCATAAAAACTAGTTTCTGAACTGTTATGCTGATCTAGAAGCTATTTAAGAAATCTCTATTTCTTATTTATCGCTTTTTTAAGTTATAAAGCTATTGCTGGCTGAATTTTCTAAGTTGTTGTAAGGAATTATGCTGTTTTTTTTTGCAATTTCACCATTTTTGGGCTGTCAAGCAGCACTTTACATTCTTTCTTGATAGCTGTATAACTATTACTACTTGTTTTGCACCTAGAAAGAGAGCCCAGTGTCTTTTTTAGAAATAACCGTTTTAGCCCAAAAAGCACTAGATATATACCGAGAATGCACCAAATCAACCGGCCATGATAGTATTTTTGTGAAGTTTGCTATTTCACCGTTACTTGAAGCTAGCATCAACCATTATGACGCTCAGCGGGCATATAGCTATCTTCGGAGCCACGGTTTTATTATCTCGACACATCGGCCTCGTAGCACCAGAAATTTTCATCTCTATATTCAGCCCAGCGGTAGTGTGCAAGATGAAATAGCCACTCGTCAGCGTACTAGAGCCAAAGCCGATCTAGCGAAATCTAAGCTAGATCAGCAGCAAGTCATTGAGCTTAAGATAGCTGCTCACCTAAAGGCCATTGAAATACTCCAAATTGAGCTGATACAGCTTAATTCAGTAGCTTTTGAATAAGCTGCCAATTCCCGCCTTACAAAGGCGGGTTTTTTAATACAAGAATAGGCCAATATGGTAGTAATAAAATACTGTCAAGCATAGCAATTTAGACAATCTCAATCTGTAGATTAGCCAATATTTGGCCAAAAACCCTTGACAAAAGAGCTTATGTTTGTTATAATACTGCCGTTCTGTGAGAAGTGGTTGTTTTTATAACCCGCCAGAACAGCTATATTTACATTAAAAGAAAGGATATACGACGCACGTCTACATAAGCCTTCTTGATTTAGTCAAGACGACGTATTAAAAACTATGCGCCTTATTTCTCAAGCTGTGATTGCCCTGGCAATTGTAGCAAAACAGGTGATCGTACCGGTACAAGTTCCGTTCACCGAAACAGTCATAGCTGCCGAAGCTCCAGCTGTTGTACCAAATAACTACACTTTGAAAATAAACACTGCATTACCAGGTGGCCTTGAGTTAAAGTCTACCAAAGGCAGCTTCGACAGCGATGTTGTTGCTCCCCTTAAGGCTGCTCAGGTTGCACAGGCTGCTGCCGAAGCCCAAAAAGCTCTTGAAGCTGCTCAAAAAGCTACTTCAAAAGCTAGGGCTTCAGCGCCAAAGCTAGTAATAGGCGGCGATGACGCCTTTGCCCAGCTTAGATTCTGTGAAGCTGGTGGTAACTACAACACCAACACCGGTAATGGCTACTATGGTGCTTACCAGTACGACATTCGTACTTGGGGCAACTATGGTGGTTACGCCCGCCCTGACCTTGCTCCCCCAGAAGTTCAGGATGCCAAGGCTCGTGCTACCCAGGCCGCTCGCGGCTGGTCACCATGGCCGTCATGTGCCAGGAGACTAGGCCTTTTATAAGCCAGGTTCAATAAGCACAACTTAAGCAAAAACCCCCGCTTCTTTAGTGGGGGTTTTTGTATTAGGAGTTAACCTAATGGATAAATATCTAATGGACGAATACGATTATGTAGATCAGGCCACTGGGCACGCAGCTCGTCACGCTCGGCTGAGCTGAGGCCACGGAGGTCGAGTTCGCCACCAACACTTACGGGCAAGTTTAGTTATATTACGAAAAACATAATACTTAAACCACATTGGGTAGGTAGCATCACCACTACTAAGGTAATCTATCCAGGTATCCAGACTGCGTTCTTGGTCTTGACGGATTGTATCACAGGTTTGTTCACGAACATTATTATCTACTCCTAGCAAGATATCCTCGACCATACCGTGGCCTTGGTTTTGGGCTATCTGGGCATCAAGTTTAAGTTTTGTGGTTACCGAAGCATCATTAGTGCCAGTAATGTAGTCTCGGTGGTAGGCCTCTTTGATGTGCTCAAGTGAGCGCGGGTCGCCAGTGAATATTCCATGTTTACTATTTTAAGATCAGCTAAAAAATCTAAATACCACGATTGTAGGGGCAAAAATAAGCATTAACTAACAAGCGCTGGCCCTAAATGTAGACAGCTATAATGAAAAAGAGCCCCTTATTTGGGGCATAATTTCTTGCTGCTATTACTGGCAAGCTTCACACTCAGCCAGCTCTTTGGGGTCAATTGGGCAGACCATAGGTTTGTCCCAGTCTTCGTCGTTTATTTTTTCTGTAAGATGGGTTTCTGACATTGCTATCTCCTTTTTGTTTGTGTAGTGGTTATGATTATACAATAGCCTAACAAGGTTTGTAAATAGTGCTTGTGATGGTTTTTTTGACGCTATATGCGGCTTTTCTTATAATTCTACTAGCACTAGCTAGCTTTTCACTAGCATAAGCAAGATAAAACTTGTAAACTAGCTAGTATGGAAAACATCATACAACCTCAAAGTCTAGAAGAAATAATGCATGCTTGCGACATTAATAATACAGATGAGACCGCCGAAAAAGTCTGCCTTATAAATGAAGAAATAACTCAAGGCCTTGGCATAGTACAGCGCTATCCAAAAAAAGTAACATTTTTTGGTTCAGCTAGGTTTGCCGAAAATCACCCCGAATACATAAAGGCTCGCAATCTTGCCGGTAGGCTGGTAAAAGAGCTGGGCTACACTGTTGTGACTGGTGGTGGGCCAGGCATCATGGAAGCTGCTAACCGCGGCGCCAAAGAAGCTGGTGGGCATTCCCTAGGTCTAAACATTCAGCTTCCCCAAGAGCAAACTGGTAACCCCTACCAAACAGTATCGGTCCCTTTTCACTATTTTTTCACCCGTAAAGTAACGCTAGCTTTTGCAGCCAGAATGTATATATATTTTCCTGGCGGCTACGGCACTCTCGACGAATTTTACGAAATTTTGACACTAGTACAGACCGGTAAAATACACAAGGTTCCAATTGTTTGTGTTGGCGCTAATTTTTGGGAACCAATAGATGCTGGCCTGCACAGAGCCAACATGCTGGCGCCAGAACTTCTCACAATAGACCCAGAAGACACTAGTCTTTACACAATAACAGACGATATTGAGACAATTGTTCAAATCGCTCATAATGCCCAGATGAGAGTTTGAGCACAAAGACTACAAAGCCCATCTGCAAAAGCTACAACACTTGGCAACAATCACATTTTTGTTATAATACTTAAGTCTAATTTACAAAAAATACCATAAATAGAGGAAAATTAAATGGAACAATCAAACAAGCCAGCTGCAGAAGTCGCTAATTCTGCCCCATCTCAACCTGCCGAAGAAAAAACTACTATTGAGGCTATTCACAATCTAATGCCAGAAATGCGCGAGACTCAAAATAACGTCAAAACTCTAAGAGAACAACTAAAAGACGTAATGGAACAAAATGCCGAATATCGGCTGCTAGCTGAACAAATCAAAGAGCTTTCTGAAAAGCGCCTAATGGCCAAAAAAGCTCTACTTGACGATAAGGATTACCAAAAGATAAGTGTCGATCTCGACGACGAACGGCTAAAACTCAAAGACCTTCAAGAAATTTTGAGTCACTACCTAGTAAGCCACTACCGGGAAACTAATCAAACTCAAGTAACAGACGACCTTGGTGAAACCAGAGCTGTTGTTGTGAGTGCCAAGATTGGCAAGGCTGAAGCTAGTAAGTAGGCCAGGTTCTCAAAGCATTGACCAGCTGGCTTCAATATGATAATATTACAAAGTCATGAAAACCAGTATTCACCCAGAACGAATCGAAACCAAAGTTACCTGCCAAGGTTGCAACACGACTTTTACTAGCAACTCTTCTGTTGCCGAGATGACTGTCGATGTTTGCTCTAATTGCCACCCATTTTATACCGGCAAGCAGAAACTTGTCGATACTGAAGGTCGCATAGACCGTTTTAAGGCTAAGCAAAAAGCAGCTGATTCCAAAAAAGATGCACTTGTCAAAAAAGGTCAAAAAGCTCTAACTAAGGCCGAAGCTAAGGCCATGCTAGAAGCTGATACTGTAATTACCGAAAAAAACACAACAGCAGTTCAAAAAGACCAAAAAACTGATAAAAAAGCTCATACTGACAGCCCGCTAGCTTCAGACTCAACACCAACAGACAAATAAATACTTTTTTAGTTCTAAAGCAATGTATAATATATGCATTGCTTTACTGTTTTTAAGCCAAAAATATGATAAATCAAGCCAAAATAGATGAATTACAGCAAAAACTTACCGAGATAGAAGCTCAGCTAGCCGACCCGGCGATTTATGCTAGTCAAAAAAGTGCTGCCCTGGTCACAGCCCAGCGTGAGCTTGCTGTAAAACTAGATCTTTTTCGAAGCTTAGAAAAAACCTCAGCAGACCTAGATGAGGCCCGAACGATGATCAATGACCCCGAAATGAAGCTGCTTGCAGAAGAAACCATTAGCGAGCTAGAGCCAAAGCTGTCAGCATTAGAAGCTGAGGCCAAAGTTGCGCTACTTCCTGTTGACCCAAATGAACATAAAAATGCCATTGTTGAAATACGAGCTGGGGCAGGCGGCGATGAGTCAAGCTTATTTGCTGCTGATTTGCTACGAATGTACTCTCGCTACGCCGAAACCCATGGGCTGAAGCTAGAATTACTCTCAGAAAGTCTTGGTAGTAGCGGTGGGTACAAAGAGGTAATAATGGCAATCAAAGGTGATGGTGCTTATGGCTTACTAAAATATGAAAGTGGGGTTCATAGAGTTCAGCGCATACCAGCTACCGAAAGCGCTGGGCGCATCCACACCAGTACGGCAACTGTCGCGGTTTTGCCAGAAGCACAAGAACAAGATATTGAAATAAACCCAAATGATTTGAGAATAGATGTTTTTAGAAGTGGCGGAAACGGCGGTCAAAGTGTCAATACTACTGATAGTGCAGTGCGGATAACTCATATTCCTAGTGGAGTTGTGGCTACCTGCCAAGATGAGAAGTCACAGCTCAAGAATAAGCTCAAGGCTATGGGTGTATTGCGGTCACGCCTTCTTGACATGCGTGAGCAAGAGCTGTCAAAAAAGCTTGGTGATGCTCGTCGCTCACAGATAGGTACTGGCAATAGAAGTGAAAAAATACGCACTTACAATTATCCACAAGACCGCATCACAGACCACCGCATTGGTTTTACAACTCACAACATGACCAAAATAATGGATGGCGATCTTGATAGTATTTTTCAGGCCTTACGCGACGCAGCTGTACAAAGTGCTTTAGAAAGTCAATCTTAAGACTTAAAAATTATGGACATTAAAAAAGCTCTTGAAGTTTCAACAAAAAAACTAAAACAAGCCAAAATTGCTTCGGCCAGGCTAGACAGCGAGATTTTATTGGCTTGTGCGCTGGGCAAGACTAGAGAATTTTTGATTGCCCATGATGACCAGCAGCTCAAAAATTATGAGAATAGCAAATTTGAATCTTTTATTGCCCGCAGGCTAGACCGCGAACCGGTTTGCTATATCACCAACCAGCTAGAATTCTATGGTTTAGATTTTTTCGTCGACAAGCGAGTGCTGTCTCCACGAGTCGAAACAGAACTAATTGCTGAGCTGGCTATCAAGAATGCTCCCTCAAATTCTTCTCTTATTGATATAGGAACAGGTAGTGGCGCACTTGCAATCAGCATAGCAAAGTATCGGCCTGATCTGGCGATCACAGCTACTGAGGTGTCTAGTGAAGCAATGCAGGTGGCACAGTTTAATAATAAAAAATTACTAGCTGGTGAGTGTAAAATAAATTTTATAATGGCCAATGTCTGGCAGGGTGTGGAGGGTATTTTTGAGACAATTGTCACAAATCTTCCTTACGTATCGCTAGACTACCAGCCCAACATGAAGCCCGAAGTACTAAAAGAACCCGCTATTGCTCTATATGGCGGCAAGGGTGACGGGCTAGACCTTTATCGCAAATTCTACCAAGGCATAAGTAAGCATTTAGCGCCCTCAGGTATAGTCTACCACGAGTCAGACCCTTGGCAACATCAAGCTTTGAGTGAGCTAGCACTAAGTGCTGGCTTAGAGCCTATATTAGAAAAGTATTTGATTTTGGGTTTTAGAAAAAAATAGATTAGTGCAATTGTTGGCTGTAAACTAAACCGCTACAGACCATTTACTAAGAAGCATTAGGGTGATAAAAACTGCAGTTGTTACACCAATATATTCAAACAAAAGACTCCGCTTCAATGTTTTATTTTTGAAATGATAGTATAGACCACCAAAGCCGTAAGCTAGGGCAGACAAAATAAGTGCTGCCTGGCTAAGTAGCAGACTGGTGTTTGGTATCTGATAAAGGTTTATCCATCGACTAGTGATCCAAAATATCTCAACAGAAATAAGTGCCCAGATACTAGAAATCAAATAAGGTTTATCTGTAAAATCAAGTAGCCAGCTGAGGGCCGTAAAAAACATTACTAGCCAGACCAGTGCCATAACAACAACTGTTGGCCATTGCCAAAAAGCCAGCATGAGACTTGCCAGACTGAGGCCAAATACTATAAATAAAACGCTCAAAATGTTGTCAATAATTACTTTTGGTTCGGGCCTTATATCTTGATAAAGAATTGCCCCATAAGCTACCGCAATAACAATACTTACCGCGACAAACAAGGCAATTGGTATCGAAAACATTAGAAGAGCCGTGTAGGCATAGCCATACATTATTATCAGCCACAAACTGGGCTTAATCATCTTACTGGTGATTTGCCAAAATGTCTTGCTAACTAAAATCTTGCTTAGCAATACGTAGTTTAAAATAATAATAAGCGGTAGCAAGATGATTTGAATACTTGAGTAGTAGATAAGTGCGACTGCCACTATGGTAATAAAAAAGCAGGCAGACAAAACGTAGCGTTGGTCGCGCGAGAGAAAATCTATTCTTTTGATTTGGTCAGAGAGTTTTATAGTCGGTTCCTACTATTATTCTGATGTCTATTTCTGATTCAGGCTGGCCAGCCGGGCTGGCTGGTCTGTCTTGGGATACAGCTTTGACACCTAGCCTTTTTTCTAAATACTGTAGTGTATAGGGCTTCTTGCCGTTACTTAGGTCTATTATTTGGCTGTTTTTTATATTGCTCGCATTTGCTGCCACTACAGAAACAACATTATAATTATAGCTCTTTAATTGCTCGCTAGCTAGCTTAGCTTTGTTGACCAAAGTAGTGCCATTTTCGAGCTGTATTTTAGCTGCCTCTTGTTTGATATAGCCATCAACAAAAATCGACCTGACAAAAGATTGAATTGCACTGTAGTTGCCAATGCCAGCAACTGGCACAACAACGCTGGCGCCACCGACTTGGCTATTTGTCACTAAGCCAGTGGTATCAATATCAAGAACCTTGCTGGTGATTTTTGAGGGCTCAGTCTCTCTTGCAACTTGGGTAAGGCGGTCAATCTCCCAGAGCTCAAGATCGGTTCGAACATTGTCACCAACAATCTTTAAAACTTCTGTAATTTTGGCTGGATTTGCCAAGACGTTTAGTTTACTGGCTTTCTGCCTCAAAGCCACTAAAACATCTTGCTGCCGCTTGGCTCTACCATAGTCATCACCACAATTGCCTTTTCTACAGCGGGCATACTTGAGGGCTGAACTACCGTTGAAATGCTGAGTACCAGCCATAATACTAAAACCACAAGCCTTGCCTTCGTTTTTGGCGCATGGATAGTCTGGGTCAACTAGTGTACTAATTACCTCAATATCTACACCACCAACAGTGTCGACGGCTTGCTTGAGGGCAGTAAAATCAGTTCTTATGTAGTAATGAATTGGTACTCCTAAGACCTCTGAGACGGTTTTTTTGGCAAGTTCTGGGCCAGTGCCAGTCTTATATTGTTCGCCAAAAGCGTGAGCAGCATTGATTTTATTGAAACCATTATTAGGTATTTTGACATAAAGATCTCTTGGAATAGACAGCATTGCGACGTCTTTGGATTTTGGGTCATAGCTGGCAACAATCATAGTATCGCTCAGGCCTTGGCCTGAATGACCAGCGTCGCCTACCCCTAGTAATAAAATATTGACTCGCCCATCGCCCTCACCTTTTAGCTTCTCTACAGCAATATTTTCAGTCTTAAGACCCTCTGCAGCGGGGCCGCTGTTTTTGACAATAACCTTGCTGAGAGTTTTATAACTTCGGTAACCAAAATAACCAGCTATAGCGAGTATAACAATTAAAAAAGCCAGTAAAATCTTAATAATGATATGACGCTTGATAGGATTTTTGGGCTTTAAAACACTACTACCTAGGTCTTGGTTTAAGCTAGGCGCTGACTTTTCTGGCGCCTGGCTAGAGAGGTCTTGACTAGTGCTGGAGCTGGTTTTTTTATCCATAAGGTTTTATTATAGCTTAGATTTGAGCTTGAATAATGTTTTTTGACGAAAATGTTATTGTGCTTGTGATAAACACTATAACCTGTGTATAATCAAACTCAATGGACCCCCAAAACAATCAACAAGATGAGCTAGAAGAGATACTGCTTCCTGAAGAAAAACTGCTTAAGCCTGGTAGCGTGATCGCCCCTATGACAGATCTGCAGGCTCAAGCCCAGGCCGAAAAAGCTAAGCTAGCTGCAACTGACCATCAGCAATACAACAAAGATATTGATAGCCTTAGTCAGTCCGATTCTACGGGCCAACAGAACACAGAGCCAGAGCCTAAGAAAAAACACCTTATTGCAGAACTTCTGATATGGGCGGGGGTGACAATTTCTATAGTCCTGATAATTCAAAATTTCATTTTTCAAGCCTTTTACGTCTCTGGAAGCAGTATGGAGCCAAGCTACCAAAACAATGACTACTTGATAATCTCAAAAATTCCTCTCACTCAGTACAACGTTGGTCGCTTGTTTGGCCAAAAAAATGTTTCAGTAAACAGAGGTGATTTAGTTGTATTTCGCTATCCTAACGCCTTAGAAACTTTTTTTATCAAGCGCGTTATTGGCCTGCCAGGAGACCGAGTTGTGCTTAAAAATGGCATATACACGATCTACAATACCCAGCACCCAGATGGCCTGGCTCTTAGTGAAGACTATGTCGACAAGCAGTATGTTACTCAAGGAAACATTGATGAAGTGGTTGAACAGGGCAAGCTTTTTGTCAGTGGAGACAATCGTAGCCCTGGAGGCAGCTTTGATAGTCGCGAGTGGGGTCAGCTGCCGCAAGAAGATTTGATTGGCTTTGCAGTCTTGAGACTACTGCCAATTAATAACTTTAAATTTATCACAGGCCAAACTTATCCCGGGCAATAGTAGTAGTCAGCTAGTTGATAGCTGCTAAGCTCTAAACTGTTGGTTCCTGGCCAAGTATCTGAGAATATATTCGTGATAATTCTTCATCTGAGTAGTACTCAATTTGCAGTCTACCACCCTTTGCGGTCTTGTAAATACTAACCTTGGTGCCCAAATACTTTCCAAGATCTGTGGTCAGCTTAAGCTGTGGAGCAGCTGCTTCTTTGACTTTATCTTGCTTGATTTCTACTCCCCCTTTAAACTCACGCACTAGTGTTTCGGCGTTACGAACATTAAGACTATGCTTGATGATATAGGCCAAAAATAAATCTTGTTGTGTTAGATCGGTCAGCGAGAGCAAGGTACGGGCATGCCCCTCACTAATAATGCCTTCGTTGAGGGCTACTTTGCCTTTGTGGCCAAGTTTTAATAGTCTGATTATGTTAGTTACTGTAGAAGTTGCTTTACCAACTGATTCGCCTATCTTGGCATGGTTCATGTTGAATTGGTCTACTAGTTTTTCATAAGCTACTGCCTGCTCAAGTGGCCTGAGATCAGCTCGCTGTACATTTTCAATAATAGCAATCTCGAGCTGTTGCTGTTGAGTTAATGTACGGGAAATAGCCGGTACTGTCTTTAGCCCAGCAAGCTTTGCGGCCCGTAGTCGCCTTTCGCCAGCTATCAGCTGATATTTCCAGCCATTTTCAGTCATCACTACTAGGGGCTGAATAATTCCATGGCTAGCAATACTCTCAGATAGTTCAGTCAAGGAATTTTGTTCGAATTCGGTACGAGGCTGATATGGATTGGCCTCGATGTTTTCTATTGGGATATCAATAATAGACTTAGCATCAAGCCTAGCTTCTTGCGGCATAGTATCTGAGGCGAATTCGTCTATATCTTCTAGGCTGGTAGGCAAAAGGCTGTCTAAACCACTTCCTAGTCGGCTTTTTGAGGCATTATTTTGGCTGTTCGACACGGCGTATTATCTCCTTGGTGAGTTTTTTATAGGCAGATGCTCCGCGGCAAAACCTATCATAGTCGTGAATAGGCTTGCCGTGCGAAGGTGCTTCAGCTAATCTTATATTGCGAGGTACCGTAGTGTCAAATACAAGTTTACCAAAATGCTTGTTGAGTTCTGCTATCACGGCAGTTGATAAGCTAGTGCGGCCGTCAAACATTGTTACTAAAACACCTAGTAATCTAAGCTTGGGGTTAAGAGCAGCCCTAACTCTTTTTACCGTGTTAAGTAGCTGACTTAGGCCTTCTAGGGCGTAAAATTCAGCTTGAGCGGGTATTAAGAGCATATTGGCGGCAACAAGGCCGTTTATTGTAAGCAGGCCAAGAGATGGCGGACAGTCGATAAAAATATAGTCATACTCTAGCCCAGCTAAGGCAGACTTCAAAATAAATTCTCGCTTTGGCCGATGTGCCAGCTCTATTTCAGCAGCTGCCAAAACTGGCCCGGTTGGTAAAATATCAAGTCTTGGATAAGCAGTTTTGTGGGTTGTTTCTACTGCTTTGGCAGTGCCCTGTAAGACATCATAAAGACTTGTTTTTAGAGTACTTTTTTGAATTCCGAGCCCACTGCTTGTATTACCCTGGGGATCAAGATCGACAAGTAAGACTTTTTTACCCATTTTAGCCAAGTATGCAGCTATGTTTATAGCACTAGTTGTTTTGCCAACGCCGCCTTTTTGATTTGCAACTGCAATAATATGAGCCACTAGTTATTTTTTCCTCCACATTATGTTTATCTTCACTGCTATCTTATCATAAGAACTAGAGTTTTGACAAAAATAGCGAACAGCAGACAAACACTTGTTGCTGGTCAACAAAAACTTTACATTACGATCAAATCTTGCTACAATAATTTATTGAAACTCTAAAAAGAATATAAGGAATCATATAAAATGTTAGCAGTCATAGAAACCGGTGGCAAACAGTACATAGTTGAAAAAGGCCAAACTCTTGAAGTTGAGCTTTTGCATAATGAAAAGCCAGCGATTGAGTTTAAGCCACTGATGATAATTGATGGCGAAAACATCAAGGTAGGAAAGCCTGTTGTTGATGGCGCCGTAGTAAAAGCTGAAATTGCTCCAGAAATTATTAAAGGCAAAAAGCAAGTAATACTACACTATAAAGCGAAAAAACGGATCTCTGTCAAAACAGGTCATCGCCAAAAATACAGCGCAATCACAGTCACTGATATCAAGGCTTAAATCGCCCCGCTAAAACCATACTTATGCAGTATGGTTTTTTGGTACTAACTACAGCTACTAGAGAGGCTTGCAGCTGTCTATAACCGGGGTGCCTAAAGCTCTGGCTTTGAGCCAGACTATTGTGTCGAGAAAACTGGCGTTCATGGTCTGATAATGATCGACTTTACCAGTTGGGTTATAGCCCTGAATTGCATATTTACTTGTAGCGTACTCAACCAAATTTACGGCATTACCACTGGCACACAGCCTTTGGTAGCCAGCTTTGCTTTGCTTGGGCAGCACTACGTTGTCACTAAGTCCTTGGTTGATTAATTTTGGGGTAGCAGTTTTTATTGGGCCAACAATATTTGCTTTCATATCTGAGTCGAACTGAGCGTAGAGTCTGTTACTAGCTAAGTCAGCTGATTTGACAGCGCTGATAAATTCCTGGGTATAAACTGCTGAAGATTTATTTGTGCCAATATTGTTTGGCCAATATTTATTGACAGTGTCAATACACTCTCGGGTTGCGTCAACAATAAGATTTTTTGCATATTGAGGCTGTAGTATTTTATCGACTGGATAGTTGCGCTTGTACCAGTCTTGGTAGCTAGCTAAAACAAATGGTCCAAACCAATTTAAATTAGCATTAGCAGTGATGGCATCTGTCAGAGTTTCGTTGACGCTAGTAACTGGCCCAAAGCCAACCGCTCCTTTGAGCTTTATTTCGGGGGCATACTTTTGGCTAATAGCATCAGCCCAGAAAGCCGCGTGCCCACCTTGACTATAGCCGGCTGTAAATATTGCATCTTTGTTCAGTCTTGACTTAGTAGAATCAAGATTATCTAGCGCACGAATACTATCAAGCATTGTTTTGCCCTCTATATCACCTACCATATAGCGATGCATTCTATCTTTATCCCGCATGCCTTGGTAGTCGGCTAGCACCACTACGTAGCCCTGGCTAGCATAGGCAGCCATGAGGCTGTCGTAGTTGGCCCAGTCTCGCTGAGCTGGGTTCTCAAGGCTAGCTGCGCAAGAATCTCCGAGCCCTGTGGTACCAGTTGCAAAGGCTAAAACTGGAAGTTTTTGATTGCCAGCGGGTAAGTAAACTCTAGCATAGACCCCAACGTCGTTGGCGCTACCGTCTGAGGTAGTGAAGCGAAAAGTTTGCTTGCTAATTGCCGAATTTACAGCTTGGTCAAAGGCCTTATTAGTTTGTTTGATTAAGGCCAGAGTTTGGCTTGAGCTAAATAATTCTGGAGTCTGAATTTCTAGAATTTTACCAGTTTCAATCTCTGCTGGCTTAGTATTTTCCACGAGAGAGCTGGCGGTTATTACAACTGAGGCTTTTTCACTTTGATACTGGCGCCAGCGTAGCCAGCCAGTAATGGCTAACAAAACCAAAATCTCGAGAATAATTATTATTAAGAATTTATGCTTGAATTTGTCTTTTCTCATTTTGTTGTCTTTTATTATATCATTACTGGGCTCACTATTTAATACTACTTGTGGCGACACTATGTCGGCTGGGAGCGGACTGTCTGTCTTGGGCTGCTGCGGCCTTGGCTTTTTCATATCAAGCTCTTGGTCATTACATACATATCAACTCCAGCTGCAATCTCACGCATAATTTTTTTCATCTCGTAGCCATGGCGTTCATAAAAACTGCGTTGGTTATGAGTGATAAGTTCTATATTGTCGACATTTTGAGCCTTGAGACTAGACTCTGTTTCTACTAGTAAGCTAATTCCATTTTTTTGACCACGCTGGCTGGGGGCAATATAAAGCCAAAATAAGAATGCCGTATTGTTCGAACTAAGGGCAGAAATACTGTAACCCACCAGCTCTGAGTTGTTAAAACTACCCAGTAGCTGGCGACGGGGATTAAGACTTGCCAAAATTAGCTTTTTTTTGGAATTTGAGCGTTGAATTGACTTGCGGTATTCTGGCTCAAAGTAGGCAAAATCAGACTCTAGTGCATGGCCAAATATTATTTCTAAGCGACCACACTGAGAGATTGGTATAGGCTTAATAACTAGTCTGCTCATGACAACATATTTCTTATGTGTTTTCTATGTAATGCTCGGCTTCAAGCGCAGACTTGCAGCCTTCGCCAGCTGCAGTAATGGCTTGACGATAACGACTGTCGGCGACGTCTCCGGCTGCAAAAACACCTTTTATTTTAGTGCTGGTATCGTGAGAAATCTCTAGATAGCCCTTGTCATTTCGATCTAGAATGCCATCAAAAAGCTTGGTCTGAGGGGTGTGACCAATAGCCACAAAAAAGCCCTGACACTCCAGCTCTGAGGTGGTGTCATGAAGGGTGTCTTGAATGACAACTCCTTCAACCATATCTTTGCCCAATACATCTACCACTTGGCTGTTGAGTAAAATATCAATTTTAGGATGATTTTTTACTCTTTCAAGCATTATCTTGCTCGCCCGAAATTCGTCGCGACGATGAATTAATGTAACTTTGCTGGCGAATTTGGCGAGAGTCAGAGATTCTTCCATAGCACTATCACCGCCCCCAACTACTACAACATGTTTTGTCGTAAAAAAGAAGCCATCACAGGTGGCGCAAGAAGATACTCCTTTGCCCATTAAGCGCTGTTCATTTTCTAGATTTAGCCAGTTTGCACTAGCTCCAGTAGAAACTATCACTGCTTTGGCGGTATAAACTTCATCACCAACCCAAACCTTTTTGGTTTCATCAGTTAACTCAACTCTTGTCACATAGTCGTTTCGCATTGTTGTGCCAAACCTTATGGCTTGATCTTTCATTTCTTGCATTAGGCTAGGGCCCATTATTCCTGCACTGAAACCTGGAAAATTTTCGACCTCAGATGTCAAAAGTAGCTGGCCACCTGGTGAGTCACCGGCGAGCATCATGGTGTTTAGATTGGCTCTAGCTGTATAAATAGCAGCTGTGAAGCCAGCTGGTCCGGCACCAATAATAATGACGTCATAGTTGTTGATGGACTGTGATTTAGTTGTTGATTTATTATTCATGCTTGTTATTATAGCAAAATTTTTTACAAAAAACTTTTTTTAAGAGCGCTATTGAATTAGTAGAATTCTAAGTATCAGGCGCTAATTTCTTGAGGCCGCCACTTCGCACTAGGCTTGATATATAATACGATATTTGAGTATAACAGCACTTATTTAAAAGTGCTGTTATAGCATCTCATGGCAGCTCACAGAACTGGCTTTAGCCAAGCAAATAAGGGTTTTAGTGCTTTTTTGATGTAAAATAGCATAGTTATGCATACTCTCTCAAATGAACAAGCCAAAGTAATTGGCGCAATTGCGGTTTGGCTCAAGAAATACGAGCAAGACAAACAACAGCAGTTTTTGACAATTGGCGGCTACGCAGGTACTGGTAAAACTTCATTACTTTCTGGGCTGCGGCAGATTTTACGCCAAAACAGACCAGAAATGCAGATTGGTTTTGCTGCCTACACCGGTAAAGCCACTCAGGTTCTAAAATCAAAACTCAAGCAACAAAAAACTCTACTAAAAGGTGACTCTATCTCAACTCTCCACTCTCTGATGTATTTTTCAGAAGCTCAAAAAGATGGCTCGCTGAGCTGGAGAAAGCGTGATGATCTTAAGCTTTCGCTAGTGATTGTAGACGAAGCAAGTATGGTGAGTGAACAGCTATGGCAAGATTTATTGAGCTTTGGCTTACCAATAATTGCAGTTGGTGATCACGGTCAGCTGCCACCAATAAATTCTAGCTTTTCGCTAATGGAAAAACCCCACCTCAGACTTGAGCAAATATGGCGACAAGCCGAAGGCAGCCCAATAATAAGTCTTGCTACCACAGCACGAACCACTGGCCAAATAGAAATCAAAGATTATGGCCAAGGAGTTCAAAAACTGGATCAGTCTGACCCTCAAACAGGAGATATTATTGAAGACATATTTTCTGCTTTTGATAGTGAGACTATGGTCTTGTGCGGCTACAACAACACAAGGCAAAAAATTAACAGTCATATTCGTGAGCTGAAAGGTTTTGAGTCGTCCCAGCCACTTCGTAATGACGTTATTGTTTGTCTGAGAAATAGTCGTAGCTCTGGCTTAAGTAATGGTCAAATTGGCGTAATTACAGCAATCATTCCAGCCGATAATGACGAAGCCGAGCTGTGGTATTTTATAGTTGCTGATTTTGATGGCCAACGCTTTGAAGGCTATGCTCTGCGCGAACAATTTGGCGCCCAAACAACAATCGCCCGGCCGCCTCAAAGGCCTAAAAATGACGTAACCGGGCTGTTTGATTTTGGCTACTGCCTAACAGTTCATAAAGCTCAAGGTTCTCAAGCTAAAAAAGTTTTGATTTTTGAAGAGCGTTTTGCTAATATGACTCAAGACGAGTGGCAACGCTGGCTCTACACCGCAGTCACAAGAGCCCAAAATGAACTCTATCTTATCGGCCACTAGTTGGCCAAAATCGCGGCGTCTCAGATCTTAAACTAAAGTGTTTGCATTTGTCACCAATCTATGACATAATGAGATTCTTACTGGTAGCGCTTCACGGCTCGAGCAACCGAAGCGCTTTTTATTTATAAATGAGAGAAATACATGTCACAAACAACTGAACAAGATCCAAAAAATATCCGTAACATTGCTATAATCGCTCATGTCGATCATGGCAAGACCACTCTTGTAGACGGGCTACTCAAGCAATCTCAGACTTTCAGAGACAACCAAGCCGAAATGAGCCAAGAGCTTATCATGGATAGCGGCGACCAAGAACGTGAGCGCGGAATCACAATCACTGCAAAGACTACTGCCGTTCAGCACAACGAATACCGAATAAACATCATCGATACCCCGGGCCATGCTGATTTTAGTGGTGAGGTAGAAAGAACTCTAAATATGGCTGATGGTTGTCTACTGATTGTAGATGCTCAAGAAGGCCCAATGCCCCAAACCAAATTTGTTCTACAAAAAGCCTTAGTTGGTGGTCTTAAGCCAATTGTGGTGATAAACAAAATAGATAAAGTTGGCTCTCGGGTCAGTGATGTAGAAAACGAGCTAGCAGACTTATTTCTAGAACTTGCAATTCACGAAGACCAGCTCCACTACCCGGTTTACTATGCAATTGGTAGGGCTGGTAAGGCCTGGGCTGCAATGCCTGATAACCCAGACTTAGAAGCTGACCTTTCGGTTCTTTTTGACGCAATAATTGCAGATGTACCAGCTCCAAAGGTTGAGCTAGATGGGCCTTTTCAAATGCTTGTCACAGCTCTTCGCTGGGACAGCTACAAAGGTAAGTACGCAATTGGGCGAGTCAACCGAGGTAGTGTCAAGCCAGGAGATAGCGTAGTGTTGTGCAAAAAAGATGGCAGCCAGTTTAAGACAACAATTGACCATGTTTTTATTTCTCACGGCATTACTATTGCTGAGACCCCAACTGCAATAGCTGGCGATATTGTTCAGCTGACAGGTGTGGGTGACGCTCAGATCGGTGAAACAATAGCCGATAGCAACAAACCTGAAGCTTTACCCATTCTTGAGGTAGAAGCCCCAACTTTAAAAATATATCTAGGCCCCAACACTAGCCCGGTAAAAGGTACAGAGGGCGACTTTACAACAAGTAGGCAGATTGGCGACAGACTAAACAAAGAGCTCGAAACTAATGTTGGTCTAGAGCTTGAGACTAGCGACGTTGGTTTTTTAGTAAGTGGCCGAGGCGAGCTCCACTTGAGCGTGCTGATTGAAACGCTTCGTCGAGAGGGCTTTGAATTTGAAGTAGGCCGACCCCAAGTAGTAACAAAAACAGAAAATGGCAAAACAATGGAGCCACTTGAAGAGCTAATAGTTGAAGTGCCAGCAGATTTTGTAGGTGCTGTTCAAATGGAGCTTGGCACTAGACGAGCTACCCTAAAAGAGCAGTTTATCAGCTCTAAAGGCGTTACTAAACTTGTTTATGAGCTCCCCACAAGATCTATTTTGGGGCTTAGGAACGTGCTTATGACCAACACCAAGGGTGCCGCCGTACTAAATAGCTTGATGGTGGGCTACCAGCCTCAGGGCCAGGCCCTGCAGCAACTTCGTAACGGCGCCCTTGTTTCTTGGGTACAAGGCAGTACTACAGCTTACTCACTACAAAAAGTTGAAGAACGAGGCATCTGTTTTGTTGGGCCAGGCGTGAAAGTCTATGCTGGTCAAATAATTGGTCTAAATAACCGTAGTGAAGATATGGACATCAATGTCTGTAAGGGTAAACAGCTAACCAACATGCGTACCAGCTCAAGTGATGGGGTCGTACAGCTTATGCCTGCTACAATATTTAGCCTTGAAGAATGCATTGATTTTATTGAAGACGACGAGCTCTTAGAGGTAACACCTGTTGCTCTAAGGTTGCGTAAGCGCGAGCTAGACCCAAACAGACGAAAGAAAAACTAAAGCAGACTCATTTGTTGAGGTATCTCCCTCTCGAGCTCAGTTCTAGCTTGACTGCTTGTGGTAATTTTATCAGGCAATGCTTTGCCCTCAGATATAGCCAGTAAAACTTCGAATATTTTTACCATTGCATAGGTGTCTAGCTCGCAATACTGCAGTAGGTTTGCCATTATTTTGTCAACTTCTTGCTGCGAGTAGATATCTTCATATACTGAACTCATCCAGAGCCTTTGGGCGCTACCACCTTCTTGAATTTCCATATCTTGATAGCTAAGTTCAGGAGCCAAAACTGGTAAAACCTTCTTAATACTAGCGCTACCCTGAAAGCCCTTATCTAGATAAAAACCTTTTTGAAAAGGTAGCATTAAGTCAACTATTCGAGAATTAACATCTTCTGTGAAATCGCCATATTGTGGAAGTATTTTGCCCATCAAGCTATTGCATTTTTTTTCAAAAACTTCATACCAAACCAAGACAGTCCCCTGCGAACCAATATCTGAGCCGAGATTCTTCAAAAGTTCTGGCAAGGGGTCGGTGTCTTGAGTATGCAAAAATTCTTTATGTCTAAGATTGCCGCCTGGCTTATCAATAACGTGTAGAGAATATTGAAAAGGTAGCTGATCATAAGGCCGGGTGCCGTCAAAAAGAGGCACCAGTGATGAAAGTGTCTCATAGTCTAAGAAATACAAAGGATACTTAAGTGCGCCAACAAACTTTTTAATTTTTTTAATGTCAAGTATTGGGCTAGAGCTTCTGGCGGCAAGTATTTGGCCGCGTTGAACAGTCTTCAGCTTAAAGTCATCTGGGATATCCAGAATACTGACAATATGCATATCTTCCAGCTGCCCAATCTGCTCGGGCTTTGCCTGAGTAAGCTTGTAAATAGAGTCTGCAGATATTTCAGGCTGCAAACTCAAAAATATTTCAAGCCACTCCCTGTAAGAACCTAGCTTAGCCCGGCGCGGTGTTGGGTCTGGCATCTGAGGCAGTAAGGCAGTGCTCAGGGCTACCGAAATATTTCTTTTTGTAGCGTCAATCTTGCTTCGAACTTTTGAGCTAACATCTTGCTGAACAGTCATCTTTGTTTTGTCTATTTGGCCTTTTTTGACATATAGATTATTGCAGTAGATCACATATATATCTCGAACTTTATAGCCAGCGTTTTCGAGCACAACTGTTTGGAAAGCCAAGTCGTAGATGTGATCTGGTTTGACCTTAGTGCTACTTTTAATTTCAAACAGGTCAAATGTTTTATCACCAACTTTTTCAATAACATCTACAATACAGGTGATTTTTTGGTTATCGAAGCTGGTTTCAAAGCGAGCCTGAGACAAAATATCGGCGCCATCATCTATAGCTTTTTGGGTGCGAGCAGGCATAGATAAATACTGATCGTAGTTGCTGAAGCCAATTTTAAGAATGCTACCAAAGCGGGCTTCACCATAATGCTCAAATACATTTCCGGCGTCAAAAAGAGCTTGCAGATTGGCATCTGGAACAGGTAGTTTTTTTTTGTCATTTTTTTTCAGCCATAGCCAAGCGGGGTGCTTCAAAAACATCATATATTCAGATTTTGAGAGTGTAATCATGTTGCAATCTATTATAGCTTACTTGCAAGATATAAGCAGTAAGTGCTACATTAAATGCTAATGAAAAAAATCAAAAACAAACTATCTAGCAATAAAACTCTTTTCTTAGTGGTGGTTGCGCTGGCTCAGTTTATCATAATTGTTGACTCAACTTTTATGAGTGTTTCAATATCAACTTTGGTAGTAGATCTTAAAACCAATGTAACCGCAGTACAAACAGCTATAGCATTATACACTTTAGTGATGGCCAGCTTAATGATTGCAGGTGCTAAAATTGGCGATATTTATGGGCGTCGAAAAATATTTTTCTTAGGGCTAACCGTCTACGCCTGCGGTAGTTTAATCGCGTCACTCTCTCCGAATATTATTAGCTTTATAATTGGCTGGTCTTTTCTTGAGGGGATTGGGGCAGCTCTGATGCTTCCGGCAATGATAGCCTTAATTGCTGGGAATTACCCAGCCGGTAAAGACCGCACCAAGGCTTATGCCGTTCTAGCGATGGTTGGTTCTAGTGCCGCCGCCGTAGGCCCTATTGTTGGTGGTATTTTTACAACTTATCTATCTTGGCGGTTAGCTTTTTTCTCTGAGCTTTTTGTGGTTGCTTTTATTGTGATAAATAGAAATATAATCAAAGACGCTATATTTCAAGGCAAGATTGCTAGTTTTGATTTTAAGGGTTTTTTATTAACGATAGTGGGGCTTGTCTCTATTGTAGGCGGTATTATCATGGCATCTTTTTATGGTATTTTGCTAGCCCGAAAAGATGTTGTGATATTTAACCAAACAGTTATTACGACCGGCCAAATATCACCTACAGTGTGGCTGGTTTTAGCAGGTTTATTGGTACTTGCTATATTTTATTTCTATGAGAAAAGTAGACTCGACAAAAACTTATCAGTACTAATTGACATTAGGCTACTTAGCAAAAAAATAGTATTAGCCGGCTCATTTACGATGTTTGCTCAGTACTTAGCTGTTGCCACTACAATATATTCATTAGCCCTATATCTACAGATGGGGCTAGGCTACAACGCCATTCAAAATGGACTAACTCTGCTGCCGTTGAGTTTAGCCGTTGTTACAGCCGCCTTATTTAGCAGTAAAGTTCTGGCTCACAGGGTTGCCCCCCGATGGGTCATAATGACCGGCTTTTTTATCTTGACGCTAGGCGCATTAGCGATGGGCCTAACGGCTAGAAGCGCCACTAGCGGGCTAGACTTTGGATTTGGTATTTTTCTCATTGGAATTGGGGTGGGCTGCATAGCCTCTCAGAATCAAAATCTTGTAATAAGCTCTGTCCCAAACAAGTTTTCAAGTGAGATTTCTGGTGTCTTAAACACTTGTTTAAATGTTGGTAGCTCAATGGGCACAGCAATGGCTGGGGCGTTGATAATAACAAGTTTAATATTTAATTTCAGCTCTCAAGTCAATGAATCATCAGCATTTACTGCCAGCCAAAAAGACCAAATCAATACCACTGTCAATCTGCAGGCTCAAATTGTATCAAATTCAAGCTTTGAGAGTTTGGTTCAGACTATTCCTCAGCCACAGCAGACCAGTCTTATAGATATCAATTCTCAAGCTCGCCAGACTGCTCTGAGCAGAATATATATAATAATAGGCGGTATCGGCTTGATTGGAGTATTTGCGAGCTTTTTTATACCCAAAACTAAGCCTTTAGATAGCCTCAAGAACCCAGAGAGTCTTGCCTAAATTAATTTATGAGTATTTACACCAGATAATAAAAAACCACCGATTGAAGCGGTGGTTTTTTAGTTAGCGGGCTAGAGATGAAGTTGCTAGGGGCGCAAGGTACCAGCAAAGATTTGCCAGGCTAGTAAGGTTTTGGCAACTAGGCTAAGAATTATATAAGCTCTTTCGCCGTATAGATAGTTTTTCCAGGGTCCCCATTTTTTGTACTGTAAGAACATGTTGATTGCAAAACAGTTGAATAAGATAAAAATGGTAACGTATATCCAGTAAACAAAAGCTGGTATTGGGTTATCCCCAACGGAGTTGGCGGCACTTGTCAAGAAGTAAATCGCAATTACGACCCAAGGTATAATACCTGCAAAACAACCGACAATATAACTCAGCCAATTTGTTTTTTCGGTGGTTTGATTATGTACTTCCATAATCAAGCCACATAAATTCATAATCAAAACAAGTGAAAACAACATAATTAGGCTAGCAAAATCGTATATACCTGACAGCAGTGCAACGGCTATAATCATAGTACTTGCAGAAAAGCTATATTCTATCCAGCGAGCTCGGTTCATACCCTTTTTGAGATCTTTTTTGTAACCTTTAAACCACACTGTAGATATTATTAAGTGAGCAGTCATACACAAGGCAATAAATATCAGTATTGGCCAAACCAACGGTAGGTCAAATAAGGTCTGTTTGGCTGAATCTAAGCTGCGGGTTGCCTGGTTGAATACATTGTAGTTTACAGTAATTGGTAGCTTTACTTTAAAGCTCGCTATTAGTGACATCAAAGCAAGCTGTATGGCAAAGACTACAAACATTATTAAGTTAAATTTTCTCAAGCCTTCAATCGTAATTTTCTTTTTCTTAGTAGCCATTCTAGTGAATTCCTTATTTATTGATATTTCTTATGCTTATTATATAGACTACTTAGTCAAGAAGCAAGTCTTTTTTTAGACCCCTAAGCTTGCTGAACAATTGCAACTGCAATACTAAGTAGCACTACTAAGCCCAAAACTCGCCTAAAAATTGTTACCCCCCAGCCAATCTCTATAATTGCCCAGCAGGCCAGCGCTATTCTATAAACAATTGTGATTGTACCCAGAAAAGGCCCTGTCTTAATAAAGATTAACCCTAGCCAGGCTAAAATTGCTATCCACAAAGCTAGATTAGGAAACTGCACAATCACCAACTTATTGTTTTTATCTAGAAATATCTTTGAAATGATATTATTTTTATTTTTAGGCATAATATAAGTTATCTTTTTTGCTTAGTTTTATATAATTTGCTTGAGCCTGGTTATTGAGCCGGGGCAGCAGGGGTAATTGCGGCAGCCACCGGCAGAGGTTGTTCGCAGTTAGCTAGGGCTGGCTTGCCATTAAAACGGTCTGCTAGCCAATTCGTCACTGCCGGGCCGGCTGTCATTGCAGCTTGAACATGGCCTGTGTTGCCGAGCCAAGTTGTGTAGATATTTACTGATTTCGCGCAGGCATTCTGCACTAGTAAGGCAGTTGTTTCGGGCAAAACAATATTGTCGGCCAGCCCCTGGGCCAAATATATTGGTACCCCGGCCAGTTCAAGCTGTGGTGTCTGCTCTTTGGCAGCCTGATACCACTGGCTATTTGTGCTAGGATCGATTTCAAAAAATCTCTGACCAATTCCCTGTCTAAGCTCGATCTCAGCTAGCTCGTTTTTGACACAGCCATAGGCAATATTATTGTAGCTACGCAGCGCGGGGGCACTAAGAACGCCCTGAATTGGTAAATTTTTATAAACCAGCGGCCACGAAACAGTCGCGTCTGGGCCAATACCCCATGCTACTGAGCTTGCATATTGCAAGCTAAACAAGGCATTCAGCTCGGCAGCAGGTGCTGCAGCAGCCACTGCCAGGAGCTTGAGTTCTGGGGCATAGCTCTTAGCTAGTTGAGCAGTAAAAAGGGCTGAATGACCGCCCTGTGAATGACCCCAGGCGACATATCTGGAGCCAGCTGAGGCGGCGGCTAGATTGCGGGCAGCTCGAACAGAATTAATTACATCGTGAGCCTCACTTTGGCCTATTAGATAGTACGGTTCGCCAGCAGTACCTAGACCGGCATAGTCTGTGGCGGTTACAACCCAGCCTCTTTGCATCATTGAGCCCAGCCAGTTGTCTGTATCACCAAGTGGCCCGGTTGGGTTACGAGAAGGTGTACAGTTGACCCCAAAACCCTGAGTGCCATGGGCCCAGGCGACAACATTTCTGCCGCCGCTTGGAACGGCTGTGTTGGACACATAGACCACTCCAGAACTTACAGCTGCCGTGCCATTGGCAAGCTCAGTATTGTATAAGATGCGAAAGGCAGTGCCACCACCAGGAACCTTAACATTTGTCATGACTTCTGATCTCAATAAAGTTCCAGGGGTAGAGCTAGAGGGGCTAGGCGAAACATAAAAATCCTCAATACTGGCTTGAAAGTTTGCATTTGAGCGACTCACTATACCAATTCTAATAATAAAACCTAAGGCGGCGGCAAAAACCAAAAAAATAATGGCTGTCGCAAACTTATGTCTAGCAATCCAGGGTTTATGCTGTGCTTTGTAGCGAGATAAGTCTTGATCTTGGTGAGTAGTCATGATGTGGTTCCTTACTTAGTATTATAGTAGTGCTTAGGGTTTTATGCTACAGACTATTTTTTGTCTACTTCTATTGATATTTCGTTGCGTCTTAGAAACCCCGGCTTGTAGGGGGCATCATAGCGTAAAACACTTACTGATCTTTTGAGTTTTAGCTGTGCTGATTTAGCCCAAGTTTGGAGTTCTAAAGTCATTTTGTCAGTTTTTTTAGCTGATGTATAGCCAGAAAATCTTACTACAGCGGCAAGATATGGGTCTCTCGGGGTGATAGTTACCAGGCTATTGTTAGGCTCTGGCAAGCTAGCCAAACTGTACTTGACGGGCATTGTAAAGCTAACAATGTATTGACCGTTTTTACGACTTGCGGCGCTGACAGGTGCTGTCATGGCTATGCTTGAGCGAGAATTGTTATTGCCAAAAATGTAGTCAGCTAGCACTCCAAAAGCCTGGCTGCCAGCTTGATTATGATCATTGGCATCTACTAAGACACTGGCTATTATACTCTTGGGGTAGCTACGCAACTCAAACTTGCCAGCAGATTTGAGCTTATTGTAGATTGGTGTTTCGGTAGCCATAGTTGTTGTAAAATATTATATCATGAGTAGTTTTAAAAAATGTCTGGCTAGCTAGGCTCAAGCATCGAAAACAAGCCAGGAAAAATAACTACAGACTTAAGTAAGGTAAAATCAACACGAAAAGTGATACTGACATACCAAAATCGTAGATTAGTATCAAGCTGTTGTTTGGAGCATAGTTTTTATCGCGAACTATTTCGTAGAGATGATTCAGGCCAGCAAAAAACAGAAACGCTATAACAGGTAAAGCGATAGCAACACAGGCCTCAATACTTTTGCCAATAGCGTAAAAACAGCCCAAGCCAAGCCCTAAGCTAACAGCAGCAATCTCATACTGAAAACCATTTGTTACCCAACCAATACTTTTGGCCATTTTTTTTGCAAAAACTGAGTGCATGACGGCTGAAAATAAGCAAACCCAGCCTACAAAATACAAAAGCCAGTGGATAGTATTAATATCTCTAGACTCTATGGCAGTAGACATTGGGGCATTTGAGCCTGTCAATGCGTAATACCAGGCTAAGATAAATAAAGCTGGTAGTACCAAAGCTGAGATTAACTCCCCAATATTGATTTTTGATTTTTGCTTAGGCTTGCTCATAAAACTAAATATAGTATAGCACTGCTAACTAGCATAAGCAATATCGACTAGATTAAGAAATTACTGCGTCTTCACCAAAATGTTTTTTAACTCTGGCTTGTATTGAGCCGGGGTGACGACCTAAGCTGGTGCTGATTTTTATGAGACTTGATCTGTCTATGTATAGTTTTTTGAGCTGGCTGTCTTGCTTGAGAGTCCAGGGTCTATAAGCGTTTGGAAATTCCACTCGCATTTTATCTACTTTTTGGCTCCAGCTTGTCGCTATTATTACTGGATTCAATTTTGATTTTGAGACCGTTTTATGAATTGGTCGATTTTTTTCGGCGGTTTGCCAGTCTAATATTAGACTTGCGTAGTCTTGTTGGGCTTGCTGGCTTTTGGTCTGTAGCTCGCGGTCAATAGCCTGGGCTTGTGGGCTTACTTCTAAAGCTAAGTCATTAAAGCCGTCTAGGGTAAGTGAGGGCAAATCACGTACCCTGCTCAAGGCTACGTAGCCCATTCCGGCAACAAAAGCCCGCCGCAAGTCTATTCTGGCGCTGTCAAGAGTCATGCCTTGGCTCTTATGAACAGTTATCGCCCAAGCAAGTCTCAGTGGTAGCTGAGTTAGGCTGGCTCTTTTGGTTTCACCATCTATAAGCTCCCATGTGTCTGGCTTTATAAGGACAGTTTTGCCATTAATAAGCTGAACCTTTGGGTAGTTACTGTCTTTCTCAAAACCAATAACTTCACCAAGAGAGCCGTTAACATACTTTCTATCTTGGCTATTTTTTATACACATGACTTTTGCGCCTTTCTTGAGTTCTAAGATCTCAGGAGCCAGACAAGATTTTTTTAAGCTTTCTACATAGTTGGCCTTGCCAGTGCTTGTCATCTGATAGCTCTGAGCTAAGGTTGTAAGCTGGGCTAGGTGCTGTGAGTTGATATTATCGACATCATAGTTTGTAGTTAGCAGCCTAGTACTAGTGCCACTATCAGCAGTAGATTCTAAAGTACTTGGAGCCTGAGCTCGTAGCAACGCGCTATGACTATTATTTATCTTGCCGGCTCTTACCGCATTCAAAAGCTCGCTGTACTGACTATCACTTGTTTGTCTAAATTGTTGGGTGAGATAGCAGACTGCTATATCTGACTGTTGCCAGACAGCCGAATTAGTGATGAATTCGGCTTCCCTATCGCCAGCCCTAGTAACTGGTGGTAGCTGAAAAAAGTCACCACAAAGCACTACTTGAAGACCGCCAAAAGGCTCTTCGGCACCGCGAACTGAGCGCAGTATAGTGTCTATCATATCTAGGCGATAGTCATGGAGCATACTAATTTCATCAATTATTAAAATATCGGCTTTTTTAATAGTATCTTTACGAGAAGCGGGCATCCTGGCCATCATACCAGGCCAAACTGTATCTGCTATGCCAATTCCAGACCAGGCGTGAATTGTGCTGCCATTTAAGTGGGTAGCGGCAAGCCCCGTTGTAGCAGTCACAGCTAAGTGTTTGCCAGCTTGCCTAGCTCGTGAGATAACTTCTCTAAGTAAGTGTGTTTTACCGCTACCTGCGGCACCAGTTAGCAGGACCGACTGGCCAGACTCAATAATTGCTAGGGCCTCTTTTTGGATCATCTTTTATGTTTTGCCTTTTTTTGGTTTAATGCTTTAAGCTATTTTAACATATTATTTATATATCAATTTGCCTTAAAAAATTATGGCAAAATAAGTATTGAAAAAAGCACAGCTTAAGGAAGGCCAAGTGAAACTAAGTGATCAAGAAAGGCTAAATAATCTTACCGATGAGCTAAACACTCTTCGCCACAAACAAATGCAATTGTATGCCGATCTGCAGCTTATTAATACTGAAATAATGAAAACGGCTAGCACCCAGCGTAAGATAGAATCAGAAATAGCATACCTTAGATTTATGGGTGACGGCAATTCAGGTAGTAACTGAGCCTTCAGAACTAGTCTTAAAGAGCTGAAATGGTACAACCTAAAGCTGTTTAAGACACGCCAGGTTAGGCCGTTTATACTACCTAGCTTGTCTCACTGGCCACCATCGTTAAAAAAACAAATTCCATGCATCACGCTAAAAAGTGATGCATTTTTTAGTGTGATAAGTTTTAAAGCATCTGCCAGAGTTGGTTGTGAATAATGGCTACTTTACTGCTTCTATTTTGTTTTTGTTTTTTCTACAAAATTGGCTACAGTATTTTACGCTAGCCCATTGTCCTCTGCTGGCCCAGCGCTTGCGATTGTCAAAAGGCCGATTGCAGACTTTACAGCGTTTTGTAAGAGTTTGTACCTTTTTGGAAAGTTGCTTTTTTACTTTTTGAGGCACAATATATTTACCCGGATACTGCGTTTAGAGTTCCAAGAACCAATACCCAAGCCAAGGCAGTTTTTGATATAAGGCTGAGCCATATGTATGCCCGCTCGCCATAGGCGTAGTTTTTCCAGGGTCCAATTTTTTTGTACTGGAGCCACATGTTTATAGCAAAAGTGTTGAAAAACAAGAATGTTACGAAAAAGCCAAGTTGGGCATACCACGGTATAGAGTCAGCTATATTGTTGGTACTAGCCCAGAAGTATAGCCCGCCAATAAGCCAAGGTACTAGGCCGGCAATGATGCCCATGTTGAAGGGAAACCATGAGGTTTTTTCAGTCAGCTGATTGTAGCGTTCCATTTCAAGACCCCAGATGTTCATTAGGAAATTTAAAGTAAAAATAAACACTACACTAGGCAGCTCTATGAGCCCGCCTAGCATCAGTAAAGCAACGAGCATTAGCGACGAGCTAAATGAATACTCTACCCAGCGCAAAGGGTTTACGCCTTTTTTGATGTTAGCTTCATAGCGCTGAACATAAAAAGGTGAAGCTATAAAAAAGTGAAAAAAAGCTGCAATAAGAATAAAAACTGGCCCCACAACTGCAATTGGTACATCTACTACTTTCTGAACTGCAACAGTGTAGTCACCATTTGGGGCTTGGTCAAAAAAGCGCGTAATGATAGGAATAGTAAAAGCGTAGTTAAGAATATAGAGCATTATTGCTGCCTGCGAGAGGTGTATAAAGCCAGCAATTACATTTAGTTTTTGTAGTTTAAGGCCTAACTTTGTCTTTGGCTTCATTATAATTTTTCCTTGATTTGCTAATAATACACACATTTTAGCATAACAATTTCAGACTGTAAATCTAGCTGTTTAAGACAGCGAGTGAGATTTGCAAGACAGTTGCAAGCGATACCCAAAGTAAGTATGGCAGATATAGCAAAGCTACTGCCTTGCTTACTGGCCAAATCACAACCATACACCAAACAATACTTAACAATAAAAGCACAATGTCTATACTCGATAAAATCTGTGAACCGAGTTGAAACTGAGTTATTACATACAGAAAATTTAGCGCTAGATTCAGCCAGAATGGCAAAGCTATTTTCCAGCTTATTTTAGACTGAGCGAGCAGTATCAAAACATATATATTTACCGCAAAAATAATTGGGTAAAGCAAGCCCCAGGCTTGACCGAATAGCTGAGGTGAAGGGGCCCAAGAAGGCTTGGCTAGTTTTAAATACCATGAAGCGTCTTGCATAGTCTATTTATTATAACAAATATAAGAGCATTATATTCCGATTTGATTTACTAAATGCTAGCTACTTGGAGTCGCAACAACTACTACCCGGCCGTCTGCTGCCCCGCCTGCAGTACAGGTGTAAATGGTGAGTCTGGGCTTGGCTGTTTGAAATTCTATATCTAGGGCGTTTGGCTTGACCGTCTTGACCTCTTGAACGGCGTACTTGTACTGCTTGCCCTGCCAGTTGATCAGTACTTCGTCGCCGACTTTTGTACTTTTGAGGTCGTAGAAAATAGAGTTTTGTTTGACCTGCTTAGGGTCTAAGCCCCAGACAAAGCTGTGACCGGTGATAATCATGTTTCCACCAGTTGCCGGGCTGCCTTGTTTGGGCAGTCTGTTCCAGGCTACTCCCATGTCTAAGACATTTGAGCTACCTTGAACTATCTGGGCTTGAACCCCAACAGCTGGAATAAAAATTGCATCTTTATCTTCTTTGGCTGATTCTTGAGCGACAGTTTTGATTTCATCTGGAGATTTTTTTTGAATTGCAGGAGTAAGCAAAATATAGATTATATAAGCTGCCAGTAAAAACAAACCAAGGGCCAAAAAAGCTATTATATAGAGCTTTTTACCGTATTTTATTTGTCTTGAGCGAGGTGTGCTTTTATAGCGATTTTTTTTGATACTAATCATAGCTTTTAATTATAACACTAGCCTTGGCCAGACAGACAAGTTATATTACTGTTGCTGGTGCTGGTGTAAAAAACTTAATTTTTCTTAACTGTGTAGCCTACGCCAGAAAGGCTTAAAAGAACAAACAGAGTCGCAACTATCGCTGGCAAGCGAGTGTCCCAGCCAGTTGAGGCCAGCGTACCAGCGGCTGGTACTGGGGCTGGAGCAACTGCAAGCTCGTAAGAGCCGCTATCTGGGGCTGCGCCCTGGGGGCGTGATACACCACGCTGATCAGCGCCTGGAGTATCGCCACCAGCAAGACCATTATCTATTGCTGGTGAGCCAGCTTGTAGTGCCATTATATAAGTGCCGTCTATAATGCTTGGGGTAGCTAGTAGTGGGTCGGTATTATGTAGGTCGTGTGGGTCATTGTAGATAGTAGCGCAGGTATTATCACTAGCAATATTACCACCCTTAGATGTTTCGGTACCATTTGAGCTAGTGTTTACAGAGCAATTGCTTGGTGTGGCCCCAGATAAATTGCTATTAAAGATATTGTTTCTGGTATTGACTTGAGTTGGGCCTAAATCAGCATCTTCAAAAGCACTATTCATGAGTAGCCAGCCGCCGCCGAGAAATTCTGGAAAATTATTGTTAGAAACAGTGTTGTTTATAAAGTTTATAGTTACTTGGCCCTCTGAGTTTGCATTACTGGCAATTAGCACAATGCCGTCATTGCCATAAAAAGTATTATTAATTATATTTGCGGTAAGACTAGAGCCTGAGATGTTTGTTACCCCAATTAGGGCATATGACGAATTGTTATACACGGCACTACTAGTTAGGCTAATGCTCTGGTCTTGACCTTCAGAGCCGTTTAAAATAAGTACACAGACTGGTGATGAAGGGTCAGTACAATTATTATCATGAATTAAAAGATTGCTCCCCACCAAATTGCCAGTATATGAGACTAACGCTGTAGAACTATCTGCTGATGTGAAGTTTTGAATAGTGAGGTTGCTAATAGTAAGAGTATAAACCCCACCTGTTGGGGAAAAATTAATACCTGTATTTCCAGCGCCGTCGATAATTGTAGATGTAGCTCCCGCGCCAGAGACAGTAAGATCACCATCAAAAGAAATATTGGGAATTGCTCCCAATACAGCGAGAGAGTAGGTGCCGGCTGCAAGATTTATTGTGTTACTTGATGAACCGGCAAGGCAGCCGCCTTCATTTGTGCTGTTGTTAATAGCGTTTACAGCGTCATATATATTACATTCGCCTAAAGCTGGTGTTGGGCTTAGATTGTATGTAGTGGCGTGGGCTGCAGTTGCAAAAACAATTTGCAAAGCAAAAGCTACCACTAGAGAGCTAGCAAATAGTAGTAGTGTCTTAAACTTAGTATTTATATGACTGGCTGAATGCATGGTGAGGCTTTTCCTTTATTTATATCTACTATTGTATTGCAATACTTTGACAAGCACAAGTACTATTGTTGGTATAAAAAATGTATAATAGAGGCTATATTATGTGGCTTATTTATTCTATCTCTTGCGCCTTATCTGACAGTATTGCGAGTCTCGGCAATAAAAAGCTTGTTTCTCGCAAGCTAGACCCGGTGGCGATCTCATACTTTGTGCATGCCCTGGGGGCATTTGGTTTTTTAGTTCTAGCGCTATACAGTGGCCAAAATATTTTTGACATCAGCCCTTTTTCATTAGGGCTAGTCGCTCTTACAGCCGCTCTGGCAGCCCTAGCTGGAGTGCTAATTCTTATCTCACTCAAAAAAGGCGATCTATCATTAATAGCCCCTATTCAAACTCTAACGCCGTTATTTGTGTTGATAATAGCGATATTTTTTCTAAAGCAAAGCCCCGGCCCAGTTGGGCTAATTGGTATTTTGCTTGTTGTAATTGGTGGAATATTTTTAGACAAAAATCCACACGAGTCTGTTGTATCTGTTTTGAAGCGAATTGTCAGCTACCAGCCAGCTCTAATTGCTGTTGCTGCTGCAGTGCTCTTTGCAATTGCCTCAATACTCGATCAAATAGGTCTAGAATCGGCCGGAATTGGCATCTGGATATTATATGTATACTTTTTTATATTTTTGTTTCTGACTCCTGTTGTTGTATTGTCACGGCGAAAAACCTTACCAGCTCTAAAAAACCACCTGCCCCTACTGGTGTTTGTAACAGGCTTTCATGTTTTGGCGATATTTTTACAGTTTAGTGCCCTAACACTTAAGTCAGCTAGCTACGTTATGAGTATCAAACGACTCAGCTCAGTTTTTGCGGTGCTCCTAGCAAGTATCTTTTTAAAAGAAAAACGAGCCGTCTCAAGAATACCAGGGGCAGTGATAATGGTAGCTGGAGCAATACTTATTGGTCTAAGCTAGGCTTTGCGTTTTTTTGCGAGCGCTAGTGCTAGGCTCATGCGGGGATTTTTACTAAACTTATCTTGGTTTTTATCTAAAAACTCCCAATACAGCCTGGTAAAGCCACTGTCTTGAGCAGCTTTGAGATTTGGCCACCATTTGCCCATTTTTTGCAGGTAATTACCACCCGAAATATAGGGCTTAGTAGCCGTCAGACCGCCGTCGGCGTACTGGCTCATACCGTAGACATTTGGCACCATGACCCAGTCATAAGCGTCTACATACATACTACTAAACCACTTATAAACTTCATTGGGGTCATAGCTATTTAACAAAAACCAATTGCCTAAAATCATTAGTCTCTCAATATGATGGTTATAGCCATATTTGAAAGTCGACTTCAAAGCCTCTTTGACCGGCAGATCTAGGTCTTGCGGAACTTCACCGCCGTACCACCAGGGCTCTAGCTTTTTGGTGAAGCCAAAAAAATTACTCTCAAGCTGGCTTTGGTGGCATATATAAAGCCCGTTCATATATTCCCGCCAGCCAATAATTTGTCTGATAAAGCCTTCGTAAGAGTTGATTGAGACAGAGCCTTTTTGATAGGCTTTTGTGGCTTCATCTAGCACGCTTTGCGGTGTTAGTAAGCCAATATTTAAAAGTGGTGACAGCACCGAATGAAACAAAAAAGCCTGGCCAGTGCACATGGCGTCTTCATAGGGTCCAAAGTCACTCAAGCGAAGGGCGATAAAGTCTTTTAGCCAGCTTTCGGCCTCGCTATGAGTTGTTGGTAGCCAGAAATCCTCAGAGTTACCGGTGTTTTTTGGGTAAAAATGACTGATAATTTGGCCGGCTACCTGGTGATTAGCAGTCTTCACAGTAGGCAAAACAGGAATTTTTATTTTGGCTGGCAGCGGCTGGCGGTTGAGGTGATCATAGCTCCATTTGCCGCCAGTTGGTTTTTTGCCATCAAGCAAGATTCCTAGCCGCTGTCTCTGCCAACGGTAAAAGCTGTCCATGATTGGGTTATTTTTATTTTCGAACCATTGTTTGAGTGCTAAGACTGGTGTTAAGAACTGGGCGTTTTCTAGCTGGTCGTGCTGAAGGCTCATTTTTATGGCGATATTTTCCAGTATGGTATTGGCATTTTTGTCGCTACTTGTCATCCATACTACTTTTGAGAATTTTTGAGATTTGATTGTTTTTGTCAAAATCTGCTTAAAATTCGAGTTTTTTGCTAGCTCTACATAAATTAGCGATCTTTTTTGGCTTATTAATAAGTCTCGATAATTACGCATAGAAGCCAAAATTAAAATCATTTTATGTTTGTGGTAAGGTAATTTCATAAATAGATTGTCAGCCTCTATCATCAGAACGCTAGCCTGCGGGTATTTTTCCAGAGCCGGGTGGTTTTTAAGTAGCTGACTGCCAAAAACAACTATTACTGTTTTGTCTACTAGCTTTGCCATTCAGAAATATATGCCTCCACATCAAATTTATTACATAGGCCATTATAGTTCATGTAGCGGATCTTACCAAAAACTGGCCTGCCAAACCAAGCTCTATCATGCAAACCAGCAATTGACCACAGAACGCCAACATAGCCATTAGGGTCGCCGCCATCTATTGAATAGTGATCGTTAAGATAGTTTGCGTTTTTTACGGCCAGCTCGGCATTGGTGCTCCATTCTAAAATTTTCTTGGCCCAATACATACGCATATAGCCGTGCATCTTACCAGTTTTTTGCATTTGGGCTTGGGCGGCGTTCCAGGCCTTGTCGTGGGTCTGGCCACTTTCAAGCTCAGCTAGGCTATATAAATATTCTCTTTTATCATGACTGCATTCGGCAAGAGTTTTTTTGGCCCAATCTTTGGCGCCAGCTAAGACTTTGTAGTTTGAGTTATAATAGCAAAAATTATCAGCCAGTTCTTTACGAACAACTAGCTCTTCAAGTAAGGCATCAATATTATCGCCGAGACTGGGCTGGCCTTCATATTTGGCAAGCTTGGGCTCTTTAAATAATAGCGGGGTATGGCTATGGGTCAGCTCAAGTGCGACTCGCAAAGACGATATTTGACCATAGTGCAGGTAAGGGCTGAGCCCACTTAAGCCGTCGATGGTAGGATTATTACGATCACTAGCATAGCTAGGGAGCCGGTTCTTGATGAAATTAGTTAGATTTTTATGTGCCGCCTGCTCACCAGGTATATACTGTACTTTTGTGCTATTTGGCTTAATTTTTAGAACAATTTGATCTGCAAGCTGCCAATTAGCGGCTATGGTGGGCTGAAATTTATAGCTGTGTTTTTGAAGTTTTGGGGGCTCCTCAAGCCAGGCCATCAGCCCTTGATATATTTTGCGGCGAAAGGTATGAGCCGCGAATTCTTCGTGCTCAGAGGCAAGCCAAGTAGGAATTATGTTGTGGGTATCAACAACTTCTACGCTACACTCGGCGTTTTTGGCAATATAGTTTTTAAGCTCTCTTGGGCCATTGAGAGGGCTAAAGTCAAAAACTAGCGCCGCTGGGTCAAGCTTGCTTAGCTCAGTCAAAAGACCCGCCGCGCTATCTTCAAAAAACATTCCAAAGCTTATGTTGAGAGCTTTGAGGTCTTGCTCAACGTGCTTGAGCCCAGCTAACATGAACTGGTAATGCTCCCTAGCCCTATCGCCAGTTTTTGAGTGCATATTAAAAATTACCAGTAGTGGCAATTTTTTTTCTAGGGCTAGTTGCTGGGCCCGGCAAAGGGCGTGGTTGTCGCGTACTCTTTGGTCACGGCTAACAACATAAACTACAGACTTACTCTTACTAAGTATTGGCAGGCTATTAAGGGCTACAACTCGACTCTTCATGTTTGTATTATACATAAATTTATTTAATAATTTTAAATAAGATATAAATACTTGTAGTTTTTATTAAAATTGTACTGGGCTTGGCTTAAGATAGTTTCAGCTTGGCTTTTAAGCTCGCCCTGGCCAGCTTAAATAAGTTCTTATAGCCTCCAAGATATTGAGCTTGTCTTGCCACCAGTGCAGCCTCAAGTAACAAAACATAGACAAGCAAGACAGCGATGGCCAGGCTACTGTTTGAGGTGTTTGCTAGCCGGGCGCCGCGAGGCGGCAAGGCTGGGGCGAAGACTGTGATAGGCTGGTCTTTAGCAAACTCACTGGTTGAGCCAAAGCCACTAGCTGAAGTGCTACTAAGAGCAGTGGTGGTAGCCGAAAGTACTTTACCAGAAAGATTGGTTCCGGTATCTAAACTCAAGCTAGCTTGCTTAGCAGTGCCGTTACTTGAGTCGCTGTAGCCCAAATATTTTTGACCCTGGCCATAGCCAGAAATGTCTGAGCTGTCATTGACAAAAAACTCAATTCGGTAGAGCCCGCCCTGAGTACTGTTTGCTGCATCTAGACTAAATACAACAGTCAGTTCAGCACCGTTTTGAACAGCGCTAGATATAACCGGAAAATTCATATAATAGTTTGGCCCAAGGTCAACATCAGCAGCGTCATTGAGGGTGGGACCACTATTTGTGATTGTATATTCTGGCAGATTGACACTTAGCAAATCAATGCCTAGGGCTGACTGACTAAGCGGAAAACTACCTTCGGTGGTATTGCCGTAGATACTATTACCAAGCACTGCCACGTCAGTAGAGTTATACAACGCTGCGCCAGAGCTAGTGGCAGACAGTACCGCCACGGCAGTACCTTTGTTAAAGGCGATAAGATTGCCTTGGCCAGGGCTGACACCGCCAATTAGTAGATTTGTGATTGGGCCTGCAAGCGGCGGCAGGCCTATTCCACCCAGCTGAGGGTTTATTACCAGCGGGTCGCCTTTCCAGTCTGGGCCAATAATATTACCTTGAATTGTCAGATTGTCAGTATTATCTGGAAAAATACCAAATGAATTATTGCCAGAAATAACATTACCTGAGCCTACTGCACTACCTCCTATCACGTGATTGTTGTCATTATCAATAGACAAGCCTCCTGCCCCACCGTAGCTAGAATTGGCTACTGAGCTCAAGCCATCACTAGCTAGACCTACGTAGTTACCCCATACTTTCCAGCTTGTGTGGCCAGCGTTTGGGCTGATTCCTGGGCCATCGTTACCCGAAACGATATTTCTATCTTCTGGCTCTAGACCACCAATCACTAAGTTGTCGCCTGCTGCTGGGCCGTTGCCAATTCCTCTTTGGGTATTACCTTTGTCGAGTAAGCCGGTTTGATCTGTACCAATGTAGTTGCCAGCTATAGTGTTGTTGCTACCGCTTGCATTAAAGCCGTCAAAATTAAAACTGTTCACAACTAGGCCTCGAACAACTACGTTATCGGCATTTATTGTGATGCCATTTGAGCCAGCTGCCAGCGAGCTAGAACCATCTATTACAATTTGCAAACTGCCGTTAAAAGGCCGGGGTGAAACAGCAGTGTTTGGGCTAGCACCAGGCTGGGTATAGCCGTCAATCACTAGGGTTTGGGTGATGGTGGGCAGTGGTGTAGCTGGCAAAAAAGTTTTTACTCCAGCTCCAGCAATATTAAAATCAATACTGCTTGCGTCTGGGTCGCTGTTAGCTTCTTCAATAGCCGCCCGCAAAGTACAGTTGCCAGCGCCATCGTTGCAGCTGCCATCACCAATACTAATGTCTGGCGTGTCTAGAGTGGAGTCTACCGTAATACCGTCTAATACATTGCCGTCTACCGCTCTAGCTCGCCAGGCTAGCACAAAAAATGAAGCCGTTATACAAAACACCGCCGTTATAATTACTAGAGAAAGAAATATTTTAGAGATATTTTTTGAAAATATTGGCAACATAGCTCTTAATACTATATAGCAAAAGGCTCTTGCAGCCCAGTACCAGCTAAGACATAGCAGTTTTAAAGCTTACAAACTATTTGCTTTATAAAAATGTCTGGCCTAGCTACTACTATTAATCTTATTTTTACCGCTTTTTTTGGCCTCATAAAGTGCCTTATCGGCTCTTTCAAAAAGCTCTTGAAAAGACTCTACCATTTTTAGCTCAGCTATTCCTGCTGAAAATGTAGCCCGGGGCTGCTGGCTACTGTTTTTGAGAGCCAGACTAATTTTACGTGTAACTTGGCTGGCTGAATTAGCGCTACAGCCTGGCAGCGCCAAAACAAATTCGTCACCTCCCCATCTAGCCACTACATCTGCACTGCGAATATTTTGCTGTATTACTAGCCCCAAATTAGCCAAGACTGCATCACCTGTGAGGTGGCCAAATTTATCATTTAGGTTTTTCAAGCCATCAAGATCAATCAATACCAAGCTAAAGCATTTGATGAGGTAATTTTTTCGTTTCTTTGGCTGCTGTAAAAAAATGCCCACATTTTCTAGTGTAGGCAATGCAAAATGTTCAAAACCAGCGCGGTTATACAGCCCGGTGAGGTGGTCGCAAAAGGCGAGTTTTTGAAGTTTGGCTATTTCTACTTTTAGATCATCTATTTCAGCCATATTGACCCTCAATAATACTTAAGTTGTTAGGATTTAATTATATAACTATTCTTGTGAATATGATATAATTCGCTATCTTTTTAAGACTCTAAAAACAGTGAAGCTATATTGTGACTTGGCAAAATATTATAGCGCTGGCGCCAAATACTACTAGCAGGGTGTGGTATTATGTTGCTATTAGATTAAAAAAGAGCAAGTGATGTTAAAAGATTTTAAGAAGTTTATACTAAAAGGTAATATTGTTGATTTGGCCGTAGCGGTTGTTATAGGCGCTTCGTTTGGTGCAGTGGTAGCAGCATTTGTAGCAGACCTTATGACCCCCCTAATTGGCTCCATTGGTGGCCAGCCCGACTTTTCTAGCCTTTCTTTTACAATAAACAACAGTAAGTTTATGTATGGCCACTTTTTAAATTCCTTGATCTCGTTTTTGATTATAGCCAGTGTGGTGTTCTTTTTTGTGATTCAGCCACTCAGTAAGCTACAAGAGCGAGCCGCCCGCATCAAAAAACCAGAAGACCCCACCGAGAAGAAATGCCCGTACTGCCTAAGCGAAATACCAAAAGACGCCAAAAAGTGCAAATACTGCGCCTCGTCTGTTAAATAGTCTATTGAGTAGAACGCACCTAACTAGCTATCGGCCAATTCATCGAATCGAGCCGTCATGGTCGGGTTGCCCTTGGTTAGACGCTTGACGGTAGTTTGCTGCAATTTATCATTAGCTAGCCTAAAATTATTCTCAGATGACAAAAGTGCTTCTTTAGTTTTTTCTAGCTGCTTAATTGTCTTTTCGATCCCCTCGATAGCAGTTGCAAATTTCTTACCAGCCAGCTGGTAATTTCGGGCAAAAGAATCTTTGGCACTTTCTAGGCTCTGTTCAAAGTTTGTAATATCTATATTCTGAGCTTTTACCAGCGCTAGCTCAGATTTGTATTTCATAGCATTAAGTGCGGTATTTCGCAGTACCGTAATCATCGGTATAAAGAACTGAGGCCTTATTACATACATCTTTTCGAATCGGTGCGAAACATCGACGATACCGGTATTGTATAATTCACTATCAGATTCTAGTAGAGTAACAAGCACGGCATATTCACATTTTTTTTCACTCCTGTCCTTGTGCAATTCAGCCAAGAAATCCTCATTCTTCTTTTTGGTGGCTGTTTCGTCGCTCTCATTTTTCATTTCAAACATTATTGATACTATTTCATTGCCAGAGTCATCTACTTCGCGGTATATATAGTCACCCTTACTGCCGGTTGTGGAATCATTGTCTTTTTCAAAATACGCACTCTGGAAGGCCGTAGCTCGTAGTTTATTAAATTCAGTCTCGCAGAATAATTCTAGCGACTCACCAATCATCTTGGTACTTAGCTTAGTTTTAAAGTCTTTGTAGTAGGCTATCATTTCATCTTTAGATTTTAGCTCAGTCTGGTACTGTTCTTTTAGTGATGAAACCACTAGCTGCTTTTCGGAATCTTTCATCTGTAGTTGGTTAGCCAAGTTAGAGCGTTCCTTCTCTACCCTATTTACTGCCTCGGTGATCGATAGTTTATTTTCTATCTCGCTAGCATCGATGGTCGCCTTGAGCTTAGCAATCTCAGCATCTTTTTGTGTTAAATTAGATTGAAGTTCATTTTTAGCATTTGCTTGCGCTAGTTTTATTGCATTTTCTTTTTCATTCTCTGCGGTCGCCAGCCTAGCATGAAGCTCTTTATCAAATTCATGGTTACGAATCTGCTTTAATATATCAGCGTAGCCAGCTTCGTCTATTTTAAAAACCTTATTGCAATGTGGGCATTTTATTTCATTCATCATATTTCTCGTTTCAATAATTACTATTCTACCATTCAGCCGAGCTATATAGCTCTATTCTAACCCTACTTATTCGAATCTGCCAAAAGTGATTATAGTCTAGTTTTAGTGGTGGGCTACCAAAATAGCTATCTAACCAGCTAGCTGATTCTACTGCGGGGCATCGAGTGAGACTTATATAGCTATGAGCTAAGTTTGCAAACAAATTTATTACACTTATGTTTTTGTAGCTGACGACAATAAATGATATGATTAAGTCAAATTTAAATAAAAGAATAATATGCCTAAAAAAGTAACTAGCGTAGCACCAAATAGTAATAAATCATCTAATAATAGTCACCCTGGCAGCGGTAGGTGTTGTTGGCTTTGACCCGGCTGGCAATATGTACATCAGCGATGATAAGCAGAACTTGATTTATAAAGTTGAATACCGATAGAAATATAATATATAAGTTATTGGTTTGACAGTTTCAGTCTCGAACGTGTATTCGCCTTACTCCACCATTAGTATCTAATGTACTGTTGTCATTGGTATCTTCTCTGAAACGCCCGGCTGTTATTTGAAATATTAATATTATAAAAATAGTCCTTGCCGTTTAATACGACAAGGACTTAATGGCTAAATTAAATCAACCGGGATTTCTTCTAGCGTGGGGGTTGATATGACTTGCTCATTTTCAGAAAGTGGCAGTACTGCTCCCCACTCTGTCAGCACGAATCTATCTGTTCCTAGATTTGAATAATCAATTTGATCTTGATGAAATAATTCGTTAGCCATAATTTCTTGGCCCCAGAAAAAAGTTTCGGGATAGTAGACTTTATGGCTAAACATTTCTCCATCTTCTAGCTCCACAACATATAGTCTCATATAATCAAAACCAACAGCTCCAGCTACGTAAGGAACATCTTGCGGAGTCATATTGCCAACTTGGCAGTCTAGAACAAATTTTATGACTCCAGCGAGGTATATATATCTTGCATATAAGAAAACATCTACTTCTGCGTTTGCTTCCATGCTCACTCCTCAAGTGATAGGTACGAGTGAATCACTTAATTATACTTCTGCAATGAAATAAATCAACTATATGTTTGAAAATTATTTATAAATGGTATATAACTAAGTCTTAGTACCTACAACAGAATGGATCTTACTATGGCAGCAAGAGAAGAGAAGAAAACTACTGAAGAGCTTAGGCAGATTTGGGGTGCACAACAAAACCCACAGCTTATCACTTCAGTACAGGCGAGAAGTACCTTCAATAAATCATTTCAGAATTTCTCAGATTTTGCTGTTTCAAATGGCTTACAGCCAATAATTTTGAAGCAGTGGTCTCGAGCTATATTTTACAATAAAACCGAATTTGATATATTTGCCGAGGCTTACCTTAAAAAAAATCCTGGCTTAAAACGTAAGCCTGAAGAGAGCCGGACTTTAGAAGTGAGTCCTAGCTGTTTTACAGAGCTACAAGCTGGGTGCTGGCAAACAGAAGAGTTCCTTGATATTTGGGGGGTCTGGGAAGCGCCTAAAGCTAGGAATATAATCAATGGCTCCAGCAGTATCAAAAATATTTCTGGCCCACAAGCAGCTAGCCTTATCCATATTCTCATATTTAATTACCCGCGTAAGTCGGGTTTTAGCCACCGATTTGAGCTCATTGAATATCAGAGTGAGGCTCAAAAATTTAAAGAAAAACTAGCTGATAGATATCGCAAATTACTCGATATTATTGCTAGCTACCACGAGGACACTGACTTTTGCTATTTAGAACCGTCAACCTCAGTTGCAGTTATAGCCGAGCTTATGCTTTCGAATCCATCTAAAAATTCAACTTAACACCCCTAGCAAATCCCTTGCCAGGGGGTTTTTTTATAAAAATACATGAGTGCTTAGAAGAGTGACTAATACTCAACAGCGTTATGTAGTGTTTTAGGGCTTACAATATAAAATTTCAATAGTTCACTTCATATATAGACGCAGGTTAGAATGGTTTCACGGCGGAAAATAGCCATAATTACTAGTGACCAGCCACTAGCCTAGCTACAAATAATTGTTGACATTTGAGTATTTTTTACTTATAATACCAGTGTTTTAGAGCCCTAAGTTCTAACGCACCTACAACCAACTAGATAGAAAGAGGAATTTTGCCAAAACAGCCAGCACAAAATTTTGATTCTTTGTATTTTAAAGATTCAAAAAACCTAAAGAACTCAAAAGCAAGTGTCATAAAAATTGCCATTTGCTTGAGTTTTATTGTTGGAGCAGCATTTGGTGGTGCACTAACACAAATCAACGCGGCAACAAATGCCGAGCTAACAAAGCTCGCAACTGTTGAGCGCGAGCTTAACGCTAATAGTGCTACAGTCTACAATGTCTATCACAATGATAGCGGCGAGATTGTGGCAGATTATTCTAGTGAGGGCTACAAATGTGGCAATATGCCAGTTAAACTGCTTGATGGCCAGTACCAGGCCGGTAGCTGCTAAAGCAGTTTGCTTCTTACTCTCGTTGTTAGGGTAGTGGTTTAAATAAATAACCAATACTACCCTCTAGATCAATCGCTGCGTGACGATACAGCGAATGCTTGGGCCCTGCGAATTTGTAGACGTACACCATCTCCTTACTCTCCTAGCAGGGGCCCAAGCCCTATCTTTGAAGGGCATAGCTCTTCAAAACTCAACCTCGCTTCGGCGAGGTTTTAACTTTGTTATTTTATATTATTCTGACTTAAGCCTTTTTGGAGTTACTTGGGTAATAATGCTTTCATTTGTTTGGCCACTAGGCTCGTGGCATAGCTAGGGCTCAGCCTGTAGAGCTTATTCATAAACTTCGAGTCTTTACCAGCATAGACTCGTAGCTGGTTGCCTTTTATCGCCTTGATCACCAAGCTGGCTACCGCCTCTGGGTTTTGGGTTGGTATTTTTGCCTCTTTTGCTTGTTCTTCAGTCATTGGCGCCTTGACTCCAGAATTTTTAGTAATGTTGGTTTTAGTAGCTCCCGGGAACACCACTGTAACGCCCACTTTGGTGTCGGCTAGCTCAGAGGACAAGCCCTCACTTAGTAATTTAACAGCTGCCTTAGAGGCGCCGTACACACTTTGACCAGGCACCGGCAAAAATCCGCCCATACTAGAAATGTTGACAATATGAGCCTCTGAGCGCTTGAGTAGTTCTGGCAAGAAAGCCTTAATCATATATAGTGTACCGTAAAAGTTCACATTCATTACCTTGTCTATTTCTTGATAATCAAGCTCTTTTACAGACTTAAAGGGTTGAATTATTCCGGCGTTATTTATTAGACCGTCTACCTGCCCAAGGCTTGTTATAACGGTTTTTGGCAATGCTTCAACAGCTTTTTTGTCGCTTACACTCAGGGCATGGGTACTCAAAACATTGCTGTCTTCGCCTGCCTCTTTAAAAAGAGAGGCTAGGCTTTCTTGACTCAAATCTACAGCAGCTACTTTGGCACCTTTGGCGAGTAATGCCAGTGTGATTTCTTTACCAATGCCACTTGCCGCACCAGTGACTACAAAAACTTTGTCTTCGATATTCATGCTTACTCCCTAGTATGTTTTGGATTATAGTACTATTATACATCAAAGTTGTAGCGCTTATAGCATAAAAAGTCTAATTCATTCTACGAACCCGCAGCAGATTTAACAGCTACTTCAGCCATGCAAAGAAGAGATTTGTAACAGTCAAAAGATAAAAATATGATAAGGGCTTAAGGTTTTTACAAATCAATCCAACTGAGGCTAGGCTGTTGCTATTGAGTCAATATTCGAGATGGATTGCTCTAGCAAGTACTTGGAACTGAGACCTAACTCCTCTTGTCAAAAATAATTAAGTTAATCAATAACCACACGAATGCTGGCATTATCAAACACACACCTGCAAGAGCTAGTATATTGGAGAAGGTTACCAATGGATTAGTTGAGTTAGTTATATAAAACCCAAATAAATACACATCATTTGAGTCGGAAATGCCCACCATACCCACATATAAAAATATCATGCTTAATGTAAGCAAAAGTGAGGATATACGAACCTGCCAAAATGGTAGATATCTTACTCGCCTAGCAAATATTTTAATAATAATATAGCAGGGCAGTAAAATCAATGAAGCAGGTATGAGAAAAAAACTCATCCAGCCCTTACTAATTGATTCGTATGCGCAAATAATAACAACCGTGCTAATACTTGCCACGGAAAAATACCAAGGGCGGTTGATAAAATTACCTAATGTGTTATTTGCAGCGCTTGGCCTTGATTGTTTCTTTTCGAGAATTTTAGAAAACTTCATGATTTTTCCTCATATTAACTTTATTATACACCTGTAAGTTGCTTACTTGCCGTATAGCGAATTACTTACTAAATTCATATCACATATCATATCAAATAACAGATTGCTATAATAAATGCATGGTAAGTCATCATGAACACCAAAACCCTTGAGTCTGGAACCACTCTCGTTAGCCTCTTTACAGATACGTAACTAACAAAAAATGCTTCTCTGTTTCTGAGAAGTCCCTTATGGTGATCCCAGCGGGAATCGAACCCGCATTGCCAGATTGAGAATCTGGTGTCCTAACCGTTAGACGATGGGACCAACCGATATATTATATATTTTAGAATAGAATTTTACTAGCTAGACTGTGGATTTAAAAACAGGCCAAACTGCCAAGAATACTTTGGTATAATACATAAAATTAAGAGTTTTCCAAGTTTTAAATTAAGTAAAAGCCACGAACTAGCTTATGAAGTACTTTGGGCAGCAGTAAGCTGAGACTCCACAAAATCCCAGTCTATAATTTGCCAAATAGCCGCGACATAGTCTGGGCGTTTATTTCGGTAATCTAGATAGTAGGCGTGCTCCCAGACATCAACCGTGAGAATTGGCTTAAGACCGTTTTGCACGGGGGTGCCGGCGTCGTGCATGGCTAGCATTTCTAATTTGCCTGATTTACCAACAAACAGCCAAGCCCAGCCGCTGCCAAAGTGCTTACTTGCAAGCTCACTAAACTGAGATTTAAATGTTGCAAAGTCGCCAAAAGCTTCATCTATAGCTAGGGCTAGCTTACCGGTTGGGGCATTACTGTCACCTTTTGGGGCAGCTAAACACTGCCAATAAAAGCTGTGGTTGTAAGCCTGGGCGGAGTTATTAAAAATTGGGCCAGGCTCGGCTTTTTTGATAATATCTTCAAGCGACATTTCAGCAAATTCGGTGCCTTCAATCAACTTATTTAGATTATCAACATAGGCTTGGTGGTGCTTGCCGTAGTGGTATTCGAGGGTTTCTTTAGACATAACTGGCTCTAGGGCATTTAGCTGATATTTAAGCTTAGGTATTGTAAACATTTTTACTGACGGCCTTTCTTTTAAACTTTTATAATTTTATTATACTGCTAAATTGGTAATTTGTGCTAGTAGAAAGACCGCAGGGGTCTTGTCAATAAGGCTTTAGGTGCTGGGCTAGTCTTGTCTTATACTTAGGCCTTTACCAGCAAATTCCAGGCACACAAAAGCTGGTAGTTGTGGCTTGCTAAGCTGGCTTGAAAATTGGTAGCCAAGCTCGCTAAAGTTTATAAGCTCGGCTGGTTTTTTGATTTGGCTAGTAACTAGCCAGTGGGCAAAAGCCCCGCGGGCGATTTTTGAGTGCACCGCAACACTATTATTTTTACCAGTCTTAGAATTATAGCTAAAAAACTGGGGCGCAATGACTTGGGTTTTGTCTAGAAAAGGAATAATTGCCCGAGCGTACTCTAAAGAGGTTAAATTTATTATCGGCCGGCCAGTAGGCAGAGCTGCAGCCAAGCCATCTCCCCAAAAATCATACAAACTACTATACGGCTTGGGGGCAAGCTTGTAGCCCATTTCAAGCCGGTACGGGGCTACTCTATCAAGCGGTCTAAGTAGACCATATAAGCCAGAAACTATTCTAAGGTGTTGGCTGGCGTAGGCTAGGTCGCTACTACTAAAGCTAGGAGCCTGTAAGCCACTAAAAACATCGCCCCGAAAGCTATGCAATGCAGAGCCCTGATTCTTGCTATTTGGCCAACTAGCAATCAGCTCTAAAACACCACTTGCTAGCTTATCTGAGACTTTCATAGCGGCTTGTATTTGCTGCCTGCTTAGACTAGTTAGATACTCGCCCAGCACATTAGCCTGGGGAAAAAGCGATGGCCTTGTAAGGCTAAGGCCAGTTGGGCTTGTCAGCTTCATAGTCTTTGATGAGTGAAGTAATATTATCATTGTTTTATACTAAACATAATAGCAAACTAAAAGCTGGCATGTACAAACAATTTATTTTTATGCTAGAATAGCTAATAAATATATAGGCTTAAGCATTAACTTTTTTCAAAAAATATTTTACTTTTTTAGCATTAACAGTGACCCCTCAGAACGTAAGGTGGCGAAGTTTTTTGCTAAGCTTAGCGAACACCAAGATAGTGATAGAGTACGAAAAGAGCTTGACTGGTATTTACAAAACAATATTATTGGCTTGAATCTTTGGAGCGAATACAAATTTAGGGGCTACAAATACCTTACCAAAAAAACCCGTCGCGAACTCTATACTAACGCACTAGCTATAGCAGCTGATTTTGGCGCCTACGGACTGGAGAGCAAACACAGTCTAGAGCAGGTCTCTCAAGAAATAAGTGTGGCTGGGGTAGCAAGCCAAAGGTTTACTGAGTTTCCTGAACAGATTCTTTACTTACGCAATATTATGTCTTATCTTTCTGTTCATGGCGGGCGCTATAAATACCGTGAATCTTGTACTTTTGGAGAGCTGCTTAAAGACCCCGCTCGAGATGTTTTAGTGGGTGATTGTAATCAAATTGTAACACTTTATATATACCTGTACTCGCTTAAATATGACATCAAAGAACTCGAAATCAAAACCTACCCGGGGCACGTGGCCTTGCACTTTAAAGACGTAGACATTGAGGCTACTTCGGGAATTTTTATGAATCATAAGAAGTCTGGCCAACAAATTCTACCAATAGAAGAAATTGTTAGTGTTAACCTTTTAGACGTGTCAGATGATTATTTTAAAACCCACCAGGTTTCTGCAAAATCACTTCTTGAGTCTGCTCGAATTGCCTACATACTTAGTAGCAAACGTGAGATTGTCGAAAAAAACCTGGCCAGCGCCTACAACAATGTGGTAGTTGACCTTACCGCTTGCTCAAACTTTGGTAAAGCCCTAAAATACGCCAAACAAAGTGACAACAGTAAGCTTATTCATATGGTTGGCCACAATGGAGCAATATCATATATGAGAGATAACGAGTTTAAAAAAGCCCTGGAATTTGCCGAATATTCAGATGACAAAAGCAAGCTTAGGCACAGCATATATCACAATAAAGGTGTTTATTATTTTAGTAAAAAAGACTACTATACGGCCCTGCGAGCTTTTAAACAAATCAATGAGCATGCGGCAGCAAATGACTGCTATGCTGGGCTGTTCTCACAAGAACAAAGTAAGCTTGGCAAGCTTCAGGCCGCCGAAGACGTCAAGGCTAACCGTAAGATTATTGGTAATATGCAAAACTACGCCAACAAGTCTGGCAAACAAGAGCTAATCACATATGCTAATAGCTTAAATAAATACTTATAGTGACAAAGCACTGTAAGGCTTTATTCTATTTTGTGGCTAAGCACTAGCTAGGCGGACTTCGTATGCAGTCTGCCCTGTTCGTGCACCGAGCCTATTATTCAATTTTAAAAGTATTTTAGCCAAACAAAAAGCCGAGTCTAGCAACTCGGCTTTTTGTTTGGCTGGGGCGGTAGGATTCGAACCTACGAATGACGGCACCAAAAGCCGTTGCCTTACCACTTGGCGACGCCCCAATACTTAATTATTATAACCCATACAGGCTAGCTGCAGTCAGCTATGCTGACATAAAATGATAGTAACCAAGCTGCTATATAATATTACAAGAACCAAATTATGATAGACTATATTCAAAAAAATTTCAAGCTCAAAATAGCATGTTACTAGGTGGTTGTTTTAGCCCGAACTGCCTGAGTCGTCTTGTCGCCATAATTTTGTCTATAGATCTCGACGGTAGTTATGAATAAAACTAATATAACAGGGCCAAAGACTAGGCCTAACAGACCAAAGGTGGCGAGACCTGAAAAAACTGAAATAATCATCAAGCTTGGGTGGATTCTGACTTTTTTGGGTACAGTGATAGGTCTAAATACTAGCTCTAGCTGATTTAGTACTAGAACCTGAAGTAAAACTAAAGCTGCAGCCTGTGGGTATTCGCCAACTAATGCGAATATTATCGCTGCACCAAATGTAAAGATTGGGGTACCCAGAAAAGGAATAAATCCTAAGAAGAATGCTAGAGTTGCAAAAAGAAGAGCATTATCAATGCCAAGCAGATAGAAGGTAAGGCCCATAATCGTCGCGGCTGTAAGACTAATAACAAAAGATCCTACTACAGCTCCCCTAAGTAGCAAGCGAGTTTTTTCAATATAGTCGGCTGTTATGTTTTTGCCCAAAGGCGATATTTCAAGAGTTAAGGTACTTAAATAAGCCATTCTTGGAATCATCACAATCAAAGCCGCAATAAAAATAGTAATCCAGATAAATATCTCAAATATTTTTGAGATAATTTGAATAGAAAGTGCCGCCAGCTGGCTACTTATTTGACCTAAAAACTGCACAATATACTGGCTGATGGTTTCAGAATTTATAGTAATATTTAAGTTACTCAAGTAGTTCTGGATATTGCTGGCGAGCTTATTGACTTGACCACTGTCGGTGTAGGCTGTTATAGAATTACTCACTGAGATGGCCTGAGAGACGATATTTTTTATCAAAAAAAGTATCATTATTAAGCTTAAAACAACGATTCCGGTGATAACTAGTAAAGTAACAAGGCGCGGTGACCACTTCAGCTTTGATCTCAGCTTCTTATAGACTGGGTGGGTTAAGGCTGAAATAATCAAGGCAATAATAATTGCGCTAAGATATGGCTGAAGAACATAAACTAATAGCGCAGCAAGTATAAAAAAAGCTATTCCAAAAAAAACTTTTGTTCTGGTATCTGGCAAGTGAAATAGTTGGGGTTTTGGGGCTGGTGATTTGAGTTTTTTAGTAAAAACTTTATTTTTCAGTTTTGAAATACCTTGGCCAATACCAACTGGCTTAATTTTTTTAACACTTTTAGTTACATTTTTACTCATATATTTGTGATTATAACAGAAATAAGGTTTTTATTAGCATTACTCTTGAGATGGCGAAACAAAGGCTGTCATAAAAATCTTTGCGACATCTACTGCTGGCCCAGAGCTAGGAGAATGAAACCATTTTAGGCCGGGGGCACTGTTGACCTCTAAGATATGAGCTTTACCAGCATCATCAAGTAAGTAATCAACAGCCGAGAACTGCAAACCAATAATTTTGGTAATTTTGACTGATAGCTCGCAGAGCTCGGTGTTCCATTCATTTTTAGGATATGATATGCGTTTTAGTTCTCTGCCTGGCTCGACTGACAGACCATACTCGCTCTCATGAACAGCAATAACGTTGTCGCCAAAAACTAGATAGCGCAATTCTTTACCTAATATATACTTCTCGAGTATAACATTATTAATTTTGATGTCTTTTAGTTGATCTGGATTATCAATAATTCTAATATCTTTTGAACCCATTCCGCCCCTTGGCTTAGCAACTATTTTTTTATGAGTATTGAGAAAAGCTTCAGCTTGCTGTAGCGACTTTGGATTCAAATAAGCAATGTTGGCAAGCTTGTTACGCTCTAATATGAGTCTAGTAAGGTATTTATTCTTAGCAATACCAGTGCTGAGATGAGAATTAAGACTGCTGCTGGTGTGATTTACGTATTTTTCGCCGTCAATAGTAGTAACGACAAATAGCCCGTCTTCTATAACCCAAGCCGGCTGAAGGCCCATTTGTTTGGCCCTACTGAATAAAAGATTTGGTGTGCTGGTTTTTTTTGTTATCATAAGTTTTCTTTTCTAAAGGCATTTAAATAATACTTTGCTGCTTTTAGGGCAAAGTCTACAATATTAAAAGTGATCTATTAAAATTTAGATAATATTTGTATTTGCTGAGCTAGTAAAGTTAGAACTTAGAAAATGCTGAGATGATTACTTTTGGTTTAGCTCGCAAGATAAATTAAGTTTCTGTATTATTTCTATACTGTTTTTATACTATATCATAAAACACAGTATTTATCTAGAGCCTGTCTTGACAGCATGGTGGTTGTAGAATATATTTAGGTCTTATAACCTTTGTCATAGTCTTGAGCCCTTGCTTAGCCAGTGCTTCAAGACTGAACCAAGCTGTACCCTACAACGAAAGAAGGCAGAAGTGCCTAAAGAATGCAAGAAATGCGGAACCAGCACAACTTGTACTGATTGCCGTGGCAAAGGCTACTATTCTGGGTTTTTTGCTGCGGGTCGTGATTGTGACCATTGTGCAGGAACCAAAAAATGCCCAGTCAACGAGTAGTCATCTACAACTTGTGCTTGAACCCTAATCACTTGTCTGACAGCGAGTGATTAGGGTATTTTTATTGCCTAAATCTATATACTATGCTAAAATATTTAAAAAAATAATACTACTAAAAGCTGGAGGGTGAGTTGGAGCTATTTTGGGCTTTGCAAAAATTACACTTTTCACTACTTCGGCCTTTGTGATACTTGCTGCTTTCGCCGTTCTCGCTACTCAAAGCCCCCTGCCAGCCCTGGCACTTGGTGAATACAATGACAAGCCTGTCAAAATTGAAATAAATTCTCAGGCGATTGATTTAGCAGTAGTAAATGGTGAATACTCTCACGCCACTGGAAAATGGGAAATATCTGAAACAAGTGCTTTTTTTGCTGTCGCTAGCGCCTCGCCAAATAGTACTAGTGGAAACACACTTATTTATGCCCATAACAGATCTAATTTATTCGCGAAAACAGTAGATCTAGCTATTGGAGATGAAATAGTAGTAACTACTAATTCTAGAAAACTATACAAATACCTGGTGACTGGAGCTGAAGATGTTGACCCTAAAAATACAACTATACTCAGCTATCAAGGAAGGCCCCAGCTCACTTTACTGACCTGTAGTGGAGCAGCTGATAGTACTCGTCGGCTAACCTACGCCAAACTACTAAATAAAGTCTCTGAATAGTCTAGTCAAGCTGGCATAATAGATATAAAATCTTGTTATGACAGCTAACACACGGCCGAATATAACTACTCTTTCGGCTAGCCTTAAAACAACAGAAAATGTTGTACTAGTAGATGACAACAATACTATTCTTGGCACTACTCCAAAAGCCACGGTTCACACCTCTGACACTCCTCTACACAGAGGTTTTTCAATATTTGTTTTTAATAACCATTCTCAAGTGTTATTACAAAAACGGGCCCTCAGTAAGATAACTTGGCCCGGTATTTGGAGCAATTCTTGCTGCGGTCACCCCGCGCTTGGCGAAGAACCAACTCAAGCCGCAAGCCGTAGACTAAAATATGAACTAGGGCTAGATGTGCCAGCTTCTGAAATCACAGTGCTTTTACCAAACTACAGTTATAAAGCAGAGTTAAACGGCGTAGTAGAAAATGAATTTTGCCCAGTTATGGTAGCCCGCACTAACTTTTTTGAAGTGATTAATCCTGATGAAGTAGCTACCACCAAGTGGCAAGACTGGAGAGATTTTTTGAATATTTTGAGTCGAAAAAATGATTTTTCGGTGTGGTGCAATGAAGAAGCCAGTCTTTTAGAAAAAGACCCTGAGTTTCAAAGCTTTCTTACAAAACTTAAGATCTAATTCGGCTAATTAGTGGGCCATGAGTAGTGTCAGAGATATTAATAGCAAAGTTGTCTCTTAAATTTGTTCTAATCTCATCTGAGACGATGTATTGCTTGTTGCTTCTTGATTTGTCGTAGTCTGTCACTAAAGCTTTTATTTCTGAGCTTAGGGGAGTTCTGTCGACTATTCCCAGCCCCAATACATCATCGATTTGTGTTAGGGCCTTGAGTGTTTCTACAGAGTACACCTTGCCCTCTATTTCGCTGAAGGCAGAAAGTGCACTCGGGGTATTGAGGTCGTCGTTAATAGCCTCAATAAAGCTTGCAACAAACTGGGAAGTTGCCGGAGTTGAATCTTTTTGGGGAAGTTGGGCTGGCCAGGCTAAAATCATTTGATCAGCGTAGGCTCGCAGATTGTTGAGCCGCTCCACTGCAGCCCCAAAAGCAACTTGTGAGAATTCCATATGTGAACGGTAATGAGACTGTAGAACTAGTAGCCGGTATGCAAGCGGGTCTTTCATTTGCCTTAGAGTGGTAATATTGCCAACGCTTTTACTCATTTTTTCACCAGCGATTTGTAAAAATTCGTTATGCACAAAGAAGTTAGCCTGATGGCCACCACACTGGGCTATTTCGTTTTCATGATGCGGAAACTTAAGGTCCACACCGCCTGTATGAATATCAAAAGGCTGGCCTAGATAGCTGGTACTCATAACAGAACACTCAATGTGCCAGCCAGGGCGACCCGGATAGTTTTTGGCAAGCCAATTAAAGTCCCAGGCTGGCTCTGCTGGTTTTTTGGCTTTCCACAGTGCAAAATCGCCAGCACCAGATTTTTGGTCTTGGTCGTCTAAGACCCTACCTTGTGCTTGGTAGTCTAGGTCCACCAATTGACCATATTTTTTGCCTGATTTTTTATATTCACTGAGACTAAAATAAATACTGCCGTCACTTAAATAAGCAATTTTTTCGCGAATAAGCTTTTTGATAAGCTCTTGAATGCCAGCAATATGGTCGGTAGCTCTTGGTAGCTTCGCGATGTCTTGTCTACTTATACCAACTAGCTCAATATCATCTATAAAAATATCAGTGTACTTGTCAGCTAGCCTGCCCAAAGCCTGCATTGGTTCGATATCAGTTTTTTCAGTCTTAATTCTAGCTATCATTTTGTCGTCGATATCAGTTATGTTCATTACCCAGTTGACCGCATACCCTTGAACGTGAGTGAGTACTCTTTGTAAAATGTCAGCTGTAATAAACGATCTTAAGTTTCCGATATGTACGTGGTCATAAACAGTTGGGCCACAACTATACATGTTAACTGTCTTTGAATGAATTGGCGTGAATATTTTTTTACTTCGTGTGAGTGAGTTATATAGAGTTAACATTTTTGACCCTTTCTTTTGTGATGCTTACGAGTAATATATGAGCTAAGGTGGGTCTATAGAACTCTGTTGTGATGATATTGCTCTTAAAACAAGTAAGTTATTTATCAAAAACTAGAATTCTTAAGACTTCTGCAGTGTGGCGACAGTCTTCTAAGGCGTCGTGGTTGGCTCTTTTTGGCAAACCAAATTCTTCAAATATCTTAACTGAGTTGAATAGTTCACCTTTGCCTTGCTTGACACAGTGAACATAGGCTATTGGCCAGATGTCTAAAAAGTGATAGTTATATTCCATAAAATCATGGCCTATACCTATCATCATGTTCTCTAGCATTCGCATGTCTAGAGCAGTTGTCCAGGTACTCAAAAATAGATTGGTACCAAAATAATCTAAAAACTTTTGCATAACTTCGTTTTGAGATGGAGCATCTTCGAGCTGAGCCTGAGTAATGCCATGGACTTGACTAGCTCTGGGGTCTGCGCCTGTCATATCTTGTTTTATGTAGCTAGTAAATTCTTTTTTTTCTTTTAGTGTGTCTTTGTCTAACAAGACTGCAGCCAGCTGTATCGGCTTGGCTAGAGGTGGCCTGCCGTCGGTGGTTTCAAAGTCTAGCATTAAAATGTCGCGCTTAAATTTCATGTTGATCTTATTATAACTCACCCAGGGCACTACGTCATCTTATCAAAGCTATGCTTTATTTAGGATCAAAACTTCTGTCTATTGTCTAAGGCTCGGCCTAGCGTCATTTGGTCTGCGTATTCTAAATCACCGCCCATGGGTAAGCCATGGGCCAACTTTGTGATAGCAATATCTTGATCTCTGAGTTTACGCAAAATATACAGTGCAGTTGTTTCACCCTCCAAGTTGGGATTAGTTGCTAAAATTATTTCCTCTGGCTGATTCTTGTCGATTCGTGACATTAGGCTATCTATCTCAATATCGTCTGGGCCAATGCCATCAACCGGGCTAATCACTCCGTGTAAGACATGGTACTTGCCTTTGTATATTCCAGTTTTTTCAATTGCAACAATATCTAAAGGCTGCGATACTACGCAAATAATACTATCACTTCGACTTGGGTTTTGGCAGATCTTGCAGGTAGGTGATGTTGTAAAATTCTGACAGCTAGAACATTTGATAATCCCTTCTTTGAGGGCCAGAGAAGCTTCACCAAGGCTTATATTATCTTCGCTTTTAAGCAAATAAAAAACTAGCCGCTCAGCAGTTTTGGGCCCTATGCTAGGTAGCTTAGAAAATTCTTCTATTAGTTTGTTTACGCTTTGCGGCAATACATCTGAGTTCATAATTTGTTCTAGACTCCAGCTCTACATTTGCATATTCATGCTGCCAGCTATGTCTTGCATTTTGGTTGTGGCTTCGGCCATAAGCTCTTTGTTGGCTTGGTTGATAGCTGATGCTAGCAAGCCTTCTAGGCGAGTAATGTCAGCTACTGCATCTGGACTAATTGTTATTTCTTTTATCTCTACATTCATACTGGTAGTGCTTATCACCATACCAGCTACTACTTTTACATCACCGTCGCCAGCTTCAGCTTCTATTTTCATGCGCTTAAGTTCTTTTTGAAGCTTAAGGGCTTTTTGAGCCATCTTGGCTTTGTCCATCATTCCCATTGCTTGTTTCTCCTTTAAAGTTTTGTTAGTAAAACTAAAGCTAATCAAAAATATCTAGGCTTGAGTTATTTACGATCTTATTTTACCTGATACAAGCGGGCTTCGCCATAGCCGGCGCTGTATTTTTGAAGCAACTGCCAGTTTTGTGGTACCTGGCGGTAATAGTCTTGCTGACCAGTCTTGCCAATCAGCCACACTCTTTGGCCTAAATTTAATTTTTGGTATGAGTCTAGATAAACTGATTTGTCATACAGAAGGCCAGATTCACCGTAGCCGTTAAGACTACTGTTGGCGGTGAATAGAAGCATTTTTTGGCCCGTTTCATTGTAATAACTAGCATCAAAATAAACATATAGCTCAGCTGCCAACAGCTGATCGTTTGGCAGATAGCCGCTGTTAACGGTTTGTATTACTGCTCCCATTTGGTGATTAGACTGGGAATAGACGTTTCTGATGCCAACAAGCTCAGTTGAGATCACCGCTAAGCTCATCACCGCAAAAAGCCAAGAACGCTTTCCAGCTAGTCGACTTATTGCTACTGCTAAGATCATATAAATACCAATTGCTGAGAAAGCAAAATAGCGCTCGTGAAAAATTGGCTTTTGCAATGATATAGCAAGTGCCGTCAGTATTGGTAAAAAACTATAACAAACAAGTAGCCGGGTGAATTTTTCGCGACTTTTGTCAGTTGCCAAGAGATAAATTGCCAGAGCCAGTATGACTAGCGGAATCAGCCAATAAAGGAAGGTTATTATTTGTCTGGCATCTGTAAATGTAAAAAACTGCCAAACTGTATCATGAAAGGTACGGATACTAGCTCTAGCAAGCCAGCTCAAACCTTGGGCTCTTCTTACTTGAGCCAGAGCGCTAGGCGCCCATGGCAAGAAAATAATTAGCGCCAAAACATTTGCAAATAGCCATTTGCTTGAAAGAAAAATTGTTTTTTGAAAACGCCAGCGCCTTGGCGGCTGAATAGTGATAAGGTAGACCCAAAAAGAAATAACAGCTAGGGCTGTAAAATAGTGGGTGTAGAGCCCAAGCCCAACTGATACTGCATATAAAAAATAAGGCCATATTTTTTTAGGATTTTCTACAATTCGCATAACCGAATAGAAGGCAACAAGCATCACTAGCCCCAAGAGGCCGTACATTCTGGCTTCTTGGCTGTACCGTATTAAAAAAGGTGCCAAGGCTAGCATGAACCCGGCTAAAACAGCGGCTCGCTTGCCGGCTATTTTTTTAACTATAATATAGCCCAGCGGTATGACGGCGATACCCATAATGGCACTTAGACTACGAATCGCCAGCTGGCTTGTGCCAAATAGCTCTATCCAGAAATGAAGCAGCAGATAGTACAAGGGCGGGTGAACATCCCTAGCAGATCCTGCCCATATTTCTACTGGTGTTCTAGAGGCTAGGGCAAAAGAAAAACCTTCATCATGCCAAACACTTGATTTGGCTATAAAGCTAAAACGAGCAACGGCGCCAAGCACAGTAATAAGAAGAATAACTGCCCACTCTGGCAGATACAAATGAAAGTTAGGTTTTTTCTTCATTGTTATTAGCTAGGGATTTATATTTACCCGTCATTAGGCCCCACTTAATCTTAATGAGGTCTGGAAAAGTCTGCAGTGCAGCCTTGATTGCACTTGTGCCAGCTATTTTACTGCCAACCTCTACGTCGCGCCAATCTGGTACTTTTATTTGATCAATTTGATAGCCTAGCTTTCTAGCTATGGCCAATATTTCCATATCAAAGCCCCAGCTGACTATTGTTTGGCGAGTGAAAATGTTTTTGGCAGCAGTGGCCTCAAATATCTTGAAACCGCATTGGGTGTCGGAAATTCCAGGAAGTATTAGGAGCTGAACTAAAAAATTACCAAAGCCAGAAACCAATTTGCGTAGACCCGTATGGCTAGACTGCAGATCGCGGACACAGATTGCGACTGGGGAGTCGTGATTTATAAGCTTTTTGACATTTTCTAGGTACTTTAGTGGTGTGGCTAGATCAGCGTCCATAAACATCACATATCTACCCTTGGCGGCTAACATGCCTTGTTTTACCTGCTTGCCTTTTATGAACTTTCCTTTTGGCCTGGGGCCGGCATCAATCACGTTGAAATGACTAAACCGCTTAGCATACGACTTTGCGATATCTGCTGTTCCATCTGGAGAGTGGGCGTCAACAATAATTACTTCTACTTGCAGGGAAAACGAATCTAGGAAATCAGCTAAACTGGTAAGGCTTTTTGTGATGCGCTGAGCTTCATTAAGAGTTGGGATAATAATACTTAAATCAATCATGTCTTTCATTATTTGGCCTCAAAACTATAAAAAAGTAATTTTTCATTGAATCCAGAATAATGAGGCACCAGCTTACCTTCTGGATACTTTGCTGACAGTATTTCGCTCAGCTGGCTAGAACTATCGCTGGCAGGAAAAACATATAGCTTAGGTCCTTCAGTAAGCGGCTGGTCTTGAAGCTGCTTGTTGTCAAGCAACTGATATTGAGTTTTTTTGTTTGTCAAATATTGTGTCGGCATGGCCTCGTAGCCGCCTGCTATGAGATAGTTTTGATTACCAATGCTGGAGTTTAGATAATAACCAATCTGAACCATATTTTCGCTATAAGCAGAATAGGTAAGGGGGTCTTGAGCCCAGGCCACAAAATATTGCCGCCAGCCGATAATGCCAGTTAGAAGAAGTAGTGTTCCAAAAATAGCCAAGCCGAAATTTCTGGCAGGTGCATTTACCGGAAATGTTCTGTTCCACTTTATAAGTAAATAATTTATGCCGATTGCAGCTAGTGTGAAAACACTTGCCGCAGTGCCAATGCTCCTAAGAGCATGTGGTAACCCTTCTGCTGTCAAAATAGCTGGCAGGAGCATTGCAAAGAACATTGCCAGAAGTGCTGCGTATTTGACTCTACCAATTCTACTAAAAGCTACAAGCAAACCTAAGATAAAGGAGATACCTACAAAGCTGTTAAGCAGCGGTAGGCCAGGCAGATTGTGGCGGCTGTTTTCATCACCTTGATAGTTGTATTGCAGCAGCGTCTTACCAGTACTTGAGAGTAGGGTCATTAGCGGCCGGCCATTATTGAGGTCTTTGTTTAAAAAACTAGTGCCGCCAGCTCGAGCCGTTGAGTCGCCAGGGTTGCGAATAATTGTCACGGCGAGTGGTGCCATGGCCACAACGAAAACGGCAAGTGAAATTGCTAGATTTTTGGCATTATTTTTAAGCCAGCTTCGACGCCAAATAGCCAGATAGAATAGCCCACCAAGTGCTACGAGACTAAACATCAGAAAAGCAGTGTAGGTGTAAAACCCTAGGGCAAAGAAAAGTGCCGCAGCGGCAAAATACCAAGCTTTGCCGGTTTTGTAAGCTCGGCCTGCGAAAAAAGCTACCATGGCGATAACTAACGGTACCATACTGGCCCTAAAACCATCGCGACTTACTGTATTGACCCAGGGATTGACAGCAAGTAGAAAGGCGGCTAGCAGAGCAGTACGGCGACCAAACCAGTCTTTGGTATAAAGATAGACAAAGACTACTGCCAAAACTCCAAACAGGGCTGGCGCTATTCGAAGCGCTAGTATTGTGTTGCCGAGTAAAACTACAAAAATAGCTTGGAAAAAGAAAAATAATGACTCTCTTGGACCATTTGTGTTATAAATAACCCGAAAATCTTGGTTTTGCAAAATCTTAAAAATATCTAAGCCATTTGCTGCTTCATCTGGGTGTAAGCCAGGTGGGAGTGAGTTGAGCTGGTAGAATCTAAAAGCTATTGCAATCAAAATGATACCGGCAAAAATAAGTGTACCAGCATTATTCTTTATGAACTCTATGAAGCTAAATTTATTTTTTTTCATTTTTTTTAAAAACAAAGTTTTTATACATTAAATAATTAAACACCAGAACAACCAAAATTGCTACAGCTAAAGCCAGGTTGCGCTGGTCAAAATCTTGGCTAAAAGGCAAGCCCACTCCATTTGTTATTGAATATGCCAGCTGTGATGGCCATAGCCAAACATCTGTTAGTAGCTTGAGTATGATTGGCCTAATGATATATATTCCAAACATTGTTATTAAAAAGAAATAGACGACATGTCGAGTGTCTATTTCTTGTCTCTTGAAAGTAAATCGCATGTTGAAAACAAAGCTATTGATCATAGCAATTGTTCCAGATATTAAACCCGCCAAAACGAGGCCTGTAATTATTAGCTCTACGCCAAAAACTGTAAATGTTGCAACAACTAGTGTCTTTGGCAAAATAGTGACAGCTAGAATGTTAAGAACGACAATATCAATTAGGGTATTTAGTATGCCTACTAAGCCAAAACGGCCAACCTGCTTGACTTCACTTCTACTTGTTTTTTTATCCATTTTTTAATTATACCCTGAAGTCTTAAATCTCGCAAAAAAGCTTATGTTTTATGAACACGGTCGACACTCTTAAAGAGCATTTGCTCAGGCTGAAAGAACAACTCTACCTCACCGGTTGGGCCGTTTCGGTGTTTTTTGATAAGCAAATCTGCCATACCCTTTCGCTCACTTTCTTTTTCATAATAATCTTCTCGGTAGATAAACATCACGACATCTGCATCTTGCTCAATACTTCCAGACTCACGCAAGTCTGAAAGTTGTGGAATTTTGGGAGACCGCATTTCAACGCTACGACTGAGCTGCGAAAGTGCAATAACTGGAACATTTAGCTCTCTGGCCAGGCCTTTTAGGCCCCTTGATATTTCAGATATTTCTTGTACCCTGTTGTCTCCTCCGGCGTTGCGGCCACTCATTAGCTGTAGGTAGTCAATCACAATCAAGCCAAGGTCGTTTTCTGATTGCAGCCGCCTGGCCTTGGTTCGCATTTCCATTACATTGGCCATTGCTGAGTCGTCGATGAATATGGGCGACTCAGAAAGAGTTCCCATGGCCTTGTTTATTTTTTCGAAATCACTATCTTCTAGATTACCGGTACGAAGCTTCCAGCTATCAATTCCGGCTTCAGAAGACAAAAGTCTATCTATTAACTGCTCTTTACTCATCTCTAAACTAAAGATACCGACTGGAATACCTTCTTTGGTAGCAACATGCTGAGCAATGTTTAGTGCAAGACTAGTTTTACCCATACTAGGTCTGGCTGCCAAAATTATCAGATCTGAGTTTTGTAAACCAGCTAAAAGATTGTCTAACTCACGGTAGCCAGTGGGCACACCACGTAATGCATTTTTGTCTTTGTGAAGTGTGTCAAGACGCTCAAAGCTAGAAGTCAAAACTTCTTGAATAGGTGTGAAGTTTTGCTTGAGGTGCTTTTGGCTGACGGCAAACAGGGCCTGCTCAGCTTCATCTAGAACAGAGTCTAGGGCTCCACCTTCGCCGTAGGCCATACCATTAATTGAATTGGCAGCTTCGATAAGCCGGCGCAAAGTTGCCTTGTCAGCAACAATATGAGCATATTGAGCAACGTGAGCGCTAGAAGGTACACTGTTAACAAGCTCCGTCAAATAGGTAGCTCCGCCGACATTTTCGAGATGGCCTTTTTTCTCTAGACTATCGGCTAAAGTAACGACATCTATTGGCTCACGGTGCTCAAAAAGACTTAAGATTGACTCAAATATCTGACTATTCTTAGTGACATAAAAGTCATCTTGACCGACAATATCGGCTACTTTTATTATCGCGTCTTTATCAATTAGTAGCGAGCCAATCAAGCTAGCCTCGGCTTCAATATTCTGGGGGGGCAAGACTACTGCATTCTTTGCGGCCTGGGGTTGTGTTTTGGAGCTATTTGGATAATTTGATTTTTGACTATTAGCCATCTAGTAACTCACCTCCCAGAATTGCCATAGCTGAGCTCACTAGCTCTTCATCTTCTTTGACCGGTGCGTCAGTTTTGCCGTGCACCATAACGCATGAGAGTATTATTTCTTCCTGGCATACTTTGGTCATTATTTTTTCTATCATTTCACGGTTACGAAATTCTTCAATTCGCTCTTTGTGAAAATTAAAACGACAGTCAACTATCATCTTTTTGTTCTCTATTCTGGCGTTTCCAGAGCGAAGTAGCGCATATAGTGAATTGTTATTTTCTTTGATTATACTTAAGCCTTTCGCACAGCGCGAAGTGAGCTCGGATTGGTTTTGAGTGTTCGGCTGACTTGCTGGCTGCTGCTGTTTTGGCTGGGGCTTAGTTTCTGTCTGGGCAGAGCTGTTGGCGGCTAGCTGCGGTGGAGCTTCTACCGGCGGCTGGTGGTTTAAGGCTGGGGCTGGCCTTGAAAGCTTAACAATCGCTATCTCTAGCGGCAGACCAGGATGGGAAGCTAGCTTTAAGCCAGATTGCGCAAGCTGCAATTGTTCGAGTGCTATGATGGCGAAGTCTTTGTTTAGACTAGTATTAGTTTGCTTAGTTTTCTCTGGCTGGAGTAAAATATTTCTGAGAAATCGCTGCATTTGAGAACATAAGGCATTTGCCTCAACACCATTGTCAAAGGCACTACATAGTAAATCTATTGCCGTCTGAGAATTATGACTTGCAGCTGCCTCTAAAATCTGTTGAATCTGCTGAGTACTAGAAAGACCCATTCTAGACTGTACAGCAGCCGCGTCTATGGTCTCAGCGAGAACCGAAAGCTGATCGAGTAGACTGATAGCGTCGCGCATGCCACCATCACTCAGCTCGGCAATAGCTTCTAAGCCGTCTGCGGTAATAGAAATATCTTCAGATTGAGAGATTGACTTAAGCTGAGCTACTATTACTGGCACAGAAAAAGGCCTAAAATCAAAGCGCTGGGTGCGCGACACAATAGTATCAGGCAGCTTATTGGACTCTGTAGTGGCTAAGATAAATATTGCGTGAGGCGGTGGCTCCTCGAGGGTCTTTAGTAGAGCGTTAAATGCTTCTTTAGTGAGCATATGGGCTTCGTCAATTATATATACCTTGTACTTTAAGCTAGTTGGGCTAGAATTGATTTTTTCTCTAAGCGCCCGTATTTCGTCTATTCCTCTGTTGCTAGCTGCATCAATCTCGATAATATCAAGCTGTCTTGCAGTGTCCTCTGTAGAATCTAGGCCGTTAACACGCCTGGCCAATATTCTGGCAACGCTAGTTTTGCCGGTACCACGCGGGCCAGTGAATAAATAAGCATGGGAGATTTGCTCTCGGGCCAGACTTTCAGTCAGAGTTTTTGTAATATGGTCTTGGCCAACCAGATCTTTAAGATCAGCTGACCGATATTTACGATATAAGGCAATGCGCGACAAAACCCCTCCTTTTCTTACTTACTAGTATAGCAAGCTTGGGTTCTAGATGTTAGGTGTTAGTTACCTAAATAAAAACTTTTAACAACACAATTTGGCTAAGAAAAAAAGTTGCCGATGTGTTTAAGAGCCAATAACGGCTTCAATAGCGGCCCAGTTGGCCTCACCACTGGCTGGAACAACTATTGTAACTTCATCGCCTGGCTGAGCCTTAAAATAAGTGACGCTTGCATATAAGACCTTATAGCGACTATCGCCGACAATAGCTGAGTACTGGCCGTCATCTAGACCAATTTTGGCAATAAGATTTTTTCTTTCGATAGGGCCAATCTGCTTATAGATAAAAGAGCCGTCTGGGGAGATAGTAAGCTTAAGATTATCACCCTCAATAAGCTTAGATTTACTGGCGTAGTTGGCAGGAACTGGGTATATTTTAGCATCTGGACCAATCATGTTTTGGCCATCGAAATGCCCCTCTATAATTTTTCCTGCGGATTCTAAAGAATCAGCAGTTTGACTGAGCGGAACGCTCACGATAGGCTCGGCTGAGTCGGTTGGTTCTGGTAAGTCTTTGGTCGCCATACCCATTTTTTTGAGCATAGCTTTGATGTGTTGCATGTTTTCTTCTGCGGCTTTCATTTGGTTTGCTAGCAGCTGAAGTTCTTCTGTTTGTTTGTCTTTACTCATATTATTCCCCTTTTGATTTTTTTTGCTCTTTTCTTTTCAAATATAGTTTAGCAAATATTTGAACAAATGCCAAACAAGTGTTGGGCAAATTCTGATTAAAAATGGTTGGCAAATCAAAAAAGACTCTAAATTCTAGAGTCTTTTTTGATATGAGCTTTTTTTAAAGCTTACTGTAGCTCTACTGTAGCGCCAGCTGCTTCTAGAGTTTTCTTAGCGGCTTCTGCTTCATCTGCAGGAACACCTTCTTTAACCATCATAGGGGCACTGTCAACAACACCTTTTGATTCTGCAAGACCGAGTCCTGAGATTTCTCGAACAGCTTTGATGACGTCAATCTTCTTTTCGCCCGCTGCTGTTAACATAATGTTGTAAGAACTTTTGGCATCTTCTACGGCTTCTTCACTGGCAGTAGCGGCACCGGCAACGGCTACCGCTGCTGGGGCAGCCGCGCTAACACCATAGTGATCTTCTAGAGTACTTATTAGCTCAGATAGATCAAGAACACTTAGCTTATCGATCTCTGAGACAAGACTCTTAAATTTAGCTGGTACTTCTTTTTTCTCTTCAACAGCTTCTGCTACTGGAGCTTCTGCTTTTACTTCTTCTTGTTTTGTTACTTCTTCGGCCATAATATTCTCCTAATTTTTAAAATCTTATGTTTGTTAATATTGTTGATACTTGATAGCAAGTATTTATGCGGTCTTTTTCTCAGCTATAGCACTCAAGGCATATACTAGCCCGGCTAGATTGCCGTTCAACACTCTGGCAAAGCCACTTAGTGGTGCGGCTATTGTGCCGACGACTTGGCCCAAGAGTTGTTCTTTGGTTGGCAATTGTGCTAGAGCCATAACCTCTTCTTTACTCAGCACTCTGCCGTCTTCATCTATTGCACCGAGAATATCTAAAGCACCGTTGGTCTTAGAAAATTCGTAGACAATACGGGCTGCTTCTACTTCATCTTCGCCGAAAGCAATACCTACCGGACCTGCGAATATACTAGTGTCGTCAAGGTTTTTGTCAGCTGCTGCGAGAGCTATCTTGACGAGAGTATTTTTAGCCACAGTATAGCTAATACCAACTTCGCGCAAGTTGCTACGAAGCTCAGATATAGCTGGCACGTTTAAGCCCCTATAGTCTGTCAAAACAGCTAGTTTGCTAGCTTTAAAGGCAGTTGTAAGATCGCTAACCGTTTGCTCTTTTTGCTCGCGGGTTTTTGCCATACTATTATTTTGCACTCCTGTTTAATTAATATGATATGAAAGTTCATTTTGATTACAAAAACAAAAAATCTTTGGAAGATACCAAAGATGAAAATAAATTTTCACCTCGTGTAGCAAATTAAGTCTAGAGCTAGCTCTAGACTGCTACAGTCTTTGGTAATCACCTTTAATAATAACAAAAAAACCGCCATTAGTCAATAAAAAAAACGTGAGAACAAGTCTCACGTTACAGCTAGGCTGCAAGGCTCAAACAGAGCTCCAGAAATGACCACTAGACTGTCTGATAACAACAACCTTGCTGGGGCGAGGTAGTTGTTTGATATCAAAACTACCGCTATTAATAGCTTTTTTTTGAAGTAGTGATGAGCCAATCACGCCGCGGCTGGCACAATCTGGGCAAAATCCATCTTCTTCTGCATCGAATATAATATAGCCGTCTTTAAGGCACGCCGAGGCTGCCCAACAGATCATTTGACATGTCGAGTCTGTTGCAGCGTGACTTAGTATTATAAAAAGCTTCCTTTCGGGCGAACTAGTGCCAAGTTTAAAGCCAGCTGGCTGTTTGGAAAATACTTGCTCGTCAAGCTGACTAAGCTGCCGAATTAGAAAACAAGTAAACCTAAGTATATTATCAACGCTAGATTTTAAAAGGTGCACAGCATTGCCTCTCGTTTGTTAAGCAGAGTTCTATACTACTTATGTCTATTTATATCAGACTTTGAGCTCTTGGTAAATCTAGTATGGCCAGTCTAGACTGTGGGCTAGATCTAAACTAAAATCTAAAACGGCTTTACTAGCTAGGCTGCCAGTTATCAGTGAGCCGATGGCGACACCTAGCTCTCGAGCCTGTTCGGCGTCTAAGCCGCGGCTAGTAAGAGCACTAGCGCCTAGCCTCAAGCCACTTGGCCGCCAGGCTGGCCTAGAATCGCCAGCCAGCGCATTTCTGTTACAAATAATTGCTGATTTCTCTAATAAATCTTGAGTTTCTAAGCTATCTTGATCATCTCTTAGTTTTACTAAACATAAGTGGTTCTGGGTAGGAGTTGCTATTTCAGCGCCAGCCTCAACCAAGCCATTTTCTAGACTTTTAGTATTTCTAATGACTGCTTCAATATAGTCTTTGAAAGGTATTTTGTCAGGGTATACATCAGTTCCAGCAACTTCAAGCAGCGATTGCCCGACAGCTGCAATTTGATTGAGATGTGGTCCACCCGAAGTACCAGGGAAAACTGTTTTATTGATTAGCGGTATAAATTCGTTTTTGGCAAAAACTAAAGCCGAGCGAGGACCTCTCAAAGTCTTGTGGGTAGTGGTAGTGACAAAATCTGCGCCTGCTGCGCCCGTCTGAAAAGGACTATCGTGAAGGCCTGCCGCAACCAGCCCAGAGATGTGTGATATATCGGCCATCACAAGTGCACCATTACTATGGGCAAGCTGACACAGCTTAGCAAACTCATACTGCCGAGGGTATGAGGAAAAACCTATTATCACCAGTCTGGGTTGATGTTTTTTGAGCTGTGCCTGGTAGTCTTGATAGTCAATTGTGAAGCCATTTTTTTTACTAGTCAAGCCGTAGTTAGCATATTTAAAAAATTTTAAGTAACTACTAGTGGCGTGCAAGTGACTAAGGTGGCCACCGCTTGCCAGGTCAAGGCTTAAGACTGTGTCGCCTATATCTAGTACTGACATATAGACAATGGCGTTGGCAGAGCTACCAGACAAAACCTGAACATTTACACCATAGTCTTGGCTTGCCGAAAAAACCTCGAGAGCCTGATTAGCGACAAATATTTCTAGCTCATCGGCAATGTTGTTGCCGGCATAATATCTTTTTCCTGGGTAGCCCTCTGCGTATTTATCATTCCAGGGTGAGCCCAGCAATTCAAGGGTTTTAGGCGATGGGTAGTTTTCGCTGGCGATTAAATTTAGGGTTAATTTTTGGCGACTTAGTTCTTGCTTAGTCAGTTTAAATATTTTATTCATGACTTTATTATATCAGAAAAAAAAGCGTCTCTAGAGATTAATTCTAGAGACGCTATTGTGGTCATGGCTCAAAAATACCAAGCTTAGACAATTTCTCAGCTGTAATTCGCTCTGATGCCATACGTGTTAGCTCACCAAGATCATCTGTCTTGTTAACATAGATCATGGCGGCCGCGATGTTCGGCCAAATTTCAGACAGCTGAGTAAATATTTCGTTACAGATGTGGCGGTAGCCAGGGTGACCCTGAGGGCTAGTGCGGAGCTCAAGAAGGTGGAAAAGCTCTCGAACATTGGCAATAAAGCTATACCGCATTCTATAACCCATGCAGACTGCGTATTGAGACTCTTCTAAAAAGCCGGCATGCGCTAGCTCGGAATAAAGTATTCTAGAGAGCCTAAAGGCCTCAACAAAATCTACTTCGCAACCGGCTTTTGTGATAAGGCTGGGCACTTCATAGCCAAGGTCTGGACTAAGCCTTTGCCATTCAAGAGCGTCTACCATTCGATGCCTCTGTAAATCTCGAAATGTGCCATAATCTCCAACAATCTCGATTTCTAAATGAGGTTTTTCTAAAGCTCGGCCGGGCTTGTGCCTGCGGTTTTGCCTGTCTCCACAATACCGAGATATGCAGTTTGCAATGTATTTCTCAAAATCTTGAGAATCCATATTTAGCTTTACAACCTCTAGATTAACCCTTAGCTGCTCAAGTGAAAGAGAAGATTCAGCGAACAATAGCCTAGCCAAAAAATCTTCTTCTTTTATTGGCCAGTGGTCGATAATTCTTACCTCGACTTTTTTAGGCTTATTGTGCAACAAATATAAGCTGTTGAGGCTACTGGCGAGCTGACTGACTCGCTGGGTGTTTTCTCGCCTATAGGCAACATCTGCCAGGCCACGATCTGGCTGGTCAGTTCGGCGCAAAAAAACTGGTGCAACTTGTCGAGAAGCTTTCAAGATTTTTGTGCCTAGCTGATTTATTTCTGGCAAAGGGTCAGCCCAAAGATGCTTAACCATATTATCAACACTTAGTGCAGAGGCATGAATGCCCACAGTAGAAAGTGTAGATGCTGGCAACATGGCTCTACTGGCGTCGCAGGCTTGAGCCCGTATTGCGCCTTTCCAGGCTTGCCAGCCAGCATAATCTTCATCTTTTAAAGGCCTAGAGTTTTGGCTAGCTAGATACTCAGTTACTGTTGCAACTGTACTGCAGTACAAATCAAATATTTTGTCAGTGCAATCAGTATATCTTGCCAGCAATTCAGCTGGAAGATATTCTGGCAAATAATATTTATATCTGCCGTTACTTTGCTTTTCGCCGTACAAAATATAGCGAGTTGACTGTTCGAGATACGATGCCAGACGGCTCCATTCGACCTGCTTTGTTGCGAGGTTACTGATTGACTCTGTGACAATATAGAAACTATATAGATTCGCAACAGAGTCGTCGCCGTAGCTAGTTATTACTCTGTTTAGAAGCTCGTCGGCACCTTCTTGAGCAACAGCAAATTCCTGTAAAATGCAGCTCAAAAGTGTGCCGTCACGTCTGCTAAGACGGGCCATTGCGGCAGCTATTTCTACAGTATTAGCTTGCTCTGTAAAGACATAGACTTGCTCATCTGTATTTGTTACTTTGTCAGCTAGGTAAGAGTGGCCGGCTGGGGTGATATGCCAATTACCATTTATATCTTTAAACACATATGGGTTATCATTGGCACTCACGGTGCCTCCTTTTTTTAGGTACTCCAATTGGTCATATACAGCTTATCATAGCTATATTTTTTTGAGCAATCATAACTAAAATAAAAAGCTACAAGTTCTTAAGGCTTGTAGCTTGTGAGGCTTGACTTGATTTTACTGACTAAACCTTTTGACTCGCATTATCGGTAATAGCATTTCTGGTTTCCAGCTGGATTTTATAGACTCTAGCTGACTGCCCTTTTGGTAAGTTCCTTCGCTACCATAGCAGCGGTCTGTTTGGCCGGTATGAAAAAAAATAATCTGACTATAAGCTTCACCAACAACCAAGGGAATATATTTATTGGTTTTATTGCGAGTCTCTTGAGCCCAGCGATTGAAATAACCAATATCCCCCCAGCCAGCATCATCACAGACTGAAAGGTTGTTTCTTCCAACAGTCGACTTTGCGTGCATCATAGTTGTGCCTCTCGTAGTAGTGCCTATAAATTCGGCGGTATGACAGATAATATTTTCACCTGGCCGCAAGACAATAATTGGAGCTTGAGGTGGAATGTTTTTCCAAAGCTTTCCATTACGATATTTATCAGCCCAATCTTGATGCAAAACTGCTCTAAATGGCCCAGTAAAAGATCTTTTTACGTCAACTGGGTCATAAGGATTGTAGTCGACATGGTAGCCATCTTCACGAAAAACATAATACCACTCGCCAAGAGTGCAGTCGTAGCTAGTCGTGTTGAGTAAGCTTATATCGAACGGGTCGATTATAATCAGCCCGGTGCTGATTGCCTGCAGTATGTCTTGGTCACTAAAAACTCCAGTCTGAATATCCATTTTGTTCCAATCTTTTTAGGTACGGTTGATGACAACTAATCATTTACTTTCAAGCATTGAGTATACTACAAAATTCCATTCCAACCAAGCATATCCAAAAAGCCAGCAAATTTGCTGGCTTTAATACTGGACTATATCTTAATAGTTTTATTTAGCTGGTTTGAAGGCTTCTAAAGAGTCAAGCTTGATACTAGGGCTCATGCTTGAGCTAAGATAAACTGACTTTACAAAAACACCTTTGACGCCACTAGGCTTGTTAGCACTTACTGCTTTTAGGATCACTCTGAGATTAGATTCTAGATCCTTACTAGAAAAACTTAGTTTTCCAAAAGCTACATTGATAATACCTTGTGCGTCATTTTTTATTTCGGCTCGGCCTTTTTTTATTTCTTCCACCATGGCTACTGGATTGTTAGTAACTGTGCCGCTTTTTGGCGACGGCATGAGGCCTTTTGGACCAAGTACTTTGGCGTGACGACCAAGATCAGTCATTTTGTCAGGGCTAGCTATCAAAACATCAAAATCAAGCTTGCCTTTGGCAATATCTGCCAAAATTTCATCTGCATTAGTAATATCTGCCCCTGCCTTCTTAGCTAGTTCTGAGTCTTTATCACCAGTTATTACAGCTATCTTTACTGTTTTTCCAGTACCGGCCGGAAGAGCCGCACTGACTCGTAAGTTTTGATCAGACTGCTTTGGATCGATGCCTAAGCTAATATGAACTTCTGCTGTTGCGTCGAATTTAGTTTTTGAAAGTTTAGGTAAAAGCTCAAGCGCTTCTGCTATGCCATAGAGCTTACCAGCTTCAACTTGTTCGCGGGCTGCTGTTTGATTTTTAGAATAACTAATAACTCTTGGCTTTTGGATCTGCTTAGGCTTTTCTTCAGCATCGACAAGCTTACTGTCTTTACGCTCTTGTTTAGCTTCTTTAAGCGCAATCTCTTCTAGCGATTTAGAACTTTTCTTTCCTGCCTTAGCTGTACTAGCAGTCTCAGTGGTCTTAGTGGTGTTAGCTGGCAAATCTGCTTGTTTGAGCTTTTCAAGCTTTGCTTCAGCTGTAGCATTAGCTATTTTTTTAGCTTTTGGTTTTGTTTCTACTGTTTCAACTTCTGATTTTTTGGCTTTGGCCATAATTTTACTCCTTTGTGGTGATAATGACTTTTAAAGGGTCTCCCACTTATTATTAAATAGCTTATTTATTTTCGATCTCAACGCCCATAGAGCGTGCAGTGCCGGCAATAACTTTTTTTGCTGCTTCAATGTCGTTAGCATTAAGGTCTGACATTTTTGCTTCGGCTATTTGGGTTAGCTGAGCGTCTGTAAGCTTTCCAACCTTATCTTTGTTTGGTGTTCCTGAGCCTTTTTTGAGCTTGATTGCTTCTTTTATCATTGTCTTAGCTGGGGTGCCCTTGGTTACAAAAGACATGCTTTTGTCTTCATAGATAAGCACAGTGACTGGTGTGGGCTGGCCTTTTCTAGCTTGTGTTTGCTCGTTAAAAGGATTTATAAAATCCATCATATTTACACCATGCTGACCGAGTGATGAGCCGACTGGTGGGGCTGGTGTAGCTCCACCGCCAGGCAAGACCATCTTTACTTTTGCTACTACTTTTTTTGCTGCCATAATTTTTCTCCTTTGTGGTACTAGCCCCATAAAATAATGGGTCCCACTTTAAATTGTTTAATTTACGTTTTTTTGACCTGTAGTGAATCTAGCTCAACTGGCGTCTCACGACCAAACATATTCACCAAAACTTTAATCTTACCTTTTTGATCATCAATCTCACTAACTGTGCCATCAAATCCTTTGAAGGGGCCGTCAGTAATACCGACTAGCTCACCCAAACTAAAGTCTATCTTATATTTTGGCTCCTCAACGCCCATTCGCTTCTGGATTGCTTTCACTTCTGACTCATCTATAGGTGAAGGAGTAGTGCTTGTACCAACAAAACCAGTTACATTAGGGGTATTTCTAACTATAAACCAGCTGTCTTCGGTGACTATCATTTGCACCATAATGTAACCCGGAAATATTTTACGCTCTACTACTTTACGGCGACCATTTTTAATTTCAATTTGATTTTCTTTCGGAACAATAACGTCAAATATCTTGTCTTGCATTTCAAGTGATTCTATTCTTTGCTGAATTTGCTCAGCTACCTGATCTTCATAACCAGAGTAGGTGTGGATAACATACCAGTTTTTGCCATTTTGTTCGTACTTCATTAGTTGTTCCTTTTTTAATTCTTAAAAATCAGTTTTTGTAGGGCCGACTGAAAGCCAAAACCTAGAAGCGTGAGATATAGACCTACCAACAGAGCTACTACCACGACGATAGCTGTCAGCTGAAGAGCTAGTTTGCGTGATGGCCAGATTACCTTTTTGAGCTCTTCGTACGAAGCCTTAAAATAGTTGATGAGTTTGTTCATAATTTTTAAAAATATCTCTGTAATCTAAAAAAGCCTTTTGGCGGCTACTAACTACAATTCTACCCTTTTTATCTAGGTTTTGTCAACTACTGGCTAATTAAGCGGAACTACTAGTTTTATTTCTTCAGGAATCATAGAGTGAATATTGGCCATCTCGCCTCTTATTCTAGAGGCGTAAATACTTGTCATCAGAAAATACCCCGCTACTAGAGCAAAAGCAAGTAAAAGCGCCACATACACTGGCCAAATAGTGGCTGGCTTCTCACGTTCCATATATAAGAGTTGATTTCGACGCTTTGAGCTTGATGCCAAAAAATAGTATTGCCTGGCCCATAAATTTTGTAAAACATACTGTAGATTTGTCAAAAGCACTACAGCAACAATGGCAATTGCAATTAGTATTGCAATTACTGGGGAGCCTTTTTGCCGAATGAAGTAGTCGGTCACAAACCAACTCATTGAGATGATTATACCAATCACAAAAAGTGATAATAAAAAACCAAAAAGTCCAGTCAGAGCATTTTTTAAAGGGGCTCTGAAAAGTAGCGAGGCACTCTCATGCTGAACTTTAGATACCTTATTACTTCTAGCTAATAACCCCACTTGTAGCCAGTGCTTACTATATAGTAGTACCATAACAAAAACCCAGATAAGGCCGGCTGCTGTAAGTATTTGATACTTACTGGTAGCGACTAAGCTATTGGTTGTGGTCAGCGTAAAGATCACTAGCAAAATACAGAGCCCGCTCCACAGCAAAACTGTTGTAATGTGCAAAATAAAGTTAAGCATTTGGCGCAGAAGTGAATGCATCGCGGAGTGAATCGCCGTAGACAGTTTAGCTGGTCGATGATCAATCTCTCTTAGCCTTGTGTATATTCCAGCTGAGGTGACAATGGCACGAACTATAATTCCAAGCAAAAACAAAGTAAGCAAAATACCTACGCTAACTTTTAATGATTGAAAATTTTCTGGTGTTACTGCTGCTTTTGAGCTGATTAATAATTGATTGAGGTTCAAGTTTTGCAAAACCCTAAACTGCACAAGCAGCAGTGGAAGGCTCAACAGAAACCAGGTCTGAGGGCTAGCAATTGTTCTAAATAAGCTGGCTTGCCAGAGTGCTAGATTTCCGCGGGGCAAAATACCCCCAACTAAAACGAAACTATAATAGCTTAATCTGTCGTTGGGCTGAGTAACAACTTTTTCAGGAAGAGACTGCCTAGCCTGAATAGGTTCTGATGGATTTTGAACTTTACTGTCGACTGGTTGATTTTTAGCTGTATTTTCTTTGATATTGCTTGGCTGGGCATAACTGGGCCGGGGCGAGACAAACTTTTTGGTCGAGCTTGACCTGCTTGTTGATAGATTTTTTTTAGATGCATGTGATTTACTTCTGAGATCTAAGATTTCTGTTGGCTGGTATTCACTAAAATTAGTGGTAATTTTACGCCCAGATCTAGCATCATACAAAATGCCGTCTACGTTAATATGTTTCAGGGGGATTTTTTTTGTCATAAGCGCTGAGGTCACAACTTACTAGCTATTATAGCTGATTTTGCTAAATATGCAGTAATTTACGGAGTCTCACTAAGCAATAAATACCAGCTTTATGGCCATTGTTAATGCGAATCCTGGTGCTACTAATGCGCTGGGCCGGGGTATTTTTAAGTTTTGCTAGTAAGGCCGAGTAGTATTGACAAGCTAGCATCACGCCGTATCTACTAGAACGGGGTAAGCCAGATATAACTTTTGAGGCTTGGTTAAGCTCTAAAGTGATATCAGTAATAACTTTGGCTTTCTGCTCTTCGGTGAATTTTTTAAGATCTAGGTCTGGAAAATAAACTCTACTTAAGTCTTGGCTGTCACTGGCAATATCGCGCAGAAAATTTACTTTTTGAAAAGCCGACCCTAGAGCCTGAGCTCCTGGCTGTAGTTTTTTATACTTAGATTTATTACCACTTATAAATACGCACAAACACATTAAGCCAACTACTTCGGCTGAGCCATAAACGTATTGCTGGTATTGGGCTTTGTTATATTTTCTTTTTTTAATGTCCATCTTCATGCTATCAAAAAAAGCTTGAGCTAGCTGGTCTGGAATCTTGAACCTTTTTGTAGTTAAGGCAAACGAGTGAATGATAGGATTTAAACTGCAACCAGAGCTTAAAGCTTGTTTTGTTTCAGCAACAAACGAGTCTAGTTGCTGAGTGCTGTTACTTGGCCTCAAGCTATCTACCAGCTCGTCGGCAACCCTGACATAGCCGTAGATACTGTACAGATGAATTCTAACTGGTTCATCTAGAAGGCTCATGGCTGAGGAAAAAGATGTTGAATAACGCTTAGCGATAAGTTTATTTACTTCGTGAGTTGTTTGAGAATAGAACTTGAAGTTATTCACTACTAGCTTTTCCTGGTTATGCAATATTGCGCGAACTGGACTAGATTTTCTTGAATTTTTAAATCATTTGTTAGCGATGGTATATAGCTTATCGACTTATTAACATAGTCTTTAGCAAGTATCTGAGTCTTGGCTTTAGCACCAGAATTCTCTAGTATTTTTTTCACCTTGCTTAAGTCTTTCAGGCTAGCATTAGGGTTACCGAATATTTCTAGCAGGGTTTTTTTATCATCTATCGAGGCTAGCTTCATTCCGTAGTGCATTAGGATTGTTTGCTTGCCCTCTTGTAAGTCTGTTAATACGGGCTTACCAATTGATTTGTTATTACCAAAAACTCCTAGCAAATCGTCGGCTATTTGATAGCTGATCCCTAGCGGCTGACCAAAATTTTTCATGCTCTCCAGTAGATCTGGCTTAGCACCAGCTAAAATAGCACCAAACTGTAGCGGCAGTATGATTGAGTAATCAGCTGTTTTGTGACGAGCAATTGCCAGAATTTCTTTTTCAGAAAGTTTTTTGTTGAAAGAGCCAATGATATCTAGATGCTGGCCGGCCGCAACTTCAAAAACCGCTTGAGTAACTCGACGCATCGCGAGTAGGGTTTTTTCAGCCTGAAAGTTGGCAGCTATTAAAGATTCGAAAGTCAGCCCACTATTGATGTCACCAGCCAAAATTGCGAATGAATCTGCTGCGTGAGGTATATCTTTCTCAGCCAGCTTTCCTTTTAAAGCTCTTTTATAGTGGCCCGTGACATTTAGTACTCCATGCCGTCTGTCATCACGGTCCATGATATCGTCATGTATGAGTAGGTAACTATGAAAAATTTCTAGCGCCGCAGAGGCTTTAATGATCTTGTCTTGGTTGGTGCCGCCAGCAATGTTATAGCCTAGTACAGCAAGTGCTGGCCGCAGCCTTTTGCCACCACTAATAGTTTGCTTGGCTGTTTGGGCTACTAGTTTTTTGTACTCGCTGCTTATCTGTCCAGCTTCAGAAATTTTAGTAGCATAAATAGCTTGAAGTACTTCATCAACATTTTTTTTGATATTGGCTATATAGCTTTTGAGGTCTTTGTTTTCCATAAAAATTATTTTTTATTATCACTCAAAATTCGCTCGTGCACAAGCTTTGCGCTTAGTGTCACCATAGGAATTCCCCCACCCGGGTAAGTACTTGCTCCCACAAAGTACAAGCCCTTAACACCTCTAGCGACGTTATGTGGCCTAAAATATCCAGACTGCATGAAATGATGGGTAAGCCCAAAAGCTGAGCCAGCTGTAAGATTGAATTTTGTTTCAAAATCTTGCGGTGTGAATATTGCTTCGGTCTCTATTTGAGACTCAATATCTTGGCCAAACTCTGAGCTCAATCTACTGATAACCTTTTTACGAAGCTTTGGTATTCCAGACTCCCAGTTATTCTTACCCCGCAAATTTGGGGCGGGCACTAAAATATAGACTACACTCTTGCCTTTTGGGGCCAAAGTGGCATCTGTCTTTGTAGGAATGTAGGTGTAAAAAGACGGGTCAGTCGGCAACTTCTTGTCATCGAATATTTCTTCTAGATTTTTTTTGAAATCTTTACACAAATAAACGTTGTGGTGAAGCATTCCTTCTAGCTGAGAGTCGACGCCCCAGTAAAAAAGAAGAGCCGAGCTAGCCTGCTTTAGATCATCTGGCTTTCTGCCCAGGCTTCGTAGTTTAACCGAATCTGGTAATAGCTTGTTGTAGCTATACACTAGATCTGAGTTACAAATCACAATATTAGCCAGATCAGTTTTGGAATTTTTTAGCTCAACACCAACGGCGCGGCTGTCTTCAATTATAACTTTCTCAACTTCAGTTTTGTTGTGTATTTTTCCACCCAAGTCGAGTACCAGCTTTTCTAAGGCTTGGCTAAGACTGTACATTCCACCTTTTGGATAGAAAATACCTAAGCCGGTTTCCATATAGCTTACAACGCTATAAACTGCTGGAGCTTCGTAAGGGCTTACTCCTAAATACATACTTTGAAAACTAAAAAGCTGCTTAAGGCGTGGATCATTAAAATATTTTCCAACAAAGTTCCAAAGCTTATAAACGCCGCGTTTTTTTAAAAGCTTTATCCCAGAGCTAAGATTTATAAAATCACTAAATTTGTCAAAATTTTTGTCTATAAAGCCGCCTCTTGAGATGCGATATATTTCAGCCACATCTGCAAAATATCTAAAGAACTGCTCTGGGGCTTTTGGGTCGAACTTTGCTAATTGTTTAGTAAACTTAGGAAGATTGCAACTAACTGTTATTCTAGACTTATCTGCGAATGCCACCTGGTAATTTGGCTCCAGCTGCAACAAAGTCAGATAATCATCTAGATTTTTACCGCAATAAGCGAAGGTGTCATATAAGACATCTGTCATCATCAGCAGTGTTGGCCCAGTGTCAAAAGTATAGCCGTCTTGTTTGATGCGATGAGCCCGGCCACCAACCAAGGCTTCTTTTTCATAAATCGTGACTGAGTAGCCGTCTTTTAAAAGCCGAGCCGCCGAACATAACCCACCTATCCCAGCTCCAACTATAATTACTGATTTTTTTTTCTTACTTTTTTCCATCTTTATTTCATCATATCAGAAATTTACGGGTATAATAGAGCCAATGAAGTATAATTTTGTGTATTCGAATTTTTTTTATATTGGTATTTTGCTTTTTAGTTTAGTTGGAATAGCTATGGCCGATTGGCTATATAAGCTAGCTTTTTTTGTAGATCCAAAATCAAGCGGTCTGGCTATTGGGCTAACCGCGGTCTTGCTTTTGTGTTTTGATGTTCTTGGAATTGCACTTGGAATTTTCTCTACAAACCAAAATTATGTTTCAGGCCTTTTTGTTATCACTCCAAATCTACCACTTGAGGAATTTCTGTTCTTGTTTTTACTAGGCTATGTGACGCTCTTGACATACCGGCTATGCCTTAAGTATTTGTACCAAAAGCCAAAAACTGTATCAACAAAAAATAACAAACTAGGCCAGGAAAAATAATGTTTAGCTATTCACTTATGTCAGCCGGCTTGATAGTATTTGCCTTGCTAGTGCACTACGTCTTGAAAGAGTCTCAACCAGGAAAAAAGGCTTTGCTTGCGACATTTGTTTTTTTAATTTTTGCAATGTTAATATTTAACAGTTACTTAACAAGCTTGCCGATTGTACTTTATAATAATAACCTCACACTGGGCCTGAAAATAGGCACTATACCAGTTGAAGATTTTAGCTACTTAATTGCCGCTGTCTTACTAGTTCCAACAATATTTAATTTTTTCCATCGTGACAAATAAAAAATCCCTACTAACTATCAAAGAAGTTTTAGTAACCAGCCGGCCAGTCAGCTGGATCAATACAGCTGGGCCTTTTTTGATTGGGTTTTTATTGGCTAGCCAAAGCTTATCATTTTCAGCAATAATCGGCTTTATATATTTTTTGTTTCCATACAATCTACTGATGTACGGTGTAAACGATATTTACGACTACGAGTCAGACATGAAAAATCCTCGTAAAAATTCGGTTGAGGGTGGGTTGCTCGAAAAATCTAAACATGGTCCTTTATGGTATGCAATTATTGCCCTAAATTTACCTTTTCTTATTTATTTCTTAGCCACAAGCACAACTTTAGCTCGACTGTTACTGACTGCACTTATATTCTTTTGTATTAGCTATAGCGCTAAGCCGCTGAGATTTAAAGAGATTCCTATTCTTGACTCAATCAACTCAGCTTTGCATTTTACTCTACCATTTGTGTTTGGGTTAGCTTACGGCCAAGCTAGCCAATTCTATTGGCCCGTTATTATTTCATTTATGGCCTGGGGTATGGCAAGTCAAGCGTTTGGTGCAATACAAGATATCAAGCCAGACAGAGCCGCCAAAATTGCCTCCATCGCAACGTTTTTTGGGGCCAAAAGAACCAATACTTTCGCCACGAGTCTATATATTGTTGCAGCTACTATTGTGATAATAGCTTATTTTCCACTCGGTATTTTCGCAGGCGGGCTGATTGGTCTATACGCTCTAAACACCAGTTTTTTTACTAAGTTCAAGTCAGATGCTAATAGCTCAAAGTTTCGAAGAGGTTGGCAAAATTTTATGTGGCTAAACATACTGGTTGGTTTTTGGCTGACGCAGCTTTTATTATTCATATTTGATCCTTTGGGTATCCGCCAAAGCTATGTCTTGGTACTAGGATTTTTCTTAATCTTGCTATTTTTGGCCCAGCTGGCCGTCACAATCTATAATCTTAGAGCTTTTAGAAGACCAAAAAGCACCCGCCAAAATGAACTGCCAAAAATAAGTATTATAATGCACGCTTACAACCAAGGAGACAACATATCTTCGACAATGCTAGCAATCTTAGGGCAGCAATACCCTCAGTTTGAGCTAATATTTACAGATTTAGGATCAAATGATAACACCTTAAAAATTGCTGAAGCTTTTCAGGATCCGCGCCTAAAAATTGTTAAGACTAAGCCCTTAAAACCAGGCTGGACCCTAAACGCCTGGATATCTGAGCAACTATTGGCTCAAGCAAGCGGTGAAATAGTTGTACTGATTGCAGCCGACACCATACTGCTACCAAACGCCCTGAGTGTAATTGCTAGCCTGCTGAGCGACCAAAAATTAAGTCTGCTTTCTATTTTACCGGCTGACCAAAATAAAAGTCTAGCCCAACAAGTAATTCTTAGTCAAAACCACTATCTAATGCTAGGCATGTATCCTTCGGCTTTTCTGGCGCAAACAAGACCTAAATCTGTAAATGCTAGCGGTAGTGTTATGGCCTTTGTGCGCTCCAGTATTGCCTCGGCTGGTGGCTTTGGTCTTGTTCGCAAGAGTCCGCTTGAAGATTTTGATCTAGCCGCAGCTGTAAAAAATAAAGGTTTAAAAACTGGATTTTTCTTGGGTGCAGATCTCGCTGTCTGTCAAAACCACTCTAGTCTGAGACTTATTCTAAGGCAATCTTTTAGGCGCTACTACCCGGCTCTGCACTTCTCGTTTCCACTAACCCTAGGGCTGGTCAGTGGTGGCATATTTGTTCTCGTTATGCCTAGCTTGCTACTACTATATTTGTTGATAATTAATTCGTTTATCGGCATTTGGATGCTTGCACTGGCAATTGGGCTAAGTTTTGCCAATCGGTTAATTATTACCGTCGTATCAAGGCAGAGTATACTATCTACTTTGCTGTATCCAATCGGCTGCGCCTGTGCACTTGCAATGCTGGTGTACTCAATGATTAGCTACGAACTACTAAAGCCTCGTTGGCAAAATAGAACGGAGATATTTTAAACTGCGCTAGGCGAGCCAGGCCTTGAATAATTTGAAGATAAATACTATTTATTCTGGCGTAGTAGCAATTTAATAAGCTTATTTAGCTTAGCCTCGAGATCTTCTAAGCTAGTGTTGTTTTCTATAAATTCATCAGCCATACCAAAAATTACACTAAGATTTTGAGAGTTTGGATCTTTATTGTAAAGCTCAGAATCCTCTAGAGCGGAGAAAGCAGAAAAACTTAAAGAGTCTCCTGGTCTATTACGAAGCTCTGCTCTAGCATACCGTATTTCAATAGTCGCGTTTACCACAATTATTATTCCTCCCAGATCATGAATTAGCAGGGCTTCTTCAGGATTTCTCAGCCCAGAAATGACAATATTTTCTTTTGGGATGGAAGCTAAGGCCTGACTGACTAAGAAATTAGCTCCGTATTCTTGTCTTAGGTTATTTGCCAATAACTGTAAAGCTTCGCGGTTAGGGGTGTCGTGATTATGCTCGTCGGCATACTTTCTTAGCAAGTCACTTGTAGAAACATGATTAAATTTATATTTTTTTGCTAAGTATTCTGCTGCTGTGTCTTTACCGCCAGACGCTTGGCCAACAATAGCAAGTATCAATCTTTTTTTGCTCATAAGTTAATTGTAAGTCAGAAATGATAAAAATAGCTACTATCTGGCGAATACTTTCTAAATTATTTTAAAGCTTCTTTTAAGTCATTCTTGGCTCGATTTATTTCTTGCTCAAAATCTTGACTGGCCGCATTAATTTTATCTTTTCTTTGTTTAGAAAGACTTAAAATCTGATCATTAACAGTCTTATAGCCGCTATTTCCAGATCTGAGCTCAAATTGGGCCTTGTCAATTGTACTTATAAGCTCAGGGCGTGAAATACTCTGGCCTTCTGCTGTGCTACAGTCTTTAACAGCTTGCAGGGTCGCTCCATCAAGAATAGTCTTATATTTTGCAACTTGATTGTAAAGTGAGCTATTTTTCTGAAATAAGTTGGCTTTTATAGCCTCTTCATAAGACAGGGTGTCTCTGTCTTGATTGCTACGGCGCAAGCTGATTGCTGCTTCAAGCCTACCCCTAAATGAGTCGATTGCTATTTTTTGGTTGTCATTTTTGGCCTTCTTATACAGACTATCATAGTGTTGCTCACGATTTTTGTCCCACTGTTCTCTATCGCTAACCAGCTTTTTAAGTCTTTGGTCTGATTTGTTATTGTAATCTTGGCTAGTGGTTGTCTGCATGCTAAGTGCTGCCTTAACTCGAAAATTGAGCTCGGAATCAATTGAGCTAGCTAGGCTCGGTAGGCTAACACAAAAACTATTAGTACTGACAGCTGCTAGCCTGGCTATTGTCTTACTAGAATCATCAGTGGAAGCTACTAGATCCCACCTAGCATTTCGAGAAGCGATTGCTTGAACAGGTGCTAGGCCAACAAACAGTAAGCTGGCTAAAATAATAATTAGCTTTGGGATAAAAATTTTATAATCCTTTTTCATCTGTGACCTCCGCGATTGAGCTTGCTTGCTTTGTAATCTGATCTGCAACCAAAAGAGCCTCAGATATGGCCTGATTTTCTATTTGAGCTTCACCAAGGGCATCGGCACTAACCGCGTTTATTGTGTTATCAACCGAACCATTTGGCTTGGTCTTAGAGCTTGTAGCAATGTCAGATGAGCTAGTAGAATTCTGGCGATTTGTTAAACTCGGTGAAGTCACCCATGCAACTAAAGCTAGGCCAACCACCACTGTTGGCAGAAAAAAAATAAGTTTTGAGAAAGCTAGCTGTTTTGAAGCTGGCTGAAAATCGCTGACAAGACTATGACTTGGGTTATCTAGCTTACTTAGAGTACTACGTAAGAGATGCTTTTTATTTTTTGGCGCTACATTAATATTTACTAATTGCTTAGCTAACTCTTCTTGTAGTGTCTGATTTTGATATTTTTTCATATATTCTGCTCTTTATATTCTTCTGATATTTTTGCTAGCGCAGCTATTGCTCTAGATAATTGCTTACGGGTGGCGGTGTCGTTTTTGGAAATAATTTTGGCAATTTCTCGACTCGAGAGGCCTTCGACATATCTTAAAACCAGTAGCTCTTGGTAATTTTGAGGAAGTTTCTTGAGATTGTCGTATAAAACTTTTTGTTGTTCATTATGCAAAACGTCTAAATGAGGGTTTTGTGACTTATCGCTTATGGACAAAAGGATTTCTTCAGAGTTAACTATTTTTTTACCTTGCTTAGATTTTTTGCGATAGAAATCAGCAAGTACACTTCTGGCAACGGTGTAGAGATAAGCTGAAGGAGCGAAACCTTTATCTTGCCAGTTGGCTAGATTGCGATAAAACTTTATAAAAACTTGCTGAGTCAGGTCGTCTGATTCTTGACTGTCCCCAGTTCTTATTAGTATGTATTTATAGAGAGGGTCAAAATAGTAATTATATAGTAGCTCAAAAGCCGTCTCATCACCTTTTTGGGCCAACAAGATGGCTGCTAATAGCTCTTCTTTTGAAATATTGTTATTATGCATGGCTTATTTATTGTATCTATAAATATCGCTACTGTCCCCATATGGCGTCTATAATCTTGCTGCGTACAGCTTGCAGAGCTGGCATAAGTGCGCTGACAATACCTACTAATAATAGTATTTGGGCATTTCTGAATATAAAAGCTGGGTTGACGCTTAGTAAGACATCACCGAGTGGGAAACTAAATGGATATCTAACCTCAAGCGGGACAATTATCAAAACAAATACAAGTGTTCCAATTGTGGCACCCAAAATTGTATAAAAAACAGCTCGAATTAGATACGACATCACAATGGTTGGCGTGCTAATTCCGATTGCTCTTGAGATACCTATCTGCCTTTTTTTGTTAACAATATCTACGTAGGTAATAATAAATATAGTCAGAAACGCCACAAACAGTGCGACCGCTCTAAGTATCTTATTGACTAGCTCAAGACTTGATGTGTAGCTTTTCACAAAGCCTGCTCTCTGTTGCCATGTTCTGGTCGTGATGTTATTGTTTATTTTTTTTATCTGGCTATTGATATCTTCTAGATTGGCTCCGCTATTTAGTTTAACATTTATTGCGCTGGCCTTATTGCTTGTGGCTGGCAATACCGAACTGTACTCATCACTAGTAATTAAAGTCTTAAGGTCGGTTTGAATAAAATCTGTTTGAAATATTCCTTTTACCTTATAATCTTTCTTGACGCCGTTGGCGAATTTAATGGTCACTATGTCGCCTGAATGGGCATTCTTTAAACTATCTGCGTAAAGCTCAAGCTTGGAGTTATCACCACCGGCTATTTGGCTGCCTAAGACAATCTGATCTTTATCGCTCGGTTTGAGAAAGCTACCCTCTAACATGTATTTTGGGATAGTATAAACCTCAGAGAAACTATTAGTCTCAATTCCTGTAACCTCAACAGTACCCCGCTCATCGCCCAGCTCAATTTGGGCGCTAATAGTGCGCGATGGTGAGCTAGAGCTAACCCCCTGTATTTTTGATATTTGAGTATTTAGCTGATTTGCGTCTGACAAAAGCCCGCCTGGCTCAGAGCTCTCAACGGTAATGTCGGCTGTAAGAGTTTCGCGTAGCTTAGAGTTAGCAGTATTTATGACCCCTTCCAGCAGTGACGGGGTAAATATTAAGTTCAAAAATACCAAGATTAACATCAGTACTGTGACAAAATTGAGCCAGGCGTTACCCCGCAAAATAGTCCGGACAGCTAGAAATAGTGAGACTCTTAAGCTACGCACTGTCAGTACCTTTTTTAGGCTCAGATAATTTACCGTCTTTTAAATAAACTACCCTGCTAGCATATTTTTTGTCATCTTCGTCGTGGCTAACAAAAATAATTGTCGTGCCAAACTTTTTGTTTAGCCAGCAAAGTGACTGCATCACTAAAATACCCGACTTGGAATCTAGGTTGGCAGTAGGCTCATCGGCGAAAATTATTTCTGGCCTGTTGACCATCGCCCGGGCAATAGAGACTCTTTGTTGCTGGCCACCTGAAAGCTGAAAAGGACGGTGATTCATGCGTTCTAAAAGGCCGACTGAGTCAAGTAGAGTGACCGCTCTTTCTTGATATTCTTTTGACCATTTTCCAAGCATGCTTGCCGGTAAATAAACGTTTTCTAGTGCAGTTAGTTCGGGTAAGAGTGCGTATTCTTGAAAAACAAAGCCCATTTCAGAAAGTCTTATTTTGGATCGTTTTTTTTCAGAAAGCTTGCTGACATCTTTATTTTTGAAATAAACAGTTCCACTTGTAGGCGTATCGATAAGCCCAAGCATATGTAAGAGGGTGCTTTTACCAGAACCCGACTTGCCCATAATGCAAATCATCTCACCGGGTTTTACAGCTAGGTAAACATCCGTTAAGGCTGGCACCACAATGTTGCCCATATTGTATATTTTTTGAAGTTTTTCTACTTTTAGCATAAGAATTTATAGATACTATTATAGCATATTGGCAATATATTTTTGTTGCTAAAAAAAATACCCTAAATCACGTGCCAAATGAATAAACTTTTGATACTAGTGTCAGCTCTTGTGCTATAATTATTGTATATTATGATTGAAATAAAAGACGTCTGCAAAACATATGGCAAGGGTGAAAACTTATTTACTGCCCTTTACAAAGTTAGTGTTGAGATTGCCGATGGCAAAAGTGTAGCTATAATTGGTAAGTCGGGTTCTGGTAAAAGTACTCTTATGCATATTATGAGCGGCCTTGATCATGCTAGCAGTGGTGATGTGATTGTGAATAAGAAAAGTCTAGTTGGCCTAAAACCAAAACAAATTGATGCATTTAGATCTAAAGAAATGAGTTTTATATTCCAGGCATTCTTTGTTGAAGCTAATCAAACTTGCTACCAAAATGTCATGTTACCGCTTGAAATAGCTAGAGTTGCTCGTCGTGATAGACGCAAAAATGTACTTATCGCCTTAAAAGCCGTTGGTCTAGAAGACAAAGTTCAGAGTTTGGCAAGAAATCTTTCTGGCGGCCAAAAGCAGCGACTCGCAATCGCGCGAGCTATTGTTAATAAACCAAAGTTAATATTTGCCGACGAGCCAACTGGAAACCTAGACTCAGCTACTGGCGAGGTTATAATCAATTTACTGCTCGATCTCAACAAAAAGCGTGGTATCACAGTTGTGATTGTTACTCATGACCAAGAGTTAGCTCAGCGCTGTGATGAGCAAATATTCATGAAAGATGGAGAGATTAAAAAAATTGTGAATCTTCAGCAGCCCAGAAAGGTGACGCCCTAATGTATATTACAGATTTAGTTAGAAGGGCCTGGCGGAGTATTCGCAGTGCCAAAGGCCGTACTATTCTTACCGCTCTTGCTATTGCTGTTGGCACTTTTGCCCTGTCGCTAACGCTTGCCGCTAGCAATGGCGCCACGGCTTATGTAAATAAAATTATTAATGATAATTTTGACCCTAGTGAGCTAATTGTGGCTGCTGATAATACACTTTTTGGGCAGGGAGATAGTGCACAGCCTAGAGAATATGACCCAAGCTTTGGTAATAGCGTCTCAAATGCCGGCGCTACTACTCAGATAAAAAAAATCACAGAAGAAGACATCAAAAAAATTGCAGAAGTTGATGCAGTAGAGAATGTACGCGAAGACATTACCATTAATGCCAACTACATCACAAGATCTGACGAAAAAAAGTTAGTAGCAACAATTGCATCTTATAACGCGGCCCGAAGTCCTGATCTACTGTCAGGTTCATTAGACAATTTTATGGGTGATGAAATAATATTACCAGAGGGTTATCTGAAAGATCTTGGCTTCGAAAGTGCTCAAGAAGCAGTCGGTAAAACTGTAAGTGTATCTATTCCAAGAAATATTAACCCAGAACAAATTCGGAACCAGCTAAGGTCTGGAACTTTGGCTCAAACATCTGAAGAATTCGCAGCACAGGTACAAGCTAATGCAGTTGATAAGCAGCTGACGATTGTAGCGGTATCTAAAATACCAATTACCTCTCAGCCTGGTACCGAACTCTACATCTATACCCCAATTCAGCAAGCTCGTGAGCTTAGTGATATCAGCCTCGAAGGCTCTGCCGACTTTAGAAAATATAATTTTGTACTCGCTAAAATAAAAGACGGAAAGGACCCCGCCAAGTTCTCAGCAGCTCAGCAAAGTATTAAAGATCTAGGCTATCAGGTCAGAAGCGTAAAGGAAACCCAAGAATTCCTAACCAATATAATAGGTGTGCTGCAGGGAATCGTAGCAGGCTTTGGAATTATTGCTATTATTGCTTCGGTTTTTGGCATCATCAATACAATGTATATTTCTGTTTTACAAAGAACTAGGGAGATAGGGCTTATGAAGGCTTTAGGAATGCGCAAACGAGATATCGGTAGACTATTTAGATTTGAGGCTGGCTGGATTGGCTTTTTGGGTGGCGTGATTGGCTCTATTCTGGCAATTTCCCTTGGCCTTGGTCTCAACCCCTGGATAACTAAAAGGCTCAACTTGGGCGAGGGTAACAGTATACTTATTTTTAAACCTATACAAGTTGTTGCACTAATACTGATACTCATGGCTGTGTCTATTTTGGCCGGCTGGCTACCTTCTCGTAAGGCTTCAAAGCTAGACCCAATAGAAGCTCTCAGAACTGAATAAATATTTGGCTAATTTTTTTATATCATCCAGGATAGATCAATAATTATACTTTTAGCTAATTTTGATCTCAACTAAATATCAGAGAATGCCTACTCACCAATCTCGGTTCTGATAAGAACTGTTAGCATAATTGAAAGTATTTAAATACTTGATGGAGGTTATTACTATAGACTCAAGGGTGTTTTTTCTAATAACTATTTAGCATAAATTGGCAACATATTATTTTTGTCTCAGTTTGCAATAATTCTAAATCTAAATGTAGTATTTTAAGTATAAATGCTCAAAAATAATTATTTGACTGGTTTTGTTTCAGCAATTTTTATAAACTTTTTACCATCACTCAGATAGTAATCACTAATATTAAAAAGCTCAAAAGCTGGTAGCTTAAACCTTGCTGCAACATCTAGTATATCGGCAAACTCGGTCTGCTTAGTGTTCACAAGAGAAAAAACTAAGACCGTCGGCAGTGCGTATCTTCGCCAATGCTTAAATAATTTGTTTTCGAAAAAGACGGCAATTTTGTCATTTTTTTCAGCTCTGCTCAGTTTTGTAGGTATGTTAACTGTGCACATCTGAACATCAAAAAAACAGTCAACTGTGGCTTGATCTTCTGAAACAATTACACTATCAAAGCCAAGCTGTGAATCACCTTTTTGGTATACCATATCGGGATTCTCAGAAAACTGCATGAACTTATAGCCCAAAAAGTCTGGGCAAATTTTTAAAAACTCTTCAATCAGCTCGAACTCCCTTTGCTTTTTGTCTTGTGAGTAATTTGAGTGTAAATCTTGAGACGAATTCGTCATGGCATTATTATATCAACTTATTTAGCAACTTGCTTAGTGTTTCCAGCACATGTTTTTTCATTCCAAAAGCCAAGCTTGAGAGACTGGGCTGATTGCTCAGCTTGAATAAATAGAGATTGGTACTTATATTCTTGATTTTGGTAAGTATACTCATGAGCATAGCCTTCACTAATCATTTTTTGGTTATAAATTTCACCACTGGGTAATATTATGTATGCAAGAGTTCTGCCGTATTTATCTATCTCGCCAACTTCTTTGTCAAACTCTACACCAACCATTTTGCCCTCTAGTAGTTCACGTCCTCTAGAGCTAGCTTCTTTACCGTAGCACTGAACCGGCTTGCGAGGATCATAGAGCTCTGGTGTGTCCATACCAATGAATCTAACCTTTTTTGTCTGCCCGTTGATATCAATTTCAGCGGTATCTCCATCTACAACCTTAATAACCCTGTAAGAATAGTCTGACTTATTGCTAGCTGAATTATTTGTAGCCATAACAATACTGTTTCGTGCTGCATAAAGCATTGCCAGACCAAGTATTAGAGATGTAATGAGGCTTGATAATTTCTTAATATGGCCAGATCTTTTGGGCAGATACTTATTCATATATTTCTTTGCTGGTTAATGTTAGGGTGCGTCTTTTGGCATAAATACTTTCCAAAATTGCAACTGACAAAAGTGATATTATCATGCTTGTTCCACCGGCCGAAATAAATGGAAGTGGTATTCCTGTCACCGGTAAAAGTCCAATATTCATACTAATATTTACTAGTACGTGAAATCCAAACATAGTTGCTATTCCAATCGCTAAAAATGTTCCAAATCTATCGCTAGAATTTTGAGCTATCCAGACTGCTCTTATTACCAGAACTGAATAAAGAAAAATACTAACTAAGCCACCTAAAAAGCCAAGTTTTTCGCTCAACACAGCAAAAATAAAGTCGGTCTGCTGACTTGGTAAGAAATTACCCTGGCTTTGACTGCCTGAGCTCAAACCTTGGCCTAATAAACCGCCAGAGCCGACAGCTATAATTGCCTGGTTTACATTATACCCAGTGGTAGATGGATTGGCGGTAGGACTAACAAATGTTAGGACTCTTTGTTGCTGGTAAGGGGCGAGACGGGGATAAAGAATAGGAGCACACAAAATCAGAGTAACAAAAAGGGCTGCAAAATAGCGCTTTTTGATGCGAGAAGTAAGTGCCATCGCTAGCCAAATAACAACAAGAACTAGGGCTGTACCAAGATCGGGCTGGACAAGTACCAAAATTAACGGAGGCAGTAGGTAGATAATTGATATAAACAAATATTTTAACTTATCACTGTGGTCATAGCTAGATGCAAAAAATTTAGCCAGGACGATGGTTAATGCTAACTTTGAGAACTCAGAGGGTTGAAACTGAAAAAAGCCCAAGCTGATCCATCTGGTAGCACCTAGCCTTGTAGCTCCAAAAACCTCTACAGCAAGTAGTAGCGCCAACATAATAATGTAAATAACAGTGCTATAGCTTCGCAGCACGGCGTAATCGAGGCGGGTTACAATCCAAAATAATGAAGCCCCAATAATCACATAGACCACCTGCCTACTGGTATCAAGCTGAGAAACCGACTGAGCAGACCTAATGCCAGAAGAATATAAGACTAGTAGGCCCATAGCAATCAAAAGACTCGTTGCACCCAATAAAATTATGTCAAAGCGCTTAAATTGTAAAAAGGCTTTTTTCTGCATTACTTGGCTGTGTCGTCTTTCTGTAAGCTAATAACTAATTTAGAGCCCTCAATTGTTATTTCTTTTTGAAATTGATAACCTCTGTTTTTGGTATCAAGTGTTGTTGCCAATACTTCATTTTTAATTAAATTTTGACATTCCAAAATAGCGTCTATGACGTTTATATCTTGACTGCTTAGTGTCAGCACAATATAGTTCTCTACTTCGAGCCCAGCGTCTTTGCGAGCCTGCTGAATGTTGCGTATAATATCACGCGCTAAGCCCTCATTTTTTAGTGTTTGAGTAATTTTTGTATCTAATACTACTGAGAGTTCAGAAGCAGTTTTTACAACAACTTTTTTAGTGTTCAGCTCCTCGGCAATAATTTTCTCGAGATCTTTATTTATACTTTTGGGCGAGCTGATTGTGGCGCTGGCGAGTGGTTGCCGAACTTTTATTCCAGCCTTGGCTCTTTCGGCTAATCCATCGTTTACCGCCTGGCGCACAATCACCATGCTAGCTAGTACTGAGCTGTTGGCTGGCTTTAAGTTGGGCCATTTAGTCAAATGGACAGACTCTTCAGCTTCTGAACAATTGGCAGTGAGATATTTGTAATAGTAGTCACTTATAAAAGGTGACCAGGGCGCAAGCAGCTGGCAAATAGTTACCAATGCCCAGTGCAGACTTCGATATGCGTCATTTTTATCGCTATCATCTTCGCTTTTCCAAAAACGTCTTCTACTGCGGCGAATATACCAATTAGATAGCTCTTGGGTTAGCTCATAGACCTGCCATACAGCTTTAGATAATTCATAATTATCGGCCGACTCAGTAGCGATATTTGAAGCTTGCTTGACCATTTCTACGAGCCACAAATCGAGCGGGTTTGTTAAGTCCTCTGGGGTTTCTAACGAGCTTGGTGACCAGCTATCTATCTGGGCATACATTGATAAAAATGACACGCTATTGTTAATAGTCATAAATAAATTTCGCTGAATATCTTTTAGGGCAGCGCTGTCAAATCTCATATAATCTGCAGACAGAGCTGGAGCGCTCGAAAGCAAGTAAAAGCGTAGGCTATCTGCCCCTACTTCATCTAGAACTTCTTCAATAGGCGGATAGTTTTTTAGGCTCTTAGAGAACTTTCGGCCGTCAGCGGCCATAATCATGCCATTTACTAAGACATTTTTGTAAGCTGGTTTTTCAGAAACTATGGTTGAGATTACATGCAGTACATAAAACCAAAGTCTTGTTTGGTCAAGACCTTCGCCAATATAGTCTGCTCCAAATGAATCGTTAAAGTCTTCTGTTTTTTCGAATGGGTAGTGACTTTTGGCATAAGGCATTGAGCCAGACTCAAACCAACAATCTATCACCTCCTCTACACGTTTGTAGGTTTTGTCGTCTTTTTTAATTACAATTTCATCTATAAATGGCCGGTGCAAATCGCTGAGTTCGGGTGAGCCTTGGGCCAATGACTTAAGTTCGGCGATACTTTCAATCACTAGATAGTCTGTAGGATCTTCGGTATTTACCCAAATTGGCATTGGAGCACCCCAGTAACGATTACGGCTAATGGCCCAGTCACGGGCGCCTTCTAGCCATTTGCCAAATCTACCATCTTTGATGTGAGATGGATGCCAGGTGATGTTTTTAGAAGTTTCAGCAAGCTGATCTTTAATCTGGGAAACTGCCACAAACCAAGTGTCTATTGCGTAGTATAAGAGTGGTGTGTCGCAGCGATAGCAAAATGGGTATGTGTGCTTAAAAGTTTCGGCGCTATAGACCCGACCTAAGCCGGCTAAGTGAGATATTATAAGTTTGTCTGCACCCTTAAAAAACTTGCCTTCAATCTCTTCAAGGCCGCTGCCGGGCTTGACCTTTCCTTCTGCGTCAATTGTCTGAAGAACAGGAATCTGATAGTCGATAGCTAGGCTCAAATCATCTTCTCCGAAAGCTGGCGCCACATGCAAAACACCTGTCCCTTCTTCAATACTTACAAAATCAGCAGCCCAGATCTTGTAGAGATTTTTAGTTTCTGGCAGCTCTCCAAGCTCAAAAACAGGCAGATATGCCCTGCCAACCAGTTCCTTGCCCAAGAACTGGTCTAATACTTTATAATTATCATTACTTAAAGCTTCTATTCTGTTTTTGGCTACGATAATCTGCTCAATATTTCCACTATCATCTTGAGTTTCAAGCTTGACATATTCGGCATCTGACTTAACAGCAAGGGCGGCATTACCAGGTAAGCTCCACGGAGTTGTTGTCCAGGCCAGCAAGCTCACGTCTTCGCCAATCAGCTTGAACTTAACTGTCAAACTAGGATCTTCTACATCATCTTTATAGCCTTCATTGACCTCAAAATTACTTAAGGGGGTAGCGCATCTTGGGCAATAAGGCATGCACTTATAGCCTTTATAAAGCAGGCCTTTTTTATTTATTTGCGACAACACCCACCATACAGATTCAGTGTAGCTGGTGTCTATCGTGGCATAGGCATTTTTGGTGTCTGTCCAGCGCCCCATTCGTTCGAAAAAATTCTCCCAGTTTTTCTTGTAGGTAAAGACAGATTCCCGACAAGCGGCATTAAATTTATCGATTCCCAGCTCTGAAATCTGTTTTTTTCCAGAAACCCCAAACTGCTTCTCTATCGCAAACTCTACCGGTAGCCCATGACAATCCCAGCCATTTTGGCGTTCTACAAATCTACCTCGCATAGTCTGGTATCTGCCCACACTATCCTTGATGCTAGTTACAAGACTGTGCCCAAAGTGTGGCTGTCCATTGGCAAAAGGAGGGCCGTCATAAAAGCTAAACTTTTTTCCATGTTTGGTTTTCTCAAGAGTTTTACTAAAGATACTATTTTCATTCCAGAAATTTAGAATTTCTAGTTCGATATTTTTTTGATTATAAGTATCTAGTTTTTTCATGATAAGCTCCTTTTATTATAACAAAACCCCATAGACATTGCAGGAATCCCAAAAATGAGACGGTACCATCCTGCTTCCATAGGGTGTGGCTCTTAATTACAATTGATTACGCAGGTATCTGCGACAGATTCTACTAGGCTATTGCAGCAATAGCGGTTCTTTCTGTGGCTGCGTGGCTGATAACCACTTCATTATCATTTTTTGAAAATAATAATACGCTTTAAATATGAATTTACTTTCGTATTTTATAATGATTTCACTTTAATAACAAGTTCACGCTAGACAGAGCCGCCTAGTAGTGCTGCAATATCTTCGGCTTTAGGAAGCTGTTTGATCCACATTTGAACAGCACTTCCATCATCAAGACAAACAGCAACTGCTGGAACAGCGGTGATATCGTACAGCTCTTGAGTAGCAGTATTTTCAGACTCAACGATATCAAGTATTTGATACTCTATCAACTGCTCATCAAGCTGGCTTAGTAGCTGACTCAAGCTTTCGTCTATCGGATATTCACTGGTGGTAAAAATAAGTACTTTCATTTTTTAATTATAGCACATGAATAAACTTATTTAACGAATATTTTTAATATTTAGCTTTGTTCAAGGTTTTTTTTATAAGAATAGAACACTTTATTTGTTCTTTTTATTTTTCTTAAGATTTTTTAGTTCGGATTCAAAACTGGCTATATCGGTGAAGCTTCGATAGACACTGGCGAAGCGGACATATGCCACCGGGTCAGCACTCATAATTTCAGTCATCACTAGCTTGCCTAGATGTGAGCTAAGTAGCTCAGTGGTTCCTTCAGCTTGTATCTGCTGCTCTATTCTTGATATCAACAGCTCAATCTGCTCGATGGGAATGGGTCTTTTCTCAAAAGCTCGGTAAATTCCTCTAGCCAATTTGTTTCTGTCGTAGCTTTCCCTAACGCCATCTTTTTTGACAATCATTAGATAGACTATCTCCACTCTCTCGTATGTAGTGAAGCGGGTTTTACAGCCCTGGCATTGGCGGCGGCGGCGAATAGCTAGCCCTTCATCTACTTCTCTTGATTCTAAGACCTTATTTTCTTCAGAACCGCAGCTTGGGCAACGCACTTGAGATCCTAAAGCTTACGTTTAATAAATGATGGCATAGAGTCGTCAGTATCTTCGCCAGCTTCAGGCTTACTACTAGCTTGGCTAATTTTTTTACCTTCTCTTAAAAAAGCTGGCTTGTCTATTTCATCGTCATCATAGTCTCTTGATGAGCTGATGGTCTCAATTATTGGTTCTGATTTGTCAAAAGTAGCTTTTCTAGATTCCTCTTCAAGCAAATCTTGATCAAGATCAAAGCCAATAATTTCTTCATCTGGCTCAAAGCTGTTTTGAATTTCTTCTGGCTGAGCTCTCACTAGAGGATCGGTTGGCTCTTCGAACACCGGTTTTGGGTGCTTATTACTTAAAAATGGTGCAAACTTATTTTGGGCTGGCTCTTCATGCTCAAGACTAGACTGAGCATCCCCGACAGTTGTGTTTGGCGAGAATACTCCAAAATCAGAGGAGCTTCTTTTTTCTGAGTCAAAGCCAGTTGCAACTAAAGTAACTCTGATTTCGCCGGTCATATTTTCATCAATAACCGTACCAAATATTATATTGGCTTCAGGGTCAACTGAGTCATGTATAAGTTTTGCCGCTTCTTCAACTTCATGCATTCCCATATCTCTACCACCGGTAAAGTTGATTAAAACTCCCTTTGCGCCAGTTATAGAAACTTCGAGTAGTGGGGAGTCTATAGCTTGCTTGACGGCATCTATGGCTCTTGTTTCGCCAGTGCCCTGGCCAATACCCATGAGTGCGCTTCCTGCATCATGCATGATAGATTTTACGTCAGCAAAATCTAAATTGACAATACCATTTATTGTTATTAAGTCTGCAATTCCTTGAACTCCCTGCCTTAGTATGTCGTCTACGGCACCAAAAGCATCAAGCAGTGAAGTTTTACGATCTATTATCTGCAAAATACGGTCGTTGGGTATCATAATGAGAGTATCTACTTTGTCTTTTATCTCATCTATCCCTTGATCAGAAACCTTACGACGTCTGTCTCCTTCAAAAGTGAAGGGCTTGGTTATAATAGCGACCGTCAATGCACCAATTTCTTTGGCAATCCTAGCTACGACTGGTGCAGCACCTGAACCTGTGCCGCCGCCAGATCCATATGTGATAAATACCATTTCAGAGTTCTTTAAAGCCTCATAGATTTCCGCTTCTGACTCCTCTGCAGCCATTCTACCTATCTCTGGGTTGGCGCCGGCTCCTAACCCTTTAGTTGCTTCTTTGCCGATATGGACTTTCTTATTGGCTTGAGAGTAGTGTAGAGCCTGGGCGTCAGTGTTTATAGCAACAAAGTCGATACCCCTAAGCTTAGACTGAACCATTCGATTCAGGGCGTTTCCACCACCACCACCAACTCCGACGACTTTGATGCGTGCAAAAGTTTCTATGTCTGGTAGTATTTCTGCCATAATAACTCCTTAAAACTAACTTAAACAAACTGAATAATAATTTCTAAAAAAGGCAGGCACTAGAGACGGCCTGCCAGATAGGATGTAATCCTTGCCACACACTCTTGCTTAATGCCAAGAGATAATAATATTATAGCCTATGTTAGATACTAAATACAACATATTTGTTCAAGTTTTTTTATAAAATTTAAGTTATTAAATAATGTGTTCAACTAGAATACAATATTAAAGCGTAAAAAAAGCTAGCTGCAAAAACTAGGCTTGCTGAAACAGTACTACTTTATTCTTAGTAGCTATGGATTCAAAGACTTGAAAATACTTTTAGTTTTAGTAATTATGGCTTGAATTATTGCAGGGCCCTTGATGGTATTATTTTCGGCCGGCACTTCCATGTCCTCAAGCATTAAACCTACTGCAGCTGAAAAAGTGGGGTCAGATATTTTATCAGAAATGCCAGTGTAGCCTGTTACTCTGCCAAGGTGGGTAGTGATACCCGTTACTGTTCGAGCAAAATTAGTGATCTCTTCCATATTTGCTCCACCACCAGTGAGAACTATCCCAGAGCCAAGGCCGTTAGATGATTTGGTTGCTTTTTTAATCTCATCTCCAACTATTTTGAATATTTCCTCAAGCCTACTAGAAACGATGGTATCAATATCATGTTGGTATACATTTCCTGCCGAACCATACTTATCAAGACTGATCTGCTTGTTTGTCTTGCCTTTTGGTTTTGAGGCAATAGCATGATCTATTTTTAATTTTTCGGCTACCTCTGGTGTTGTTCTCAAACCGTAGACTAAGTCTTTGGTGATATTGTTTGAGCCAATTGGGATTACCGTAGTATAGCTTATTGAGCCATTCTCATATACAGCTATGCCAGTTGATTCTGAGCCAAAATTTACCAGAGCTACTCCTAGATCTTTTTGCTGAGAGCTAATAAGGGCTTTGGCTGCAGCTATTGGTGTGGCTAGCTGTTGAGATATTGCAATGCCTGATCTAAAAACTGAGTTTTGCAAATTTTTAATGTCGGGGGTAGAGCCAGTTATGATGTGGGCTTCCATCTCTAACTTGATGCCGTTAACACCTATAGGATCAATCACCCCTCTGTGATCATCAACGTGATAAGCTTTTGGGATAATAGCAACTATTTGTCGATTGGCTTCTAGGGAAACTTTACTAATAACTTCCTCTACCCTACCTACGTCGCTTTCAGAAACTTGATGATCGGCTCTCGAGACAGCCACCACGCCGCTTGTATTTAGGCTATGCAAGTGTGAGCCATCAATATTTATTGTGGCTTTAGTAATTACTACACCACTCATTCTTTCAGCCTCTTCTAAGGCTGCGGTAATAGCACTAACTGTTTCTTCAACATCGACAACAACGCCTCGCTTAAGACCAGTAACAGCTGCTACTCCCAGTCCAATAATACTCGGAGTGGCTAAGTCTTGCTGGTGCAAGCCGACAAGACAGACTACTTTACTTGTTCCAATGTCGAGCCCTATGAATGTTGCTTCGTGCTTTTGTTTTGCCATATCAAATAATTATACCTTTTTAGGGCGAGGGTTTCAATGAAGCTCAGTTATAATCTCAGCACCATTTTTTGTAATCAAAATAGTATGCTCGAATTGGGCTGAAAGACTCTTATCAGAAGTTAGGTATGTCCAGCCGTCATCTGCCAAATGGGTTTCGTGAGTTCCAATACTAGCAATTGGTTCTAGAGCAATAGTCATTCCGGCTCGTAAAACTTGGCCCGTTCCGGCGCTACCAAAATTTGATATGTAAGGCTCTTCATGAACTTGATGACCAACTCCATGACCACCTAGCGTTTCAATAACTTTCAATCCGCCTTTTTCGAGGGTGTCGCCTATAGCTTGGCCAATATCCCCCACTCTTACTCCATCTTTGAGCACAGCTATTCCAGCCTGCAAGGCCCGCTGGGTGTAATCAAGTAAATTGTGGGCCGCGTCTGATATTTCACCAACAGCTACAGTCACTGCTGAATCAGTTATCATGCCTTCATATGTGACACCGAAATCAAGCCCAACTAAGTCACCTTGCTTAATTACTCTAGAGGAAGGAATTCCATGGACTATTTCGTTGTTTATGGATATGCAGATACTAGCTGGGAAGCCTCCGTAGCCCAAAAAAGCTGCTTTAGCAGAACGCAGCTTGAGCTCTTTGGCCGCTAACTCATCAATTTGTTTGGTAGTGACGCCTGGTTTTGTAGCCTTGATAAGTACGGCTAAGATCTCAGCTAAAATCTGGCCGCTCTTACGAATTGATACTATTTCTTCTGAAGTTTTAACTCTAGTATTCATTATTTCAAAGCCTGTATAATTCTGTCTTGAACTTGCTCAACACTTCCTATTCCATTAATCCTTATGAGTAAGCCAAGTGATTCGAAATGCTCTAATACCGGTCTAGAAGATTTTTCAAAAATTTCTAGTCTATTTGAAATAACCGACTTGTCATCGTCATCTCTAGCCCTTAGTTTTAGCCGGGCAAAAACCTCTGCTTCGCTAATCTCTAAAAACAAAACTTTCTCGATAGTTATAGATAGTTTTTTGGTCATTTCTTGCAAGGCTTTGGCCTGATCATAGCTTCTTGGGTAGCCGTCACTAAGTAGGTGGGCGTTAGTTCCAGAATCTTTTAAAATACTTTCTACAATGCCGTCTACCAGCGTTTCGTCAGCTAACGCACCACTATTAATATTTTTGGCAAGCTTCTTATCATGTTTTGCTTTTTTGCGAACCTCGTCACCAACCCGTATTACTTTTAAGCCTAAGGCTTTTTCAAGCAATAAAGCCTGGGTGTCTTTACCGGAACCTGGCATTCCCATTAGAACAATAAGTTTTCTCATCTTATTGCTCCCTGTATTAGAGCTATAACCCTAGGTGCAAAAACAACTATCGCCACAATAACGGCGCCAAATGCGGTAACAAGAACTGCTGCAGCCATCATATCTTTGATAAGCTTTACCATTTGGTTATTTTCTTGGCTAATCAGATCTAGTGTCTTCTCAACTGCCGTATTTACGATTTCTGCAAAAAAAACTAATGTGATTGAGATGATAACAAATAGCCATTCTTCTAGATCGATTGCCAAAACAACGCTGGCGGCAAGGGCCAAAATTGCCAAAAGCAAATGCAAGCGAGCATTTCGCTCTGAATTTAGAACGTATTTTAGCCCCTTGAAGGCATACCTAAAGCTTTTAAAGCTCACCATGACATTCTCCTGTATTTAAGTGATAATTCTTCTATAATAGCACTTTGAAGACTATCAAAGCTAGCTTGGGCTGATTTATTCTGATGATCTTTTCCTGAAAGATGGATCAGGCCGTGAGCCAAAAGAAGCGCTATTTCTGATTTTAAATTAGTCTTACTTTGCTTAGCTTGAGAGCTAGCGATGGTGGTGCATATTACTACCTCGCCTGATATTTCATAAGCTGAGTCAATTTGAGGTGGATAAGAAAAGCTCAAAACATCAGTGGCGTAGTTATTATTTGCAAATTGCATATTGAGTTTTTGCATCTTAGCTTGACTTACAAAAGCTAGTGATATCGCTCCAGCTGGCGAAAAGCCAGTTTTTTGAAGCGAAACTCGAAAAATGCTATCTAGGAAACTTCTTGAGATGGTGGCCGGAGGCAAGCTTGCGATGATTAAATTAGATTTCATACCGATAGCAGGGCTGGTACTAGCCCAGGGCTGATTTTACTTTCTGAGATGCAATTTTACCATCAACACCTGGGCCTGCAAGCTTCATAACAGATTGCATAACTTTACCCATATCTGCAGAAGAAGTGGCTGAAGTTTCCGTGATAGCTTGAGCAACTATCTTATCTAAATCTTCCTCAGTAAGCTTTGGGGGTAGGTACTCTTCTAAGACTGCTAGCTCAGACTGCTCTTCATCGACTAAGTCCTGCCTGTTAGCAGCTCCAAATTGACTTATAGAATCATGGCGTTTTTTTGCTTCTCGCTGCAAAATGGTCATAATCTCTTGGGGAGTTGCGTCGTGGCCGACTTCTATTTCATAATTTTTTAAGGAAGCTTTAAGTAGCCTAAGCACACTAAGCCTAATCTGATCTCGGGCTTTGGCTGCACTAGATAGGTCTGCTTCAAGTTGATTTAGATTTTGTAGACTCATAAAAGATTGCACTTAATATTTTCGTTAATGGCTTAGCGTATACCCATTAGTTCGCGGGTTTTGGCCTCTTTGCGGATACGCTTGCGAATAGCTACGGCTCTAGCTTCAGTCTTACTGATTGGCTTTTCGAAGTATTTCTTCTTACGGGCGGTAGTAAGAATACCAGATTGAATTACCTTTTTGTTGAAACGACGCACTAAATTTTCTGCTGATTCGTCTTCTTTGCGAGTAACTTCTAACACTATGTAGCTTCCTTTCGATTATCTTTGATCTTAACTAATACAATATGTTTATATTCTAGCTTAAAACAAGCTAAAATACAAGTCTTTGAGCAATACTGTGGCCAGATGATTCTGGGTAGGCCGGTCAATTGAGATGAAAATCAACTCAAATTGGTATTTGTAGATATTTTAATGACACTCGATAACAGCTAATAAATGTTAATATTTTTAAATTTCAATACTTATAGTAATAATCACCATCTGGCTAAAAAGCACAAAATATAATACTTATATATT
>Ga0105052_10000020_pt1 | contig 155646 bp, 154 predicted proteins | sample FRY03_FD_78094 | JGI IMG/M metagenome (GOLD analysis project Ga0105052, IMG submission 78094) | Freshwater microbial communities from Lake Fryxell liftoff mats and glacier meltwater in Antarctica - FRY-03 | ecosystem: Environmental > Aquatic > Freshwater > Ice > Glacier meltwater ... | reverse complement strand
GTGCCCGAAGCTGCCGGCCCGCCGCGAGAACGGTCCCAGAACGTCAAAGTGGCCCTCGCTTTCGAGGGCCACCTTAACTGCCTGATTTTACAAGACAAAAGACCCAATGGTAGCTGGGGGCGGACTTGAACCGCCGACCCCGGCATTATGAGTGCCGTGCTCTAACCAGCTGAGCTACCCAGCCATGGGTTGGCGCTTTTATGCGGCAGGGCCGCAATCTGTCAAGAAAAGGGGGCCTGGGGCAAAATGCTGCCAATGTTGCGCAGATGGACTATGGAAATCACCGCAGCATTTTCGGCGGTCGGCTTTGTCGTATTTCTGCTCATCTACAGCGTATGTACGTCAGCGAAACAACCCCTTCCTCTTCCCCAGTTTGGCTTCGAGTTCCGCTTCAAGGCTCGCTATCGCGACTGCTACGTCTCAGGGTTTGAAAATCTGATTCTCAACCAGCTCTGGCTGCCCTGGTTGCTGCTGCTTCTCACCTATGGCCTTTTCAGATTCACTTTCAAGGAGCGCCAAATCTGGTTTGATCCGGTTCAGCGCAAAGTCGTCGATCGCTCGCTACACGGTGAGGGCGACATGAACCTCTGGCGCATGGGCCTTTGGATGATCCTGTTCGGATCCGCTTTTTTCGGCGCTTGGTGGCTAACCACACCTGCCGGGTGGCGCATTTTCTAACTGTCTGATTGTGACCGCGCGCCCCTAGGCGCAATCGGGACGCCGTGCATGCCGTCCAGAGGCACCCCCAGGAAGCGCAGGATGGTCGGTGCGATATCGACGAGGCTCGTCGTACGGCCCGCCTCGCCTTGGCCGAACTCGGGATGAATGAAGGTCAGGAACGGCCGGGTTTCCCCCGGTCCCAGGCCGCCATGGTGGCCGCAGCCGATTTCCGGCGTGCCCTCTCCGTCTTCGACCAGCCAGCGCGTACCCGCGACGCCGAAGGGGTTGGCCTCGTCGTGGCGTGTCGTATCGACGGCGGCGAGCAACGTCTCGCCGGTGAGGCCGGTGGCCGCCAGCGCATTCCCCGTCAGGATCGAGCCTGCCCACGGTTCCTGCCGCATCTTGGGCAGCAAATCGGCCACGGCCGCCCTCGCCTCACGCGTCGCGTAGATCAGCGCCGACGTGCCCTGCGAGGCGACGCCGATGCGTCCCTCCTTCACTTCGGTTTCGAGGCCGTTCTCGGCCATCCAGTTGCCGATATGGACGGAACGGCCGATCGTTTCGTGGCCGTGGTCCGACCCGACGACCAGCAACGTGTCGAACCGGTCCTCATGGCCCTTCACCGCCTCGACGACCTTCGCCACCAGACCGTCCGTAACCTCCAGCGCATGGAGATGCTCGGGCGATCCCAGAGGGTCGTGATGCAGGGTGAGGTCGGGGTTGGCCAGCCACAGGATGGCCAGCCGGAAATCCGCCGACGGGACGACCTCCTCGCAGAAGCGCCGCGTCATCTCGATGTCGCCGTCGAGATCGTGGCTCACATCGAGATGAGCGTCGCCGGTGAGCGAGGTGCCGCCGGGGCCGAACGAGCCGGCTCGATGCAGCACCGTGCCGAAATGATCGGGATCGAGGAAATAGGCCGCGCCGGGCGAGACGTTCGAATAGGCGACCTGGCCGCCCGAGGCCGCCAGCCGCTCGGCCATCGTGGGCACCCGCAGGGTCCGCCCGGTCACACGACGCATGGTCTCGCGGAAGGACGGCGCGCCGACATTGTGGACGGTGATCCGGCCGGCCTCGACGAGTGCCATCTGGTTGCCCTCGAGCCCGTGCCGGCCGGGAAAGCAGCCCGTGGCGATCGAGGCGGCGGAGACGCGCGTGACCGAGGGGAAGACCGCGCGATGGTCGCTGGCGCGGCGATGGCCGGCCAGCAGGCGCGCCAGGGTCGGGGTGCGCGCGTCGCCGATCCATTCGGCGCCGAGGCCGTCGCACACGATCAGGATCGCCCTCTTGGGCCGGGAGCCGTTCATGAGGCCATGATAGACCATGCAAGGCCCTCGGAAATCGTCATTCCGGCTGGATGCCTGCCTGCGAAACGATGCGGTCGCTCTTGGCAACCTCGTCGCGCACGAACTGGCGGAACTGCTCCGCCGTCGAGCCGACGGGCACCGCGCCCTGGTCGCGCAAGGCGCTCTGGACCTCGGCGGCGGCCAGCGCGCCGACCAGGCCGACGCGCAGTCTGTCGACGATCTCCTTCGGCGTACCCTTCGGCACCGCGACGCCGACCCAGGTGTTGAACTCGTAGCCGGCAAAGCCCAGCTCGGCCATGGTCGGCACGTCGGGCAGAGCCGCCGACCTCGCCGCCGAGGTCACGGCGAGCGCGCGCAGCTTGCCCGAGCGGACCAGCGGCACGGCCGGCGGCACGCTGCTCACGGCCATGTCGATGTGTCCGCCTACGGCATCCTGCACCAGCGGGCCCGAACCCTTGTAGGGGATGTGAATGAACCGCGCCTTCGCCATGCTCGACAGGAGTTCGGCCGCGAGATGCTGCGGGCTGCCGCTGCCGATCGACCCGTAGCTGATCGTATCGGGCCTGGCGCGAGCAGCTTCGATCAGCTCCTGCAGGGACTGCGAGCTCGTCGCGGGCGCCACGAAGACCAGCGGGAAGGTCGCCACCAGCGTCACCGGCTCGAAGTCGGTGCGCGGATCGTAGGTCATGTTCTTGAACAGGCTGGCGTTGATCGCCATCTCGCTGGCCGCGCCGAACAGCACCGTGTAGCCATCGGCCGGCGCCTTGGCGACGCTCGCGGCGCCGATCATGCCCGTGGCGCCGGGCTTGTTCTCGATGACGACCGTCTGGCCGAGCACTTCGGACAACCGCTGCGCCATTGCGCGGCCGGTGATGTCGGTGCCGCCGCCGGGCGGATAGGGAATGATCAGCTTGACCGACTTGGCGGGATAGCTGTCCGCCCGCGCTGCCATGGGCGCCGCTGCCGAAAAAGCCAGAAGGAGGGCCGCAAGGGAATCGCGGCGCGAGAAAGGACGCTGGGTGATGTCACTCGTCATGCCCGGCCTTATCCGGGCAACAGGTGACGCGGCGATTACAGGATCATGTCGGACGTCGGATGAAACCGCCGCCCAGGACGCGACTGCCCGTCGCAGAGTCGTAGACCACGCAGGCCTGTCCCGGCGATACGCCGACTTCCGGCTCGGCGAAGCGCACGACCGCCCCCTCGTCCGTCAGCTCGATCTCTGCCGGACGCAAGGACTGGCTGGAGCGCACGCGAACCTGCACCGGCAGGCGTCCCTCATGAGGAGCATCCAGCCAGTTCACGTCATACAGCCCGATCTCGTCACGTCCGAGTGCCGACCTCGGCCCCACGATGACGCGGCGCGTCGCGGGTTCGAGGCGCACGACGTAGAGCGGATCGTTGTCGGTGCCGTCACGCCCGCCCAGCGCCAGGCCACGACGCTGTCCGACCGTGTAGTGCACGATGCCCTCGTGGCGGCCGACGACAGCGCCCGCCATGTCGACGATGTCGCCCGGCTCGACCGCTTCCGGCCGCAGCTTCTGCACGACCGACGCGTAGTTGCCATTGGGTACGAAGCAGATGTCCTGGCTGTCGGGCTTGTCCGCCACGCTCAGGTCGAAGCGGCCGGCCAGCGCGCGCGTCTCGCTCTTGGGCAGGTCGCCCAGCGGGAAGCGCAGGAAGTCGAGCTGCTCGCGCGTCGTACCGAACAGGAAATAGCTCTGGTCGCGCGCCGGGTCGGCGCCGCGATGCAGCTCCGGCCCCGCCTCGCCCATGACGCGCCGGACATAGTGGCCGGTCGCCAGCGCCTCCGCGCCGAGTTCGCGCGCGGTCTTCAGCAGGTCGCGGAACTTCACGGTGCGATTGCAGGCGATGCACGGGACCGGCGTCTCGCCGCGCGCATAGGCATCGGCGAAGGAGTCCATCACCTCGGCGCGGAACCGGCTCTCATAGTCGAGCACGTAATGCGGGATCGCGAGTCGCTGGGCGACATGACGTGCGTCCTGGATGTCCTGGCCGGCACAGCAGGCGCCCGACTTCCCCACCGCGACGCCGTGATCGTAGAGCTGCAAGGTAACGCCCACTACATCGTAGCCCTGCTCCTTCAGGAGGGCAGCCGTCACCGACGAATCGACGCCGCCCGACATGGCAACCACCACGCGGGTGTCGCGGGGCGCCTTGTCGATACCCAGGGAATTGTGGGGGGAAATGCTGGCCATGACGGGGCTATATAGGCTCCGGCAACCGCTCCCGCCAGCCGCCTAGTCGCGGCGGTAACCGGTGTCGCGGACGACCTTGGCGACGCCGTTGCGGTCGTAGACGATGGAGACGCGGTCGCCCATCTGGACGTCGCCGTCATCGTACTGCGCCACGGTCACGCGCTGACCGTCGTCGCGCTGGACGGTGACCTCGATGCCGCGCCGGCTTGAATTCTGGTCGACGGCCGTGCCGGCAATGCCGCCCGCCACGGCGCCGAGGAGGCCGCCGACGAGCGCACCGCCCACCGAATTGGTCGTGGCCCCACCGATGATCGCGCCACCGGCCGCGCCCAGCCCGCCCCCGACGAGAGTGCCGTCGCTCACGCCCGAGCTGCGGCCGCCGCGCACGGGGACCTCACGAATGGAGACGACCCGGCCGTTCTCGCCGCGATAGCTCGAGCCCTGCGAGGAGGTGTTGACCACGCCCGGCTGGACCGCGCCGCTGCTGCCATTGCAGGCGCTGAGGCCGGTCGCGAGGACTGCCGGGACCAGAAAGCCGAGACGCCATTTGCCGAACATCTGAAGGGATCCCTTTCGCACTCTTTCGATCTAATTATCCGTGAACATCTCAGTCTGGGGTACGCGACGTGTCACGCACGACGCGTGCGGTGCCACGACCGTCCTGCACGATCTGTACGCGATCACCGAGCTGGACGTCCCCGTCGTCGCGCTGCGCCACCGTCACGCTCTGGCCGTCGTCGCGCTGGACCGTGACTTCGATGCCGCGGCCGCCGCTGCGCTGTCCGTCGGCGATGGTACCGGCGATCGCGCCGCCAACGGCACCGAGCAGGAGACCCACGACACCGCCGCCGACGCTGTTGCTGGTGATCGCGCCGATCGTGGCGCCGGCGCCGGCGCCGAGCAAACCACCCATCAGAGCGCCATTGCCACTACCGCCACCGCCGGCCCCGGCCAGCCCGACCTCTCGGATGGACACCACTCGGCCTTGACCACCGACCGGCGTGCTGTAGGCGACTTGCGTCGGCGTTCCGGGCGGCGGTCCACTTGCCGGACCACCGTAAACCGGCGCCGTCGAACTCACGATGCCGGGCTGGACGGCGTTGGACGCACAAGCACCAAGTCCCGCTGCCAGCACCAGCGGCAGCAGCAGATGACGCACTCTCGTCGCGCTCATGGGGACCCCTCCCGGATCATCGTATGTCGCCCTTATTTCCGGCCAAATTACGGCGCCCGGGCCAGCGGCGAAGCTAGTCGCGCTCGTCGATCCAGGCGGCCTGGATGGCCTCGAGGATCTTCTCATTCGAGCGCGCCGCATCGTCCTCGAAATCAGGCAGCTCCATCACCCAGCGATGCAGGTCGGTGAAGCGCAGGTTGACGTTGTCGACGTCGGGATGGCGTTCCTCCAGCTCGATCGCGATGTCCCGGACGTCCGTCCAGCGCAGCTTTCGGGCCATCGGCCTCTCCTACTTGTCGACCATCATGTTGCGCGTCGCCGCGGGGAGCTTGACCACCAACCCGTCGAGCGCCTCGGTCATGCGGATCTGGCAGCCCAGACGCGATGTGTGTGTGAGACCGAACGCAAGGTCGAGCATGTCTTCCTCGTCGTCGCCGGCGGGCGCAAGCTTCTCGAACCAGACGGCTTCGACCACGACGTGGCAGGTCGAGCAGGCGAGCGAGCCCTCGCAGGCGCCCTCGATGTCGACGTGGTTGCGGTGTGCGATCTCGAGCACCGAAAGTCCCAGGGGCGCATCGACGTCCTTGCGCGTCCCGTCTCTCAGAACAAACGTCATCTTCGGCATTTCTCGCTCTCGCTCCGCTTACTCGCCGACCCGGTTTTCCAGCTCGCCCATCGACATGCCCGACAGCGCCTCGCGGATGCCGCGGTCCATCCGCCGCTCCGCGAAGGGCTTGGACAGCGTCTCGAGCGCCTCGGCCGCCGCATTGACCTCGTCCCGGCTCTGGCCTTCCATTGCCGTCTCCAGTCGCGCCCGCGCCGCACCGATCGCAGCGCGCTCCTCGTCCGAAAGCAGCTTGCCGTCCTTGGCCAGCGCCGCCTCCAGCGCAAGCACCCCGCGCCGGGCTTCGACCCGCGCCTCGGTCAGCAGGCGCAGATTCATGTCGGCCTCGGCGTTGTCCATGCTGTCATAGAGCATGTCGGCCATGTCCTCGTGGCTGAGGCCATAGGACGGCTTGACCTCGACCCGCTGCGCCACCCCGGTGGTCCGCTCCTCGGCCGAAACCGTGAGCAGCCCGTCGGCATCGACGGCGAAGCTCACACGGATGCGGGCCGCACCGGCCGTCATCGCGGGAATCCCCGACAGTTCGAAACGCGCCAGGCTGCGGCAATCCGCAACCATCTCGCGCTCGCCCTGCACGACATGGATCGCCATGGCGCTCTGGCCGTCCTGATAGGTGGTGAAATCCTGCGCCAGCTGCGCCGGGATCGGCGTATTGCGCGGTACGATCTTCTCGACGATGCCACCCATCGTCTCGAGCCCGAGCGACAACGGCGTCACGTCGAGCAGCAGCGTGTCGCCCCCTCCGGTCAGCGCATCGGCCTGCAGCGCGGCGCCCAGCGCCACCACCTCATCGGGATCGATGTCGGTGAGCGGCGGCTTGCCGATCATCCCGGCGACCTTCGCCCGCACCAGAGGCACGCGCGTCGAGCCGCCGACCAGCACCACGCCTTCGATGTCACCGGCGACCATACCGGCATCGGCCAGCACGTTGCGGGAGATGTTGAGCGTGCGGGTGACGTAAGCGCCCACCAGGGCGTCGAACTCGGCCAGAGTCAGCGTGTGAAACGACGGAGTACCCGCGAACTCGAGGCGTCCCGACGTCTGGTCGCGGTCGGAGAGATGCTCCTTCATCTGGCGGGCCAGTGCGAGGGCTGCCTTCACCGCGGTCTCATCGACCTGGTCGGCCAGGCCGTCACGCTTGCGCTCGTCCAGCATGCGCTCGGCAATGGCGCGGTCGAAGTCGTCGCCGCCCAGGGCCGCGTCACCGCCGGTCGCAAGCACCTGGAACACGCCCTTCTCCAGGCGCAGCAGCGAGAAGTCGAAGGTGCCGCCGCCCAGATCGTAGACCGCGTAGAGGCCCTCGGCCCCCTTATCGAGTCCATAGGCCAGCGCGGCTGCCGTCGGTTCGTTGACCAGCCTCAGGACTTCGAGCCCGGCGACACGCGCGGCGTCGCGGGTCGCCGTGCGCGCGGCATCGTCGAAATAGGCCGGCACGGTGATTACGGCCCGTTCGACTGGCTTTTCCAGCGCAGCCTCGGCGCGAGCGCGCAGCGCCTTCAGGATCTCGGCGGAAATCTCGACGGGCGAGCGCGCCTTGCCGCCGATGCGAAGCTTGACCATGTCGGTCTGGCCGGTGCCCGGCTCGACCTCGTAAGGCAGCACGCCGGCCACGGCATGGAGATCGGCGGCGCCGCGGCCCATCAGCCGCTTGATCGAGGATACGACGTTGCGCGGCTCGCTGGTCACGAAGGGCCGTGCGTCATCGCCCACCAGCACGCCACCCGCCGCCGGATAGGCGACCACCGAAGGTACGAGCGCCCGGCCCGTCTCGTCGTGCAGGGCCGCGGGCTTGCCGTCGCGGGCGATGGCCACCACGGAATTCGTCGTGCCGAGATCAATGCCCACCGCCAGCGAGCCCTCGCCGGCATGCGGCAGCGGCGTTCCGCCCGGCTCGTGGATCTCCAGCAAGGTCATGCGTTCGACCGATCAACATTCATGCGTCGCGCCCGCGCTTCCTCGGCGAACTTGTCGAGGTAACGCAGGCGAAGGAGGGCCTTTCTGATGGCGGCCCTGTCGTTTGCCAAGAACAAACTGCCCAGCCCGGCCAGCGACTCTTGCACGTCGTTCCGCGCTTCCGCGGCCAGCCGATCGACCTCCTCCGGCGAGCCAGCGGCGTGCAGCGCCTCGCGTGCCTCCATGGCTTCCATCAGCAGGTCCGGATCGTCGATCGTCCTGCCGTCGCCCGGCATTTCCACGCCCACCCGCTCCGCCATGTACATGGCGCGGTTCAGCGGATCCTTCAGGGTTCGGTAGGCTTCATTTACGGAAGCAGCCTCGGCCGAAGCCCGCGCCCGCTCCTCGGGCGGCTTGGAGACGAAACGGTCGGGATGCCATTGGCGCTGAAGCGCGAAGTAGGCGCGGTCGAGCGACGCGGCGTCGAGTTCGAGCGCCGCCGGCAGTCCCAGCCGCGCGAAATGATCCATGACCGGTCTTCAGACGTGGAAGGATTCGCCGCAGCCGCAGCGGCCCTTCTCGTTCGGATTGCGGAAGACGAAGCCCGACTTCAGCTTCTCTTCCTCGTAATCCATCTCCGTGCCGATCAAAAACAGCGACGCCTTAGGATCGACCAGCAGCTTGATGCCCTCGGCCTCGATGACCTCGTCCATCGGCTCCTGCTTGTCGGCGAACTCGAGCGTGTAGCTCATGCCCGAGCAGCCCTTGGTACGCACGCCGATGCGGATACCCGCCGTCGGCTTGCCACGCCCTTCGATCATCCCCTTGACCCGCTCGGCGGCGAGCGGCGTCACCTTCATCAGTTGCGGACGGGGACGGCGCGGCCGCGGCGCGGCCGGGGCTGCCGGCGTGGAGGTTTCGCTGGTGGTGGTCATAAGCTTGGCTCCGGAGTGAGCTACTCGGCCTTCTTGGTCGCCTTGGCGCGATAGTCGGCGATCGCCGCCTTGATCGCGTCCTCGGCGAGGACAGAGCAGTGGATCTTCACCGGCGGCAACGCGAGATGGCGTGCGATGTCGGTGTTCTTGATGGTCTCGGCCTCGTCGATCGTCTTGCCCTTGACCCACTCGGTGACGAGCGAGCTGGAGGCGATCGCCGAGCCGCAGCCGAAGGTCTTGAACTTGGCGTCTTCGATCAGCCCGTCCGCGCCGACCTTGATCTGCAGCTTCATCACGTCGCCGCAGGCCGGCGCGCCGACCAGGCCGGTACCGACATCCTCGGACGTCTTGTCGAACGAGCCGATGTTGCGGGGGTTCTCGTAGTGATCGATCAGCTTTTCGCTGTAAGCCATGGCACTCTCCTCAAATTCCGATGCGCCGCCCAGAAGGCAAAGCTCAGTGGGCCGCCCATTCGATGGACTTAATGTCGATGCCTTCCTGCGCCATTTCCCAGAGCGGGCTCATCTCGCGCAGCTTGTTGACGTGGCGCACCAGCTCGTCGACCGCGGTGTCGACTTCGTGCTCGGTCGTGAAGCGACCGAGGCCGATGCGCAGCGACGTGTGGGCCATCTCTTCCTCGACGCCGAGCGCGCGCAGCACGTAGCTGGGCTCCAGCGAGGCGGAGGTGCAGGCCGAACCGGACGAGACTGCCAGGTTCTTGATGCCCATCATCAGCGACTCACCTTCGACATACGCGAAGCTGATGTTGAGGTTGCCCGGGATACGGCGCTCGAGGTCGCCGTTGACGACGATGTCCGTGAGCTTGGCCCGCAGCCCGTTCAGCATGCGGTCCTGCAACTTCTTGAGCCGCTGGGCCTCGGCATCCATTTCCTTCATGCAGATCTCGGCCGCCTCGCCCAGGCCCACGCAAAGCGGCGTCGGCAAGGTGCCGGACCGGAAGCCGCGCTCCTGGCCGCCGCCGACGATCATCGGCACCAGCCGGACGCGCGGCTTGCGCCGGACATAGAGCGCACCGATCCCCTTGGGGCCGTAAATCTTGTGACCCGAGATGCTCATCAGATCGATGTTCATTGCTTCGACGTCGAGCGCGATCTTGCCGGCGGCCTGGGCCGCGTCGGTATGGAAGAACACCTTGCTCTCGCGGCAGATCTTGCCGATCTCGGCGAGCGGCTGGATGACGCCGATCTCGTTGTTCACCGCCATAACCGAGACCAGCACCGTCTTGTCGGTGATCGCCGCGCGCAGCACGTCGAGATCGAGCAGGCCGTCCTGCTGGACCGGCAGATACGTGACCTCGAAACCCTGCTGCTCGAGATGGCGGCAGGTATCGAGCACGCACTTGTGCTCGGTCACCGTGGTGATGATGTGGTTCTTCCGGTCCTTGTAGAACTCGGCCACGCCGCGGATGGCGAGGTTGTTCGACTCGGTGGCGCCGGAGGTGAAGATCACTTCCTTCTCGTCCGCCCCGATCAACCGGGCGACCTGCCCACGCGCCTTCTCGGTGCCTTCCTCGGCTTCCCAGCCATAGGCGTGGCTGCGTGAGCCCGAATTCCCGAACTTATGGGTAAAATATGGCATCATCGCCTCAAGGACCCGCGGGTCCATCGGCGTGGTGGCCTGGTAATCCAGGTAAATCGGCTGATCGTTGCGCCGGATCTGGGTAATGGCTGTCATGCTAACCCCTTGAAACTCCTACGCTGCCTTTGACCTGGAATGAGTGTGGGAAATATCCGAGTGCGTCACTCGGATATATAGGCTCTGCCATGCGGTGATCAAGCTTTCGATATCGGCCGGCTCGGTATTCCATCCCAGACTTATCCTGATCGCACAGGCCGCTTCCGCGGCCGGCACATCCATGGCCACCAGGACCGGCGACCGCTGCACCCTGCCCGAGGAACAAGCCGCCCCCGCACTGATACAGACACCGCCAAGATCGAGCGCCATGACCTGCGTCTCGGCGGTAACACCCGGCATCGAAATGCAGGTCGTATTACCGACCCTTGCAGTCCCTGCACCGAAGACCCTTGCATCGGGCGCAATCTGGACAAGAGAAAATTCGAGCCTGTCGCGAAGCCCCGTCACATCAAGGCCTCGAACCACCTGCGCGGCGGCCGCGCCGAAGCCCGCAGCGCCCGAGACATTCTCGGTACCGGCGCGACGATTGGATTCCTGCCCCCCGCCCCGGCGATCCGGCGCAAGCGGTGCACCCCGCCGCGCCACGAGCGCCCCGACCCCGGTCGGACCACCCAGCTTGTGGGCGGACAGGCTGAGATAGTCGACGCCGAGACCATGAAGGTCGACGGCCACCTTCCCTGCTCCCTGGACGGCGTCGCAATGCACGAGAGCGCCGACCCTCCGGGCAAGCCGCACGACCTCCGCGACCGGCTGCAACACCCCGGTCTCATTGTTGGCCAGCATCACCGACACCAGCGCCGGTTCGGCCGACGCTGCCAACGCGGTCTCCAGCGCAGCGAGGTCGAGAACGCCGTTGCCGTCGACGGGAAGGATTTCCCCCTCCGGCACGGCGCGGCGCACGCTGTCATGCTCGACGGCCGACACCAGCACACGCCGGCGCCCGGCGCCCGACAGGGCAAGGTTATTGGCTTCGGTGCCGCCCGACGTGAAGATCGTCTCGGACGGCGAGGCTCCCACGAGCGAGGCAACGTCGTGGCGGGCCTTGTCGACGATCGCGCGCGCCCGGCGGCCAGAACCATGGACCGACGACGGATTGCCGCCCGTACGCAACGCCTCGACCATGGCGTCGAACGCCGCCGGCCTCAGCGGGCTGGTGGCGTTGTGATCCAGATAGACGGAGCGGGACATCGCGAGATCCAGAATAAAGGGCCGACCTAGCCGGCCGCCGCCATCGTGTCGGAATTCGCGGCCGACGGCGCCTCGAGGAAGCGCGGGGCGAGCTTGCGCTCCAGCACGTCGAGCAAGGTCACCGAGTTCAGAAACAGGTGAATCTGGTTGCCGAGTTCTTCCCACAGATCGTGCGTCAGGCACTTGCTGCGGTCGGCCCGGCAGCCGGTAGCCCCCATCTCGGTGCAGCGCGTGGCGCTGATCGGCTCGTCGACCGCAAGGATGATTTCCGACACCCTTGTGTCTGCCGAGCCCCGGGCCAGCCGATAGCCGCCGCCGGGACCGCGCACGCTCTTCACCAGACCGGCGCGACGCAGGCGGGCAAAAAGCTGCTCGAGATATGACAGGGAGATTTCCTGCCGGGTGGCGATATCGGACAGGGAAACGGGCTTCGCCTGGGCGTGGCGAGCCAGATCGACCATCGCCATTACGGCGTAACGTCCCTTGGTGCTGAGCTTCACAGCATCCTCCTCGCGGCCACAATCGGCCAGTCTTCGCTACGGAAACGCCTAAAGTTCTTGAAAACCAAGGCGTTACTAAGATATGCCAACGCCCCAGACTGGGGTTCTGGGCAAAAACCAACTGCGTGGCTCGGATTTAATAAATCCCAGTAGTTTGGTCAAGTATCAAGAATCCCCCCGAAGCCACCGCCGAATCGGTTACGACCGGAGGGTCGAGCAGGGTGAAGAACCGGAGTTTCGATGCCTGACGTGATGTTTACCGGCCCCGAGGGTCGTCTCGAAGGTCGCTATCACCAGAGCAAGGAAGAACGCGCGCCGATCGCGCTGATCCTGCATCCGCACCCGCAATATGGCGGGACGATGAACCACAAGGTCGTCTTCTCCCTGTTCCACGTGTTCGTGAACCGCGGCTTCTCCGTGCTGCGCTTCAACACGCGCGGCGTCGGTCGCAGCCAGGGACGCTTCGACAACGGCATGGGCGAACTGTCCGACGCCGCCGCCGCGCTCGACTGGCTGCAGGGCATGAATGCCGATGCCAAGTCGTGCTGGATCGCAGGTTATTCGTTCGGCGCCTGGATCGGCATGCAGCTCCTGATGCGCCGTCCCGAGATCGATTGCTTCGTCTCGGTCGCGCCGCCCGCCAACTCCTACGATTTCGCCTTCCTCGCCCCCTGCCCCTCGTCCGGGCTCATCGTCGGGGCGGAAAAGGACGAAGTCGTACCGCAGGCCGACATCCAGAAGCTGGTGGCCCGCCTTTCACTGCAGAAGGGCATCACCGTCGAGTCGCGCACCATCAAGGGCGCCAATCACTTCTTCCACGACTCGCTCGACAAGCTCGCGGTCGATGTCGACAAGTACGTCACCCAGAGCCTGCTCACGCCGCCGGGCCGCGCGACGAGCAACAAGGAGCCCTGATCGGGGCTCCTTGGATTGCGGCTCGCTCAGGGGATTACGGCTCGCTGAGGCGGCCGCCCGTCATCGGATGCGGCACGCCGGTGGTGCCGGGAAATGTCAGCGGCAGGCCACGCAGGGATCGCACCGCGAGGAACGCGAAGGCCTGCGCTTCGAGCGCGTCGCCGTCCCATCCGAGATCCGCCGCGGTCACGACCCTGCCCGCCGTCTCCTCGGCGATAGCGCGTAGCAGCAAGGGATTGCGCGCGCCGCCGCCGGAGATCACCCATTGCGATACCGCCGCCGGAAAGTGCCGCGCCGCAAGCGCAATGGCGCGAGCCGTGCCACGCGTCAGCGTGGCGGCACCATCGGCCACGCTGAGGCCTTCGGCCCAGGCGTCGTTGAAGTCGCCGCGATCGAGCGACTTGGGTGGCACCCGGGCGAAGAAGCGATGCTCGCTGAAGCGCTCGACACGCCCGCGGTCGACCGTGCCCGCCGCCGCCAGCGCGCCATCCTTGTCGTAGCGCTGCCCGGCGCGGCGCGCGCACCAATCGTCGATCGGGCCATTGCCGGGCCCCGTGTCGAAAGCCAGAAGCGAATCGTCGTCGCCGATCCAGGTGACATTGCCCACGCCGCCGATGTTCACGACGGCGAGCGGCCGCGGCAGGCCCGCCGCGAGGGCCGCGTGATAGACCGGCACCAGCGGCGCGCCCTGCCCGCCCGCCGCCACGTCTTCCGTGCGCAGGTCGTTGACGACCCGCACGCCCAACGCACGCGCGAGGGCGGCGCCGTCGCCGATCTGCCAGGTGAAGCGCTTCTCCGGCCGGTGCGTGATGGTCTGGCCGTGGAAGCCCACGAGGTCGAGGGACGACAGGGCGATCCCCCGCTTGCTCGACCAGCGCTCCGCAGCCGCCACGTGTGCCGCCGTCACGGCGCGCTCGGCCGCACGCGTCGCGTGCGAGGGCTGCTCGGCCCCGAACGCCGCACGGATCGTGCGCCGCACCTCGTCCGTATAGGCCACGGTCAGGCTTGCGCCGAACGACGCGATCCGCTCGCCGTCGGTTTCGATCAGCGCCACATCGACACCGTCGAGCGAGGTGCCGCTCATCAGGCCGAGGGCTCGCAGGGGAGATGATGGCATGGCGGGAATGTGTTACACCCGCCGCCCTTCAGGAACAAACGGCCGGACGGCGAGATGGCGGACTTCAAGTCGGATTTCATGCGCATCGTGCACGAGCGCGGCATGGTGCATCAGTGCAGCGATACCGTGCGCCTCGACGAATTGCTGTCGAGCGGCGTCCGCACCGCCTATATCGGCTTCGACTGCACCGCCGATTCTCTGCATGTCGGCCACCTGCTGCAGGTCATGCTGCTGCGCTGGTGGCAGAAGAGCGGCCACAAGCCGATCGCGCTGATGGGCGGCGGCACGACCAAGGTCGGCGACCCGTCGGGCCGCGACGAGACGCGCCAGCTCCTGACCACGGCGCAGATCGACGCCAACATGGCGAGCATCAAGAGAAGCTTCGCCAACTACCTCGCGTTCGGCGAGGGCGCGACCGATGCGGTGATGGCCAACAACGCCGACTGGCTCGACGGCCTTCTCTACATCCCGCTGCTGCGCGACGTCGGCCGGCACTTCTCGGTCAACCGCATGCTCACCATGGATTCCGTGAAGCTGCGGCTCGAGCGCGACCAGCCGCTCTCGTTTCTCGAATTCAACTACATGATCCTGCAGTCCTACGATTTCGTGGAGCTGAACAAGCGCCACGACTGCATCGTCCAGATGGGCGGCTCGGACCAATGGGGCAACATAGTCATGGGCGCCGACCTCGGCCGTCGCATGCAGGGCGCCGAACTGTTCGCGCTCACCTCGCCGCTGCTCGCGACCGCCTCGGGCGCCAAGATGGGCAAGACCGCAGCGGGCGCGGTCTGGCTCAATCCCGAGCGGCTCTCGCCCTACGACTTCTGGCAGTACTGGCGCAACACCGAGGACGCCGACGTCGGCCGCTTTCTCAAGCTCTTCACCGACCTCCCCCTGTCGGAGGTCGCGCGGCTCGAGGCACTGCAGGGCCAGGAGCTCAACGAGGCCAAGAAGATCCTGGCCACCGAGGTCACGACCCTGGCCCACGGCAAGCAGGCCGCCGAGAGCGCGGCCGAAACGGCACGACGCACCTTCGAGGAAGGCGCCAAGGCCGACACGCTGCCGACCGTGGAACTGCCGCTCGCCCGGCTGAAGGCCGGCGTCGCGGCGTTCGATCTGATGCACGAGGCCGGGCTTGCCGACAGCAAGAACGAGGCGCGCAAGCTCATCAAGGGCGGCGGCGGCAGGCTGAACGACAGGCCGATCGCGACCGACACGATGATGGTGGGCGAAGCCGATCTCGATTCGGACGGAACGCTGAAGCTCTCGGCCGGCCGCAAACGGCACGTACTAGTGCGCGTCGTCTAGCAACGATCAGGGCACGCGCTGCATCTCCTGCGACCCGGCGGGCTGCGGCGGTGTTGGGCCGGCAGTGGCGGGTGCGGTGAAGAGTTCGCGCAAGGCGCCCGGCGTCACCGCCGACATCATGTTGACGTCCGTCTTCAGGTCGTCGAACGGCCCGTGAAGCTGGTAGGAAATGGCAAACAGCCCGCCATCCTTGCCGCCGGTGAGCAGCGTCCCGAGCAGCGGCACGTTGGACAGGAGATTGTTCAGCGCGAAGGCCGGCACGACGACGCCGTTCAGCCGTGCCGTGTCCTGGCCGATGTCGATGACGCCCTGAGTCGTGAGGCCTATCGATTGGCCGCTGGTGCGACCGTTGCGGATCTGGATGCGATCCCCCGCCTTCGTCAGGCCGGCGCTCAGACTGTCGAACTGCTGCAGGGCATTGCCCGCGCTGTCCAGCCCGTCGATCGCCGAGTTGAGCGTCCCGACGTCGCGACGCGCTGTCACGCGCTGGAGCCGGAATGGACCCATCTTCAGCGTGCCCTCGAGCGGCGGGTCGGCCCAGGTGTCGTTGAATTTCCCTTCGATGTGCAGGTAGCCGTTGACCAGCCCGTCCATCCAGCCCGCCTCGTTCAGCAATTGGCCGAAGTCGGCCACATAGAAGAACAGCGCGCGGCCTTGCGCGGTGGGCGTGACACGAAGGGTCGAGCCTTTGCCGCCCCCCATCGTGAGATCGGCGGCGGCGACGCGGTCGCCGATGAATTCGAGGCGGCCGTTGAGGTAACCGAGGGACCCTCGCTTCACGACGACGTTCTGCAACTGAACCGTCGCCTTGGTGCTGGTCCGCGAGACCGAGGCCACCCCCTTCGGCTCGCGCCCGACGGCGGCGTCGCGGGCGTTCAGCATGTCGCGGACACGCTGGAACTCGAGCGACTGTCCCTTGATCGCAACGTCGACACCGCCCGGATTCCGTCGCCAGTCGACGGTCATGTCGGTCTGGCCGAGCTTGAGCTGCTGGAGGCTGATCTGCTGCACGCTGCTGTCGCTGCCGAAGCGCACCTGGCCCTTGGCCTGCAACCCGTTGCCGCGGCCGTCGAAGTCGGCCGTCGTGATCTTGCCGCCGGCGGCAAGCTTCAGGGTCATGGTCGCAAGCGCCTCCGTGCCCGCTTCCTTGCTCCAGGCAATCGGCGTCACGGCCAGTTTTGCCGCCTTCATATCGAAGCGACCCGTGACTTCACCGGTGCCGTTGGTGGCGACCTGGTATTGCAGCGTGGTGCCGACGGGGCCGACGACATAGGGTTCGACCGACGGAAATCCCGCCTTGGCGACGATGGTGGCCGGCACCGTGCCCTTGACCTCGTAGCGCCGGCGGAAGGGAGCCTTGGCCGCGAACAGTTCGCGCCACGTCACGTCGACCGGGCTGCCGTCCAGTTTGCCCTGCCCCGTGACGATCAGCTCGGAATTGCCGTACTTCACGCGTGCCGTCGCCTCGGTGAGATCGACCTCACCCAGTACGTCCTTCAGCGAGAAGGAGGTGAGCTGCGCATCGGCGGCGATCTCGAGTTCGGCGACGGTCAGCGCGTCGATCAGGGGGAAGCCGAGCGACACGTCGACCGCGACGTTGCCGCCCAGCCGGCGATAATCGTAGAGCACCTCCCTGGGCAGGCCCAATCGGGGCCGTGACACGAAGCGGATGACGTCCTGTGCCGAGCCTGTGATCGGCAACCTGATCTCCGCCCTCTGAACCGGCTTGTCGAGATCTGTCAGGTCAATCGTGCCGTTCGCAACCGTGAGATTGACCGCAGTGCCGCGCGCGACGTCGAAATGCAGGGTGTTGCCCTCGTAGCGAGCCTTGCCCGACACGTCCCTGATTTCGGGCATGTGCGACATGTAGCGCACGGTCAGGCCGCCATAGTCGAGAAAGGCGGCCAGGCGTTCGACCTTCAGGGCCGGGAGATCCTCGGCGGGCGCACTCAGCGCGAACTCGGCCGCCACGTCCACCGTGCCGTTGCTCACATTGGCGATCGACCATTGACGGCCGCCCTCCGCGAACTCCAGGGGCCAATAGTCGCCCAGCCTGTCGACCGGAATTTGCCGCACCTCGGCGCGGCCGGCGAAGCGGCGCTCGTTTTCGGAGCGCTGGCCCGCGCCGGTGATGACGACCTTTGCAGCTCCAAAATCGAAGTCGACACGTTCGATCTTCGAGGTGTGCTCGACGTTGTCGACGCTGAATCGCGCCGTCATCGCCTGTACCTTGTGGGGCACCGGCAAGATACCGGGAAGGGTCACGCTGCCGTTTCCGCCGGTGATGTCGACGGCCACCGTCCTGACCTCGCCCGTGCCCGTCCCTTCGATCTGCAGGCGGCCGGACAAGGCAATGTCGACGCCGCGCAGGACGGCGAGATCGGACGAAAGATCGGCGAAAATCCACGGCTTGAAGCCCGAAACCTTGGCCTCAAGCGAGATGCGGCTGCGGTCGCGCGTGTAGACACCGGCCAGCGAGAGGTCGAAGGGGTCGCCGTGGCCGACGAAGCGGGCATTGGCCGTGATGAAGACGCCGGCAGCGTCGCGGCGAAGCTGCGCATTGGCATCCGGTGCGGTCCAGGTCAGTCCCGATTTCAGATCCCTGACGGTGACATTGGCCCGCTCGATCAACACCGCATCGAGCTGGCCGATCAGTGACTTGTAGTTCGGTTCGGCCAGCAGCTGGTCGACCAGAAGCGACACCGCCTCGCCCTGCGAACCATCTCCCTGCGACGTGAATATTCTCTGGAATACCCCGCCCTCGCGCGCGATATCGGCCTCGATGACGGGCCGGGTGATCGTGATCGACGTCGGCAGCAGCATGCCCTGGACGACCGAGCGCGGCTCGAAGGTGAGCGACGCCTCAGGCGCCGTTGCGATGACCTGATTTTGTTCGTTGGTGAAGCGCAGCCCCGTGAACGCCAGCCTGATCGGCCGGCTTATGCTGCTCCATTCGAAGTATATTCGGTCGAAGTCCGGGTGGATGTCGTTGCCCGGCGCGTCGATGAGGCGGACAATCCGCGGCTTCATAAAGTCGAGATCGACGGGGCCTGCCATCAGCCGAAGCGCCGCAACAACTGCCACCGCGGTGACGGCGAGCACCATACCGACCGCTACGCTTAGGACTACCCGGCAGGTCCGCTTGACCAAACTCGACTCTTTCCGTTTCTTGACGACGATGGCGCGCTTGGGCAAGCGTGCCAACGACAATGCGAATTTACCCGTCAACACATTGAATGTCTTGGCTTTCGACCGCCCGCCTTCCACGTCCGCACGATCGGGAGCGGCAAGCCGTGGCGTGGACGCGCTGGGATGAGCGCGCCGCGCGACCGGATGATGCCTCGGCCGTCGCCCTGCTTGATGCTCTGTTCGGCAACAGCCCCTACCTGACCGAGACGGTGCTACAGAGCCCGATTTTTATGACCGATCTATGGCGTCGTGGCCCGGACGCCGCCGCGGCCGACCTGATGGCCGAACTTGCCGCAGCCCGAAGCGACGCCTCCAGCGGCGCCGCACCGGCGGACATCGCGTCCACGCTTCGCCGCCTCAAGCGCCGCGTGGCGCTCGCCGTCGGCGTCGCCGACATCGCGGGCGCCTGGCCGCTTGACCGCATCACCGGCCAGCTCAGCGACTTCGCTTCAGGCTGCCTGCGCGCCCTCACCGATTCGATCCTCCTCCAGCTCGAGCGTGACGGGCAGCTCACGATCGGCGGAACGCCCGATGCGGCGGCCTTCACCGTGCTGGGCATGGGAAAACTGGGTGCCGGCGAACTCAACTATTCGAGCGATATCGACCTCATCCTCTTCTACGACCGCGATGCCCCGGCGCTGGCCGGCAACGAGCAATTGTCACGCCACTTCGTGCGCGCCGCGCGCCTGCTGGTGCAGCTGATGTCGGAGACGTCCGCCGACGGCTACATCTTCCGGACCGACCTCCGGCTTCGCCCCGACCCCGGCTCGACCCCGCTCGCGATGTCGGTCCAGGCGGCCGAACTCTATTACGAGAGCGTCGGCCAGAACTGGGAACGCGCCGCCATGATCAAGGCGCACCCGGTGGCCGGCAACGAAGCCGTCGGAGCCGCCTTCATCGCCGACATGACCCCTTACATCTGGCGCAAGCATCTCGATTTCGCCGCGATCCACGACATCCATTCGATCAAACGGCAGATCGATGCCCATCGCGGCGGCGGCACCGTCAAGGTCCTGGGCCACAATGTGAAGCTCGGCCGCGGCGGCATCCGCGAGATCGAATTCTTCGCCCAGACCCAGCAGCTCATCTTCGGCGGCCGCAATCCCTCCCTCAGGCTGCGCGCCACCTGCCCGACGCTCCGGGCACTCGCGGCCGCAGGTCACATCACCGGCACGGCGGCGGACGAGCTGATCGAGGCCTACGGCTTCCTGCGTCGGGTCGAGCATCGCCTGCAGATGATCGACGACCGCCAGACCCATTCGATACCGGCCGACGAACCGGGCGTCGCCGCCGTCGCGACCTTTCTGGGCTACGACACGTCGCAGGCGTTCCAGGAAGAACTTCTGGAGACCTTGCGCCTCGTCGAGGGCCACTACGCCAACCTCTTCGAGGACGCGCCGAGCCTCGCCGGCCCGGGCGGGAACCTGGTCTTCACCGGCACCGACGACGATCCGGGAACTCTGGAGACCCTGAAGTCGCTGGGCTTTCGCGACGCCCCGGCCGCCGCCGGCATCGTGCGACGCTGGCACCATGGCCGCTTCCGCTCGACCGCGACGGCCCGCGCCCGCGAGCTGCTCACCGAATTGATGCCCGGCCTGCTGAAGGAGTTAGGAGGCACGGCCGCGCCCGATCAGGCGCTGCTGAATTTCGACCTGTTCCTCAGCAACCTGCCGGCGGGCGTACAGCTCTTCTCGCTGTTCAAGGCCAACCCTGCACTGCTCGAATTGCTGGCCACCATCATGGGCAGCGCGCCGGGCCTCGCCGCCCACCTCGCGCGCCGCACCCTCCTTCTGGATTCGGTGCTCTCGCCCGACTTCTACCGGCCGCTGCCCCCGACCTCGGAGATGAAAGCAGATCTCGCCGCGACGCTCGCTCGCGTCGACCACGAGCAGGATATCCTCGATCTGGCACGTCGCTGGGCCAATGACCGCCGCTTTCAGGTGGGCGTCCAGCAGCTCAAGCGCATCGTCACGCCCGCCGAGGCGGGCCTCGCCTATTCCGACATCGCCGCCGCCACCATCTCCGCGCTCTGCGACCGTGTGGAGCAACGCTTCGCCGAGGCCCATGGCGGCTTCCAGGGCCAGAGGCTGGCCGTTCTTGGCCTGGGCAAGCTCGGCAGCCGCGAGATGTCGGCCACGTCCGACCTCGACCTGATCTTCGTCTACGACATACCCGTCGGCATGGAAGCGTCCGACGGCGCGAAGCCCCTGTCGGCCATCCAGTACTACACGCGGCTGAGCCAAAAGATCGTGACGGCGCTGACGGCCCACACCAATGAGGGGGCGCTCTACGAGGTCGACATGCGTCTGCGGCCGTCGGGCCGCTCCGGGCCGCTCGCCAATTCGCTGGAGGGCTTCGAAACCTATCACGCGCAGTCGTCGTGGACGTGGGAGCATATGGCGCTGACGCGGATGCGCGTGATCCACGGCCCGCTGGAACTGGTCGAACGCCTGAGCGAGAACGTGAAGGCCACCCTCTGCCGCACGCGCGACCCGGCGACGCTGGTCCGCGACGTCGCCGACATGCGCGACCGCATCGCCCAGCATGCGCCGCCCAAGAGCCTGTGGGATTTCAAGCACCTGCCCGGCGGCCTGTTCGACATCGACTTCGTGGCGCAGTACCTCGCGCTGCGTCACGCCTGCGAACATCCCGGCATCCTCGACCCGCATCCGGCCGAGATGCTGCGGCGCCTGGCGGCCGCAGGGCTGATCGATGCGGCGGATGCCGACAGGCTGCGCGCCACGAGGACGCTGCTGTCGGACGTCCAGAGCCTGCTGCGGCTCACCCTGAACGGCGACGAGGCCGCCTTCGACGAGAACAAAGCCCCGGAAGGCCAGCAGCGCCTGATCGCGGCCACCGAAGGGGCGACCGACCTTGCCGAACTGCGGGCGCGGATCGAAACCGAATCGAAGATCGCGCGTGCTATATACGAGCGGATTGTGGAGACGCCGGGCCTGGCTTCCGGCTGGCAACCGAGGAGCAGGAAATGAGCGTCGTCGAAGGCAAGAAGGCCCCGGATTTCACCGCAGCGACCGATGGCGGCGGCAAGCTCAAGCTGTCGGACCTGCGCGGCAAGCCGGTGGTGCTCTATTTCTATCCCAAGGACGACACGCCGGGCTGCACCACCGAGGCCTGCGGCTTTCGCGACGGGGCGGCCGCCTTCAAGAAGCTGAAGGCCCAGGTGGTCGGCGTCTCTAAGGACAGCGTGGCGCGTCACGACAAGTTCAAGGCCAAGTACGAGCTCAATTTCCCGCTGGTGTCGGACGAGGACGGCAAGGTCTGCGAAAAATACGAGACCTGGATCGAAAAAAGCCTCTACGGTCGCAAATATATGGGCATCGACCGCGCCACCTTCCTGATCGACGGGGACGGCATGGTCAGGAAGATCTGGCGCAAGGTCAAGGTTGCGGGCCATGTCGACGACGTCCATGAAGCGCTGAAGGCCCTTTAGGCAAAGGCGCGTGACGAAGTCCCAAGAAGGTTCGGCCAGACACCGGGGCTTCCTGTCCGGCGGCGGAGCCTTGGGCGAGTTGATCGCCGCCTTCGACTGGGCACGGACTCCGCTCGGCCCCATCGATGGATGGCCACAGAGCCTGCGGACGACCGTCGGACTGATCCTCCGTTCGCCGGTGCCGATCGTCACCCTGTGGGGCGTCGACGGCGTCATGATCTACAACGATGCCTATTCCGATTTCGCCGCGGGCCGGCATCCCAGCCTGCTCGGATCCAGGGTGCGCGAAGGCTGGCCGGAAGTGGCCGACTTCAACGACAACGTCATGAAGGTCGGCCTCGCCGGCGACACGCTGGCCTATCGCGACCAGGAACTCCTGCTCAACCGCCACGGCGTCCTGGAACAGGTCTGGATGAACCTCGACTATTCGCCCGTGATCGACGACGACGGCGCGCCGGCCGGCGTCATGGCGATCGTCGTCGAGACGTCGGCAAAAGTGCGTGCCGAGCGCGCCTTGCGGGCAAGCGAGGCGCAGTTCCGGACGTTTGCGCAGGCCGTGCCCAACCATGTCTGGACCTCGGGACCGGATGGCCTGCTCGACTGGTTCAACGACCGTGTCTACGAATTCAGCGGCACCGCACCGGGAACGCTCGACGGCCTGGCCTGGGACAAGATCGTCCATCCCGACGACATCGCGGGCGCCGGCGCGAGATGGGCGGCGGCCGTTGCCTCGGGCGATACCTACCAGACCGAATTCCGCCTGCGGCGCGCCGACGGGATGTATCGCTGGCATCTCGGGCGGGCCGTGCCGTTGCGCGATGCCGATGGCAACGTGCTGCGATGGGTCGGCACCAATACCGACATTGAGGAGCACAAAGGCGCCCTCGATGCGCTCGCCCTGCTCAACGAGACGCTCGAGCAGCAGGTCGCGGAACGCACCGCCGACCGCGACCGGATGTGGCGGCTCTCGGCCGATCTGATGTTGGTGGCCGGCGAGGACTCCATCATCTCCGCGGTCAACCCCGCCTGGACGACACTGCTGGGCTGGAACGAGCGTGAGCTGATCGGACGCTCCTACTTCATGTTCATCCATCCGGAGGACAGGCCATCCACGCAGGCCGCCGGCCGGAGATTGTCGGAACGCGTCCCGACTGTCGAGGTCGAGAACCGCTACCGGCACAAGGACGGCGGCCTGCGCACCATCCTGTGGATCGTGTTCCCGCAGGAAGGCCTGCTGCATTGCGTGGGCCGCGACGTGACGGCGGAGCGCGAGGCGGCGGAGACGCTGCGCCGAACCGAGGAAGCCCTGCGCCAGTCGCAGAAGATGGACGCCGTCGGCCAGCTCACCGGCGGCATCGCCCACGACTTCAACAACATGCTGGCAGTCATCATGGGCGGCATCGACCTCGCCGGCCGTCGCCTCGGCGGCGACCCGGCCATCGTCCGACGCTACCTCGCCGGCGCGCAGGAAGGCGCCGAACGGGCGGCACAGCTCACCCAGCGGCTGCTCGCTTTCTCCCGCCAGCAGCCGCTCGTGCCCCAGGTGCTCAGTATCAACCGTCTGGTCCTGCAGATGTCGGAACTGCTGCGCCGCACCCTGGGCGAGACCATTCACCTCGAGACGGTGCTCGCCAGCGGCCTGTGGCTCACCAATGTCGACCCTCACCAACTCGACAATGCGATCATCAACCTGGCCGTGAACGGCCGCGACGCCATGCCGGGCGGCGGCACGCTGACGATCGAGACCGCCAATGCGCATCTCGACGACGGCTATGCGCTGGAAAATCCCGGGGTGGCGGCGGGCCAGTATGTGATGATCTCCGTCACCGATTCCGGCTCGGGCATTGCCGCCGACATGCTCGAGAAGGTGTTCGACCCCTTCTTCACCACCAAGGCCGTCGGCAAGGGAACCGGCCTCGGCCTGTCGATGGTCTACGGCTTCGTTCGCCAGTCGGGCGGCCACATCAAGATCTATTCGGAGGTCGGCCACGGCACCACCGTGCGCATCTATCTCGCGCGCCGCCTCGGCCGGGAACACGAGGCGCGCGTCGAAGACGTGCAGGACACCGCCCTGCCGGCGATGCCCGGAGAAGTCGTCCTGCTGGTCGAGGACGACGAGCGCGTCCGCAAGGTCAGTGCCGCCGCCCTGTCGGAGCTGGGCTATCGCGTGCATGTCGCAGAGGACGGCGACCGCGCCATCGCCCTTCTCCAGACGATCGGCCGCATCGATCTTCTGTTCACCGACATGGTGATGCCCGGCATGACGGGCAGTCAGCTCGCCGAAATCGTCGGCGCACGCTTTCCCGACGTTAAGATCCTCTTCACGACGGGCTATGCGCGCAACGCCGCGATCCACAGCGGCATCCTGGGTCGCGAGGTCGCCCTGCTGCCCAAGCCGTTCACGGTGTCGGCACTCGCCGCGAAAGTCCGCGCCGCGCTCGACGGCTGACGCTGTCGCGACGCTACTTCTTCGCCGGCGACCAGCCGTAGATCTTCTGCAGCGAGCCGCCCATCAAGGTCGCGCGGTCGCTGTCGGACAGGCGATCCGTGACCCGGAAGGAATCGACGCCTTCCTTGTAGGTGAGCAGCGCCACGGCGCGGGTCCAGTCGGTGCCCCACATGCAGCGGTCCAGGGTGAAGGCATCGAAGATGCGGCCCAGCGGGTCCCAGATGTCCTTGTAGGGGAACTTCTCCTGGCTGAGCGTGCAGGCGCCGGTGATCTTCACGACGACGTTATTGTGCGCCGCCAGCGCCAGCAACTTCGGCAGTTCGTGCCACGGCTCCTTCGGCGCCGGCGGCGCCATCGGCTGTTCGAGGCCGAGATGATCGATCACCAAGGTGGTGTTCGGATTGCGCCTGGCGAGTTCGGCCACCTGCGGCAGGCGCCCGCGCGCCATCAGGTTGACCGGCAGGCCGTGTTTGGCCGCGGCGGCCAGCACGCGGTTGATGCCGGGATCGGCGGCGTCGGTCGAAATCTCCGGCGTGAACATGATGCGGATCGCGACCGTGCCGTCCATCGCCGCCCAGTCGGCAATCGTGCCCTCGACCTTGGGATCGTTGGCATCGACCGGCTTGATGACGCCGAACCGCCCCGGATGCGCCTTCTGGACACCGACCGCATAGCTCTCGTCCCAGCGATACATCGTGTAGACCGAGACCAGCAGCGCGCCGTCGACGCCGACGGAGTCCATCGCCTTGATCATGTCCTCGGCGGTTACTTCGGGCGGACCAGCCAGCACGGCCGTCCACGGACGGCCCGGGTGATTGCGCTCGTAGCAGTGGACCTGAGCGTCGATCGTCGGCATGCGTTTCTCCCGTGGGCGTGTTTGGCAGACGGTACCGCCGTCCCCGCATTTGTCATGGAAATTCTGGGCCGCCGCCCACCATGCGGTACGACCTCCGGAGCGCTGCCGGTCGGCTCTCCAATCGATTCCCGCGCGTCGGTCTCGGCGTTCGGGATGACATCGCTTTCGGCATGGACGCACAGCGCCAATTCCAACAGAGTTGTCCTCCCGAACGTCGTGACGGACCTTTCACTTCTCGCAAGATGCCAACCATCATGGCCTCCAAAACCACGCGCTACAGCCTTGGCGCCCCTCGCAGGTTCGAGCATGGCGTTCCAGCGCCCCGCTTCGGAGCGAGCCGGACGGCACAGCAGGCATGAGCCGCGCGTCGCCCGAGGTGACGATCAGCAGAGTGCGGTCCCTGATGCGCATGGCGAGCCTCGTCAATGCCCAATGGATCGACGTCTGCGACCGACCGGAGCCCGCATGAGAGTGTTCAGCGCCATCGCGGTCCAGGGCGTCGTCGAATCGCTGATCCCTGCCTTCCAGAAGGCGCACGGCTGCACGCTGGATATCACCTGGGCCACGGCACCCCTGCTCCTGAAGCGGCTGCAGGCCGGCGGAAAGGCCGACGCGCTGATCCTCAACCGCGCGGTCACCGACACCCTGCTCGCCTCGGGTGGGATCGTCGCCGGGTCCGACGTCGTGATCGCCAGCTCGGCCACAGCGATTGCCGTCAAGGCAGGCGCGGCGAAACCCGACATCTCCACGCCCGAGGCGCTGAGGCGCACGCTGCTCGACGCGAAGGCAATCTCCTACACCGACCCCGCGGCCGGTGGCGCCAGCGGCATTTACTTCGCGAAGCTGCTGGATCGGATGGGCATCGCCGACGAGATCCACGCCAAGACCAAGTTCCCGCCGCCCTCAGGGTATGCGGGCATGTTCCTGGCCAGCGGCGAGGCCGACCTCGCCGTTCAGCAGGTGCCGGAACTCCTGCATGTGCCCGGCATCGAGATCGTCGGGCCCCTGCCCGGCGACCTGCACATGGTCACGGTGTTCGTGGCCGGCATTCCTGTCGACAGTGCACAGCCGGCTCTGGCGAAGGCGCTGATCGAAAGCCTTGGTACGCCTGAAGCGAAGGCCCTCTTCCGCTCAAAAGGCCTGGAGCCGGGCTGAGCCGGCTCAGGCCTTCACGATCTTCTGCTCCTCCAGGCGGTCGGTGGCCGGCGGCGGGGTGCGCGACAGATCGGAAATCTCCGCCCGCAGCTCCGGCGTCATGTCGATCTTCACCGACGCCAGCGAATCCTTGAGCTGGTCGAGGTTGCGCGCGCCGATGATGGGCGCGGTGATCGCGGGGTGAGCGCCCACCCAGGCAATGGCGGCGCCGACCGGATGCAGGCCCTTCTGCTTGCAGAGTGCCACGTACTTCTCGGCCGTCTCGAAGGCCCACTCCTCGCCGTAGCGTGCCTCGTACATCTTGTTGGTCTTGAGCCGGCCGGACGCCTGACCGAAATACTTGCCCGACAGGAGACCGGCGGCCGCCGGGCTGTAGGGAATGACGCCGATGCCGTTGGCCGCCGCCATCGGCAGCAGCTCGACCTCGGCCTGGCGCTTCACCAGATTGTACATCGGCTGGATGACCTGCAGCCGCGCCCAGTGGTTGCGCTCCTGGATGTCGACCGCGCGCTGAGTCTGCCACGCCGACCAGTTGCTGACCGCCGGATAGATCACCTTGCCCGAGCGAACGAGGTCTTCGAGGCCGCGCATCATCTCGTCGATCGGCGTCACCGCGTCGAAGCGATGGAGGAACAGAACGTCGATGCGATCGGTCTGCAGGCGGCGCAGGCTGGCCTCGACGGCCTGCACGACATGACGCCGGTTGGCACCGCCGGCATTCACGTCGGGACCGGTCTTGTTGAAGCACTTGGTGGTCAGCACCAGCTCGTCGCGATGATCCTTCGCCAGCCGGCCCAGGATCTCCTCGGATTTGCCCTTGTTGTACTCGTTGGCCGTGTCGAAGAAGTTGATGCCGGCGTCGCGCACCGCCTTGTACATCGCAGCCGAGGTGGCCTCGTCGGCATCGCCGCCAAAGGACATGGTGCCGAAGCAGAGTTCGGAGACGGAGATGCCGGTACGGCCGAGAAGCTTGGTTTTCATGGGCACTTTCTAGCACGACGCCGGGAGATCCTGCAGCCACCATGGAAAACCATCCGGCTTGGCTCTATGAGAAGCCCGGCAATCTTCAGCAGGATGTGTTGTGGCAAGAAAGACAATCGCCAGGAAACCGAAGCCCGCTCCCGCGCGGCGCAAGAAGGCCAGCCGTCCCAGCCTGCCGGAACGCATTCTCGACGTGGCCGAGGAGCTGTTCGGGCGTGTCGGCTACGGCGGCGCGACCACCCGCGCCATCGCCAGCCATGCCCGCGTGAACGTCGGCCAGCTGCACTATTACTTCGAGTCCAAGCGCGCAATCTTCGAGGCGGTCGTGGCGCGGCACGGCACAGAAGTCACCGAGCGGCGGCGCCAGCTCCTGCTGGAGGCGCAGGCACGTTATCCGCGCGGCATCGTCCCGCTCGACGTGCTGGTCGATGCGCTGGTCCGCCCGCTGCTGATGGCCGAACCGCGGGCCGGCGGACGACGGGCCTCGATGCAGATGCATGCGCGCCTGTTCACCGATCCCGACGATACCGCGAGCCTCGTGCGCGCCGGCATCTACGACGAGACCAACGCGCTCTATGTCGACGCCATCCGGCGCGCTTTGCCGAAGATCCCGGCGAAGACGCTCTACTGGCGCTACTACTTCATGATGGGTGCCTACGTGTGGACCCTGCTGCAGCCCGGCCGCCTCGAGGCGATCTCCCAGGGGCGCTGCGATCCCGCGGACATGGAAACCGCCATCCGCGAGATCGTGCCGTTCGTCTGCGCCGGCCTCGCCGCGCCGGTCGGACGCTAGGCCGTCTTCACGCGGCTCTTGAGGCGGCAGCGGCATTTGTCGAACTGGTGGAGTTCCACCATGTTGCCGCAGGGATCTTTGAGGAAGAGCTGTTCGGCGTCGGGACCCGTCGCCCCCTTGAGCGACCAATAATCCGCGCCGAGCCGGTCGAGTTCGGCCTTGGTCTCGACGATGTTCTCGACGGCCAGCGCGACATGCGGCAAGGTCGGATCCTTGTCCGGCGCTTGCGCGAAGCGCGAGGGCAGGTCGCCGCCGATCAGATGGATCTGCCCGACTTCGCCGATGTTGATCCACATGCCGGGAATGCCTGGAATTTCCGGCCGTCCGGTATCGTGCTCGAGACCGAGCACGCCCTTGTAGAAATTCTTGAGGTCTTCGATCGTCTTGTCGTCGGCGTCGATCCGCACGCCCTGATGATGAAGTTCGAGCACCTTGATCGCCATCTTCCGTTCCTCCCGAGCGCTGTCTGGTTGGCGCAAAGTATCGTGATCGCGTGCGGCAGGGTCAATCGACCAACGAATTAGGTCACTTGACCTGAACGCGCGACACAAGCATCGTTCTCGACAAGAACAAGCGGCCAAGACGACGGCAAATCGCCGGGAGGAAATTCGATATGCGGACCCAACGGACCGCCGACTGGACACCGTCGGCGACGTTGCCCAGTGCGCCGGTTTCGTTCGCCGGCGTCACTTACGAAGAGATGCTCGACCGCGCCCGCGCGGTGGTACCGGCGATCGCGGCCCGCGCCGGGGCCTGCGAGAAGCTGCGGCGCCTGCCCGACGACACCGAGCGCGACCTGCACCGCACCGGCCTCTTCCGCATGGTCCAGCCGGCGCGCGTCGGCGGCGCCGATCTGGACGTCGGCATTCTGGTCGATACCTGCGCCGAGATCGCGCGCGTCTGCCCGTCGACCGCGTGGAACCTCGGCAATCTCTCCAGCCACCACTGGATGCTGGGCTACTTTCACCCCGAGGTGCAGGACGAATTGTGGGACGGCTCGCCCGACGTGCTGATCGCCACCTCGCTGATCTTCGCGGCCGGCCGCGGCCGCAAGGTCGAGGGCGGCTACGAGGTCTCGGGCCGCTGGCCGCTCTCGTCCGGCGTCGACAATTCCGACTGGAACATGCTGGGCTTCATGCTGCGCGAACGCGACGACGGTCCGCCGGTCGATCAGCGCTTCGCCCTGGTCCATCGCTCGCAGTACGAGATCATAGACACCTGGCATGCCGTCGGCCTCTCCGGGACCGGCTCGAAGGACGTCGAGATCAGGAACCTGTTCGTGCCGGACGTCCGCACGATCTCGGCCTGGTCGATGAACGGCAAGCCGCACGCCGGCTCGACGCTCAATCCCTCGCCCCTGTTCCGCCTGCCCATGCTGGCGCTCGGGCCCTACGTCCTGTCGGGCGTCATGCTGGGCTGCGCCCGGGGCGCCTACGAGACCGTCGTGGGCGCGGCGCGCAAGCGCAACGCCACCACGACGGGCCAGCCGGTGGGCGCCAGTCAGGCGGTGCAGATCAAGGTCGCCGAGGCCAGCGTTCGCATCGACGCCGCCGAGGTACTCATGCGCCGCGCCTGCGAACACGCGATGACAGTGGCCCGGTCGGCCGCCCTGCCGACGCACGACGACAAGCTGCGCTACCGGCGCGACGCCTTCTTCTCGGCCCGGCTCTGTCTCGAGGCCGTCGACATCCTGATGGGCATCGCAGGGTCGAGCGGCCTCTACCTCTCCGGTTCCATGCAGCGCCTGTTCCGCGATGCGCACGCGGCCAACGCACACGTCATGTTCTCGACCGACATTCAGGGTGCATTGTTCGGACAACACGCGCTCGGCATGGCCGGGCCCCCGCCGCTGCTCTAGGGGACAGACGGCCACAAAGAAGTTCAACGACTGGGAGGAATAAAGAATGTCAAAGTCATCGTTCATCGCAAGACTGGTGGGCGCCACGGCGCTGATGGGACTGTCGGCGCTCGGCGTCCAGGCACAGACGTCGGGTGAGCCGGTCAAGATCGGCGCCATCGTTTCGGTCACGGGCGCCGGCGCCGGCCTCGGCGTGCCCGAGCGCAACGGCCTGCTGCTGGCCGAGAAGGACATCAATGCCAAGGGCGGCATCAAGGGCCGCCCGATCAAGTTCGTCATCGAGGACGACGCGTCCAATCCGGACACCGCGCTCAGCAAGGCCAACGACCTGATCTTCGGGCAGAAGGTCCAGGCCCTGCTCGGCCCGTCGCTGACGGCCAGCACGGTCGCCGTCGGCGGCGTCACTCATGCCAACAAAATTCCGCAGATCGCCTTCACCGGCATCGGCCCGGCGGTCGAGCGCGAGCGCAAGTGCGTGGCTCACGTGCTGCCGCCGCAGCGCCTCAATGCCACCGCGCTGCTCGAATATGCGAAGAGCATCCAGGCGAACAAGATCGGCGTGCTGCATGACGCCGGCTACGGCAACGTCGTGATGGCCGAGCTGAAGCCGCTCGCCGACAAGTACGGCGTCAAGCTGGTCGCGATCGAGAAGTTCGAGATCGGCGCCACCGACACCACCACGCAGGCGGCCAAAGTGAAGGCGGCCCAGCCCGACGCGGTGTTCATCATCGCCACCTCGGCCACGCCGTTCCGCAACGTCAAGCAGATCCAGATCACCCAGCCGGTGATCGCCGCGATCGGCTCCTCGTCCTACGAGTACGTGAACGCGATGGGACCGGCCGCCGACAACATCGTGATCCCCGAGTTCGTGGTCGGCGAGGATCCGCTGCCGCACCAGAAAGCTTTCGTCGAACTCTACAAGCAGACCTACAACTCGACGCCGAAGAACTACGAGGCGGCGGCCTGGGATGCGGCCCACATCATTGCCACGGCGCTGAACAAGGCCGGCGCCGACGCCACCGGCGAGAAGCTCTGCGAGGCCATGAAGGCGCCCTATACCGGCGTGCTGGCCAGCTACGACTTCTCGGCCGACGACATGACCGGCATTCCGATCTCGAGCTTCATCTTCTCGAAGCTGGTCGGCGGCAAGTACACGCGCACGCCGTTCCGCGTCACTCAGTAGCGATCAATAGCGGCGCAGGCCTCCTCGCGGGTCCTGCGCCGCGCCTTCTTTGCGCGGAAGCATTCCGTCATGACACTGAGCCTGGTCCTGCAGGCCCTCTTCGCGGGCGTGACGAACGGCATCGTCTACGCGCTGGTCGGCATGGGTCTGTCTGCCATCTTCAAGGGCAGCCGCGTGATCAACGCCATGCAGGGCGAGTTCGCCGTCATCGGCGCCATGACGACGGTGCTGCTGCTGACCCGGACGGGCTGGCCCTACCCGGCCGCCATCGCCGGCGGCGCGCTCTCGGGCGCCCTGGTCGGCGCCTTCATCGAGGTCGCCTTCGTGCGCTTCATGGCCAGGAAGAACGCGAGCGAGGACAGCTTCCTGCTGCTCACCATCGGGCTCGCCCTCACCCTGTCGGCCAGCGTGCTGTTCTTCATCGGCCGCGACGGCCATCTGCTGCCGCCGCTCGGCGGTGACGGCGTGCTGATCATCCTCGACGCCGTCATCCAGTTCCACGCGCTGTGGCTGATCGCCATCGGCATCGGCGCCACCCTGGCGCTGCGTGCCTTCTATCACCGCACCACGATCGGCCTGTCGATGATGGCGGCCTCGATCGACGCCGACGGCGCGGCCACCACCGGCATCAACGTCGGCCGCATGCGCACCTTCACCTTCGTGCTGGGCGGCCTGCTGGGGGCGCTGGGCGGCATCCTGGTGACGCCGCTGATCGGCGTCGACTACCAGCTCGGGCTCAACCTCACCTTGAAGGGCTTCGCCGCCGCCGTGCTGGGCGGGCTCACCAACCCGCTGGGCGCTGCCGTGGGCGGCCTCACCCTGGGTCTGGTCGAGTCGCTGGCCATCATCGGCATCTCGTCGAGCTACAAGGATGTCGTGGCCTTCACCGTGCTGATCGTCATCATGATCCTCATGCCACAGGGCATCCTGGGCCGCGCCGGCCGGCGGGGAGGCTGACCCGATGACGGCGCGCACCCTCCTGTGGCTCGCCGCTGGCCTCGTGGTCTGGGCCGTGCTCCCCTTCGTCGTGCCGCGCTACTTCGCCGACCTGCTGGTCTTCACCGGCATCTACACCGTGGCCGGGCTCGGCATCGGCCTGCTGCTCGGCCATTGCGGCATCGTCAACCTGGCGCAGGCGACCTTCTACGGCCTCGGCGCCTATGCCAGCGCCTACTGCACTGTGATGATGGGTCTGCCCAGCGTCGTGGGCTTCCTGGTCGGCGCCGTCATCAGCATGACGCTGGCCTATGTCATCGGCCGTCCCATCCTGCGCCTCACCGGCTACTTCCTCGCGCTGGGCACCCTCGCCCTCAGCGCCATCGCCAGCGCGCTGTTCTTCGAGTGGGACTGGCTGACCGGCGGCACCCTGGGCATCGGCGGCATTCCCAAGCTCGACCTGTTCGGCTTCCTGCTCGACCGGCCCTCGCGCTACTACTACTTCGTCTGGATCGTGGCCTTCGCCTGCATGGCGGTGGCGCGCAACCTGGTCGACAGCCGCACCGGCCTGATGCTGCGCGCCATGCGCGATTCCAGTACCGCCGCGGCGGCCCTCTCGATCGACCTGCAGGCGCTGCGCACCAAGGTCTTCGTCGTCTGCGCCCTGTTCGGCAGCCTGGCCGGCAGCCTGTTCGCCCACCACGCCTCGTTCGTCAGCACCCAGAGCTTCACCGTCGACCGCTCGATCAGCTTCCTGCTGATCCCGGTGATCGGCGGTGCGACCTCGATCCCCGGCATCATGGTCGGCGCGCTGTTCGTGACCTTCCTGCCCGAGCTGCTGAGCAAGCTGGGCGACATCCACCAGATCCTGTTCGGTCTGGCCCTGGTCGCCGTCGTCGTGCTGATGCCCGAGGGCCTGGTCGGCGCGTTCGGCAAGCTGTGGACCCGGTTCGCCCGGCGTGGCGGCGGCAATGGCTGAGCCCCTCCTTGCCCTCAAGGAGGTCGGCCATTCGTTCGGCGGCCTTTCGGTGCTGCGCTCGGTCACCTTCGACGTGCCCGAGGGCGGCATCATCGGTCTGATCGGGCCCAACGGCTCGGGCAAGACCACGCTGTTCAACATCGTGACCGGCTATATTCGCCCCCTGGCCGGCACCGTCGCCTATCGCGGCGCCGCGCTGGGCCGCGACACGATCCAGCAGCGCGGCATGGCCGGCCTCGTCCGCACCTTCCAGACGCCGCAGGTGTTCGAACAGATGACGGTGCTGGAGAACGTCATGGTCGGCTGCACCAAGCTCACCCGCACCACCATGCTGCAGGACCTTCTGCGGACCCCGGCCGCACGCGGCCAGATGCGCGAGATCCGCGACCGTGCGGAGGCGGCCTGCGAGCGCTTCCAACTGTCGGCTTTGCGCGACCGGCCGGCCGCCAGCCTCACCGCCGGCCAGCGCCGCATCCTCGAGATCGCCCGCGCCGTGGCCGGCGAGCCGCGCCTCCTGCTGCTCGACGAGCCCTCCTCGGGCCTCAACGTCCAGGAGATCGACGACCTGCGCGACTGGATCGTGCGGCTGAACGAGGAAGGCATCACCATCCTGCTGGTGTCGCACGACATGGGCCTGATGACCGTCGCCCGCACCGTGCACACGCTCTATTTCGGCGAGATCATCGCCAGCGGCGACATGGCCGCCATCCAGCGCGACCCACGGGTCCGCGAAGTCTATCTCGGGGTCTGAGCCGTGCTGGAAGTGACCTCCGTCTCGGCCGGCTACGGCGCCCTCACCGTCCTGCGCGACGTCTCGCTCAAGGTCGGCGACGGCGAGGCCGTGGCGCTGGTCGGTGCCAATGGCGCGGGCAAGACCACCCTCGTCCGCACGGTCTGCGGCCTGTTGCGCGCCCGTGGCGGCCGCATCGTCAAGAACGGCACCGACATCACCGCCGCGCCGGCGCATGACCTTGCCAGGCACGGCTTGGCCGTGGTGCTGGAGAACCGCCGCCTGTTCGGCGAACTGTCGGTGCGCGAGAACCTGATCCTGGCCGAGACAGTCGGCCGAAAGGCGCGCGGCGCCGCCATGCGCTTTTCGTGGGACGAGGTGACCGACCTGTTCCCCGTGGTCAAGGAGCGGCTGGCCTCGCCGGTCGAGCTGCTGAGCGGCGGCCAGCAGCAGATGGTGGCGATCGCCCGCGCCCTGCTGCTACAGCCCGACCTGTTGATCATGGACGAGCCCTCGACCGGCCTCGCGCCCAAGGTGGTGAAGGACATCCTGCTGGTCATCAAGGCGCTGCGCGAGCGCGGCATGGGTCTCCTGCTGATCGAGCAGAATGTCGGCATCGCCTCGGAGATCACCGACCGCGCCTATGTCATGTCGGTCGGCAGCATCGTGCACGAGATCGGTCCCGGCGAGTGGCAGTCCTTCCTCACCGACGAGCGGCTCGTGAAGGCCTATCTGGGCTGAGACGGTAGCAGCCCCCGCACGACCTTCGTCGGTCCGAGCACGGCAGCTACTTCCGAGGGATTGCCGGATTGAGCGGCACGGCGCCGGCCGCGACGCCGCCGGCATCGTAGGCATCGGGCGAGATGAAACGCCCCGGCCCGGACTCGACGGTGCGCAATTTCAGGCCGAGCCTCTCGAGTTCGCTGTCGACGACGGCCGCCTTCAGCACGACGAGGCCGCGGCCGGTGCTGCGGATCACCCCGTCGCGCTCCGCCTTCATCGCCACCAACCGGTCGGCGATGGACGCGCACATGCCCAATGTGAAGGACGCATTCGCCAGATGCCGCTCCTGGTGCCGGAAGCGCCTGTAGTCGGCCGAGACCTTGTAGCGGCCCAGTTCGTTGCGGACCGCGCCATCGATCAGCCCGGTCAGGTAGTGCGCCACCTCGACGTCGGCCGGCAGGCCGAAGAAGACGTAGCGCGCCTCGCCGGCCGCGTTCTTCTCGCGCCAGACGCGGCAATCGCAGAACGTGGCGATGGCGCCGATGCATTCGTCGATCGGGATGCGCTTCTTGAGGTGAGTCTCGTAGACCCGCTCCTCGCACGGCGTCTCGCGAATCTCGACATCGGTGAGCGACAGCTCGTAGCGGTCGAGCAGCTCGGCCACCTTGGCTGCCGCCGACAGCGCCTCGCCCTCGGTGCAGCCATTGTCGATCGTCTTGGCGCGCAGCGCCTGGATGCGCGCCCTGAGCTTGTCGAACGATGCAGGAGACGCAACCGCCTGTGACGTCACGGCGGCGTCACCGCACTCTTCGCGCGCCTGCGGAAATGCCGGTACAGCACGACGGCGATGCAGAGAGCCATGCCCGGCAGCGCCGACAACACGCCGATCGACACCGCGCCCATCTCGCAGCCGCCCGAATCCCCCGGCCGACCGCAGCTGGGATCGAACGTGTGCGCCAGCGCCAGGACCGCGATCGTCACCACGATGGGCGTCACGATCAAGCCGAGCAGGCCGAACCCCAGGATCCGTCCGATGAGTCCGGCCATCAGCCTGCCGCCCGCCGCGTGGCGTCCTCGAAGCGCTGGCGGCGCATCTCGACCCGCGGATCGTCGATCTCAGGCAAACCGGGCTTGGGCACCGCGGGCTCGGGCACCCAGCCGTCGCGACCGGGCACATAGGCGCGATTGGTCTGGCGCGGGTTGCGGTTGACCAGGGGCCGCGCATGCAGCGGGTGACGCAGGCTGCGGACCTCGTGCTCGATCTCGAACAGCGCCTTGCCGGTGGCCGGGTCGGCGATGTGCTGGAAGCGGTACTGATGCCGGTTGCTCTCCTCGGTCACCAGGCCGCGCTCGACCAGCCCACGATGCGGGCCGGAGAAATTCGCGACATAGACCTGGATGTGATGCCCGTCATAGGGCTCGGGCGCGGCATCGCTCTCGCGGAAGACCAGCTCCTGGCCGATACCGACCGAGACATGCGCGGCCGGCGCATCGCCCGCCGTCTCCACGCGCGCCCCGGTCGAGAAGACCTCGCGATAGAAGCCGGCGATCCCCGCGGCCGACCCGCGGGGCACGTCGAATTCAACATAGGCCATGCCCAGCCCCATCCCGTCGAAGCGCGCCGACGGGTCGTGACAGAAGATGCGGTTGCCCCAGGGACAGGTCGTCTCGACAAGGCCGTCGCGCTCGACGAAAGCGAAGCGCGTGTCGCCGAGCAGCCCCTTCACCCGGTCGAGCCGCTGCAGCAGCGCCTCGCGGTCGGGGATCACCAGGCCGATCCGTCCACGCAGCCGTTGCGCCCGGGCCGTCGTCGGCAGATGGAACTGGCTGCGCCCGACATTGACCCACATGTTGTCGATGCTGGTCATCATGTAGGGATCGCGCGTTAGTCCGAGGCCGCTCACGTAGAAGACCGTCGCCAACCCCTGGTCGGAGATCCCGAGATTGACGTGCTCCAGCGCCACGATGTTGCCGAGGTCCTCGGCGCTGCGGTCGTACTGTCTGACACCCGACTCGCTCATGGCCTGCCCTCCTGAACCGGTCCCAGTATAGGGGCCGGAGGGCCCGCGTGTCAGACGGCGATCCGGCCGTCTCAGATCTTGATGTCGGCCTTCCTGATGATCTCGCCGAACGACACGCGCTCGCGCCCGATCGTCTCCTGGAACGTCGCCGTGTCCTGGAAGCTGGAGTAGTTGCCGCTCGTCACCAGTCTTTCGTTCAGGGCGGGGTCCTTGATCGCCTCACCGATCGCGCGGGACAACCTGTCGATGGCGACCTGCGGCGTGCCCTTGGCGGCCAGGATGCCGTACCAGGCATCGCCGCCGATCTTGCCCAGCCCCTGCTCCTTCAGCGTGGGTATGTCCGGCTTGCCGGGCCAACGCTTCTCACCCAGCACGGCAAAGCATTTCAGCCGGCCGGCGGCGATGTGCGGCAAGGTGGTCGGATCGAACTGCACCTGGATCTGGCCGGACAGCAGATCGACGGTCGCCGGGGCGCTGCCCTTGTAGGGCACGTGGACCATCTTCACGCCGGCCTCGATGTTGAATATCTCGCCGTAGAGCTGGGTGATGGTGGCGAGGCCGGCCGAGCCGAAGTTGATCTTGCCGGGATTGGCCTTGGCGTAGGCGATGAACTCCTGGAGGTTATTGGCCGGCACCTGCGGGTTGATGCCCATGCCCATCCATGACGTCGCCGTTCGCGCCACCGCCACGAGGTCCCTGGACGTATCGTAGGGCAGCGGCTGAAGGTGCTCGGTGATGCAGACCATCGCCGTGGTCGTGGTCAGGAAGGTGTAGCCGTCGGCCGGCGCGCTCTTGATGACGTGCTCGGCGCCGATCGCACCGCTGGCGCCGGCCTTATTGTCGAACAGGATGCTCTGCCCCAGCAGCGAACCGGCGCGTTCCAGCACGATGCGGGTGGTGACGTCGGACGGGCCCCCCGGCGGATAGGGAATGACGATCCGAATCTGCTTGTTGGGCCAGTCGTTCTGCGCCGACACGATGGCCGGTGCCGCGGCGAGGCCCGCCGCCGTGCCGCCGAGAAAAAGACGCCGTCCGACCTTCGCCGGATTGTTCCTGCGCTCGTCCATGGTCGTTTGCCCTCCCAGGCCCTTGTTTTGCGGACAGGCTACACCAAACGTCAGGAAAGGCCAGACGGAGGCGCTTCGCCGCTGCGCTCGAACGTGAAGCGATCGCGAATGTGCCGGTTGAAAAACTCGCCTTTCGACGCGGCCGCCTTCATCGCGTCGTAGGTCTCCTCCGGGACGCCGCGATAGGTGTAACGCCGACCTGACTGGAAAACGATGTCGAGCTCCTGCCGGCGGCGGTCGTAGCGGTAGCAGCGGATGACGGTCGAGGGCATGAGAGCACAACGCCGGACGACCATGCGGGCTGCCCGGTCCCCGGCCGCGCGCTTCTGCCGATGCTGTGTCGGTGGAGCCTAACGCCGCTGGGCGACCTGGCGCCACAGGCCCAGAAGACCGACCAAAAGCGCCAGCATCGCGCCGATCAGGAAGCCCGCCGAATAGCCGCCGGTGAGTGACAGGGCCAGGCTGAACAGCAGCGGCAGGACTAGCGAACCGACATCGCCAAACGCCAGGACGGCCCCCGTCGTCGCGCCGATACGGCCCACGGGTGAAAGCCGCGCCACCTCGGCCAGCAGCACGCCATGCCAGCTCACCGCGGTCACGCTCAACGCCGAGGCGATCACAACCGCGGCCCAGGTGGGCCAGTCGGGATCGATCGAAGCCGTGAGCACGGCGGCGGCGGCCATGCCGATGCCCAGGAAGGCCAGCAATGTCGCCGGCGGCACGAAGCGCGAGGCCAGCCAGCCCCAGCCGATGCGCGCCGGCACGGCGATGGCGATGGCGATGGCGAATACCTGGCCCGCCCGTTCGAGCTCATAGCCCAGGCCCCGCACCAGATAGAGCACGAAGAAGCCCGTGAAGAGCGACTGCAGCCCCACGAAGCTGAACATCGCAAGACAGAGCGTGCGCAGCGCCCGGTCGCGCAGGACACCGACGACGTTGGCTCTGATATCGGCCGGCGAAAGCGGCTGAGTGGGATCACGGTCGACGTCGAAACCCGCGCGCAGCGGCTGTAGCACCAGCGCAATGAGAACGCTGATCGCCGCGATGACGAGCAGCGCCAGCCGCCAGCCGCCTTCCGCGACCAGCGCCGGCGCCACCACGCCCGCCAGCATCAGTCCAAGCGGTACGCCGCATTGCTTGATCGAGAAGACGAGCGGCGCCAGCTTGCGGGGGGCGAGCCGGCCCAGCAGATGCGAACTCGACGGTGTCGAGACCGCCTGCCCCAGCCCGCCGATGAAAGCGCCGGCCGCGAAGAGTGGCAGCCAGCCCGCCGTCATGATGGCAAGACCAATGCCCAGGGCCGCCATGCCGACCTGGGTCATGCGCACGGCGCCGTAGCGAAGGATCAGCCCGCCGCAGCCCAGCGTCGTCAGGAATCCCGCGACCGCGCCGATGGCAAGATAGACGCCGACCAGTGCCGCCTCGATGCCGAGATCGACCACGATCGCAGCGGCGATCAACGGCACCGTCGACCGCCCCACGGTCGCGAAGGTCTGCTGGACCGTCATGGCGCCGAGCGCGACGTAGAGAGGACTGGCGATGGGGCGGCTCCGGCGATGCTGCGATCGAGAGTGCCGCCGCGCGTTCAGAATGCAAACAGATTGTCGCGGAAATGCGCGTGCGCGTACGCAGTGCGAACCAGCCCGCGCTTCTGCAGCGCCGGCACGAGCCCGTCGGTAATCTCCGCGACGTAGCGACGGCTGAGCGGGCCGCTGAACATAAAGCCGTCGCCGCCGACCTCTTCCATCGCCGCTTCCATCACGTCGGCGACGTGGTCGGCGGTTCCCACGACCGCATCCTCGAACCCGAAGCTGTAGTTGCTCGCCACTTCCCGCAACGTGCGGCCCTGCGCCAGGAATCGCTTCAGCGTACCCTGCTGGCCGTTGGTCGTGAGCTCGGCGAGCGGCGCATCGAGATCGAAGGTCGAGAAGTCGATGTCGGTCAGGCTGCCCATCATGGCCAGCGTCACCTCCGGCGCGGCCTCGCGCTGGGCCTGCCGGCGTCGCACACGATCCTGCGCCTCCTCGTTGGTCTCCCCCAGGGTCGGGCTGACGACGAACAGCACCTTGCAGCTGTCGGGATCCCGGCCCTGCGCGGCCAGACGCTGGCGCATGTCGTCGCGGAATGCCTTCATCTCCGCGACCGTGCCGAGCGCTGCGATCACGATGTCCATGTGCCGGGCGGCAAAGGCCTTGCCCTGCGGCGAGCCACCGGCCTGAACCAGCACCGGCCGGCCCTGCGGCGGCCGCGCGGTGTTGAGCGGCCCGCGCGAGGAGAAGAACCGCCCCTTGAAGTCGACGGCGTGTACCTTCGCCGGATCGACGAAGGTGCCGGACTTCTTGTCCATGACAATCGCGTCGGCTTCCCACGACGACCAGAGCTGCGTCGTCAGCTCGACGAACTCGTCAGCCATCTCGTAGCGCAGGTCGTGCTCGAGATGCGCGTCGAGACCGAAATTCTGCGCCGCGCGTTCCGCGGTCGAGGTCACGAAATTGCAGCCGACCCGGCCCTTCGACATCAGGTCGAGCGTCGCGATCAGGCGCGCCAGCAGGAACGGCGGATAGAAGCTGGTCGAGATGGTCGGCACGATGCCGAGATGCGTCGTCGCCTGTGCGATCAGCGGCACCAGCGGCAACGGGTCGTTCTTCGGCGCGCGCAGGGCCCGCTCGAGATAGAAATCCATCGAGCTGCCGTAGTTGTCCGGGACGAACAGCGAGTCCTCGAGCAGCAGGCAGTCGAAGCAGGCGCGCTCCAGCGCCTTCGCCAGTTCGATGTGGAGATCGGGCTGCGCCCACTCGCGCGCATCGATACCCGACCACGCCTGGTTCCAGCCGTGCACGCCGAAACTGTTGCCCAGAAACCAGCCGAGATGGAATTGCCGTGCCGCCAAGGATTTTCCTCCGCTCTTGATCCAGGCGGAGATGCAATCGACGGACCAGCCAGAAAACTCGTCGTCCTGAACGAAGTGAAGGACCTGACGGACCGGCCAATGGACTCCGGAGCTGCCGTGAGATCCTTCGCTGCGCTCAGGATGACAGGAGGCTGGTGAGCGTCAGTCCTTCGCCGTCATGTCGACGGTGCGCGCCTTGTGGGCGTAGAGGTCGATCTTCGACCACATGCGGGCGAGAGCCACATCGTCGGCTTCCTTCTCGGTCGCGTACGGCCCGTGCCACGCCATGGTCTCGGGCACCGGCTTGTTCCAGTTGGCGCGGCGGTCCTCGATCTCATACTCGGCCTCGAATACGAACCACATACCCGGCATATCCGGCTCCTGCCCATTACGCGGCTTCCTTGTCCTTGCCTTCGCCTACGCGGGCGGCAAGGGAGGCGGCCATGAACTCGTCGAGATCGCCGTCGAGCACCTTCTGCGGGTCCGACCGCTCCACGTTGGTGCGCAGGTCCTTCACCATCTGGTAGGGCTGCAGCACGTAGGAGCGGATCTGGTGACCCCAGCCGATGTCGGTCTTGCTGGCTTCGGCCTCCAGGCGCTCGGCCTCGCGCTTCTGCAGCTCGACCTCGTAGAGGCGCGCCTTCAGCATCTGGATGGCCTTGGCCCGGTTCTGGTGCTGCGAACGCTCCTGCTGCACGGCGACGGCGATGCCGCTCGGCAGATGGGTGATGCGCACCGCGGAGTCGGTCTTGTTGACGTGCTGGCCGCCCGCACCCGAAGCGCGATAGGTGTCGACCCTCAGGTCCTTGTCGACCAGCTCGATCTCGATATTGTCGTCGACCTCGGGATAGACCCAGACCGACGCGAACGAGGTCTGGCGCCGCGCATTGCCGTCGAACGGCGAGATGCGCACCAGCCGGTGGACGCCGCTCTCGGTCTTCAGCCAGCCATAGGCGTTGGGACCCTCGACCTTGTAGGCGCACGACTTGATGCCGGCCTCCTCGCCGGCGCTTTCCTCGAGCCAGCTCACCTTGAACCCGCGACGCTCGGCCCAGCGCGTGTACATGCGGGCCAGCATCTCGGCCCAGTCCTGCGCCTCGGTGCCGCCGGCGCCGGCATTGATCTCGATATAGGCGTTGTTGGCGTCGGCCTCGCCCGACAGCAGCGTCTCGAGCCGCGCCTTGGCCGCCTCGGCGCGGGCCTCGCCCAGCGCCTTCTCGGCGTCGGCGATCATGCCCTCGTCCTTCTCGGCCTCGGCCATCTCGATCAGCCCGACATTGTCGTCGATCGCGGCGCGCAGGCGCTTGATCGTGCCGATCGCGCCCTCCAGCCGCGTGCGCTCGCGCATCACGATCTGGGCCTCTTTCTGATCGTTCCAGAGCGCCGGATCCTCGGCGCGCGCGTTCAGTTCGGCGAGACGGACGACCGCATGGTCGTAGTCAAAGACGCCTCCTCAGGAGCACGAGCGACTCCTCGATCTCGTTCACCATCGATTGGGCTTCGGCGCGCATTTACGGATCCGCTTCGAACTGACTAGTAGGTCTCGCCGGTGCCCGACAGACCCGGACGCCGGGGGCTGCCCGCCTGCTGCGGGCCCGCGGTGGGGTCTATAGCGGAATAAGGGGCCGATCCGTCAAGCGGTGTGACCATATAGCCTTCCGAGCCCGGCTCGGTGCCCGGCTTGAAGACCTCGTCGATCGTGCCGCCCTCGTAGCTGAAGCGGACCATGCGCAGGCCCGGCGGCACGCGGAACGGCGTCGGCGGCTTGCCCTTGAAGATTTCCCTGGCGATCGCTTCGTAGATCGGCGCGGCGTTGCCGCCGCCGGTCTCCTGCGCGCCCAGCGTGCGCGGCTCGTCGAAGCCGATATAGACGCCGATGGTGATGTCGGGAGTCGAGCCCAGGAACCAGTTGTCGTGCGCATCGTTCGTGGTGCCGGTCTTGCCGGCGATCGGACGGCCGAGCGCCGCCAGGCGACCGGCGGTACCGCGCGTCGTCACGCCCTGCATCATGCTGACAACCTGGTAGACCGACGCGGGATCATGGAAGGGCTTGCGCGAATCCACGAGTTCCGGCGCCGCCGGCCTGGCGCCGCCCGCCGCCTCGCCGCAGCCACGGCAGGTGCGCGGCTCATGGCGGTAGACCGTCTTGCCGTTGCGGTCCTGCACGCGATCGACGAGCGACGGCGTGATCTCGAGCGCGCCGTTGGCCAGCATCGCATAGGCCATCGTCATCCGCAGGAGCGTCGTCTCGCCGGCGCCCAGCGCCATCGGCAGGTAGGCGCCCATGCCGTCGGTCACCCCGAATTCCTTGGCGACGTCGACTACTCGCTTCATGCCGACCTGCTGGGCCATGCGAACCGTCATCAGGTTGCGCGACAGTTCGAGGCCGCGGCGGACGGTCGTCGGTCCCAGCATGTCGCCGCCGTAGTTCTTCGGCGTCCACAGCGGCTGGCCGTAGCCCGGATCGTAGACGAACGGCGCATCGAGCACGATCGAGGCCGGCGTGAACCCGGCGTCCATCGCCGCCAGATAGACGAACGGCTTGAAGGCCGAACCGGGCTGGCGCGCGGCCTGCACGGCGCGATTGAACTGGCTGCGGCCGTAGGACCAGCCGCCCGACATGGCCAGCACGCGGCCGGCCTGCGTATCCATCACGACCACTCCGCCCTCGACGTTGGGCACCTGGCGGAGCGCGTAGGTCCTGGCGGGATAAGGCTTGGCGCCGGCGCCCGCCGGCTTGTCGACCTTCTCGACGACGATCACGTCGCCCACGGCAACGACGTCGCGCGGGCCGCGCGGCCCGGCGCCCAGCGTCTGGTTCTGCAGGGTCGGCCGCGCCCAGGTCATCTCGGCGAAGGGCACGGTGCCCTCGCCGCCCTCCGGAAGTCCGACCAGTTGCACGGACTGCGCCTCGACCTTGTTGACGACCGCGAGTTGCCAGGCCGCCGGGCCGGCCAGCGGCCGGCGCTGGACGATGCGGGCGAACTCTTCTTCCCAGACGCTCATGTCGGGGATCTTGGCGTAGGCTCCGCGCCAGCCGTGGCGTCGATCGTAGGCGATCAGCCCGTCGCGCAGCGCCGCGTCGGCGGTCGCCTGGATCGCGGGATCGAGGGTCGTGCTGACGGTGAGACCGCCTTCGTACAGACCCTTTTCGCCGTAGGCCGCCATCAGGTTGCGCCGGACTTCCTCGGCGAAGAAATCAGCCTGCGCCACCTCGGTCGCGCCACGGCGGCGATACTGCAGCCGCTCGGCCCTGGCGGCCTGCGCCTCGGCGGCGGTGATGTAGCCGTCCTCGGTCATGCGGTGCAGCACGTAATCGCGCCGCGCATAGGCTTCCTTCTCGTTGCGCACGATGTTGTAGCGGTTCGGCGCCTTGGGCAGGGCCGCGAGATAGGCGATCTCCGACAGCGACAGCTCGTCGAGCGAGCGGTCGAAGTAGTTGAGAGCGGCCTGGGCCACGCCGTAATTGCCCGAGCCCAGATAGATCTCGTTCAGGTAGAGCTCGAGGATGCGCTCCTTGGAGTAGGTCTCCTCGATGCGGAAGGCGAGGATCGCCTCGCGGATTTTGCGCGCGAGCGTGGCCTGATTGGTGAGCAGGAAGTTCTTGGCGACCTGCTGCGTGAGGCCAGAGGCTCCCTCGGGCCGTTTGCCCGGATTGGCGACATTGGCCACCATGGCGCGAACGACGCCGATGAAATCGATACCGGGATGGGTAAAGAAGCGCTGGTCCTCGGCCGCGACGAAGGCTTCGAGCACCCGCCTGGGCATCGCGGCGACCGGCACGAAGACGCGCTTCTCGCGCGCATACTCGGCCAGGAGCTTGCCGTCGGCGGCATAGAGCCGGGTGAGGGTCGCGGGCTGGTAATCGGCGAGCTGCTTGTGGTCGGGCAGCCCGTGGCTGAAATGCCAGAAAAGGCCTGCGACGGTGCCGGTGCCGACGATGAGGGCGGCAGTGGCAAAAGCCAGACTGATCTTGATGAGGTTGAGCACGGTCACTTTCTACGCGGCGCCCACAGGGCCTTCAACGATGAGTGTGGGCCGTACTTATGCCTTTCTTGTGGCGCCGACCCCGAAGTAGGCATCCACGGAGGCCCGCAGCGCCCGGGCCAGCGCCATCTGATGCTGGCGGACCGTCAGGAGCTTCTCGTCCTGTGAGTTGGACAGGTAGCCCAGCTCGACCAGCGCCGCCGGGATCTCGGGCGAGGTCAGTACGGCGAAGCCCGCCTGGCGATGGGTCCGCGGCAGCAGGCGAACCCCGTTGCGGGCAAACGTGGCGACGACCGTGTCGGCCAGCCGGCGGGAATCGTTGACCGTGCCGCGCTGGCTCATGGCCACCAGCGTTTGCGCCACGATGTCGGGCTGTTCCGACAACCTCATGCCGGAAACAAGGGCGCCGGCGCGGTTCTCGCGCGCCGCGAGCGCGGCCGCCTCGCGGTCCGTAGCCTCCTCCGACAGTGTGTAGACCGACGCACCGCGCACGTCGTTGTCGCTGTGGGCATCGGCGTGCAGCGACAGGAAGAGATCGGCCTTGGCCGCCTGGGCGCGGGCGACGCGCTCGCGCAGGCCCACGTAGCTGTCGGTGTTGCGCGACAGCAGGACCCGATACCTGTTTCCCGCCAGCAGTTCGCGCTGCAGGTCACGGGCGATGGCCAGGACGACACTTTTTTCCTGGGTGCCTCGACCGCCCAGAGCACCTGGATCTCGACCGCCGTGCCCGGGATCGAGGAAGACCAGCTTAGGCTTGGCCATCGGCACGGCAGGTGTTGGTTTCTTCACCGACTTTTGCCGCTTAGACGGCGCGGCCAGCGCTCCACCCGAGCCCCATCCAAGCACACTCACGCCGGCCAGAACGGCGAGCAGATGACGGCGGCGGAAGTCGGACATGGCAAACGCCAAGGTTCAAACAGGTGAATATTAATAGAATATTGTTAATCCAATACCAGAGATACACCTGTAATTTCAAGTATTTTCAATGTCTTGTGAGATCAAACTCACGCGACACAATGTTTTGATTGTCGGCCTGTTTCGAACCCCGTATGTTGCGTCCGCGAGCAGTCGCCGTCGTTCGTAGCGCGCCTTAGGGTCGCGCTCCGACGGCAGTTTCCGAGCCAGGCTGGGCTCGCGCCCTTCCAGAAATGGGGGCGCGGCCGGTCCGCGGAGAGACTGTCAGGCAGGCGGTGGCTATCAGGAAACTCGAGGTTGGCAGGACCCTGTCGTGGTCCGGCGGCGCGAAGCTTCCCCGTCTTGGCCGAGTTGGCCGTTCGACGGGTCGATGACGCACCGCTCCCCTCGCACGACGGAGGCGGCATGGCCGCCGGTCGCTCGCACCGGTTGGGATCGGACGCCTCGGAGCGAGCCCATGGCAAGGCGTATGCTCATCGATGCAACGCACCCGGAAGAAACCCGGGTCGTTGTAGTCGATGGAACGAGACTTGAAGAATTCGACTTCGAAACCGCGAGCCGCAAGCCCCTCAAGGGCAACATCTACCTCGCGAAGGTCATCCGCATCGAACCGTCGCTCCAGGCGGCGTTCGTCGAGTATGGCGGCAACCGGCACGGCTTCCTGGCCTTTTCGGAAATCCACCCCGACTACTATCAAATCCCCGTCGCCGATCGTGAACGGCTGATCGCCGAGCAGCAACGGCTGCATGCCGAGGACGAGGAAGACGAACCGCGGCAAAGGAACCGGGTCGATCGCACCGACATCGAGGACGCCCGCGCCGACATCCGCGAAGCGGCGGCCGCCGAGACCGACGAAGCCGCAGCTGCCGAGCTCCCGAGCGACACTCCCGTGAGTGAGCTCGACCCCGCCCCCCCTGTGGCCGAAGCTTCAGCGCCCGAAACGGCCGCCGAACCTCTCGCCGCCGAAGCGGCGTTCGCCGAACCTGTCGCCGCCGAACCTGTCGTCTCCGAAGCGGCGCCGGCCAGCGAGCCCGAGCCGCAGGCCCAGTCTGCGGAGATTCCCGTCGAGCGTCTCGACGGCCCGGTGCATGTCGAGTCGGCCGAGGCCCCGGCATCCCAGGCTTCGACCGACGGCGAGATCGTCACCGCCGCCGAAGCAACCGACCCTACCGCTGAACAGTCTCCCGAGTTCAACGGCGAGTCGTCGTCCGATCCGGCCGAGGCGCCGCAACCCGAGGTCACGGTCGAGACGCTGGGCGGCGACGTGGTGGTGGCCGAGGAGCGCGAGACCCGCGAGCGCCGCCGCCGCAACCCGATCCGCCAGTACAAAATTCAGGAAGTCATCAAGCGCCGGCAGATCCTGCTGGTCCAGGTCGTCAAGGAAGAGCGCGGCAACAAGGGCGCCGCCCTCACCACCTATCTCTCCCTGGCCGGCCGCTATTGCGTGCTGATGCCCAACGCCGGTCGTGGCGGCGGCATCTCGCGCAAGATCTCCAATCCCTCCGATCGCAAGCGGATGAAGGAGATTCTGAGCGACCTCGACGTGCCGCAGGGCATGGGCGTGATCCTGCGCACCGCAGGCCTCGAGCGCTCCAACATCGACATCAAGCGCGACTACGAATACCTGTCGCGCCTCTGGGATTCGATCCGCGAGATCACCATGCGCTCAACGGCGCCAGCGCTGATCTACGAGGAAGGCGATCTCATCAAGCGGTCTCTGCGCGACATCTACGACACGGATATCGCGCAGGTGCTCGTCGAGGGCGAGGCGGGTTTCCAGGGCGCCGCCGAGTTCATGCGCCAGCTCGTGCCGCACCAGGCCAGCAAGGTCGAACTCTACAAGGAGCCGATCCCCCTCTTCCACCGCTACCAGGTGGAAGCGCAGTTCGACGCCATGCACTCGCCGACGGTGCAACTCCGCTCCGGCGGCTACATCGTCATCAATCCGACCGAAGCGCTGGTCGCCATCGACGTCAACTCGGGCCGTTCGACCAAGGAACGGAACATCGAGGAGACGGCGCTGCGCACCAACATCGAGGCGGCCGAGGAAATCGCCCGCCAGGTGCGCCTGCGTGATCTCGCCGGCCTGATCGTGATCGACTTCATCGACATGGAGGAGACGCGCCACCAGCGCCAGGTCGAGCACAAGGTCAAGGATTCGATGCGCTCCGATCGTGCGCGCATCCAGATCGGGCGCATCTCGGCGTTCGGCCTGCTCGAGATGTCTCGCCAGCGGCTGCGCCCCAGCCTGCTGGAGCACTCGACGGAGGTCTGCCCGCATTGCGCGGGGAGCGGTCGCATCCGCTCGCTCGAGTCCGCCGCGCTGCACGCGCTGCGTGCCATCGAGGAAGAAGGCGTGCGCCGCCGCAGCAGCGAGATCGCCGTCAGCGTCCCGCCGAACGTCGCGCTCTACCTGCTCAATCAGAAGCGGCATACGCTCTCGGAGATCGAGCAACGCTACGGCTTCATCGTGATCATCGAGGCCGACGACGAGCTTCACGCCGCCGATTGCGAGATCGAGCGCGTGCGGTCGCGCCGCGACGATCATCGCAGCAGCGAACGGCCGACTCCGGAACTGGCTCGCGCCAGCTACGAGGAGACGTCCGGCGACGAGGCGCCGATCGACGAGCCCGAAAGCATCGAGGCCCGCGAGGGTGACGAGCGCGGCGAGCGTGAAGAGGAACCCGGCGCCGGGGAGGACGGCGAAGGCCGCGCCCGCCCCCGTACCCGCCGTCGTCGCCGCCGTCGCAGCAGCAGCAGCAGCCGTCGTGAGGACGGCGAAGGCTCCGAGCCATCGCAGACGGCCGGCGAGGCACGCGAGGGCGACGAGGGAGGCTCCGACGAAGGGCGCTCAGAGGAAGGACGCTCCGACGAGCGACGCTCCGACGACGCCCGCCCCGCAAGGGCACGCTCCGACGAGACCCGCGATAACCGCATCTCCGACGATAATGCAGAAGACGATGCGCCCGACGGCGACTCAGATACCGCACGCGCTGACGATGACGGCGCCGAAGGCGATCGTCCCGACGGCGAAGGCGAACGCAATGGCGACGATCGCGGCAGTAGCCGCCGTCGACGCGGTCGTCGTGGTGGCCGCCGCCGGCGCCGCGAGAACGGCGACGGCGAGCCGATGCAGGGCGAAGGCCAGACGTCCGAGAGCCAAGGCGACTCCCAGGATGAGGGGCGTGCCGGGAACGGCCACGACACGGACGCGCCCAACGGCAGCCCCAACGGCAGTCACGAGGGTAACCACGAGTCCCCGCCCTCGCCGCCGATAGCGATGGAAAGCATGCCGGTCGAGCATATGCCGGTGGAACGCGCGCCCTTCGATCCCGGTCCGCCGGTGAACGTGGAAGCGGCCCCGCCGCCTCCGCCGGCACCGGAGCCCGTGGTCGCCTCGGCGCCGCAGCCGATTGCCGTTCCCGAGCCGGAGCCCGCTCCTGCCCCGCCGCCTGTCCCCGTGATCGACGCGCCGCCGGAGAAGCCCAAGCGCGGCTGGTGGCGGCGCTAGGCCGGACGCACACCATGCGTCGCCGCTCCCTGATCGCCGGCGCCGTTGCGCTGCCGTTCGGGGGCGTGGCGATCGCCGACACTTTCCCGAACGGTCCGTTCCGCATCATCGTGCCGTTCGGACCGGGCTCGGCCACCGACCAGAGTGCGCGCAACGTCGCCGACGGCCTGAACAAGGCCTTTGGCGTCCCGGCCGTCGTCGAGAACAAGCCAGGCGCCAACGGCGCGATCGCCGCCGAAGTCGCGGCCAAGGCGAAGGCCGACGGACAGACGATCTTCGTCTGCTCGAACACCGCGGCGGCCTCCAATGTCGCGTTGATGAAATCCCTGCCCTACGACCCGCTCAGGGACTTCGAGCCGGTCACGGTCATCGGCCGTGCGCCTGTGTTCATGATCGTGAATCCAAAAGTCGCGGCGCAGACCGCAGCCGAGTTCGTGGCGCTGTGCAAGCGTCAACCAGGCAAGTTCAACTTCGGCTCGGGCAGCGCCTCGACGCGGATCTCAGGCGAGCTTCTCAAGGCCAAGGCGGGCATCGACATGCTTCACGTGCCCTACAGGAGCACGCCGGCGGCCCTGCAGGACACGATGGCCGGCCACGTCCAGATGTGCTTCGCCGACCCGGTGACCAGCCTGCCGCAAGTCAAGGCGGGCACCGTGCGCTGTCTCGGTGTCGGCAGTCGCGGCCGATACAATCTCACGCCCGACATCCCGACGCTGATCGAACAGGGCATCCCCGACTTCGAGCTGATGACCTGGACCGGCATCCTGATGCCGCGGGGCGTACCGCAGCCCGTCATGGCGAGACTGCGCGCGGCGATGCTCAAGGCCATCACCGATCCCACCTACGTCGAGCGCCAGGCGCAGGGCGGTTCCGAGATCGCGCCCTGCACGCCCGAGGAAATGAGGCGCATCATGGTCGCCGAGATCGAACTCTATCGCGAGATGATGAAGGTCGCCGGCATCGAGCCGGAGTGAACTGACATTTCTCACGACAGCGCCGAGGGGTCGCACCGGCCCTCGCTGGCATCAATAACGCCACGCCGCCATACTTCGCTGATGCAGCATACAGATCGGCAGTCCTCGTCCGTCGACATTGCCATCGTCGGCGGCGGCGCCAGCGGTTTGCTGCTGGCCGCCCAGCTCGTTCGCAAGAGCAACCTTCGCATCGCCCTCGTCGAGCGCGGCGACCATCCCGGCCTTGGGGTCGCCTACTCGACGCGGTGCCGGGGCCACCTCCTGAATGTGCGCGCGAGCGATATGACGGCGCTGGACGACGAGCCCGATCACTTCGTCGAGTGGCTGGCCCGCGACGGCGGCGGCCTCGGGCCCACCGACTTCGTGCCCCGCGCCGACTATGGGCGCTACCTGCAGGACCTTCTGGCCGCGTCCCTGAAACGCTCTGAAGGCCGGCTGCGGATCGTCACCGGTGACGTCACCGCCATCCGCGACGCCCCCGACGGCATCACTCTCGATGTTTACGGGCATGCCCCGTTGTCCGCGCGCACGGCCGTCCTTGCGACAGGGCACCGGCCTCCCTCGGCCGACTCCGGCGCCTATCGCGGCAATCCGTGGCGCGAAGACGCCATCGCGGGCCTCGCGCCCGACGCCTCGGTCCTGCTGATAGGCACCAGCCTGACGATGATCGACGTGCTGATCTCGCTGCTCGAGCACGGGCACAAAGGCGCCATCGTCGCTCTGTCGCGGCGCGGACTAGTGCCGCATCGCCACCCTCCCGCCCCTGTCCCGTCGCCAATGCTCGACACCGGCGATCTCTATTCCGGCAGCCTGTCCCAACGCATGGCGCGGTTCCGCGGCAGAGTGCGGGTCGGTGTCGCGTGGCCCGGACTCATGCAGCTGCTGCGGCCGCACAACAACGACCTCTGGCACGGGCTCGACCTGGATCAGCGGCGGCGCTTCCTGCGCCATCTGCGGCCGTGGTGGGACATTCACCGGCATCGCGTCGCACCGCAGATCGGCGCGCTCATCGACGGCGCCCGGGCGCGCGATCAGCTCTCGATCGTCTCCGGGCGAATCGAGATCGGCCGCACGACGGACGACCGGGTCGACGTCACCATCGTTCGCCGCGGGTCCACCGACCGCGACGTGCGCAGATTCGACCGGGTCATCGACTGCCGCGGCCCGCGCAATGAGGTCGACGTCAGGGTGCCACTGCATGCGCAGCTGGTGAAGGACGGGCTGCTGCGGCCCGATCCGCTCAATCAGGGCCTCGACATCGCCGAGGACGAAGCGCTGCTCTCCCGCGACGGCACGCCCTCGAACCACCTCTTCGTTCTGGGTCCGCCGACGCGCGGCCGCTACACCGAAATCGTGGCGATCCCCGATATCAGGATCCAGGCGGCCGCGGTGGCCGACCAGCTCGTCGCGCAGCTGCGCGAGCCGTCTGGCCTTGTCGACAGTCCCGCCGCATAATTCCGCGATGGGACGCCGACCCGCCAAGACCGCGGCCAAGCCGGCCGAGAAGACCTCCTTGCATCTCCGGATCGACTTCGGCAGCGAACGCTCGATCGGCCCCGGGAAGGTCCGCCTGCTCGAGCTGATCAACGAGACCGGATCGATTTCCGCCGCGGGTCGTGCTCTGGCCATGTCCTACCGCCAGGCCTGGCTGCTGGTCGACGAAATGAACCAGATGTTCCGCGATCCCGTGGTTGCCGCCCAGACCGGCGGCGGCGGCGGCGGCGGCGCATCGGTGACGGAAACCGGCAACGACATCGTCCGCCTCTATCGCGAGATGGAGCGGCGGGCCTACGGTGCCTCCTCCCCGGAAATCCGCTCGCTGACCCGCCTGCTCACGCCGTCCGACGTCAAACTGCATTGAGACGTCACCCGAGGCTCTGGCGAGGCCGCCTGCGCCATTTTTCGTTATATCGCTCCGGATATGGCGTCAGTCCTCGCAGCGGGCTGTCGGTCCTGGAGATCGTCGGCAAGGGTCTGACGGATTGTCAGGTGGAGCCTGACAGGGCGTTTCGGTCCGCCTCAAACCTCGAAAGCGTCGACGGGCACCCGGCCTCTGCGATCCTGCCGGTCGATGGCGCGACGGAGCCGACGGATCGATCAGGACGGGCCGCCCCGAAGCCGGGACGGTCCCTGCTCCTCGCCAGCGCCGACGCCGCGGAGCCTACTTCAATACAGTGAAGCCCTGCTTCTCGAAGAACGGCTTGGCCTGCGGCGTCTTCAGGAAGTCGATGAAAGCCTGCGCATCCGGACGACTTGAGGTCGACAGCAGCGCCATCGGGTAAATGATGGCCGGGTGCGAGACCGCCGGGAACGCGCCGACGATGCGCACGGACGGATCGGAGGCGGCGTCGGTCTTGTAGACGATGCCGAGCGGCGCCTCGCCGCGCGACACCAGCGTCAACGCCATGCGCACGTTTTCGGCCTGCGCCACGCGATCGGAGACGGATGACCAGACGCCAAGCGCTTCCAGCGCCGCCTTGCCGTACTTGCCGGCCGGCACCGCATCGACGTTGGCCATGGCGAGGCGCCCGTCTTGGCCCAACCCACCGCGCAGGTTGAAGCCCTTGTCGATCTCGAGGTCGATCCTGGAGTCCTTGCCCGCAATCAGAACGATCTGGTTGCCGAGGAAGTCCGAGCGGCTCGCCGGCTTGATGAGCTTGCGCTCCGCGACATAGTCCATCCACGGCACGTCGGCCGAGATGAAGATGTCGGCGGGAATGCCGCCCTCGATCTGCCTGGCCAGCGCCGAGCTGCCGGCATAGGAGATCCTGGTCGCCTTGCCGGTCTGCCTGGTCCAGGCGGCCGACGCCTCGTCCAGCGCATTCTTGAGACTGGCGGCGGCCAGGATGACGACGTCCCTGCCCTGTGCGGCGGCGTGGTGCGCAACCGCGCCCGACGCCACGACCAAGGCGGCGGCCGCCAATGCCGACGTAAATGCCCGACGAGCCCCCCGCATGAAATCCTCTTTCTGGACAAGTTCGCTATATCCTAAGGAATATATCGCTTATTCGCCAGCTCCTCCGCTTCTTCTGGTCGATTGTCCTCGATATGCCTGGATGGACAAGAAGGGCTCTTGCCCCGTCTCTCAGGCGTCGATGCTTCGGTTGGATGTGTGCGGAACAGCGACAGGAACCGGTGGAATGACACCGTCGTCGCGGTCAAGGAAGGCCGGACGACCTCTCATGTCAGGATCGATGCGAACGAAACCATCGTCACCGCGGCCATCGCGAACGACGCTAAAGTCGACATGGCGATCGCAGGTTGCGAGTTGTGGCCGGGTACGGGCCTGGACACGGAACGCCCGCTCCTCGGTCGGCTACTCAACTGGCATGTCACTTGCTCGGGCTGAATGACCGGAGGCCTGACATGTCGGACTTTGCATTCCCCATCATCGATCTCACCCCGTGGTATGCACAGGGTGGCGACCGCAGTGTCGTCGCGGCGCAAGTCCGTGAGGCGTGCGAGACGATCGGCTTCTTCGCGGTGCGCGGACATCGCGTTCCGCGGGAGACGATCGAACGCATGCGATCCACGTCGCGCCACTTTTTCGACCTGCCGCTGTCGCGCAAGATGCAAGTCGCACGACCGCGACCCGAGCAAAACCGCGCCTACCACGCCGAGGGAACCGAGACGCTCGCCCGTCTGGCCGGCAATGAATCCCCGCCCGACTACAAGGAAGTCTTCGCCATCGGGCCGCCCGACGTCGTGACCGACGACCCGCGCTACCAGGCCGCACCGGGCGCTTACCCCAACTACGCGCCGAACCTGTGGCCGGGCAATCCCGCGGAATTCGAGCCGGCATGGCGGGCCTACTGGGCGGCGATGGAGGAGCTCCAGGACACGATCTGCCGCGTCTTCGCTCGGGCCCTCGAGCTGCCGGAGGACTGGTTCGTTCGGCATCTCGACTATCACTGCAGTATGTTGCGGGCGCTGCACTATCCGGAACAGACGCTGCCGCCACAGCCCGGCCAGCTCCGGGCGGGCGAGCACACCGACCTCGGCATGCTGACGATCCTGAAGAATGAAGCCGCCGATGGCGGCCTCGAGGTCCGCGACATCGAGGGACACTGGCACTCTGCCCCCGTCGTGGAAGACGGCTTCATCGTCAACATTGGCGACCTGCTGATGCGATGGACCAACGACCGCTTCCGGTCGACCCTTCACCGGGTGGCGAATCCGGTCGGAGGAAATGGTGGACGGCGACTCTCCATCGCCTATTTCGTTGCCCCCAATTACGATTCGCTGATCGAGTGCGCGCCAACCTGCAGCGCGGCAGACACGCCGGCCAAGTATCCGCCCGTCACCGTTGCAGGCTATCGCAACGAAAGGTTCGCACGGACGGCCGAGCGCCCCCCGACGATGGGATAACTCCCACGACCTGCGGTGCGTTCACCCGCGAGGCTGCCGCTCCCCCCACACTACGCCGCGAGACGGATCGAGGGGACGTCTTGTCAGGCCGCGTAACGGCTTTCCGTGAGCGCCGGCCACAGCTCGTCCTTGCCGGCCTTGGCGAAGGACTGGCCGATCTTCTCGCCCCAGAAGCTCTCGCTGCCGAAGTCGCGGCGCCACACCCAGAGCCTGCGCGTATAGTGATGCAGGGTGTGCTCGTGGGTGAACCCCATCGCGCCCATCGACTGGTGCGAGATCGCCGCGATCCGGTGGGAGAACTCGGAGCACTGGGTCTTGGCGGCCGCGATCGAGAAGCTGCCTCCGTCGGCAAGTCCGCCCTCGTCTGCGTCGCGCGAGGCAGCCTCGGCCGAGGCAATGGTCGCGGCGACGTAGCTCGCCAGCTCGGCCAGCATGTGCTGGATCGCCTGGAAGGTCGAGATCGGCCGGCCAAACTGGACCCGCTGCTTGCAATATTCCGTCGCCGTCGCCAGCACCTTGTCGGCGGCCCCTGCCATCTGCATGGCGCGGGCGAGTGCGGCGAGCTCGAGCGCCCGCCCGGCGCTGATGGCGGAGGCTGCGGAGAACTCAGGCGTGGCACCGTCGAATGTCACGGTGCCGTAAGGCTCGCCGGCATGGCTCGGCGTGTCCTCGATCTTGACCGCATCGCGCGGCACGACGACCAGGGTGGCCTTGCCGCCGGCCGTCACGATCGAGACGAAGCGCTCGGCGACACCCGCGAACGGCACCCGCGCGACCTTGCCGGAGACGCGATTGCCCTGCAGCGCCAGCTCGCCCAGCGCCAGGGTCGAGGGACCGGTGGCGGGCTTGCCGCCCGCGGCGGCGATCAGCAGGTTGGCCAGCGCGGTCTCGGCGACCGGCACGGGCACCGCATGCTCGCCGGCCACGCGCAGCATCGCCATCAGGTCGGCCAGCGTTCCGCCGACGCCTTCCTGCTCCTCGGGCACGGCGATCAGCGGCAGGCCCATCTCCTCGATCTCTCTCCAGAGATCTGCGGGCCATACGCCCTTCTCGACGCCGTTCACGACGTCCTTGCCCGAGCGCTCGGCGAAGAAGCGGCTGGCAGTCTCCAGCAGCATGTCGCGGGTTTCGCGGTCCATGATCGTCTCCTCCTTCAGCGCAGGCCGAGGCCGCGGGCGACGATACCGCGCAGGACCTGGGTGGTGCCGCCCTGGATCGTGTAGCTCGGTGCCATCATCGAAGCGTATTGCGCGACGTCGAGGAAGTCAGCGAGATCGTCCTCCGTCGTGGCGTCTGATTCGGCCAAGGTGCGCGCGATCTCCGGCAGGTCCTGCTGGTAGATCGTGCCGAGATCCTTGACCAGCGACGCCTCGATGACGGGCGACTTGCCGCCCTGCATCATGCCGGCGACGGCCGTCGACATCTGGCGCAGGGTCCACAGCCGCGCGATCAGGCGGCCGAGGATGGCGCTGGCGCGCTTGGACGGCTGGCGGCCGAGCACGCGCACCAGCTCGCTCAGAACATAGAAATTCTGCATGAAGCGCTCGGGTCCGGAGCGCTCGAATGCGAGCTCACTCGTGACCTGCAGCCAGCCGTCGCCCTCGTTGCCGATCAGACAGTCCTCGGGAATGAACGCGTCCGAGAAAGTCACCTCGTTCCAGTCGTGGCGGCCCGCAAGATTGATGATCGGACGAATGGTGACGCCCGGCGTCTTGAGATCGACCATGAGCTGGCTCAGCCCCTTGTGGCGATCGCCGTGCTGGCCGGACGTGCGCACCAGCGTGATGCAGTAGTGGTTGCGATGGGCGCCCGAGGTCCAGACCTTGGTGCCGTTGACGCGGAAGCCACCGGGCACCGGCTCGGCGCGCGTGCGTACCGACGCGAGGTCGGAACCGGAGTCGGGTTCGCTCATGCCGATGCTGAAATAGCACTCGCCGCGCGTGATGCGCGGCAGGATCGCCTGGCGCTGCTGCTCGGTGCCGAACTTCAGCAGCAATGGACCGGACTGACGGTCGGCGACCCAGTGCGAACCGGCCGGGGCGCTGTTGCCCAGAAGCTCCTCGGTCACGACGAGGCGGTCGAGGAACGAACGCTCACCGCCGCCATATTGCTTGGGCCAGGTGATGCCGAGCCAGCCCTTGGCGCCCAGCGCCTTGCTGAACTCGGGCGAGGCGGTGTTCCAGCTCGCGAAACGGTCCTCGGACTTTACCTTGGGCAGGGTTTCCTCGAGGAACGCGCGGACCTCGCCACGCAAAGCCTCTGCCTCGGGGGGTAGACGAAAGGGCGGGAATTCGAGCTTGGGAATGGACATCATGATCTCGGCGGTTGGATGCCTTATCTGTGTCGGCTAATCCTGTGCCGCGCAACCCGGCAGTTTCGAGGGTCGAATGCCCAGCCGTCCACCACGCCTGCCGCCAATCTTGGCGGAATTCGACGATGACGAACGCGACGCTGTTCTGGCGGCCAACCGCGCTTTCTACCGCGCCTTCAACGATCGCGACGCCGCCGCGATGGACCAGATATGGGCCGCCACCGGATCGGTGATCTGCCTGCATCCGGGCCAGACCGCCCTGTACGACCGCGCGGAGATCATGGCGAGCTGGCGGGCCATCCTGAAGCACCCCGAGGCGCCGCGCGTGCGCTGCACTGAGGAATGGGTGGCCGGCCGGGCCTTGCGCTCGTCATCTGTCGTGAAGTGCTACCGAACGGCCAGCTCATGGCGAGCAACCTCTATGTCCGCATGAGCGACGGCTGGCACATGGCCAGCCACCATTCCGGGCCGGTGCCGCCGGTGGCCACCGGGCGTGCGGCCGCCGCCGCCGGACCGGCCACCGGGCGCGACCGGCGCAAGCTGCATTAGCGCGCGACCGGACCGTCGGCGCGCAGCAGCGGCTTCAGCCGGCTGTAGGGGATGTCGACCGTGTAGGGTCCGGCCGAATAGGGACCGACCTCGTACTGGTTGAAATAGACCTGCAGCCTGTCGGCCTGCCAGCAGAAATGCCCGTCCGTATTCACCGTCTTGGTGAGCTTGATGGGCTGCAGCGCATCCTCGAAGCCGGGATTGTCGACGAACTGCTTCGTGAGGTCGGCGCCGACGATCGTGACGACTTCCTTGAGCCATGGCGTGCCGGAAGCAAACACACTCCCGGGCGTCACGGTCTTGCCGGTGCGCAGGTCGACCAGTGTGCAGCTCGTGCTGCCATAGCCATGGGCCCCGCCGGTAAAGGCCCAGAAGGTCAATGCCACGGTGATCGCATCGGGGCCGGGCCGGTAGAGCGCATAGCCCTGTTCGGCCTGCCATTCCTGCTCGCGATCGACGCCGGCATCGGCCGTGGGAGTCGTCTCGCGCACGGCTTTCGCCGCCGCGTCGGCATACGAGCGATTGACCGCCGTGAAGTCCGCCGTGGTGCCGGCGAACCGCGGATAGCGCAGGTCGATCGTGTACCTGACTTTGCCGACCTTGCCGGTTTTCTCGATCGACTGGTCCTCGATGAAGGGATAGCGACCGGCGGCCGATGCCTTGAGATCGGCGATGCGATTGTCATAACGCGTCGTCAGGCAGCGGAGGATGACGTCGGGATCCTCGTTCGGACCGCAGGCGCGGTTGCGGCCGACGATCCAGCGGATCTGGCTCTTCTCGAGGCTTTCCCTGGCCTGACCCGTCAGCCTGGCGAGAAGCGTCGCGTAGAGGCTGGACAACTCGCGATCGGCCTTCGCCATGGCCGGGTCCTTGCAGATCGCACGCTCCGCACCGTTCGACGCCTTGGCGCAATCGAAGCTGGGCCCAGTCTGCGCAACGGCCGCGACCGGGGAGAGCGCAAGCAGAGCCGCGACGGCAAGAGCTCTCATGCCCGCCTCCACTGCCTGAGACGGCGTACCGCCTCCTCCATTTCCGCGGTCGATCCTGCAAAGGAGATGCGCAGCGTGCCTGCCCCGCGCGCGCGGTCGAAATCCACACCGGGTGTCACAGCGACACCGGCCTCGCGCAACATGCGACTGCAGAAGTCGCGGCTGTCGTTGGTCAGGTGCGAGACGTCGGCGTAGATATAGAAAGCACCCTGCGCAGGCGTAAGCCGGTCGAGGCCAGCCGACGGCAGGCCCGCCATCAACAGGTCTCGGTTGGTGCGATAGCGCTTCACATGACCGTCGAGTTCGTCGCGGCAGTCGAAGGCCGCAAGGGCGGCATGCTGGCTGAGTGTCGGCACCGAGATGAAGAAGTTCTGCGCCAGCCGCTCGATCGGCCGCACCATGTCGGGCGGCACGATCAGCCAGCCCACGCGCCAGCCGGTCATCGAGAAATACTTGGAGAAGCTGTTCACCACGATCGCCGTGTCGGAGACCTCGACCGCCGAGTGGGTTTCGCCTTCGTAGACGATGCCGTGATAGATCTCGTCCGAGACCAACCGCACCCCGTTGCCGTTGCACCAGTCGGCCAGCGCCTTCAGTTCGCCGCGCGTCACCATCGTGCCGGTGGGATTGGAGGGGCTCGCCACGATCAGCCCGTCGAGACGACCCGCCTTCTCCAGCGCCGCCACGGTCGGCTGAAACCGGTCCACCGCCGAGGTCGGCAGATCTACCGCCTCGAGGTTGAGCGCGGCCAGGATGTTGCGATAGGCCGGATAGCCGGGTGCCGCGAGCGCCACCCTGTCGCCGGCGTCGAAGCTGGCGAGAAAGGCCAGCGGGAAGCCGCCGGAGGAGCCGGTCGTCACGATGACGCGGTCCGGCGATACGTCGGCGCCATAGGTCTCGCGATAGTGCCGGGCAATGCGCTCGCGCAGGGCCGGCATCCCCAGCGCGGCGACATAGCCGATCCGTTCCGTGTCGAGGGCGGCATGAGCTGCCGCCAGCGCCCCTCTGGGCGCCGGCGTGCTGGGTTGGCCGACCTCGAGATGGATCACGACGTCGCCCGCCGCTTCCTTCTCGGCGGCGGCGGCCATTACGTCCATGACGATGAACGGGTCGACGTTGCCCGAGCGGCGCGAAATCTTGCCCGACATTGCGCTGCCTATTCGGCGATGGTCGCCAGGCCGGCACCGGCCGGATCGGCGCCCGTCCGGCAGGATTCCGGATTGCCGCGCAGGCCCGACGGACAGGCGATGGCGTTCACAAAGCCGCCCTGCGCCCCCCGGTTCGCCAGAACCGTCGCGAGGTTCCGGTTGTTGTCGATGGCTTCACGCGCCACATAGCCAACCGCCTGGGCCGCTGTGGGACCGCCGCCGCCCGCACCGGCAAAAGTAAACTCGCCGTTGCCGGGATTGGCGATGATCATCGGACTGACCGAAGCCGCCTCGGGATTCGGCGAGCCCAGCATGATGCCGCTGCCGGGAATGACGACACGCGCGCCGAAGAGCTGCCCCATCGACACCGCGCAAGCCGCCGCACCGCCTTTGCCGTCGACGGCGGCGAAGCCTGCGAAGCCACCGGAGTCGACCGGCGTGCCGCCACCCGGCTGCTGGCCGTTCCAGCCCGCAAGGACCGCAGAGCCCGCTGCCGGTGAGGGCGCCACGTAGACGCGGCTGCGAAAGTGGCTCACCGACAATGGCGCCGCCGCAAGGGGAACCGCGCCGCGCAGCGTGTCGACGGGGAGGCTGCCGCCCGCCTGCGTGACCTGTTCCGAGAAGGTGCGCGCGAGGGCGCCCTGGAAGAACTCCGCACCGCCGCGCTGGCGGATGCCGCCCAGGACCGTGGCGAGTTCTGGCTGCGTGAGGAGCGTTCCCTCGGAGACACTGCCGAAGATTCGCCGCGCCTCGGCATCGGCGCCGAGAAGCGCATTGCCTGCCTGCAGATCGCGCGCCAGTGCGCGCGACACCTGGAAACCGAAGCGCGCCAGCCGCTCGGCCGGCGATACAGTCTGCTCCCAGCGCAACTGGCCGTGGCGGACATGCATGAGGGTGATGGCGCGCACGCCGGTCGGCACGGAGAACGGCGTACCCTTCACGGCGCCCGGCGCCGCGACGGGCGCAAACACGAAGGATTCAGCCTTCTTCGTCTTGTCATTGTGGACGACGCAGGCGCCCGACGCGCCCAGCGACGCCGCCGACGGGAGGGTCACGGCGAGTGCAAAATACATCGCGACAGCCGCATCAGTGGCGTTTCCGCCGGCCAGCAGAATCTCACGCCCGACCTCGGCCGCGCGACCTTCCTCGGCCGCGGTCGCAGCGAAGCTGCCGCCCTTGGTGACCGACGACAAGCCCTGCCTGCCGGGCGAAAGGCCGGCGGGATTATTGGCGTTTTCGGCGCGCTCCCGTGCCCGGTCCGTCTCACTAATGCCACAACCAGCCAGCAAGAGAATCCCGATCAGGGCTGCGTTGCGCAATTGACGCGGCCGCCACCCGTTCCTAGCTTGATGCAGCCCCGTGCCGACCTTGTTCAAACGCATCACCACCCTCTTATGTCTGACGCTCTTCGCGTTGGCGCCGTTTCGTGCCGCGACGGCTCAGCAAGGTCAACGCCTCAATCTCATTCGTGACGCCGAGATCGAGAGCACGATCCGCACCTTCACGATCCCGATCTGGAAGGCTGCAGGTCTCGACCCCAATGGCGTCGAGATCATGCTCGTCCAGGATGGCTCGCTCAACGCCTTCGTCGCGGGCGGCCAGCGCATCTTCATCAACACCGGCCTGATCATGCGAACGGAACGGCCGAACCAGCTGATCGGCGTCATGGCCCATGAAAGCGGGCATATCGCCGGCGGCCATCTCGCTCGCATGCAGGAGGAACTGCGGAGTCTGTCCACCCTGCAGATCCTGGAAACCATTCTGGCTGGCGGCGCCATGGCAGGCGGAATGGTGGGCGGCGCCGGTGCCGGCGGCGGCGGCGGCGGCCATGGTGGCGGCACCGGCCGACCGATGGCGCCGGGATCGCTGATGTCGTTCCTGAAGTACACCCAGACCCAGGAGAGCGCGGCCGACCAGGCGGCGATCACCTATCTGCAACGCACCGGCCAGTCGCCCAAGGGCACGATCGAGTTTCTGCGCTACCTGCAGCGCGAGGAGAAGCTCGCGATCAACCGTCGCGACCCGTATCTCACGACCCATCCGCTGACCCCCGAGCGGATTTCCGCCTTCGAGCAGGCGGCGGCCAGTTCGCCCTATGCCAACACACCCGATACGGCGCAATTCCTGATGCTCCATCAGCGCATGGTGGCCAAGCTGTACGGCTTCGTGGCCCCCGATACGGCCCTGCAGAGGTATAGCGAGGCCGACCGGTCGCTGCCGGCGCGCTATGCCCGCGCCATTGCGCTGTATCGAACGGGTGCGCTGGGCTCGGCGCTGCTGACCATCGACGGTCTGCTGAAGGAGTATCCCAACGATCCGTACTTCCACGAAGTGCGGGCCCAGATGCTCTACGAAAACGGCCGCGCTGCGGAGTCGATCCCCTCGTATCGCCGTGCCGTACAGCTTGCCCCGGCGGCGGCGATCCTGAAGATCGATCTCGCGCGGGCCCTGCTCGACGTCAGCTCTCCCGACAACGACCGAGAAGCGATGCGCAACCTCGATCTGGCGATGCAGCAGGAGTCCGGCAGCTTCGAGCTCTGGCGCCTGATGGCGTCGGGCTACTCCAAGATCGGCAATCAGGGTATGACGTTGCTCGCCCGGGCGGAAATGGCGGCGATCCGCGGCCAGCGTGCCGAAGCACAGGCCCATGCAGAGGCGGCGTCGCGTCAGCTCACCGCCGGAACTCCGGCGTGGCAGCGTGCGCAGGACCTGAAGGCCTACATCAACAGCCGGCCTCGCAAATAGCCGGCTCTGGAGACAATCGAATGCGTTCCCTTCTAGTGGCGGCAATCGTCGGTCTGATCGTTGTCGGTGCCGTCGCGGCAGCCCGCACCAGCCCGCCTCGAATCGCGACCATGTCTGCGGCTCCCGCCACCAGCGCCGATGCCTCCGCGCCGGCCGACCTCGGCAAGAGCATCAGGGCGTACCTGATGGCCAATCCGGAGGTCCTGGTCGAGGCGATGCAGGAACTCGAGCGCAAGCAGGACATGCAACGCGATACCGTAGCGGTAAAGGCGATCAGCCAGAACGAGGCCGAACTGTTTCGCGACGCCGACAGCCCCACCGGCGGCAATCCGGCGGGTGACGTCACCATCGTCGAGTTCAACGACTACCAGTGCCCCTATTGCAAGCGCGCCTACCAGGCCGTGAAGTCGGTCGCCGGCGCCGACGGCAAGGTGAAGATCATCTACAAGGACCTGCCGATCCTGGGCGAGCCGTCGCGCATCGCGGCCCTCGCCGCCCTCGCCTCGATGAAGCAGGGCAAGCACCAGGCGCTGCACAATGCGCTGATGGAATTCAACGGCAAGCTCGACCGGGCCAAGATCCTCGAAACCGCGGCTTCGGTCGGCATCGACGTCGCCCAGCTCGAGAAGGACATGGAAGATCCCAGGCTGAAGCAGATTATCGACCGCAACATGGCTCTCGCAGCAGCCCTCGGCGTGCGCGGCACGCCGGCCTTCGTCATCGGCAAGCAGTTCGTGCCGGGTGCGGTCGACGCCGAGTCGCTGAAGGCGCTGATCGCCGACGCCCGCAAGGGCTAACGCGTCGCCGTCGCGGTCAGGCCGAGCGCGTTGACGAGATCGGCACCCGGCTTCAGCAGATAGTCGAGCTTTTCAAGGCCCAGCGCGGGGTTCGGTGCGGCTTCGATGGTCAGCGTGCCCCCCTGCTCGACGAAGCGGGCGATCGAATCGAGCAGTTTCGACATGTCCTGTGTAATCAGCACGCCGGGAGGCTGGTAACGCCGGATCTCGGCCGCGAGCGCCGCACGCTCGGCCGCGGCCGGCTGGCCACTCAGCCGCGCCTTGGCCTGCAGGCTTCGCTGAAGCAGGCTCTTGTCGGCGAGCACCAGCCTGGCCGACGCCAGAGAGGCCTTGGTCCCCAGCAAGGCGAAGAGATCGGCCTCGTCGATCGCTCGCCAGAACTCGTCATCGGTGTCGATCACCCGGGCGGTCAGGGAGATTTCAGCCAGGTCCGGGCCCGTCAGCCTGCAGTCCTCGACTTTCAGGGCGTGGCGGCCACGCTCCTCGAGGCTGCTGCAGTCGAAATCCAGGCGCACCTCCTTGAGGTTCATGGACTGCAGGACCATGCGCATCCCGAGCGCTTCGACACTGCGCAGCGATGGCGCCAGCACGAACCCCTCGATGCGAATGCGGGAGCGGCTGAGATCGGCGCTTTCGGGGACGGTCTCGGTGGAGAAACTGCCGAGCGACAGGCCATAGCGGGTCATCAGTTCGCCGCCGAAGCCGGACATCCGTCCCTTGGCGACCGGAACCCGGCCGATCGGCGTGCCCGGCTCCCAGTCGATCGACGACGCCAGGCCGATCGGCCGGCGCAGGTCGATGCCCTGCGCTGTGGTGTCCGAAATCGTGAGTCCGGCCATCCGCGCGCCCGCCGGCTTCACCTGAAAGTCCTTCATTTCCAGGGCGTCGATCAGGCCGCGCACGTAACCCGTCATGGCGAGGCGCCCGACGCTGCGGGTCGTCTGATCGAACGAGACATGGACGAAATCGCTCTGCTCCAGGCGATCCACCGAAAGCGCGCCCAGCAGCCGGGCCACCATCACTTCGTTGCGGAACGGTCCTTCATAGTTCGAGTCGTAGCGCGGCAGGTCGATGTCGGTGCCGGTCAGTTCGCCGATGGTCCAGGAGTCGCCCGCGCTGGGCTGCGCGAGCCGGAAGTTGCGTATGTGGAGCCGCGCCACCCGCAGTGGATCGCCCCACGCCAACCCGCCGATCGGCGACCGCCCCTTCAGGAGTTCGTCGAGCGGCCATGCAAGCCCGGACGCCTGCCACTCGTCGATCTTCAGTTCGCCGTTCGGTCCGCCGGCAACACCGCCAAGCGATATGCTGCGATTGAGGAAACCCACCTTCACCGTCTCGACCTGTACGCCGCCCTGCTCCAGTCCCGCCTTGAGGTGCTGGCCGGCGTACTGCTCGGCGAACGGGATCGCTGCCGCGCCGATGCCGATCACAGCGGCGATGGCGCCGATCACGACGACGGCTTTCCTCACGGTTCTGCATCCGGTTGCTTCGAAGGCTGGGCGGCATCGAAGGCGGGAAGCTTCATGCAGGCATCGTAGATCCGCCGGATGGTCGGATAGCGCGTCATGTCGACCTTGAAGCGCGCGGCGTTGAAGACCTGCGGCACCAGGCACAGATCGGCCATGGTGGGCCGGTCGCCGTGACTGAAGGTGCCCGTTCCGCTGGCCCGGGTCAGCGTCGCCTCATAGGCATCGAAACCGGTTTCGATCCAATGGCGCGACCATGTGAAAGCGCTTTCCTCGGTCTGACCGAACTTCTGGCGGAGGTAGGCCATTACGCGCAGGTTCTGGATCGGGTGGATGTCCGCGCTCACGATCAACGACAGGGCTCGCACCCGCGCACGCCCCACCGGATCCCTGGGCAGCAGCGGCGGCTCGGGATGCGTCTCCTCGAGATACTCCATGATGGCGAGCGACTGGGTCAGGACCGATCCGTCGTCGAGGACCAGCGCAGGCACCAGCTTCTGCGGATTGAGCGCGACATAATCGTCCGACGATTGCTCGCCCCGGCGCAGATGCCGCGCCGCATGCTCGACCTCGATACCCTTGAGGTTGAGGGCAATGCGGACGCGAAATGCCGCCGACGAACGAAAATAGCCAATGAGCTTCATGACCGCCTCCGCGGCCACTCTAGCACGGCTCAGGCGGGCGGCGTGTAGCGCACGACCTTCTGGTCGATCGCCCCGAAGATCGACTTGCCCGCGCGGTCGAACATCTCGATGCGGATGTGATCGCCGAAGCTCATGAAGGGTGTCGTCGGCTTGCCGCTGTCGATCGTCTCGCGGACGCGACGTTCGGCAATGCAAGAGCACCCGACGGCCGCGTCACGGTTCGCCACCGTGCCCGAGCCGACGATCGTACCTGCCTCCAGGTGCCGCGTACGGGCAGCATGCGCGATGAGCTGGCCGAAATCGAAGGTGAGATCGGTGGCGGCGTTCGGATGGCCGAATTCCTTGCCGTTCAGCGTCGAGATCAGCGGCCGGTCGAGCCGGGCGCCATTCCAGTCGTCACCCAGCTCGTCGGGGGTCACGACCACGGGTGCGAAAGCGGTCGCGGGCTTGCCGTGGAAGAAGCCGAAGCCCTTGGCGAGTTCGCCCACGATGACATTGCGCAGGGAGACGTCGTTCAGGATCGTCACCAGCTTGATATGCCGGCGCGCCGCCTCCGGCGAAATGCCCATCGGCACGTCGTCGACCATGACGGCGATCTCGCCCTCGAAATCGATGCCCCATGCCTCGTCGGCCATCTCGATCTCATCGTTGGGACCGAGGAAGGAGTCCGAGCCGCCCTGGTACATCAGGGGATCGGTCCAGAACGATGGCGGCATCTCCACACCGCGTGCCTTGCGCACCAGCTCGACATGCACGACATAGGCCGAGCCGTCCGCCCACTGATAGGCGCGCGGCAGCGGCGCCGCCAGCGCGGTCGTGTCCAGCTCGAACGAGCCCACGGCCTTGTCGTCCTCGAGCTGCTCGGCCAGCGCACGCAGCTTCGGCCCGTTGGTGGCCCAGTCGTCCAGAACCTTCTGCATCGTCGGGGCCACGGTGGTGGCCCGGACTGCCCGCGTGAGGTCGCGGTTGACCACAATCAGCGTGCCGTCGCGGCCGCCTTCCTTGAGCGATCCCAGTTTCATTGTGGCGTCTTCCCTATTCCGCGGCCTGCTTGATGTCCGATGGCCGCCACGATTTCACGTACCCTTCGAATTCGACGCCGGCCGGCATCTCGGCGACGTCAATCGCGTCGCGCGTGTCGATCATCACCGCCACCTCGTCGGTCTCGGTCTTGCCGCCCTTGGTGGCGGCATCGAACGCCTTGGGATGCGGCCCGTGCGTGAAGCCGGTGGGATGCACCGTCATCATGCCGGGACGGATGTTGTCGCGGCTGAAGAAGCTGCCTTTGTGATAGAAGATCACTTCCTCGAAATCGTCGTTGTTGTGGAAGAACGGCAGGCGCAGCGCCTCGGGATCGCTCTCGAACGGCCTCGGAACGAAGGTGCAGACGACGAACCGGCTGGTGGCCCAGGTCGTGTGCGCCGACGGCGGCAGATGGGCGCGATGGCTCATCAGCGGCCGCAGGTCGCGCCAGTTGATGCGCACGACGCTGAGGTCGCCGTGCCAGCCGACAGCATCGAGCGGATTGAACGGGTAGGTCACGGTCGAGAGCGTGTTGCGGCGCTTCACCGAGACCTTCCACGAGCGTTCGTCCTGCTGCGCGCGGAAGGCATCGTCGATGCGAGGCGTGTCGAGCATCGCCGGATCGAAGATCGCATGACGGCCGACGAGCCCCTTTTCCGGCAGGGTGAAATGATCGTTGGTCGCCTCGATCATCAGCGACACCGTGGGCCTGGCGGGCTCCAGTCGCCACATCGTGCCACGCGGGATGACGAGATAGTCGCCTTCGACATAGTCGAGATGGCCATAGTCGCAGAACAGCGCGCCGTTGCCCGCGTGGATGAACAGGAGCTGATCGCCATCGCTGTTGCGCACCAGTTCCGCCATCGGCTCGTCGAGGCGCCAGATGCGCATCTGCATGTGGCTGTTGTCCATGACGCGTTCGGCCTTCCAGGGGTTCGCCTGGGACGTCGCCAGCTTGTTGAGGTCGAGGGCGCGGGGCCGGATCGGACCGTCGAATTCGACCCAGTCCGTCGGCTTGTGCTTGTGGTGGAATTGCGCGGAGGGACCGAAGAAACCCTCCTTGCTGATCTCGCGCTCGTAGGTGCCCTCGGGCAGGCGGACATGGGCCTGGCGCGAGGCGGTGCCCTCGACCTGGCGCAGCGGAATCCAGTTCTTGGACATGGTCTCCTCCGTTGTTTTGTTCGTTCTACGCCTTCAGTACGCCGCGGCGAATCTGGTCGAGTTCGATCGATTCGAACAGGGCGCGGAAATTGCCTTCGCCGAAGCCCTCGTTGCCACGACGCTGGATGATCTCGAAGAAGATCGGACCGATCACGGTCTGGGTGAATATCTGCAGCAGCAAGCCGCCGCCCGTGGTCGGCGCGCCATCGATCAGGATGCGATCCGCCGCGAGCCGCGCCAGATCCTCGCCGTGGCCCGGCAGGCGTTCTTCGATCTGCTCGTAGTAGGTATCCGGCACTGTCTGGAAAGGCACGCCCTTGCCCTTCAGCGTCTCCACCGTCTCGTAGATATCGCCGGTGCCCAGCGCGATGTGCTGGATGCCCTCGCCGTGATAGGCCGACAGATATTCCTGGATCTGCGACTTGTCGTCGGTGCTCTCGTTGATCGGGATGCGGATCTTGCCGCACGGGCTGGTCATCGCCTTGGACTTGAGGCCGGTGAGCTTGCCCTCGATGTCGAAGTAGCGGATCTCACGGAAATTGAAGAGCCGCTCGTAGAAGTCGGCCCACTCGGCCATGCGCCCGCGATGCACGTTGTGCGTCAGATGGTCGATGTAGGTCAGGCCGACGCCCGCGGGATTGCGGTCGATACCCGGCAGATACTCGAAGTCGACGTCGTAAATCGAGCCGCGCTCGCCGTAACGGTCCACGAGATAGAGCAGCGAATCGCCGATGCCCTTTATCGCGGGAATGTTCAGCTCCATAGGGCCGACCTTCCCCTCGACGCCCCACGCGCCGAGCGACAATGCGCGCTTGTAGGCCGCGCCGGCGTTCTTCACGCGCAGCGCGATGGCGCAGACGCTGGGCCCGTGCACGCGTGCGAAGCCCTGGGCGAAGCTTTCCGTCTCGGCGTTGACGATGAAGTTCACGTCGCCCTGGCGGTAGAGAGAGACGTCCTTCGAGCGATGCTTCGCCACTTTGATGAAGCCCATGCTCTCGAACAGGGCGCCGAGCGCCGCGGGATCGGGAGCAGTGTACTCGACGAACTCGAACCCGTCGGTACCCATCGGGTTCACTGCGTCGATCTCCAGGACCTTGGCTTCGAGGACGCTCGCCATGTTTGACCTCCCGGCTGTATTAGTTTCATATGTAACTATTATGACGACCGATGCGCAAGCCCTCGAGCTGGAAAAATTTCTCCCGTACCGGCTGTCTGTGCTGGCTCAGCTTGTCAGCGAATCGTTGCACGATCTTTATGCCGGGCCATTTGGCCTGAGCGTGCCGCAGTGGCGGGTAATGGCGGCGCTCGGGCGGTTCGCCCCTCTCACCGCCTCCGATGTGGGTCAGCGGATCGTCATGGACAAGGTGGCGGTCAGCCGGGCGGTCGCCGGTCTCATCAAGCGGGGCCTGGTCGAGCGCTCCACCGATCTCGACGACCGTCGGCGGGCCTCGCTCGGTCTGACGCCGCGAGGCCGCGCGATGCATGCGCAGATCGTGCCGATCGCCCTCAGGTACGAAGCCGAACTCTACGCCGCCCTGTCCGCGCAGGAACGCCTTACCCTCAACGGCTTGTGTGACCGGCTGTTCGCCCACGCCAAGCTGTTGAGAAACCAACCCTGAGGCCGCCTTGTGGCCCCGACTCCCCATGCTATAACGCCGGCCTCTTATGATCTTGGGAGGCAGGATTGGCGGCAAAGGCAGCCCGGCGCCCATCGGTCCTCAAACCGGTGCTGGTGCTCAATGGGCCGAACCTCAATATGCTGGGCAAGCGTCAGCCGGAAATCTACGGCCACGAGACGCTCGCGGACGTCGAGGCGGCGTGCCGCGCCGAAGCCGTTCGCCTGGGCCTCGGCGTCGAATTCGCCCAGAGCAATCACGAGGGCGTGCTGGTCGATCGCATTCAGGCCGCGCGCGAGGGCAATTCCGGCATCGTGATCAATGCCGGCGCCTACACCCATACCTCCGTGGCCCTGCTCGACGCGCTGAACGCGGCCGAGTTGCCGGCCATCGAGGTTCATCTCTCGAACATCTACAAGCGAGAGAGATTTCGCCATCATTCGTACATCAGCCCGGCCGCGGTCGGCGTGATCGCGGGTCTCGGCACGCAAGGCTATCTCCTTGCCCTCCAGGCGCTGGCGCGCCTGCTGGCACGCTGACCAACATCGGGAGCGTTTCTCCATGGCAAAGTTCGAGCTGGATACCGAGTTTGTCCGCAAGCTGGCGGCGATCCTCGAGGAAACCAAACTCGGCGAGATCGAATTGGCCGACGGTGACCGCCGTATTCGCGTCGCCCGTCCGACGGTGACCGTCACGCAGCAGGCCGCCATGGCTGCGGCGCCGGCGGCGCCCGTCCTCGCGCCAGCCGCTCCGGCTGCCGCCGCCCCCGGCGACCTCACCAAGCATCCCGGCGTCGTGAAGTCGCCGATGGTTGGAACCGCCTATCTCGCGCCCGAACCGGGCAAGGCCAACTTCGTGGCCATCGGCGACAAGGTGACGGCCGGTCAGACGCTGCTGATCATCGAGGCGATGAAGACGTTCAATCCGATCAAGGCACCCAAGGCCGGCACGGTCATGCAGATTCTGATCGAGAATGCCCGGCCTGTGGAGTTCGCCGAACCGCTGATGATCGTCGAGTGAGGGCGCCCGCGCCGATGTTCGACAAGGTCCTGATCGCCAATCGCGGCGAGATCGCGCTCCGGATCCATCGCGCCTGCCGCGAGATGGGCATCCAGACCGTCGCGGTCCATTCGACCGCCGACAGCGACGCGATGCATGTCCGGCTGGCCGACGAGTCCGTGTGCATAGGTCCGCCCCCCGCCCGCGACAGCTACCTCAACATTCCCGCGATCCTCTCGGCCGCGACGATCGCCGGCGCCGACGCGATTCATCCCGGCTATGGCTTCCTGTCGGAGAATGCCCGCTTCGCCGAAGCGGTCGAGGCGCACGGCTTCACTTTCATCGGCCCGACGCCGCAGCACATCGCCATGATGGGCGACAAGATCGTCGCCAAGCAGACCGCCAAGGAACTCGGACTGCCGCTGGTGCCGGGCTCGCCGGGTCCGGTCGAATCGGTCGAGGAAGTCATCGAGCTCGGAACGAAGATCGGCTGGCCGGTGCTGATCAAGGCTGTGGCCGGCGGTGGTGGGCGCGGCATGAAGGTGGTCGACGGCGCCGACAGCGCCGCCGAAGCTTTTTCGCTCGCCCGCACGGAAGCCAAGGCAGCCTTCAGCAACGATTCGGTCTATCTCGAGAAATACCTGCCGCGGCCGCGCCATATCGAGATCCAGGTGCTGGGTGACGGGCTGGGCGCGGGCATCCATCTCGGCGAGCGCGACTGCTCGCTGCAGCGCCGGCACCAGAAGGTGCTCGAGGAAGCGCCCTCTCCTGCTCTCAACGCCGAGCAGCGCAACAGGATCGGCGAGTTGGCGGCCGACGCGGTGCGCAAGCTCAAGTATCGCGGCGCCGGAACGATGGAGTTCCTGTTTCAGGATGGCGAATTCTACTTCATCGAGATGAACACCCGGCTTCAGGTCGAGCATCCGATCACGGAGGCGGTGACGGGCATCGACCTCGTGCGCGAGCAGATACGCATTGCCGCGGGCTCTCCCCTGGAGCTTGCGCAGAAGGACATCGTAATCCAGGGCCACGCGATCGAGTGCCGCATCAACGCCGAGAATCCGGAGACCTTCGTGCCCTGTCCCGGCCTGGTCACCGACTATCACGCACCCGGCGGATTGGGCGTGCGCGTCGATTCCGGCCTCTATGCGGGCTACTCGATCCCGCCCTACTACGATTCGATGGTCGCCAAGCTGATCGTGAGCGGCGGCAGCCGCAACGAATGCCTGATGCGCCTGCGCCGCTCGCTCGAGGAGTTCGTGGTTGGCGGCATCGACACCACGATCCCGCTCCATCGCCGCATCATCGGCGAGCAGTCGTTCATCGACGGCGACTACGACATCCACTGGCTGGAGAAGCTGGTCGGCCTGAAGAAGTAGCGCCGCCATGCTGGAGATCACACCCGACCTCCTGCTCCAGGCCTACCGCATCGGCGTCTTCCCCATGGGAGAGAGCCGCGACGATCCCAAGCTCTACTGGCTCGATCCCCGCCAGCGTGCGGTTCTGCCGTTCGACGGGTTCCACCTGTCTCACCGTCTGGCGCGTACGGTCCGCAGCGGCCAGTTCGAGGTGAGCGCGGACACTGCCTTTGCCGAGACGGTTCGGGCCTGCGCCGAGCCGCGGCCCGGCCACCCCGAGAGCTGGATCAACGAACCTATCGTCGCCCTCTACACGGAACTCCACGCGCGCGGCCATGCCCACAGCGTCGAATGCCGCGTCGACGGCAAGCTCGTCGGCGGCTTGTATGGCGTGTCGGTGGGCGCCGCCTTCTTCGGCGAGAGCATGTTCAGCCGGCAGCGCGACGCGTCGAAGGTGGCGCTTGTCCATCTCGTCGCACGGCTGATCAAGAGCGGCTTCGGATTGCTCGATTGCCAGTTCATGACCGAGCACCTGCGCAGCTTCGGCGCGATCGAGATCCCGCGCGACGATTTCAAGGTGCTGCTGGCCGAGGCGATCGACCGCCCGGCGGCCTTTCAGCGCGAACTGGGCGGCGAGGATCCCTGTGCCATCGTGCAGGAAAGCACGCGCAAATCGTAGACGCCGTGGTCGAGCGCCGACAGCGACGGCGTCGAGGCGAACATCCAGCCGGCGAACAGCTTCTCTTGCGCCTGCCCCGGCTTGTGATCGACGATGGTGAGATAGGCGACCGATTCGGGAGGCGCCTCGGGCACGTTCACGAGGCAATCGCCGACCGTGATCTCGAGTGTGCCGAAGCGCGTGGATTTTCCGACCGGAGCGTAGAAGCGCTGGGTGCGGGCGGTCACCTTGTCCAGGCCTTGCAGCTCGGCAGACCTTGTCCCAGGCCCGTCGGGCACCGCCCGTAGATTGGCGTTGACCGGACGCGGCGGCGATTGCTGCGCCTGCGGTGGCGGCGTTTGCGCCGAAGCAGCGCCGATCCCTGCCGTCAGGACGGCAAGTACGATCAGCACGCGCATGCTCACCCCTTCGCGCTGGGCGGCGTCAACCCGTCGATCAGTTCGTGAAGCGCCTGCTTGATCTGCGTGACGTCGCATCCCATCAGAACTCCGTCCTCCAGCGCATCGGCGCAGAGGGTTTCAATCTCCTGGATGTTCTGGTTCAGGACTTTGATCTTTTCGAGGCATGACACCGGCTTACCGTCGGGCTGCCGCCAGACCGGCGGGTCCTTCGGGGACTCGGCACCCATCATTTGCTTCCCGTGCTGCCGAACATGAACTTGGCGATCAGCTCCGTGAGGGGGATCGCATCCTGCGTGTGCTGAATCTCGCCGCCGCGTCGAAGCGTCTGCTTGTCGCTGCCCGGCTCGAGCACGACGACCATGCCTCCAAGCAGCGATTCGCTCACGATCTTGGCATTCGTGTCCGTCGGCAGCTCGACGCTCGACGAAACCTCGAAGCGCACGACCGCCTGATAGGTCTTGGGATCGAGACTGAAGCCCGTCACGCTGCCAACCTTGACGCCGCTCAGCGTCACGTCGGCGCCACGCTTCAACCCGTCGATGCGGCCGAACCGGGCGACGATCTCGTAGCCGTCGGGTCCGGTGCGATCGGATTTGGAAAAGGCATAGAAGACGAACGCGCCGGCCACCACCAGCACCAGCGCGCCCACGATCGTCTCGACTATATTACGGCCCACGCTCGTTACCCCCGCTGCCTGCAGCGTCAGCCTGGACGCCACGCCTCGTAGACTGGCTTGGGCTTCTCGCCCACGGACAACGTATGCCCCGGAGGCCGGTAGGCGTGATCGGTGCCGGTGAGGTTGGGCAGATGCTCCTTCTGCCATGCCTTGCGCGGAGGGCCACCGGCAGGCGGCGGTTCAGCAAGCGTGTGATGCAGCCACCCATGCCACTCGGCAGGAACGCGCGATGCTTCCGCGACACCATTGTACATCACCCAGCGCTTGCGCCGCATTCCCGCGACGATGCGCTTGTCATGGAAGTAGCGGTTGCCCTCCGCATCGGTGCCGACGAGTTCGCCGCGCATCTTGGTGAAGAGCCAGGTGCCGATGATCATGAAACAACCACGCTGAAGGTGCCTGCGCCGCTTGTACGCGGGCGCTTCATCGCGTGCAACGCGACGCGAACGACGCACGATTCATAACATTGGACGAGATGCAGTCACGCGAGCCGAAGCATCTGTTGCGCTCTTGCATCATCTAGTACCATCAACAGCCCCGTCTACAAAATGTAGTTGCGCACACAAGATTTTGTAATTTACTATCATCTCGTGCCCACATGTGCGTGTTCGATTGATCGAACACCCCCCCGCGACAGGGAACAAATGGCGGGAACGGGCACGGGGGATTGTCGATGCGCTTCGAGCGTCGGTATACGCTAGCAGGAAAATCACCATTCGCAGGGATGGTGTTTCGTGCTGCCGACTCGGAAATTCGCAATCCGGATGGGTCGGTCGTCTTCCAGTTGAAGAACATCGACGTGCCGGCCGACTGGTCACAGGTCGCGTCCGACGTTCTTGCCCAGAAATACTTCCGTCGCGCCGGCGTGCCGGCGTGCATGATCCGCGTCGCCGAAGCCGACGTGCCCGAGTGGCTGTGGCGTTCGGTACCCGACGAAGTCTCCCTCGCCGCGATGCCCGAGGCCGAGCGGTTCGGCAGCGAGAGCAGCGCGCGTCAGGTTTTTCACAGAATGGCCGGCGCCTGGACCTACTGGGGCTGGAAAGGCGGCTACTTCGACAGCGAGGAAGATGCGCGCTCGTTCTACGACGAGCAGTGCTACATGCTCGCGGCGCAGGTTTGCGCCCCGAACTCACCTCAATGGTTCAACACCGGCCTGCACTGGGCCTACGGCATCGACGGTCCGGGCCAGGGCCACTGGTTCGTCGATCATCTCGATGGCCAGTCCCATCCGTCGACTTCGGCCTATGAGCGTCCGCAGCCGCACGCCTGCTTCATTCAAAGCGTCACCGACGACCTCGTGACCGAAGGCGGCATCATGGATCTGTGGATCCGCGAGGCGCGTCTCTTCAAATACGGATCCGGCACTGGCTCAAACTTCTCCCGCGTGCGCGGCGAAGGTGAGAAACTCTCGGGCGGCGGCCAGTCGTCAGGCCTGATGTCGTTCCTCAAGATCGGCGATCGCGCCGCCGGCGCCATCAAGTCAGGCGGCACGACGCGACGCGCCGCCAAGATGGTGACGGTCGACATCGACCATCCCGACATCGAGGATTTCATCTCCTGGAAGATGCTCGAAGAGCAGAAGGTGGCCGCGCTGGTCGCCGGCTCCCGGCTCGCCAACCGCCATCTGAACGCGATCATGCAGGCCTGCCTCGACGGTGACGAAGGCGAAGCGGCGTTCGATCCGCGGCAGAATTCGAAGCTTCGTCGCGAGATCGTCGCGGCCCGCCAGGCCGAATTGCCCGAGAACTACATTCAGCGGGTCGTTCAGTTCGCCCGCCAGGGCTATCGCCACATCGAATTCCCGACCTTCGACACGGACTGGGAATCTGGAGCCTATGCTTCGGTCTCCGGACAGAACGCCAACAACTCGGTGCGCGTCACCGACTCGTTCCTGCGCGCGGTCGAGGAAGACCGGCAATGGGCGCTGACCGAGCGCACGACCGGCAAGGTCTCGAAGGTGATTGGCGCGCGCCTCCTTTGGGATCAGGTCGCCGAAGCCGCCTGGCACTCGGCCGATCCGGGCGTCCAGTACGACACCACGATCAACGACTGGCACACCTGCCCGGAGTCGGGGCGCATCAACGCCTCGAACCCGTGCTCGGAGTACATGTTTCTCGATGACACGGCGTGCAATCTCGCCTCGCTGAACCTGATGCGGTTCCGGCGCGACGATGGCTCGATCGATGTGGCAGCGCTGGAGCATGCCAGCCGGCTGTGGACGGTCGTCCTCGAGATTTCCGTGATGATGGCGCAGTACCCGTCGCGCCGCATCGCCGAGCTTTCCTACCAGTACCGCACGCTGGGCCTGGGCTACGCCAATCTCGGCGCGCTGCTCATGGCCTCGGGCCTGGGCTACGACAGCGCCAGGGGCCGCGCCATTGCCGGCGCCCTGACCGCGATCATGACCGGCGCCGCCTACGCCACGTCGGCGGAGATGGCCGGCCTGATGGGTACCTTTCCCGGCTTCGCGGCCAATCGCGAGGCCATGCTGCGGGTCATCCGCAACCATCGGCGGGCGGCCCACGGCACCAACGAAGCCTATGAAGGCCTGTCGATCGCGCCGCAGGCTCTCGATGCGGCCAACTGCAGCGATAGCCGGCTCATCGCCGCAGCCCGCCGGGTCTGGGACCGCGCGCTGGAACTGGGCGAACGCCACGGTTTCCGCAACGCGCAGGTCTCCGTCATCGCCCCCACCGGCACGATCGGGCTGGTGATGGATTGCGACACCACGGGCATCGAACCCGATTTCGCCCTTGTGAAGTTCAAGAAACTGGCAGGCGGCGGTTATTTCAAGATCATCAACCAGACCGTTCCGCTGGCGCTTCGCACACTGGGCTACGACCAGTCCGCGATCTCGCGCATCGTCGACCATGCCGTGGGACATGGCTCACTCGCCTCGGCACCGGCCATCAACCACGAGAGCCTGTCGGCGCGCGGCTTCGATGCAGCGACCTTGCAGAGGATCGATCGGGCGATCGTCACGGCCTTCGACATTCGCTTCGCCTTCTCGCGCTATACGCTGGGAGAAGCGTTCTGCCGCGGGTCACTCGCTCTCGACGACGAGACGCTCGCCGATCCGGATCTCGACATCCTCTCGCGCCTCGGCTTCTCGCGCAGCGACGTTGCCGCCGCCAACATCCACGCGTGCGGCACGATGAGCATCGAAGGCGCAAGCGATCTCGAGCGCGAGCATCTTTCCGTGTTCGATTGTGCAAATCCCTGTGGACGAGATGGCACGCGCTTCTTGTCCGCGGAGAGTCACATACGCATGATGGCTGCAGCACAACCCTTCGTATCGGGTGCCATCTCCAAGACCATCAACATGCCGAACGCGGCGACGGTCGAGGATTGCCGCAAGGCTTATGAGATGTCTTGGAAGCTCGGATTGAAAGCCAACGCCCTCTATCGTGACGGCTCCAAGCTGTCGCAGCCGCTTTCTGCGATGGCTCTTGGCGATGACGTCGCCGCCAACGACGATCTTGCCGACCTGTCGCCGGCCGCGCGCGCGCCGATCATCGCCGAACGGATCGTGGAGCGCATCGTCGAGCGTGAGGTGCGGGCCGGCCGCGAACGCCTGCCGCAGCGCCGCAAGGGCTATACGCAGAAAGCCATCGTCGGCGGCCACAAGGTCTATCTCAGGACCGGCGAATACGAAGACGGACGCGCCGGCGAAATTTTCGTCGACATGCACAAGGAAGGCGCGGCATTCCGCAGCCTCATGAACAACTTCGCCATCGCGATCTCGATCGGCCTGCAATATGGCGTGCCGCTCGAGGAATTCGTCGAGGCATACACCTTCACGCGCTTCGAGCCTTCGGGCCTGGTCGAGGGTAACGACGCGATCAAGATGTCGACCTCCGTGCTCGACTACATCTTCCGCGAACTGGCGATCTCCTATCTCGGGCGCAACGACCTGAGCCACGTAGAGCAGGCCGACCTTCGGCCCGACGGCGTCGGCCGCGGTGAAACCCAGGGCGAACTGCCCTCGCCCGGCACGAATGCCGCCGAATCGGCTGCGGCCGCGGTCAGCCGCATCGCCAGCGTCGGCTATGTGCGCAGCAACCTTTATGCATTGAATGGCAGGACTGCCGGCAATGTCGCGATCGCCAAAGAGGCGATCGTCGGCGCCGCCCTGCCCAACGGACTGACCGACGGACCAGCCGTCGCTTCGGCGCACATCGCCAAGGCGGCCGTCGTCAGCGTCGCGCTCGGAGAAACATCCTCCTCGCCCCTGGGACTGGCCCTCGAGGCAAGGCTCAAGGGATTTGAAGGGGATGCGTGTCCGGAATGCGGCAACTTCACCATGGTCCGCAACGGGACGTGCCTCAAGTGCACGACCTGCGGCGGCACCACCGGCTGCAGTTGAGCATGCGTGGCGTAGCGTACCAGCGTACCCCGGGGACCTCACGGTTGGGGACCCCATAGCTAACCATAGGAGACAGTTATGGCTGCTAAGAAAAAGGTTGCGAAGAAGAAGGCTGCTAAGAAGAAGAAGCAGTAATTAGGAAAGGGCGGAGGTCAAAGGGTTTACTTTTTGACCCCTCTAACAACGCCTTTCGGCTTCCGTGTGGGCGCCCTCTCTCAGGGCCCCACCGGAAGCCACCTAACAGAAGACTAGGATCAAGCCGATCCAGTGCTTTCGTTCGCGAAGGTGGAAAGGCGAAACTAACCAAAACGTCCGGCGACCTCGGTCTGCCGGACTTTTTTCTTTCTTGCTTGAACCGTGCCTGCTTCCGTCCTACATGGCGGAGCATGGATACTGACCAGTCAGTCAATACTGCCTCCGTCGCGCCTGCACGGATCCGCCGTCCGGAAGACCGCGCCTCCGAAATCGCCCGTGCCGCCCTGGACCTTTTCGTCACCCGCGGCTTTTCCGCGACCAAGCTCGAGGACGTGGCCAAGGCGGCGTCGGTCAGCAAGGGCCTGCCCTACCTCTACTTCAAGAACAAGGAAGAGCTCTTCAAGGCTGTCATCACCGAAGCCATCGGCGGTCCCCTCGCCGACGCGATCCAGATGATCGACGCCTTCGAGGGATCGAGCGAAGCCCTGCTGCGCGAGTTGGTCGCCGGCTTCCGTGCCTTCGAGGAGACGCCGGCGGGCGGTGTGGTGAAGCTGGTCCTTGCCGAGGCTGGCAACTTTCCCGAGGTCGCCCGCTTCTACTGCACGCACTTCGACGTGCGCGGTCGCGACCTCTTCATCCGCACGCTGCGCCGAGGCGTAGACAATGGCGAATTCCGTCCGCTCGCCGACCTCGAAACCACGGCGATCATCATCCTGCAGCCTCTTGCCATGTTCTCGGTATGGAAGCGCTCGCTGGCGCCCTTCGATCCCGCAAAGGTCGATGGCGATCAGTACTACAACGCTTATCTCGACTTCGTTCTCAAAGGGCTCCGCCTATGAAGCGCAAGATCGTCCTCGCAGTCGTCGGTGCCGCAATCTTGCTGGCTGGCGCCGCGTTCGCGTGGAAGAGCAGCAAGGTCGCGTCGACCAGTGGAAACGGTGCCGTAGCCGTCAACGCCAGCGATCGCGCCCTGGAACTGCTGCCCGCGGAAGTCCAGACGATCAAGCCGCGCGGCCTCGTCGACGTGGTCCGCTTCACCGGCACCACCCAGCCGATCGACCAGACCGTGGTGAAGGGCCGCGTCGCCGGTCGCCTGGCCGAAGTGCTGGTCCGCGAAGGCGACCGCGTGACGGCGGGCCAGGTCCTGGCGCGATTCGAAACCACCGAACTGCAGGCCAGGATGAACGAGCGGCAGTCCGCGCTGGAGGCCGCACGCGCCGATGCGCGCTGGACCGCCCGCGACCGGTCCGACAAGGAGACGCTCGCCAATCGCAACATCGTCTCGCAGTCCGCGGCCGACCAGGCGCGCGCGACTGCCGACAATCGCGCCTCCATGGTCGCCGTCGCCGAGGCCCAGCTCGATGTGGCCCGCAAGAACCTGGCCGATGCCGAGGTAAAGGCGCCGTTCGACGGCGTGGTCGGCGAGCGCATCGCCAACCAGGGCGAATCGCTGCCCATCGACGGCAAGATCCTTGCCCTCCTCGACACCAGCCATGTCGAAATCGCCGCCCAGATGCCGGCGGCCGACGTCATCCGCATGAAGGTGGGCCAGGTCGCGCGCGTCACGCTCGAAGGCTTCGGCGATCGCGACTTCGAGGGCAAGATCACCCGGATCAGCCCGACCACACAGCCGGGCTCCCGCTCGATCCCCGTCTATGTCGAGATCGTCGACCGCCACGAAGCCCTGCGCGGTGGCCTGTTCGCCACCGGCAGCGTCACCGTCCAGGAAAAGGGCCATGCCCTGGCCGTGCCGTCCTCGGCGATGCGCAAGGACGACCAGGGTGACTACGTGCTGATCGTCGAGAACGGCGTGCTCGTCCGCAAGCCGGTCGGCGCCGTCCGTACCTGGTCGCGCGGTGAACTGGTCGAGGTGAAGGGCCTGGAATCGGGCATGACAGTGGTTTCTGCGCCCCTGCCCGGCTTGCAGGCCGGACAGCGGGTCAAGATCGTCGAAACCCGCTAGGAGGACGCGGTCGTGAAGCTCACCCAGATCGCGGTCGACAATCCGGTCTTCGCCACCATGATGATGGTGGCGTTGCTGGTGATGGGCCTGTTCTCCTACCGCCAGCTCGGCATCGACCAGTTCCCCAACGTCGACTTCCCGATCGTCGTGATCACCACCGACTATCCCGGTGCATCGCCGGAGACGGTCGAGAGCGAGATCAGCCGCAAGATCGAGGAATCGGTCAACGCCATTGCGGGCCTCAAGACGCTCACATCGCGTTCGCTCGAGGGCCGCTCGATCGTCATCGCCGAGTTCGAGCTTTCGGTCTCGTCTCCCGAGGCTTTGCAGGACGTTCGCGAGAAGGTCCAGATGGTCCGGGCGGCCTTCCGGCCGGATATCAAGGAGCCGCTGATCCAGCGGTTCAATCCCGACGACCAGCCGATCGTGTCGATCGCCGTTCGCTCCGATGTCCGTTCGGTGCGCGACCTCACGACGCTTGCCGACCAGATCATCATCAAGCGCCTGCAAACGGTCCGCGACGTCGGCCGCGCCACCATCGCCGGCGGCTTGAAGCGCCAGATCAACATCGAACTCGATCCCGGTCGCATGCACGCGCTTCGCGTCGGCGTGAACGACATCATGCGGGCGATCAAGGACGAGAACCAGAACTTCCCCGCCGGCAACGTGCAGCGCGGCAACGACGACCGGGTCATCGAGGTCACGGGCCGGGTGGTCGATCCGGGCGACTTCGCCGACCTGATCGTGGCCCGCCGCGGCCAGGCCCCGGTCTATCTCCGCCAGGTCGCCACCGTGGTCGACGGCCAGCAGGAGCTCGAGAACGTGGCCATGCTGAACGGCGAGCGGGCTCTGGCCATCGACGTCGTGAAGACGCAGGGGTCCAATACGATCGAGGTGGCCCGTGGTGTCCGCCGCACCGTTGCCGAATTGCAGGCCTCCCTGCCCCAGGACGTCAAGCTCGAGATCGTGCGTGACAGCTCGCGCGGCATCCAAAACTCGGTCAACAACGTCCAGCAGACCATGGTCGAGGGTGGCCTGCTCACCATCGCCATCGTCTTCCTGTTCCTGCATTCCTGGCGCAGCACCGTCATCACCGGCCTTGCCCTGCCGATCTCGGTGTTCGGCTCCTTCATGGTGATGGCCGCTTTTGGCTTTACCCTGAACGTGCTGACCCTGATGGCGCTGAGCCTCGCCATCGGCATCCTGATCGACGATGCGATCGTGGTGCGCGAGAACATCATGCGTCATATCGGCTTCGGCAAGACACACCGCCAGGCCGCCATCGACGGCACCAACGAGATCGGCCTCGCCGTTCTCGCCACCACCTTCTGCATCGTGGCGGTGTTCCTGCCGGTGGCCTTCATGGGCGGCATCATCGGCCGCTTCTTCTTCCAGTTCGGTGTCATGGTCTCGGCCGCCGTTCTGATCTCGCTGTTCGTGTCCTTCACCCTCGACCCGATGCTCTCCTCGGTCTGGTACGATCCCCAGGCTCATGGCAACGGACGCTTCGCCCGCATCGTCAACGGCGCACAGGAGCGCGCCAACGGCGTCTATCGCGTGGTGCTGGGCTGGGCATTGCGCTGGCCCAAGTTCACCCTGCTGATCGCCCTGGCGACCTTCGTCGGCAGCTTTGCGCTGCCGAAATACATCGGCTTCGAATTCGTGCCCCAAGCCGATCTCGGCGAACAGGTGGTCAGCATCGAGACGCCGGTCGGCTCCTCGCTGGAATACACCGAGGCCAAGCTTCGCCAGGTCGAGGCCGCGCTGCGCGAATTTCCCGAGATCGACTACACCTATGGAACGGTCAACACCGGCTACGCCAACGGCAAGAATCAGGCGAGCCTCTATCTCAGGCTGAAGCCGCTCAAGGACCGCAAGCGCTCGCCCGATCAGCTGGCCCAGCCGATCCGCGAGCGGCTGGCCGCCATTCCGGGCATCCTGGTCTCCATCAACGTTCCCGGCGGGCCGGGTGGCGGCGTTCAGAAGCAGCTGCAGCTTTCGCTGCAGGGGCCCGACACCAACGTCCTCGACTCGCTGTCGCAGGACGTGATGAAGCGCGCCGCCGGCATCCGCGGCCTCGTCGATCTCGACCGCAATCTCAAGGCCGCCAAGCCGATCCTGTCGGTCCGCTTGCGTCGCGACGCCGCTTCCGATCTCGGCCTGGGGTCGGCCGCGGTCGCCCAGTCGCTGCGCCCCCTCTTCGCCGGCGACGAAACCAGCCTGTGGCGGGCGCCCGACGGCGAAAACTACATGGTCATGGTCCGCCTGCCGACCGACGACCGCAGCGGCATCGCCGACCTGCACCGTGTCTGGTTCACCGCCGGCACCGAGCCGAACGGCCTGCCCCGCATGGTCCATATCGCGCAGATCGCCGATGTCGTGACCGATGTCGGCGCCTCGCAGATCAATCGACGCGACCTCAACCGCGAGGTCCAGATCACCGCCAACGTGTTTGGGCGCTCGGCCGGCGAAGCTTCGAGCGACCTGCAGCAGGTCTTGACCGAGATCAAGCTGCCGCCAGGCTATCGCTTCGTGTTCGGCGGCTCGACCAAGGACATAGCGGAGAGCGCGGCCTATGCCGGCCAGGCGCTGCTGATGGCGGTCATCCTGATCTATCTGATCCTGGCCTCGCAGTTCGGCAGCTTCCTTCAGCCCATCGCCATCATGATGTCGCTGCCGATGTCCCTGATCGGCGTGTTCCTCGGCCTCCTGATCGCCGGCACCACGCTCAACATCTTCTCGGCCATCGGCTTCATCATGCTGATGGGCCTCGTTACCAAGAACGCCATCCTGCTGGTCGACTTCTTCAATCAGGCCCGCGCCCGCGGCGCGCCGGTCAACGAGGCCCTGCTCGAGGCCGGCTCGATCCGGCTGCGTCCCATCCTGATGACCACGCTGGCGATGGTGTTCGGCATGCTGCCTCTGGCGCTGGGCCTCGGCGAAGGCGCCACACAGCGCGCGCCGATGGCCCACGCCGTGATCGGCGGTCTGATCAGCTCGACCCTCCTCACCCTGGTCGTGGTGCCCGTGGTGCTGGTCTATATCGACCGGATCGGCCTGTGGGCGACCCGCCGCTTCCACCGCTCGCCCGACAAATTGCACGAGCACAAGCCCGCCGAGTAGGAACGGACCGGAATAGCCACCATGCTGGCACGATTCGCGCTATGATGGGCCTCATGCCGGATGATGCCCCGACGGTCGGTCTGCGCATCGTCGATTCGCTCAGCGCGGTCGACGGTGTCCAATGGGATGCCTGCGCGCTCGCCCCCGGCTCGGCGGGCAACCCCTTCCTCAGCTACGGCTTCCTGAAGGCGCTGGAAGACTCGAAATCGGTCGGACGGCGCACCGGATGGCAGCCGCAATATCTGCTGGCGGAGTCGGACGACGGCACGCTGCAGGGCGCTGCACCGCTCTATATGAAGACCCATTCGCAGGGCGAGTATGTGTTCGACCACGGCTGGGCGCAGGCGCTGGAGCGCGCCGGCGGCCGCTACTATCCCAAGCTTCAGGTCGCCGTGCCCTTCTCGCCGGTACCCGGACCGCGCCTGTTTGCCCGTCCCGGCCCGCTTGCCGACGCCGTCCGGGACGCATTGATCGACATGCTGGCCAAGGTCGCCGACGACAACAATATCAGCTCGGTCCACGCCACCTTCTGCACGGAAGAGGAGTGGAAGCGTTTTGGCGCGCATGGCTGGCTGCTGCGGCTCGGCCAGCAGTATCACTGGCGGAACGACGGCTACCGCACCTTCGACGACTTCCTGGGCGCGCTGGCCTCGCGCAAGCGCAAGACGATCCGCAAGGAGCGCGAGGCCGTGCGGCGCGAAGGCCTCGTCATCCGCCAGCTGAGCGGCGACGAGATCGGGCCCGAGCACTGGGACGCCTTCTTCGCCTTCTACATGGATACCGGCGGCCGCAAGTGGGGCACGCCCTACCTGACGCGCTCCTTCTTCGACATCCTGGGCGCCACCATGGCCGACAAGGTCGTGCTGGTCCTGGCCGAGGCCGACGGACGTCCGGTCGGCGGCGCGCTCAACCTCAAGAGCGACGACACTCTCTACGGACGGTACTGGGGTTGCCTGGAAAGCCACGCCTTCCTGCATTTCGAGGCCTGCTACTACCAGGCCATCGACTATGCGATTGCCCACGGGCTGGCGAGGGTGGAGGCCGGTGCGCAGGGGGATCACAAGATTCAGCGCGGCTACCTGCCGGTGCCGACCTATTCAGCGCACTGGATCGTGGATCCGAACTTCCGCCGCGCCGTCGACGACTATCTCAAGCGTGAGCGGCCTGCCGTCGAGCAGGAGATCGAGGGGCTGATGCAGTACTCGCCGTTCCGAAGAGAGAACGAGGCCTGACGGCCTACTTGACCATCAGGACACCGAAAAAGAAGACGACGAAAAACACCAGCTGCTCGGTCAGTCCAAGCGGCGCCTGCCAGCCGACCTTATCGATGATGAACAGGGCCACCCAGAACACCGCGGTGGCAAGCACCGCGGCGCGCAGGGCGATCCACAGGGGCCGGAACGCGCTCACTATTCGGCGAGCACCGGTTCCTGGCTGGCCGGCGGCAGCGCACCGCGCTCGGGCGGCAGGAAGGTGAAGACGAGCTTGGCCGTCTCGTCCGTCCCGTCGACATCGACCCGCACCGTACCACCGTCGGAGAGCTTGCCGAACAGGACCTCCTCGGCCAGCGGCTTCTTCACGTACTCCTGGATCACCCGGGCGAGCGGCCGGGCACCGAACAGCCTGTCGTAGCCCTTCTCCGCCAGCCAGCGGCGCGAGCCGTCGGACAGCTCGATGAAGACCTTGCGGTCGGCGAGCTGGACCTCGAGTTCGGCGACGAACTTGTCGACGACCCTGCCCATCGATTCAGGACCCAGGCTGGCGAACTTGATGATCGCGTCGAGACGATTGCGGAACTCCGGCGCGAACATGCGATTGATCGCCTCGTTGTCCTCGTCGTGCCGCTGCTCGCGACCGAAGCCCAGCGCCGGCTTGGCAATGTCGGCGGCGCCGGCATTGGTCGTCATGCACAGGATGACGTTGCGGAAATCCACCGTCCGGCCGTTATGGTCGGTGAGCTTGCCGTAATCCATGACCTGCAGCAGCACGTTGAAGACGTCCGGATGGGCCTTCTCGATCTCGTCGAACAGCACGACGCAATGCGGATGCTGGTTCACCTTGTCGGTGAGCAGGCCGCCCTGGTCGAAACCGACATAGCCCGGCGGGGCCCCGATCAGGCGCGAGACGCTGTGCCGCTCCATGTATTCCGACATGTCGAAGCGTATGACCTCGAGGCCGAGCAGACGCGCAAGCTGGCGCGTCACCTCGGTCTTGCCGACGCCGGTCGGACCGGCCAGCAGATAGCTGCCGATCGGCTTCTCCGGCGAACGCAGGCCCGCGCGGGCGAGCTTGATCGACGCGGCGAGCTGGTCGATCGCATGGTCCTGTCCGAACACGACCGTCTTCAGGTCGCGATCGATGGTGCGCAGCATGGAGGTGTCGTCCTTGGAGACGGCCTTCGGCGGAATGCGGGCGATCTTGGCCACGATGTCCTCGATGTCGGACACCTCGATCGTGGTCTTGCGCTTGTCGGGGGCGCGCAGCATCTGGGCCGCACCGACCTCGTCGATCACGTCGATCGCCTTGTCCGGCAGCTTGCGGTCGTGGATATAGCGCGCCGACAGTTCGACGGCTGCCTTGATGGCATCGTCGGTGTAGGCGACGTGATGATGCTTCTCGTAAACCGGCTTGAGGCCGCGCATGATCTCGATGGCGTCGGCGATCGTGGGCTCCGGCACGTCGATCTTCTGGAAGCGGCGGACCAGCGCGCGGTCTTTTTCGAAGTAGTTGCGGTATTCCTTGTATGTCGTCGAGCCGATGCAGCGCAGTTCACCCGACTGCAGCGAGGGCTTCAGCAGGTTCGACGCGTCCATCGAGCCGCCGGACGTCGCGCCGGCGCCGATAATCGTGTGGATCTCGTCGATGAAGAGGACCGAGTTCGGCTTCTTCTTGAGTTCGCCCAGGACGGCCTTCAGGCGCTCCTCGAAGTCGCCGCGATAGCGCGTGCCGGCCAGCAGCGCGCCCATGTCGAGCGAGTAGATGACGGCTTCCTTCAGGACCTCCGGCACCTCGCCGTCGACGATCTTGCGGGCAAGCCCCTCCGCGATCGCGGTCTTGCCGACGCCGGGCTCGCCGACATAGAGCGGGTTGTTCTTGGTGCGGCGGCACAGGACCTGAATGGTCCGTTCGACCTCATGCTCGCGGCCGATCAGCGGATCGACGCGACCGTCCCTGGCCTTCTGGTTGAGGTCGACGCAATAGGCAGCCAGCGCCTCGTTACCCTGCTTCGCCGCGGGCTCGCCGCCCGACTCCTCTTCCGATCCGCTGACGCGGCGCGTGCGGGCGCGGCCCGGCACCTTGGCCTTGCCGTGGCTGATATAGTCGACGGCATCGAGCCGCGTCATGCCCTGGTTCTCGAGGAACGAGACGGCGTGGCTGTCGCGCTCGGAGAAGAGTGCGACCAGAACGTTGGCGCCTGTCACTTCATTGCGGCCCGAGGACTGCACATGCACCGCGGCGCGCTGGACGACGCGCTGGAATCCGGCGGTCGGTAGCGGCTCGCTGGGATTCTGGGTGATGATGCCCTTGAGGCGATTGTCGACGAAGGTTTCGAGATCGTGCCTCAGCCGGTCGACATCGACCCCGCACGCCTTGAGCACGGGTATCGCATCCTCGTCCTCGGTCATGGACAGCAGCAAGTGCTCCAGCGTCGCGTATTCATGGCGACGCTCGCCTGCGAGCCCGAAGGCGCGATGCAGGGACTTCTCGAGGTTCTTGGACAGCATGGACATCGAACCACCTCGACTGGAAAAACGAACTACTTCTGGTCGCCGTTACTCTTTCTCCAACGTGCACTGGAGAGGGTGCTGATTCTTACGAGCGTAATCCACCGTTTGGGTCACCTTGGTCTCGGCGATTTCGTAAGTGTAGACGCCGCAGACCCCCACGCCCTTCTGGTGAACGTGAAGCATGACCTCGGTCGCCTCGTCGCGATTCTTCTGGAAGATGTTCTGCAGGACGTCGACCACGAACTCCATCGGCGTGTAATCGTCGTTCAGCATGAGCACCTTGTACATCGACGGCTTCTTGGTGCGCGTCCGCGCGAGCGTCAGCGCTCCGGTTCGGCCATCGTCGCCGCCCTCTCCGTCGTCGCGACGCGGCGGTAGCTGGGGAGGCCCACCAGGCGGTTGCTGGGGCGGCTCTCCCGCCCCGCCGAACCGCCATTCGCCTGCGCTAAGCAGAAAGTCCATCGTCGACGTCACGCTCCGAATTGAAGTCAGTGATCAATTATATAGGTAGCGTTACCGATTCCGCTACCTCGGCCGGAGCCCATCCTTCCCTACCACCAGCATCCAGCGGTCGGCGCGGGCGCGGTGAAGCGGAGCGTTCATGTCGCGGCGCAGTTCCGCGGGCTCAAGCTGGCGGGGTGGATTGACCGGCACGGGCACCTTGTCCAGCGAGAACAGCCGGGTGGAGAACTTCACGTTCGCGAAGCCGTCCGTCGGATAGTGATAGGCTTGGAAGCCCCAGACTCCGTTCCGGCAGGACGCGACGGTCCACCAGAAGTCGTTGTCCGGCAGGCGCATGCCGTCTCGCGGCGGGCCAAAGGCGCGGCTTTCTTCGAGCAACCCTACGAGTTCACGGGTTTCATTGGCGGTCAGAATGCGCTGACCGCCCTTCATGCTCCAGGGAGCGAAGATGTCCCTGGGATTGGAGATCAGCATGTTGGTGATGCCCGTCGTTACATTCCCCTGCCCCTCCAGTACGCCGATATTCATGCCGGCCGTGCCGTCGGGCTGCAGGAAGATGTCGTAGGCGCGGACCTGTTCCTCCCAGAGAGCGTTGTAAATAAGCCTGAGATGGTTTCGGCCGCCCGGGACGCAGGCGGCACGGATATCGTTGGCCGCGACGAAGTCGAACCAGTGGAAACTGCGCACGACTGGCAGCTCGACGTTGCGGTCGGGGCGCTGTGCCATCGCTGGAGGCGCCAAAATAGCGGTCAGGGCCGCCAACACCGCCAAAAAAACCTTCATCACACCTCCTACAGGGGGACGTGCATAATCCAAACTATTTAGGGCAGCAGAGCGGCATGACCAAAGTTGCAGAACCGTACAAACTTTAGTAAAGTAGCAACAATAGCTCATAACCTGTTGTATGAGCACACGAATTGGCTTTTGCGCGTGGCGTATTCGCAATGACTTTCCCCCTCAGGCGAATTGCGGTTAGCCTCTCGTGGCTTGCCTTCACCGTCCTTTTCCTTGGCGCAACTCTGGCGCCATCGCCTGTCGATGCCCAGTCGACATCGGTCAAGCGTGCCGCACCGCCCGCAAAGACCCGCGCCAAAGCCGCTTCGCGCAATTCCTCCTCTTCCTGGGTCGGCAATCCGGCCGTCAGTGCACGTGAATCTTATCTGATCGTCGACGCAACAAGCGGCCGTGAACTCGCTTCCGATCGCGCCGACGAACTCCGTCATCCAGCATCACTCACCAAACTGATGACGATCTACCTCACCTTCTCGGCCCTCGATTCGGGCCGTCTGTCGCTCGGCGACGGCCTGCCGGTGTCGGTCAATGCCCTCAACGCATCGCCCACCAAGATGGGCATGACGCCGGGCGGCACCGTGAACGTGCGCGACGCCACGATGGCGCTCGTCACGCGCTCCGCCAATGACGCGGCAGTACTGTTGGCCGAAGGCCTCGCCGGCAGCGAGGAGGCCTTCGCCCGCCTCATGACGCAAAAGGCGCGCCAGCTCGGCATGAGTTCGACGGTGTTCCGCAATGCGTCGGGCTTGCCGAACAGCGAGCAGGTCACGACGGCCCGCGATCTCGCCAAACTCGCCAATGCGCTGATGCGCGACTACCCCCATTACTATGCGGTCTTCTCGACGCAGAGCTACAACTACCGCGGGCGCGTTCTGACGAATCACAACCGCATGCTCGGCAGCTATGATGGCGCCGACGGGCTAAAGACAGGTTACACTGTGGCGTCGGGCTTCAACCTCGTGATGTCGGCGGTACGCGACAATCGCCGCCTGATCGGTGTCGTCATGGGTGGCACCAGCGCCAGCCAGCGTGACCGGACGATGGCCGCCCTGATGGATCGCGGCTTCGCGCTGGCACAGGCCATGCAGCTCTCGCCCTGGACGTCGCTGCGCAAGCCCGGTTCCGCGCGCTATACGGCCGCCCAGTTCGATCCCGGCAGCAGCTTCGCAGAGGCCTATCGTCCACCGGCCGCCGCGGCCCAGCCGCCGCAGGTCAGCCCGAAGTATGCAGGCTTCCTCGCCCCCGGTCCGGCGTCTCCTGCCTTCACCGCCGCCGCGCCCGCCACGACGCCGCCTCCCGCTCCCGCCATGCCTGACACGCCGGCACTGGGCAGCTGGGTCATACAGGTCGGTTCGTTCAGCGAGCCTCAGGCGGCGCAGGCGGCGGTGGAACGCGCCTCGGCGGCGCTGCCGAATGCGCGCTCGGCTTCGGCGATCGTCGACGAGGTCCAGATGGCGAACCGCACCTTCCATCGCGCACGACTGATCAACCTGTCGCAGGAACAGGCCACCGAAGGCTGCAAGCGCCTCGAAAAGCGGAAGATCTATTGCTCGGCGCTGCAGGTCACGGCGTGGAATACGCCGGGCGCCCGCTGAAGGCCCGCCTCAATCGCCCAACGAACGCCCGCTTGTGGCGACGCTGCCAGAGCACCAGGTCCCAGAGTTCACGGCTGGGCTGAAGACGTGACTGGATCGGTTCGAAGACCGACACCTCGTTCACCCGCCCCTGCACTTTCACCTTGAGCGGCACGATGCGATAGCCCGGCCCTTCGTAAGCGGCGAGCCGGGCGACGTCGCGACCGCTCAGGCCGCCCACGACCGCACCCGGCACCCGGGAGCGGTGGTCCGCAATGACGATCGGATAGGTCGCGTTCTTCACCCGGCGCCGCGCATGGCCCGGCAGACTGGCCGCCGTGTACGCTCGCGGCGGCAGCCGGCGCCCCAGAACCAGAGCCGTCACGTCGCAATCGAGCAACGTGCCGTAGAAGAAGAAACGCATCAGTGATGGCCGGACGAGGCGTCGTCCGGAAGCTCCACGCCGCACGCGGCCAGGGCGGCCTTCAGATCCGTCATCAGGCGTGCGAGGCCCGGATCGTCAGCCGCCTCGCAGCGCGCCACCAGGACCGGCTGGGTGTTCGACGCCCGCAGCAACCACCAGCCGTCCTTGGTGCTGACCCTCACGCCATCGATGTCCGAGAACGTGGCGCCGTCCTTCTGCAGGCGCGCCTTGACCTTCTCGACGACGCCGAACTTCTGGTTGTCGGGGCAATCGAAGCGCAGCTCGGGCGTGTTGACCGGCTGGGGCAGCCCGTCGCGCATCTCCGCCAGGCTCTCCTTGGAGTTCGCCACGATGTTGAGCAGGCGCAAGCCGCAATAGAGCGCGTCGTCGAAGCCATAGAACGTATCGGCGAAGAACACGTGGCCGCTCATTTCGCCGGCGAGCGGCGAGCCGATCTCGGCCATCTTGCTCTTGATCAAAGAATGACCGGTCTTGAACATCATCGGCTTGCCGCCCGCCTTGGCGATCTCGTCGAACAGGACCTGGCTGGCCTTGACGTCGGCGATGATGGTGGCGCCGGGGTGGGTCTTCAGCACGTCGCGCGACCACAGGACCAGGAGCTGGTCGCCCCACAGGATGCGGCCTTTGCCATCGACGGCGCCGATGCGATCGCCGTCGCCGTCGAACGCGATCCCGAGATCGCAGCCCTGCTTCTTCACCTCGGCGATCAGCTGCTCGAGGTTCTTCGGCACGGTGGGATCGGGATGATGCGACGGGAAGGTCCCGTCGACCTGCTCGTTCAGCACGAAGTGCTCGCCCTCGAGCCTGTCGACGACGGCGCGAATGGAGACGCCGACGGCGCCGTTACCGGTATCCCAGGCAACCTTGAGATTCTTGCCCGGCTTGACGTCCCGCAACAGGCGGGCGGCGTAGTCGGCCAGCACCGGCCGCTTCTCGACCTTGCCCTGCCCCGTTTCCCAGTCACCCTTGCCCGCCATCTCGCCAAGCGTCTGGATGTCGGCGCCGAAGAACGACTTCTTGCCCATCATCATCTTGAAGCCGTTGTAGTCGGGCGGATTGTGCGATCCGGTGATCTGGATGCCGCCATCGGCTTCGAAGTGATACACCGCGAAGTAGAGCATCGGTGTTGCGGCGAGACCGATGTCGACCACGTCGATCCCGGCTGCGGTCAGGCCCTCGATGCAGGCGGCCGCGAGTTCGGGAGAGCTCAGCCTTCCGTCATAGCCCAGCGCTACACGCTTGCCGCCCTTGCGCCGGACCAGCGTGCCCAAGGTGCGCCCGATCGCCCGCGCATCCGCGGCGTGAACCGTCCCGCCCACGATGCCGCGGATATCGTACTCACGCAGGATGCTCGGATCGAACTTGTGCGCCATCTGGCTCATGCAATGGACTCCGGAAAGGGACCGTGAGGGATATCAGCTGTGCGCGACAGGCCGGCCGATACTGTCATAAGCGAACCCGAGCGACCGAATCTCCTCGGGGTCGAAGATGTTGCGCAAGTCGACGATGCGCGGCTGGCGCATCACTTCCTTGAGGCGGCGCGGATCGAGGCCGCGGAACTCGTGCCATTCGGTGATGACCACCAGCACATCGGCCCCCGTGGCCGCCTCATAGGCGTTCTCGGTGAAGATCACATCTTTCATAAGGCGCGCCGCTTCGACCATGCCCTCGGGATCGAACGCCATGATCTTGCCGCCTGCAGCCTGCAGGGCCGGCACGATGTCGAGCGATGGCGCGTCGCGCATGTCGTCGGTGTTGGCCTTGAACGTCACCCCCAGCACGCCGATGGTGAGGCCGGCGACCGAGCCGCCGCAGAAATCGATGACCTTCTGGGCCATCCTCTTCTTGCGGCTGTCGTTCACCCGGATGACCTGCTCGACGATCGTCTGCGGCGCATTGGCCTCGCGCGCCGTATAGGCCAGCGCCAGCGTATCCTTGGGGAAGCACGAGCCGCCGAACCCCGGGCCCGGATGCAGGAATTTCCGGCCGATGCGGCCATCGAGGCCAATCCCGCGGGCCACGTCATGCACGTCGGCGCCGACGCGCTCGCAGAGGTCGGCGATCTCGTTGATGAACGTGATCTTGGTCGCGAGGAAGGCGTTGCCGGCGTACTTGGTGACCTCGGCGGTCTCGATGTTGGTGAACACCATCGGCGTCTGGATCAGGTTGAGCGGCCGGTAGATCGTCGACATGACATCCCGCGCGCGCTGGCTCTCGACGCCGATCACGATGCGATCGGGCTTCATGAAATCCTCGATCGCCGCGCCCTCGCGCAGGAACTCCGGATTGGACGCCACGTCGAACTCGGCCGCCGGCCGCGACTCGCGGATGATGCGGGCGACTTCCCGTCCCGTGCCCACCGGCACCGTCGACTTGTTCACCACCACGGTGTAGCCGCGGATCGCCTGCGCAATCTCGGCCGCGGCGGCATAGACATAGGACAGGTCGGCATGACCGTCGCCGCGCCGCGTCGGCGTGCCGACCGCAATGAACACCGCATCGGCGTTGCCCACCGCATCGCCGAGCTGCGTGCTGAAGCTGAGACGACCGGAGCGCGCATTGTCGGCCACCAGCTTGTCGAGCCCCGGCTCGAAGATCGGGATCTCACCCTTGCGCAGCCGCTCGATCTTGCCGACGTCCTTGTCGACGCAGATCACGTCATGGCCGAACTGGGCAAAACAGGCTCCGGACACAAGACCGACATAGCCCGAACCGACCATCGCAATACGCATCGTCCTAGCCTTTCAGAAGACGACCAAGGAGAGCCCGCGTCTCCACGGCTGTATCGGCGCGGTGCAGGGCGACGGCGACGTTGGCCTCGAGAAAGCCGAGGCGATTGCCGCAATCGAAACGCTGACCAGCATAACGTAGCGCATGGAAGGGTTTGTGACCGATCATTTTCGCCATTGCGTCGGTAAGCTGTATTTCGCCACCGGCCCCGGCCTCGTGGCGGTCGAGATGGTCGAACACTTCAGGCAGCAGCACGTAACGGCCGATCAGGGCGAGGGTCGAGGGCGCCTCCTCGGGCTTTGGCTTTTCCACCATGCCCGTGATTTCCGACAGGTTGCCATTCGCGTTCTTCACGGCCGCGATGCCGTAGCTCTTGGTCTGCTCGCGCGGCACGTCCATCACCGCCACGACGCTGCCGCCCGTCTTCTCGTGTGCCTGCACGAGCTGGCCGATGCAGCTTGGCGTGTCGAGCGTCAGCTCATCCGGCAGCAGGACGGCGAACGGCTCGCGTCCAATCCAGTGACGAGCGCACCACACGGCATGGCCGAGACCGAGCGGCTTCTGCTGGCGCGTGAAAATGGCATTGCCCGGCTTGATCGTGGCGTCCTGCGTCACCTTCAGTTCCGGCACCTTCTTGCGATGCTCGAGCGTCGCTTCGAGCTCGTAGGCGTGATCGAAGTGATCCTCCAGTGCGCCCTTGTTGCGGCCCGACACGAAGACGAACTCCTCGATACCGGCGGCCAGGCATTCCTCGACCGCGTACTGGATGAGGGGGCGGTCGACGACGGTCAGCATCTCCTTGGGCATGGCTTTGGTCGCGGGCAGGAACCTCGTTCCCAGGCCGGCGACAGGCAGTACGGCTTTGCGAACAAGCTGCGCCATGCTTAACGACCTCATTCAACGGCGGGATTGTATATTAGAATCAATGATATCGCGGCGCACCCCACGAGCAGCGCTTGATGCCATGTCGGCGCTCTCCCTGGCAAGATCAACCGCCAAGCAACACATCCTTGGCGCGATTGATACGCGCGGCGAGGTCGGCCGTTCCGCCGACGTCAGGATGCATGCGCTGGATGAGGCGTCGATGGGCCGCGCGAATCTCGTCCACCGTGGCACTTTCGGCCAGTCCGAGCACCGCCAGCGCCTCGTCACGCGTCATGTCGCCACGCGCGCCGCGGGGCGGCGGCGTTTGCTGTGCAGTGCGCCAGTCCGCGCCCAACCGGCGGTCGAGATAGGCTTCGAGAACCCTGAGCGAATCGGCGTCGGTTGCGCATTCCGCCCGCAGTTCGAGAAGCTCGGCGTCCGTCAGGACGTCGAGGGCACGCCCGGCGTGGCGACCGGCCAGCACCGTGCCGCCGACATCCCCGCTCGCATGATCGATCCAGGCTTGCAGGAACCCCGTGTTGACCTCCGTGCGCTGGCCGACGCCCGGCGAGCTGAAACCACCCGAGGGGCGTCGCCGCACCGCCCGTGCGATCAACGCGGTGATCACCACGCCCGCCAGGCCAAGCAGCTCCGGCATGAGACCGGGCAGGAAGCGCAGGCCGAAAATCAGCAAGCCACCCACGCCAACGCCGCCCAGAACGACCATGATCACGCGCAAGACGCGCGCCAGCGAAGTGGGGTTGGCCCGCAACAGCCAGGCGATGAACAAGGCGATCGCGGCAAGGGCCAGGAGCGCCAGAAGGAACGCCGCTGGCATGGCTATTGCCGGGTCGTTGGCGCCTGTGGCGCCGGCGTTTGCGGCTGAGGCTGGGACTGCGATTCCGCCCGCTCGCGCTGGATCTGGCGCCAACGCTCGACATTGCGATTGTGCTCGGGAAGCGTCAGGGCGAAGGCGTGACCGCCCTGGCCGTCAGCGACGAAAAAGAGCGAGCGGTCGCGCGCCGGATTGGTCGCCGCCACGATCGAGGCGCGCCCCGGATTGCAGATCGGCCCGCGCGGCAGGGCCGCGATCACATAGGTATTGAACGGCGTGTTCGACTGCAGGTCGGCTCGCGTCAGGTCACGGCCCAGCGCCGTCTTGCCTTCGGTCAGGCCGTAGATGGTGGTGGGGTCGCTCTCCAGCTTCATGCGCCGGCGCAGGCGATTGATGAACACCGCCGCCACCCTGGACCGCTCGGCCGGGACCGCCGTTTCCTTCTCCACGATCGACGCCAGAATCAGCGCCTCGCGCTTGTTGGCCAGCGGCAGGCCGGCGGCGCGCTTGCGCCACGCCTCGTCGAGGGTCTTCTCCATTGCCTCCTTCATGCGCAGCAACAGCCCGTCTCGGGTATCGTCGCGCGAATAGAAGTAGGTCTCGGGCAGAAGGTCGCCTTCCTTGACGTCGAGCGTGATCTCGCCAGTGAGCGCCTCGGTCTTGCGCACCAGCTCAAGTGCCTCGGGGGTCGTCATGCCCTCGGGAATGGTCAGGCGGCGCTGCACGACCTTGCCCGACTGCAACAGGTCGACCAGCGCCTGCATCGAGGTGTGTGCCGGCACTTCATACTCGCCGGCCTTGATGGGCTTGGGCGAAGGATCGATCATCAGCGCCACGCGGAACAGGCGCGGATGGGCGATGACGCCTTCCTCCTGCAGCAGCTTGGACATCGTCGTCGGTCCCGCGCCCCGCGGGATCACGATGTTCTTCGTCTTGTCGAGCGGTCCCTGCGCCGTGAGGAGGGCGTGGCCGACATAGACCGAGCCGCCCATGACGGTGGCAAACAGTGCGATGAAAAAGAGAACCCAGCGGAAGTAGCTGAGCATGACTCAGCTCCTGAAAGTCAGGCGAGCCCGACGATCAGGGCCGCGTTGGTGCCGCCAAATCCGAATGAATTGCTCAGCGCATAGCGGACCTTGCGCTGCCTGGCCTGCTTGGGAACCAGATCGATATCGCACCCTTCGTCCGGCTCGTCGAGGTTGAGAGTCGGCGGAACGGCCTGCTCGATCAGCGACTTGATGGCGTAGATCGCCTCGATCGCGCCGGCGGCGCCCAGCAGATGGCCGGTCGCCGACTTGGTCGACGACATCGAGAGACTGTAGACGTCCTGACCGAAGGTGCGCTTTACCGCGCCGAGTTCGATCACGTCCGCCATCGTCGATGTGCCATGTGCGTTCACATAGTCGATCTGGTCGGTGCCGAGATTGGCGCGTTTCAAAGCCGCCTTCATGGCGCGCACCGCCCCGTCCCCGTCCTCGGACGGTGCCGTGATGTGATAGGCGTCGCCCGAAAGCCCATAGCCCAGGATCTCGGCGTAAATCTTGGCGCCGCGCTTCCTGGCGTGTTCGTACTCCTCGAGCACGACGCAGCCCGCCCCTTCGCCCATGACGAAGCCGTCGCGCCGCTTGTCCCACGGCCGCGAAGCCTCGGTCGGCGTGTCGTTGAAGTCGGTCGACAGCGCCTTGCAGGCGTTGAAGCCCGCGATGCCGATGCGACAGATCGCGGCTTCGGCGCCGCCTGCCACCATGACGTCTGCGTCCTCGAGCTGGATCAACCGCGTCGCATCGCCGATCGCATGCGCGCCGGTGGCGCAGGCGGTGACGACGGCGTGGTTGGGCCCCCTGAAGCCGTACTTGATAGAGACCTGACCCGACACGAGGTTGATCAGCGCCGAGGGAATGAAGAACGGGCTGACGCGACGCGGCCCCCGCTCCTTCAGTATCAGCGATGTCTCGTAGATCGTCTGCAAGCCGCCGATGCCGGAGCCGATCATGACACCGGTACGGTTCAGACTTTCCTCGTCCTGGGGCATCCAGCCGGAATCCTCGACCGCCTGCTGGGCGGCCGCGATTCCGAAGACGATGAACTTGTCGAGCTTCCGCTGATCCTTGGGCGCGATATAGGCGTCCACATTGAAGTGGCCGTTCGCCTTGTCGCCGACAGGCACCTCGCCCGCGATCTTGGTGGCGAGGTCCGAGGTGTCGAAGGCCTGGATCGCTCGGATGCCGGACTCGGCCGCCATCAGGCGGCGCCAGTTCGTGTCGACGCCGTCACCCAACGGCGTCACCATGCCCATGCCGGTTACGACGACTCGCCTCATCGTCCGCCCATCCTCTTCCAGGAACCGGTGGAGATCAGGACTTCGCGGTACCTTTGATGAAGCCGATGGCGTCGCCGACGGTCTGGATCTTCTCTGCCGCGTCGTCGGGAATTTCGATGCCGAATTCCTCTTCGAATGCCATCACCAGTTCGACCGTGTCGAGGCTGTCCGCGCCCAGATCGTCGATGAACTTGGCTTCTTCCTTGACCTGCGCGGCCTCGACGCCGAGATGCTCGACGACGATCTTCTTAACGCGCTCGGCAATGTCGCTCATTGTCTTGTCCTTCCCGTCTATCCAAAAACAATTCCGGTCGCCGGAGGGGTTGGCGAATGCCGGGCTATTAACATAGCTCCCGTGCCATTGGCTAGGCCCGAAAAGCCCACAAAATCAGGCACTTGTAGGCCGGCCCCTCAGATCATCGCCATCCCGCCGTTGATGTGAAGCGTCTGACCCGTAACATAAGCTGCCTCATCGCTGGCGAGATAGACCACGCCGGCCGCGATCTCATCGGGCGAGCCGAGCCGGGCGGCGGGCACGCGGCCCAGAATGGCTTTCTTCTGGTCGTCGGTCAGCACGTCGGTCATTGGCGTCGCGATGAAACCGGGCGCCAGGCAGTTCACGGTAATGCCGCGCGACGCCAGCTCCTGTGCCAGCGATTTCGACATGCCGATCAGGCCGGCCTTGGCCGCGGCATAATTCGCCTGCCCCGGATTGCCGGTGACACCCACGATCGAGGTGATGTTGATGACCCTGCCGAAACGCCGCTTCATCATTCCACGCATCGCCGCACGGGTCAGGCGAAAAGTCCCCGTCAAATTCACCTGCAGGACCTTATCCCACTCCTCGTCCTTCATGCGCATCGAGATGTTGTCGCGCGTGATGCCGGCATTGTTCACCAGGATGTCGAGCTTACCGCCCATAGCGGCCTCCGCCTCCTTGGCGAGCCGGTCGATGTCGGCGGCGTCGTCCATCCTGGCCGCGACGACGTGCGCGCGCTCGCCGAGCGAGGCCTTGAGCTGCTCCAGCGCCTCGGCGCGCGTGCCCGAGAGCGTGACGGTCGCACCCTGCTTATGAAGGGCGCGGGCGATCGCGCCACCAATACCACCGGACGCGCCGGTGACGAGAGCTGCCTTGCCGGTCAAGTCGAACATCGCACTCTCTCCTCAAACCGTCTTCAGGAAGGCTTCGATGTCGGCCGGTGTATTCAGCGCAAGGCCGGTCATGTCCTTGTCGATGCGCTTCACGAGTCCCGACAGAACCTTGCCGGTGCCGCACTCGACCAGGGCATCGACGCCACGGGATTTCATATAGTGAACGCTCTCGCGCCAACGCACGAGGCCGGTCACCTGTTCCACCAAACGCTGCTTGATGGAGGCTGGGTCGCTGAGCTCGGAGGCCAGCACGTTGCAGACGAGGGGTACGCGCGGCGGCATCAACATCACTTCTTCCAACGCGACTTTCATCGCATCGGCGGCGGGCTGCATCAGCGCACAATGGAACGGCGCGCTGACCGGCAGCATTATCCCGCGCTTGCATCCCCGGGACTTGGCTGCCTCGATGGTGCGCTCGACGGCTTCCTTGTGGCCGCTCACCACGATCTGGCCGCCGCCATTGTCGTTGGCGACCGCGACGATCTCGCCCTGGGCCGCTTCCTTGCAGGCTTCCTGGGCGGGTTCCAGTTCGATCCCGAGCAGGGCCGCCATGGCACCGACGCCCACCGGCACGGCCTTCTGCATCGATTGCCCACGAATCTTCAGGAGGCGCGCGGTGTCGGTGAGTCTCAGGGCGCCGGCCGCCGCCAGAGCCGAGTACTCGCCCAGCGAATGGCCGGCGACATACGTGGCGAGTGACGACAGAGGCTTGCCACCGTCTTTTTCCAGAATCCGGACCACCGCCACGCTGACGGCCATCAGAGCCGGCTGGGCATTCTCGGTCAGGAGGAGGTCGCTTTCCGGTCCCTCCTGCATCAATTTCGAGAGATTCTGCTTCAGCGCTTCGTCGACCTCACCGAATACTTCCCGGGCGGTGGCAAAGGCGCCGGCGAGGTCTCCCCCCATGCCGACCGCCTGCGATCCCTGCCCCGGAAAGACAAAAGCCCGACTCATGCGCGTTTTCCCCTGATTCCCGTCCTGAATTGAGGCAGTCATACCGGGGTACCGGACGCAGTCAAGCCGCACCGGGAATGCCTTGCTTTCGGGCCGCTTGCCTGTATAACCGCCGCTCTTCGGGGCCTGAATCGGCCTCGAACTCCTTGCCGCCCCGATGCATTCCGCGTGGGTCGGCTAGATCCGGCCGGTTCTCTCGAACTCCGGGTCGCTAACAGCCATAAGGAGCCGAATTTACATGGCACTCTATGAGAACGTCTTCATTGCGCGTCAGGACGTCCCGACGACGCAGGTGGAGGCCCTGACCACCCAGTTCGCCGAACTGGTCACCAGCCTGGGCGGCACCGTCTCCAAGAAGGAGTACTGGGGCCTGCGTTCGCTGACCTACCGCATCAAGAAGAACCGCAAGGGTCACTACACGCTGCTCAACATCGACGCCCCGTCGGCGGCGGTGAAGGAGCTCGAGCGCACGATGTCGATCAACGAAGACATCATTCGCTACATGACCGTGCGCGTCGACGAACTCGAGGAAGTGCCGTCGGCGATCATGGTGCGCAGCGCCGAGAAGTCCGACCGTCCGGGTGGCGATCGTGGCGACCGCTGGGGCGATCGCCCGCCGCGTCGCGAACGTCCGCGCTTCGGCGAAGAGGGCGGTGGCCCCGCCCCGATCGTGGCTGATACGGGAGAAGAAGCATGAGCGCCCAGCGTCGTCCGTTTACCCGCCGCCGCAAGAGCTGCCCGTTCTCCGGCGCCAATGCCCCGAAGATCGACTACAAGGACGTGCGCCTTCTGCAGCGCTTCGTCTCCGAACGCGGCAAGATCGTACCGAGCCGCATCTCCGCGGTCTCGTCCAAGAAGCAGCGCGAACTCGCCCAGGCGATCAAGCGCGCCCGCTTCCTGGCACTCCTTCCCTACCTCATCGCCTAACCGGGAGACGCAATCATGCCGATGAACGTCATCCTGCTCGAGCGCGTGCCGAAGCTCGGCCAGATGGGCGACGTTGTGAAGGTGAAGCCCGGCTTCGCCCGCAACTTCCTCCTGCCGCAGAAGAAGGCGCTGCGCGCGACCAAGGACAACATCACCTACTTCGAATCGCAGCGTATGACCCTGGAGGCGCAGAATCTCGAGCGCCGCCAGGAAGCCGAAGCGGTCGGCGGCAAGATGAGCGACCTCAAGGTCATCATCATCCGCCAGGCGTCTGAAGCGCTCCAGCTCTACGGTTCGGTCACCTCGCGCGACATCGCCGACGGCGCTGCCGCCGCGGGCGTGAAGTTCGAGCGCAGCCAGGTCGAACTCGACAAGCCGATCAAGGCGCTGGGCGAGCACAAGATCAAGATCCACCTCCATCCGGAAGTCGCGGTCGAAATCTCCGTGATCGTTGCCCGCTCCGCCGACGAGGCCGAGTTCCTCGCCAAGGGCGGCAGGCTCGTCGCCGAGACCGAGCGTGCAGCCATGGAAGCGGCGGAAGCCGCGCAGCGTGTGGCCAATCAGGCCGCCGCTTTGTTCGAGGCCAAGTCGGCCGAAGCGAAGGCCGCCGAGGGCGAAGAGACCGAGGCTGCGGCCGAGGAAGCGCCGGCCGACCAGAAGTAACGCGCGTGCCGACAGGCACAGCGCTTCTCTTCGAACGCATGTCATCGCACCGCGATGGCATGCGTTTTCTTTTGGTGCATCGGTGATCTGGCGCCTCGGCGCCTTCGCCGTGGCAGCCGTCGTGGCGCTGCCGCTGCTCGGTGTTGCATCCAGCCTGTTCACCGCACAGGGCGAGCTGTGGCGGCACCTCGCGGCAACCCAGCTGCAGGACATCGTTTTCAATACCGTCGTGCTGCTGCTGGTCGTCGGCGTGGGAACGGTCGTCATCGGCACCGGCACCGCCTGGTTGGTCACGATGTGCCGGTTCCCCGGTGTCGGGCTGCTGCAATGGGCGCTGCTGCTGCCCCTGGTCATGCCGACCTACATCATCGGCTACGCCTATGCCGACCTGCTGGCCTTCGCCGGCCCCCTGCAGGCGGGCCTGCGCGATGCGACGGGATGGTCGCGTGGCGACTACTGGTTTCCCGACCTCGGCTCGGCGGGCGGGGTCGCGTTTCTGTTCACGCTGGTGCTCTATCCCTATGTCTATCTCGCCGCGCGCGCTTCGTTCCTGAACCAGTCGCCGGCATTGCTCGAAGCGAGCCGTATCCTGGGGAACGGACCGTGGCGCACTTTCCTGCGCATCGGCCTGCCGCTTGCCCGCCCCGCCATCGCCGCCGGCGCGGCGCTCGCTTTGCTCGAGACCCTCGCCGACTTCGGGACCGTGCAATATTACGGCGTCCACACCTTCACGACGGCGATCTACCGGACCTGGTACGGCATGGGCAATCGCGAGGGCGCCGCGCAGATCTCGCTCGTCCTGATCGCCATCGCCGTGGCGCTGATCCTCCTCGAGCGGCATTCACGGGGTCGCGCCGGCTTCGCCATCGCCTCGAACCTGCGTCATCGCGCCGAGCCGGTCGCGCTGCCGTCGGGTGCCGGTCTGGCCGCCCTCGTCGCCTGTGCCCTGCCCGTCCTGTTGGGCTTCGTACTGCCGACGCTGCATCTCGCGCAGCTTGCGCTGATGTCGGGCGCGGCAATGGCCGATCCTCGATTCATCGACGATGGCCTCAACAGCCTGATCCTGGCCTCCCTGGCCGCCGGCATCATCGTCGGGCTGGCCATGTTCCTGAGCTATGCCGGACGACTCGTGCGCCGGCGCTCGCTCAATCGCACGATCGAGTTCGCCTCGCTGGGCTATGCCATCCCCGGCGCCGTTATCGCCGTGGGCGTGCTGCTGCCGCTCGCCATGGCCGACCACGTCATCGACCTGGTGGCGCGCGGCTTGTTCGGCCTTCCGACCGGGTTGCTGCTGAGCGGCACGGCGTTCGCGCTGCTGCTGGCCTATACCGTCCGCTTCCTGGCCGTTGGCATGGCCAACATCGCTCCAGGCCTGGCGGCGATCGATCCGGCAATGGATGCGAGCGCCCGCGTGCTCGGCGCGCAGCCCATCCAGGTGCTGCGCTACATCCATCTGCCGATGCTGCGTGCGCCGGCCCTGACGGCCGGCATCATCGCATTCGTTGAAGTGCTGAAGGAGCTGCCGGCGACGCTGCTGATCCGGCCGTTCAATTTCGACACGCTGGCGGTCGGTGTCTTCCGGTTCGCGTCCGACGAACGCCTTGGTCAGGCGGCCGTCGGCGCGATCGTGATCGTTCTCGTCTCACTGGTGCCGGTGATCCTGCTCAGCCGAGCGGTGGCCGCAGGGTCCCCGGCCGGCGGGCGACCTATTTCCAGCCCGCCCGGTCCATGATCTTCAGGGCCTCGGCGTTGTTCTGCGCGAACACCCGGGCATTGAGCTGGTCTTCCTTGAACGTACCGAGCGACTTCAGGTCCGGCGACAGCGGGACGCCGGTCACGACCGGAAACTCAGAGTTTCCTTCCGCGAAGTAGCGCTGCGCCGGGGGCGACACCAGGTACTCGAGGAATTTTACCGCGGCTTCCTTGTTGGGCGCGTACTTGGCCACGGCGCCGCCGCTGATGTTCACATGCGTTCCACGGCCCGCCTGGTCGGGGAATATGACACCTAGTTTGGCCGCAACCTCGCGGTCCTCGGGCTTCTTCGACCGCATCAGGTTCACGTAGTAGTAGGTGTTGGAGACCGCGAGAAGGGCCTCGCCGGCAGCGGCACCCTTGAGCTGGTCGGTATCGCCGCCACGGGGCGGGCGCGCAAGATTGGCCGCGACGCCCTTGGCCCAGGCCTCGGTCTTCTCCGGACCCAGCGCCGCGAGAAGCGAGCCCACCAGAGACTGATTGTAGATGTGGCCCGATGGTCGGATGAGTATTTGGCCTTTCCACTTCGGATCGGCCAGCGCCTCGTAGGTCTTGGGCGCATCGGGCTCCGTCACCTTCTCCTTGTTGTAGAAGATCACGCGGGCGCGCTTGGAGAAGCCGAACCAGTTGTTGTCCGGATCACGCAGATACGCCGGCACAGCCTTGGCGAGAACCGCGGAGTTGACCGGCTGCAGGAGCCCCATCTCCCGGGCCCGCTCGATCCGGCCGGCGTCGGTGGTGATCAGGACGTCGCACGGGCTCTTGTCGCCCTCCGTTCGCAGGCGCTGAATGAGCGGATCAGGCTCGGCATCGATGCGGTTGATCTTGACCCCGGTCAGATCGGCGAAATTGCCATACAGGGCCTCGTCGGTGTTGTAGTGGCGCGCAGAATAGAGGTTGAGCGTCCCGCCCTGAGCCCAGGCGCGTCGGGCGATGAGCACGCCGGAACCAAACGCCAGGCCAGTTTTGACGAGCGTACGTCTCTTCACGCCTTCCTCCACTGCGAGTGAGTATCAATTACCGGATATCACCGGGTCTAAATAAGCACAATGCAAATGAATTTTATTAACACTCATATTGGTCGATTTTAGGTAGAACCCTTTGCGCCAAAAACGCGGTTAGGTTTAAGATTCGAGCCAACGGCAGGTTTGGAGTGACATGTCGTGTTGCTGGCGCAAGTCCTTGCCCGGGTGGTGAGAGAAGGCCAACTGACCATCATAGATGGGGCTGGCCGGTCGCACAGAATTGTCGGGTCAAAGGCCGGCCCGAGCGTCACCTTGCGCATACATGACTGGTGGACCGGCATCCGCCTCGCCTTGCGGCCGCGCCTCGCCTTGGGGGAGGCCTATATGGACGGGCGTCTGACGGTCGAGCAGGGCGACCTCTACGACCTCCTCGATCTGCTCGGACGCAACATCGCGGCCGTCGACTCGACCGCCACGATGCGCTGGTCCTTCAGGCTCCAGCACTGTCTGCGCATGCTGGAACATTACAATCCTGTCGGCAGGGCACAGAGGAACGTAGCGCACCATTACGATCTCCGCGGTGAACTCTACGATTTCTTCCTCGACCACGACCGGCAGTATTCGTGCGCCTACTTCAGGACCGGCAACGAGTCACTGGAGACGGCACAAGCCTACAAGAAGCGGCATATCGCAGCCAAACTCCTGCTGAAACCGGGCCAGAAGGTGCTCGATATCGGATCGGGCTGGGGTGGCATGGGCCTTTACCTGGCCCGCGCCTTCGACGTCGACGTCACGGGTGTCACGCTCTCGCGCGAACAGCACGGCGTTTCGAGCCGCCGTACCCTCGAAGAGGGCGTCGCCGACCATGTCCGCTTCAAGCTGCTCGACTACCGCGAGGAACCGGGTCGCTACGATCGCATCGTCTCGGTCGGCATGTTCGAGCATGTCGGCTCGTCCCATTACCTCGAATACTTCACCAAGGTGAAGGAGCTGCTGGCGGATGACGGAATCATGCTGCTGCACTCGATCGGCCGCATGGAGCCGCCGGGCGGCACCAACACCTGGCTGCGCAAGTACATCTTTCCCGGCGGCTACACCCCTGCCCTGTCGGAAGTCCTGGCGGCGATCGAGAAAGCCGGCCTGTGGGTGACCGACATCGAGGTCCTGCGGCTGCACTACGCACAGACCCTGCGTCAATGGCGCGAACGCTTCCTCGCCAATCGCGAACAGATCAAGCAACTCGCGGGCTACGACGACCGGTTCTGCCGGATGTGGGAATTCTATCTGGCCGGCTGCGAAGTGGCCTTCCGATACATGAATCAGATGGTTTTCCAGATTCAGATCGCCCGCCGCCAGGATACCGTGCCGCTGACACGCGATTACATGGCATCTGGAGAACGACTGAAGAACGTGGCAGGGTCGATGGCTGCGGAATAGGAAGGTATCCTCGCTAAGCTGGGGATTATCCCGGTTCCGTTCTTTGCGCTGGTGACTCCCCTCCCATCTTGAGCAAAGACACTGTGATGGAGCCTCTGAAAGAAACCTCGAACGTTACCCGTCTGCCCGGCGTGGACGACGTGCGTCTGCGCGAACCCCCACACAATTTCGAGGCGGAACAGGCCCTGCTCGGCGCCATCCTCGTGAACAATGCCGCCTATCAGCGCGTCGCTGAATTCCTGCGTCCCGAGCATTTCGCCGACCCCCTGCACGGCAAGCTTTTCGATTCGCTGACGCGGCTGATCGAGCGCGGCCAGGTCGTGAGCGCAGTCACGCTCAAGACCTATGTCGAGCAGGATCCCGGCATGAAGGAAGCGGGCGGAGCGGCCTATCTCGCGAGGCTTGCCGCCGCCTCCGTGCATGTGATTGACGCCGGCTCGTTCGGCCGGGCCGTCCACGACCTCTATCTGCGCCGCCAGCTCATCGATCTCGGCGAGAATGTCGTAAACGGCGCCTTCTCCGGCGACGTCGACGAGACCGCCCTGCAGCAGATCGAAGTCGCCGAGAAAAAGCTCTACGACCTTGCGACGACCGGTCAGACCGAGGGCGGGTTCAGGCCGTTCCGCATCGCCCTCACGGAGGCCATGACCGCGGCCGAGGCGGCCTATGGTCGCGAAGGCAAACTCACCGGTGTGGCGACCGGTCTGTTCCAGCTCGATCAGCTGCTGGGCGGCCTGCACAGGTCCGACCTGCTCATTCTCGCCGGCCGTCCGTCGATGGGAAAGACCGCGTTGGCCACCAACATCGCCTTCAACGCGGCAAAAGCCTATCGAGAGGAAATCGTCGACGGTCATCCCAAGGCGGTGGATGGCGCGGTGGTCGGCTTCTTCTCGCTCGAAATGTCTGCCGAGCAGCTGGCCACCCGCATGCTCTCGGAGCAGGCCGAAATCTCCTCCGAGAAAATACGCAGGGGCGAGGTGGTCAGCCACGAATTCGACAGGGTGCTAAACGTCAGCCACGAACTCGAGCACCTCAATTTCTTCATCGACGATACGCCCGCTTTGTCCATTGCGGCGCTGCGTACCCGCGCGCGCCGACTGAAGCGGACACACGGGCTGGGCCTGATCATCGTCGACTACCTCCAGCTCCTCAATCCGTCGGGCAAGAGCCGCCAGGAAAACCGCGTCCAGGAGGTCTCGGAGATCACCCGGGGCCTGAAGACGCTCGCCAAGGAACTCGACGTGCCCGTGGTTGCGCTGTCGCAGCTCTCCCGCGCCGTCGAGCAGCGCGAGGACAAGCGGCCCCAGCTCTCCGACCTCCGCGAGTCGGGCTCGATCGAGCAGGACGCCGACGTCGTGATGTTCGTCTACCGCGAGGAGTATTACCTGACACGCGCCGAGCCCGCCCGGCGTGCCGAGGAGAGCGACCAGAAATTCAACGAGCGCCACGACGACTGGAAGCAGCGCTGTGAGCTCACGTACGGCAAAGCCGAAGTCATCGTGGCCAAGCAGCGCCATGGCCCCACAGGCATCGTGCGCCTGTCGTTCGAAGGACAATTCACGAAGTTCGGCAACCTCGACGGGGTTGCTGACGAGCCCGTGTCCGCGTTCTAAGGTCGCCGCGTGTCAATTCCTGCCGACGACGACGCGGCGCGACGGGCCGGCGCGATCCTTTCGATCGACCTCGGCGCGATCGCGGCCAACTGGCGCGGGTTGCGCGACGCCGGTCGCGCGACCGGCCGGCCGGTCGATTGCGCCGCCGTGCTGAAGGCCGATGCCTACGGCACCGGGGCGACCGTGGTGGGGCCCCGGCTGGCGGCCGAGGGCTGCCGGCAGTTCTTCGTGGCTCATGTCGACGAGGCAATCGCGCTCCGCCAGGTTCTGCCGGAACCGCCGATCTATGTGCTGAACGGGCTGCTTGCCGGCACCGAGGGCGATTTCGTGGAGCACCGCCTCACGCCGGTGCTCAATCACCTGGGACAGCTCAATGCCTGGCGGGCCGCCGCCCAGCGCTTCAATCAGGCGCTCGACGCCGTCGTGCATCTCGACACCGGCATGCACCGGCTGGGCTTCGGCGCCGAGGACGCGCAGATCCTGATCAACGAGCGCGGACGGCTGCGCGGCCTGCGGTTGGCCCTGATCATGAGTCACCTCGTTGCCTCAGAAGAGCCGTCGAACCCGGTCAACGGCGAGCAGCTTTCGCGCTTCCGCACCTTCGTACGGGCGATGCCGGGGGCACCGACCTCGCTGGCCAATTCGTCGGGCATCTTCCTGGGGCCGGACTTCCATTTCGACCTGCTGCGCCCGGGTGCGGCGCTTTACGGCATCAATCCCCTGCCCGGTCAGGTCAACCCGATGCTGGCCGTGGTTAAGCTTGAAGCGCGCATCCTGCAGACCCGCCGGATCGATGCCTTCCAGACCGTGGGCTATGGCGGCGCCTGGCGCTCGGCGCGGCCCAGCCGGATCGCCACGATTGCGCTGGGGTATGCGGACGGTTATTTCCGCAACCTCGTCAACCGCACCCATGTGCATCTCGCCGGACACAACGTGCCCGTAATCGGCCGCATCTCCATGGACCTCGTGACCATCGACGTGACCGACGTGCCGGAAGCCGATTGTCTGCCCGGCGCCACCGTTGAGGTGCTGGGTCCGCATCTCACGCCGGATGCCCTCGCCGACCACGCCCGGACCAACGCCTACGAGATCATGACGGCACTCGGCCGGCGCTATCATCGCTCCTATGTCGACGGCTACGCCGACGCACCAGCCGACGAAACGGGAGAACCGGCGTGACCATTCCCCTGTTGACGGTCCTGGGGCGCATGACGCTCGCCTTCCTGGAGGCGATCGGCAGTGTCACGGCGTTCGCGTTCACGGCGATCCGGCAGGGTCTCCAGCCGCCTTATTATCGCCGGCAGATCCTGCGGCAGATCATGGAAATCGGCTATTACTCGCTGCCCGTGGTCGGCCTGACGGCGATCTTCACGGGCATGGTGCTGGCCCTGCAGAGCTATACCGGCTTCGCGCGCTTCTCCGCCGAAAGCGCGATTCCAAACGTCGTCGTGGTCTCGCTGACCCGCGAGCTCGGCCCCGTCCTGGCAGCCCTGATGGTCGCCGGCCGAGTCGGCGCCGCGATGGCCGCCGAGATCGGCACCATGCGCGTCACCGAGCAGATCGACGCGCTGACCACGCTCTCGACAGACCCCTTCAAGTATCTCGTCGCACCCCGCCTCATCGCGGGCGTCCTCACCCTGCCGTTCCTGGTGCTGGTCGCCGACATCATCGGCGTGTTCGGCGGCTTCCTGGTCGGTGTCTACAAACTCGACTTCAACGACGCAGCCTACCTGCGCAACACGCTCGACTTCCTGCAATTCCAGGACGTCTACTCGGGCCTGGTGAAGGCTGCGGTGTTCGGCTTCCTGATCACGCTGATGGGCTGCTACCACGGCTACACCTCGCGCGGCGGTGCTCATGGTGTCGGCATGGCGACCACCAACGCAGTGGTCTCCGCCTCGATCCTGATCCTGACCTTCAATTACTTCATCACCGAAGCCTTCTTCGCGCGCTGATCGGCTCCTGCCTCATGGCCTCCCTCAAGATCTCGTTGCGCGGCGTCACCAAGGCCTTCGGGCCGAAGAAGGTGTTGCAGGGTATCGATCTCGACGTGGCGCCGGGCGAATCGATGGTCGTGATCGGCGGGTCGGGCACGGGCAAATCGGTGCTCCTGAAATGCATCCTGGGCCTGATGCGACCGGACAGCGGCTCGATCAAGGTCGACGGCGAGGAGACGAGCGACCTCTCCGATCGCAGTCGCGCACGCGTCATGCGCAAGTTCGGCATGCTGTTCCAGGGCGGCGCCCTGTTCGATTCGCTCCGCGTCTGGGAGAACGTCGCCTTCGGCCCCATCCAGAGTGACGGCATGGCGCCCGACCAGGCCCGCGAGGTCGCCGTCGCCAAACTGGGCGCTGTCGGACTCGGCCCGGAGATCGGCGATCTCTTCCCCTCGGAATTGTCCGGTGGCATGCAGAAGCGCGTCGCGCTCGCCCGCGCCATCGCCCGCGAACCGGAGATCATTTTCTTCGACGAGCCGACGACCGGCCTCGATCCGATCATGGCCGACGTCATCAACGACCTGATCGTGAAATCCGTCAGCGACCTTGGCGCGACGGCGGTCTCGATCACCCATGACATGGCGAGCGCCCGCAAGATCGGCCACCGTGTCGGCATGCTCCACGAAGGCAAGCTGATCTGGCAGGGTCCCGTCGCCGACATCGATCGCTCGGGAAATGCCTATGTGGATCAATTCATCCACGGCCGGGCCGAGGGTCCGATCCGGATGCAGGTCCGGAAGCTCTGACCGTGGCGCGCCCGCTCAAGCGCTTCGTCTGCCAGTCCTGTGGCGCCGTCACCACCAAGTGGAGCGGCCGCTGCGAATCGTGCGGCGAGTGGAACACCATCCTGGAAGAAGCAGCGCCCGCCCCCGGTCCTGCAGGCGGCGGCCTGGCCCGCGGCGGCAAGGGCCGGCTGCTCGAGTTCACGGGGCTTACCGGCTCGACGCCGCAGCCGCCGCGCCTGAAGAGCGGCATCAACGAATTCGATCGTGTGTGCGGCGGTGGACTGGTCGTGGGTTCGGCCCTGCTGATCGGCGGAGATCCCGGGATCGGCAAGTCGACCCTGATGCTGCAGCTGGCGGCGGCGCTCGCGAGACAGAACACCGCCTGCGCCTACATCTCCGGCGAAGAGGCCGTCGATCAGGTGAGGTTGCGCGCCGAGCGGCTGGGCCTGGCCGACGCCCCTGTCCAGCTGGTCGCCGCCACGTCGGTGCGCGACATCGTGGCGTCGCTGGAGCGGCCGGACGCGCCCAAGGTGGCGGTCATCGATTCGATCCAGACGATGTGGCTCGATACCGTCGATTCAACCCCGGGCACCGTCACCCAGGTGCGCGCCTCGGCACAGGCGCTTGTCGAACTGGCCAAGCGGCGCGGCATCGCCGTGCTGCTGGTCGGCCATGTCACCAAGGACGGCTCCATCGCGGGCCCCCGCGTGCTCGAGCACATGGTCGACACCGTGCTCTATTTCGAAGGCGAGCGCGGTCACCAGTTCCGCATCCTGCGCACCGTCAAGAACCGCTTCGGTCCGACCGACGAGATCGGCGTCTTCGAGATGTCCGACCGCGGCCTGTCCGACGTCGCCAATCCCTCGGCCCTGTTCCTCGCCGATCGCCGCGGTCACGTCTCGGGCACCTGTGTCTTCGCCGGCATCGAGGGCACGCGCCCGCTGCTGGTCGAAATCCAGGCGCTGGTCAGCCCGTCGTCCCTGGCCACCCCGCGGCGCGCCGTGGTCGGCTGGGATTCGAACCGGCTTGCCATGGTCCTGGCCGTGCTGGAGGCCCGGTGCGGCGTCACGGTCGGCGCCAACGACGTCTATCTGAACGTCGCCGGCGGTCTCAGGATCGGCGAGCCGGCCGCCGACCTCGCCGTGGCGGCGGCCGTCATCTCCTCGCTGGCCGACGAACAGGTGCCGGGCGACATGGTGGTATTCGGCGAAATCGGCCTCGGCGGCGAGGTCCGGCCGGTCGGACAGCGCGAGGCCCGATTGCGCGAGGCGGCGAAGCTCGGCTTCCGCAGCGCGCTCATCCCGCAGGTTCGCAGCGGCTCGGGGCCGGCCCCGCGCGCGCCGGAGGGCATCGCCATTGACGAAATAGAGCATCTATCGGACCTTGTGGCGCGTTTCCAACCGGCCGATCGACCGCTAAAACGTGGCCGGCGCGAGCGGGCTCCCGAAGGAACCGGGGACCGTCGGCGCGACCAGGATCAGTCTTAAGGGCACGGAGAGACCGGGGTCGATGGAGCAGCTGGGAATTACCGTTTTCGACGTCGCCGTGATTGCCGTCGCCGTGTTCGGCGCGGCCATCGGCATGTCCACGGGCTTGGCCCATGCCGTCCTGTTCATCGCCTCCTGGATCGGCGCCGGCTGGGTCGCCTGGCGGTTCTCCAAGGTCGTCGAACCCGAGGTCCTGAAAGTCGTCGGCAGCGCAGAGCTATCGTACTTTATTTCCCTGCTGGTCGTTTTCGTGGCCGCGTTGATCGTGCTGATCATGTTGACCAGCGTGCTGTCGCGCTCCGTCCGGTCCGGCCCGCTCGGACGGCCCGACAAGATCCTCGGGGCAGGCTTCGGGGTGCTCTGTGCGTGGGTCGCCATGGGGACAGCTTACCTGTTCTACGGCTATCTCGGCCCCCGGCAGCTTCCGCCGGCCGTCGAGGGGGCCGCCAGTTTCCCGATGATCCGCGAGATGGCGACCTTCGTGGAGCCACAACTGCCGACCGGCTTTCGCACCCGTCTGCAGCGGCCGGGCATGGAAAGCGGCGTCATTCCGGCGCCGTCTACCGCCGCGCCGCGCGTTGCGCCCCCCGCTTCAGAGCCGTCCGACACCACTCCGGCCGCGCGCCCCGCGCCCGGGGAAACCAAACCGCCGCAGTGAGTTATCCTTGATAGCGTCGGGGCGACACCCCAGCTATAACCCCGCCGTGCATAGCACCCCGACACGCTCCGACGACGACCTCGACAAGTTCCACGAGGAATGTGCGTTGTTCGGCATCTACGGGACATCGGATGCCGCCGCCCACAGCGCGCTCGGCCTCCATGCCTTGCAGCATCGCGGTCAGGAAGCCTCTGGAATCGTCACCTTTGACGGCCGGCATTTTTACAATCATCGAGCCGCGGGCCTGGTCGGAGACATCTTCGGTACCCAGGCCGTCATGGAAAAGCTGGTTGGCTATTCGGCGATCGGCCACAATCGCTATGCCACGACCGGCGGCTCCTCGGACCGCAACATCCAGCCGATTTTCGCCGATTTCGACTTCGGCGGCCTGGCCCTCGCGCATAACGGCAATCTCACCAACGCCTACCTCCTGCGCAAGGAACTGGTGCGCATCGGTTGCCTGTTCCAGTCGACGACCGACACCGAGGTCATCAACCATCTGATCGCCCGCTCCAACTATTCGACCGTCGTCGACCGGTTGATCGACGCGCTCGGCCGCGTGAAGGGCGCCTACTCGCTCCTTCTGCTGACCAACGAGGCGCTGCTGGGCGTTCGTGACCCGATGGGCGTGCGGCCGCTGGTGATCGGTCGCCTCGACGATGCCTGGATCCTGACCTCCGAGAGCTGCGCGCTGGACATCATCGGCGCCCGTTTCGTGCGCGATGTCGAGCCGGGCGAAATCGTGATCGTCGACGGCAACGGGCTCCGCTCCATCAAGCCCTTCGTCAAGCAGAAGCGCCGCTTCTGCGTATTCGAACACATCTACTTCGCGCGACCCGATTCGAAGGTCGAAGGCGTCGGTGTCTATGACGCGCGCAAGCGCATCGGCATGGAACTGGCCAAGGAAAGCCCGGTATCGGCCGACGTCGTCGTGCCGGTACCCGACTCCGGCGTTCCAGCCGCCATCGGCTATGCCGCCCAGTCGGGGCTGCCGTTCGAACTGGGCATCATCCGCAACCACTATGTCGGTCGCACCTTCATCGAGCCGGCCGACCATATCCGCCACCTCGGCGTGCGCCTGAAGCACAATGTCAACCGCGCCCACATCGAGGGCAAGCGCGTCATCCTCGTCGACGATTCGATCGTGCGCGGCACGACTTCGATGAAGATCGTCGAAATGGTGCGCAATGCCGGCGCCCGCGAGGTCCACATGCGCATCGCCGCGCCGCCCACCACCAATCCCTGCTTCTATGGGATCGACACGCCCGAACGCGACAAGCTGCTGGCCTCGCGCTACGACGTGGCGGGCATGGCGAAGTTCATCGGCGTCGATTCGCTGGCCTTCGTCTCGATCGACGGTCTCTATCGCGCCATGGGCCTGCCAGCCGGCCGCGATCCCGCCGCGCCCGCGTTCTGCGACGCCTGCTTCACCGGCGACTACCCGATCGAACTCGACGACGTGGTCGGTGTCGAGGATCGCCAGCTTTCCCTTCTCGTCGAATCGCTCTGAGGTCGGCGCCATGACCGAAGCCGCCGTCGGTCGTCTTGCCGGACGCGTCGCGCTGATCACCGGCGCCTCGCGCGGCCTCGGCGCAGCCGCAGCGCTCGCCTACGCCAGCGAAGGCGCGCATTGCGTACTCGTCGCCCGAACTGTTGGCGGGCTCGAGGAAGTCGACGACCGCATCAAGGCGATCGGCGGCTCGGCCACACTGGTGCCGCTCGACGTCACCGACGGTCCCGGGATCGACCGGCTGGGCCAGGCTCTCTTCGACCGCTTCGGCCGCCTCGACGTGCTGCTGGGCAATGCCGCCATCCTGGGCACGCTCTCGCCGATGGGCCATTTCGAGCCCAGGGTTTTCGAACAGGTGATGGCCGTGAACGTCACCGCCAACTGGCGCCTGATCCGTTCGATGGACCCGCTGCTGCGCCGCTCCGATGCCGGCCGCGCCATCTTCGTGACCTCGGGTGCCTCGCGGCGGATCATTCCCTATTGGGGGGCCTACGCGACGAGCAAGGCCGCTCTCGACATGATGGTCGGCATCTATGCCGCCGAGGTCGCGCACACCCAGGTGAAGGCCAACCTGTTCAACCCGGGCCCGATGCGTACCTTCATGCGCCGCGAAGCCTTCCCGGGCGAGGACGAAGCGCTGCAGAGTCCGCCCGAAGCGCATGGCGAATCGCTGATCCAGCTCGCGATGCCTGCCTGCTCGATGAACGGTGAGTGGGTCGCCGGCGACGAAGCCCTGCAGCGCCGTCCAAGGGCCAATTAAAGGCGCTGCTGCTGCACCGGTGAACGGGGCGATTGCATCACCCGGCCGTTCGCCTGGGCAATCACCCGATCGACGCAATTCTTGGCCGCGGCAACATAGGCCATCCTCTCCGGTTCCGAGGGGCCCTGGGGCCGCGGCCGACAGGACTGGAACAGCGCCAGGTCGCCCACCGAGCCGGTGTTGGACAGCGCCGCCTCGATGCGATTGAGGAAGCCGTCGAACGGAGTCCCGCCCGAGATCCAGGCGAAATAATTGGATGCCGCCCCCAGCGCGATCAGCACGTGCAACGGCTCTGCCGGCGAATTGCCGTATCTCACGCGCTCCAGATAGGCGATGGCCACGTTGATGCGCGGGCCGAAATCGTCGGGGGCGAGGTCAGCCGCACGCAGGTACATTTCCGCCGCGTCGTCGAATCTGCCGAGCGCCCGCAGCGAATTACCCCAGTCCATGAAGAGCGAGGCCGTCTTCAGGTTGCGGCCTGCCGCCGCGTATTTGTCGGCCGAGCGCCGCAGGATCGCGAGTTCGTCCTCGTTTCCCAGGCCGACCGTCGCCTCGCCCGACCTCAGCCGCCGGTGGGCGGCGATCATCCACTGTCGATAGTAGAGCGCCCCCTAGATCCGCTGGACCAGCGTGTCCAGTTCCTGACTGCGGCGCGCGGGCAGGCGCTTCAGCTGGTTTGCGGCATCGCTGAACGTCGATTCGGCCAACCAGAACTTCCATTGCAGCGCCGACCCCGGATCGTCGCTCCAGTCGAAACTGGTCGTGGACTCATGGATGGCGATCCCCTTGCGAACATAGGCTTCGAAGAGAATGGCGATCGCGCTCGTCGAGGTCGGCAGCTGGCTGCTCGTGCTGATGAACCTGCCGATCGCCTGGTCGAGTTCCCCGATCTGCTGCTCCTGGTCGATGCCCGTCAGGGCCCGCGCACGTGCCAGATGTATCTTGCCGTAGACATAGGGTACCCAGGGGAGATCCTCCGCGCGCCCTGCCTGCAGCACCTTCGCAATCAGCTCCTGCGTCCGGGGAAAGCCGCAACGCGTCCTCCGGTTCAGGATGCGGCGCTGTTCACGCTCCAGGGCCGTCGGGTTCGCGGGCAAATCGGCATCGAGGCCGGCGCAACTCTTCTCCTCCGCGTCGAAAACGTAGGAAGCGGCCACCTTCGGATCGATGAAGATCATGGCGTTCAGAGCCAGGCAGGAGAAGATGCGTTCCATTCCGTTGGCGTCGGCATATTCCTCGCAGGAGGCGCGCGCAGCGGGGTCACCGACGATCCCGACAGAGGCCGCCAGCGAAGGCGTCACCCGCCGCGCGACGATCGACATCTTCAGGGTCGGCCGCTTGAAGCCGAGCAAACCTGAGATCTCGCGGACGCCCGTCCGGAGACTGAAAGGGGCGCCGGGGATCTGAAGATCGATCGGATTGGGCGATTGATCGACATAGAGCTTGCGCCATTCGTTGACGCCGCTGCGCTGGATGCCGTCGATATGCCTGGCGATGTACAGGGCCGCCAGTTCGGGTGTCAGCGGCTCCTTGAGGTCGTTGAGCTGGACGATCACCGGATCGATGACGATCCCTTCCTCGCAGGCCTCGCGGACGACCAGGACCGTGACGACGGAAATCGCCAGGATCACGGCGACCGAAAGGCAGGCCCGGCGAAGCAGCTCGAGCCACTTCGTCGTTGCTTCCATACTCTGATAGGCCGTGGCGGCCGGCCCGCCGCTGTCAGGCATGTCTGTCGGCATCGTTGCTCCCCCCTGAGAGCCGAGGGGGCAAGTTTACGCACGGTCAATGCGCCCGCGGGAGCTGCACGGGCGCACACCTCAATAAGATTGAGGGGGGCCCTCCCGGAACTCCAGGAGGGCCCGTGCGACCTCTATTCGGCCGCCATTTCCATCGCCGCCAGCACCTTCGGCGGCGACATCGGCAGGCTGTAGAAGCGGCGTCCGAGCGCGTTGTAGATCGCGTTCGATATGGCGCCCAGCGGCGGCACCAGCGGCACCTCGCCGACCCCGCGCACGCCCTGCGGGTGCTTGGGGTTGGGGATCTCGAGGATCACCGAGTCGAGCATCGGCAGGTCGGAACTCACCGGCATGCGGTAGTCGAGGAAGCTCGGGTTATCGAGCTTGCCGTTCTTGTCGAAAATATACTCCTCGCTCAGCGCCCAGCCGATACCCTGGGCGGCGCCGCCCTGCATCTGGCCCTCGACATAGCCCGGATGAATGGCCCGACCCACATCCTGGAACGACGTGTAGCGCAGCACGCGCACGATACCGAGGTCGGGATCGACCTCGACGTCGCACACGTGGGTGGCGAAGCCGCCTTCGGCTCCCGTCGTGTTGAGCTGCTGGCCGGCCCCGATGGGGCCACCGGTGGCGCTGGCCTGCGCCGCGATCTGGCCGAGGCTGAGCGGCTCGAACTTGCCGGCATTGTCGCCGGCTGGACGGGCCTCGCCGTCTTCCCAGACGACCGCGTCAGGATCGATCTTCCAGATCTTGGCGGCCCGCTCGCGGAGCTGGGTGATCACGCGCTCCGTCGAGTGCGTCACCACCATGGCCGAGGCGTAGGTCACACGGCTGCCGCCTGTCAGGTTGCTGAAACCGATGACGCTGGTGTCGCCGATCAGCACCGAAACCTTCTTGTAGTCGATGCCCAGCAGCTCAGCGGTGATGTTGGCCGTCGAGGCACGCGAGCCGCCGATGTCGGGATGGCCGGTGATGACCACCACCGTGCCGTCCTCGTTGATGTTGACCTGCGCACTCGACTCGCCGCCCGCGTTGAACCAGAACCCCGAGGCCACGCCCCGGCCGTAAAGCTTGCCGTCCCGGGCCTTCGGGACCGCCGTGGTGTAATGCGCGTGTTTCCTGGCCTCCTCGAGGGTCTCGACGAAGCCGATACGCGGGAACACTGGCCCGTGTGCGGCCTTGGTACCCTGCCGGGCGGCATTCTTCAGACGCAAATCCAGCGGATCCATCTTTAGTGCCTCGGCGATCTCGTCCATGACGCACTCGACGCCATAAGCGCCGATCGGCGCGCCGGGCGCGCGATAGGCCGCGACCTTCGAGCGATTGGACACCACGTCGAAGCCGAACGAGTGCACGTTCGGGATGTCATACGGTGCGAAGGCGCAGCCCGCCGCGCCGCGGATGGGCGAGCCGGGCAGTGCGCCGGCCTGAAGGCAGAAGGTGCCCTGCGCGGCCACCAGCTTGCCGTCCTTGGTCGCGCCCAGCTTGACCGTGCTGTAGGAGCCCGAGGTCGGTCCCGACGCATGGAACACCTCGCCGCGCGTCATCGTCATCTTCACCGGACGGCCGGATTTTTTCGCCAGGATCAGCGCCAGCGGTTCCAGATAGATGATGGTCTTGCCGCCGAAACCGCCGCCGATCTCGGCGGGAATGGCACGGATGTCGTTCTGCGCGAATCCCGTCAGATACGAGCACATGGCGCGGACCATGAACTGGCCCTGGCTGGAGCTCCAGACCGTAGCCTTGCCGTCGGAGACGCTGACCAGGCAGGCATGCGGCTCGATATAGCCCTGGTGCACGGGCTTGGTCCGGAAGCTGCGCTCGATGACGATGTCGGCCTTGGCGAAGCCCTCGCCGATGTCACCCAGCTTATGCTCCAGGGTGCCGGCGATGTTGGACGGCTTGTCCTTGAACTTGATGAAGTCGTGAAGGATCGGCGCATCGGGCTTCATCGCCTCCTCGACGTCGATCACGAACGGCAGGACCTCGTACTCGACCTCGATCAGCTTGCAGGCTTCCGCCGCGATCTTCTCCGTGGTGGCCGCGACGGCCGCGACCGGATGGCCGGCGAACAGCGCCTTCTCGCGCGCCATGACGTTGCGGCACATCCAGCGCATGTCCTGGATGCCCAGCATCACCGACTTGTCGAGCGGGAAATCCACGATGTCCTTGGCCGTCATCACCGCCTTCACGCCGGGATGGGCCTCGGCCTTGCGGGTGTCGATCGACTTGATGCGTGCGTGCGGATGCGGGCTGCGCAGCACCTTGCCCCAGATCATGCCGGGCATGGTGGTGTCGGCGGCGTAGGCCGCGCGCCCCGTCACCTTGTCGGCGCCGTCGGGACGGACCGTGCGCTTGCCGATCCACTTGTTGTCGTTGGCGGTGTCGGGGGTCTTCGTGCTCATCGTGCGGCCCTCATGTCGGCGGCGGTGTCCATCACGGCGCGGATGATCTTGTCGTAGCCGGTGCAGCGGCACAGGTTGCCGGCCAGCCAGAAGCGGACGTCGTGTTCGGTCGGGTCGGGGTTGTGCTCGAGCAGGGCCTTGGCGGCCATCAGCACACCCGGCGTGCAGATGCCGCACTGGAGCGCCGCGGACTCGAGGAACTTCTGCTGCAGCGGATGCAGCTCCTCGCCGGCCATGCCTTCGATGGTGCCGATCTGCTGGCCCTCGGCCTCGGCCGCCAGCATCAGGCAGGAGCAGACGATGCGTCCGTTCACGGTGATGGTGCAGGCGCCGCAGTCGCCGGTGCCGCAGCCTTCCTTGCTGCCGGTCAGGCCGAGCGGCCCGCGCAGCACGTCGAGCATGCTCTGCTCGGCGTCGCAGAGGAATTCCTGCGGCTCGCCGTTGATCGTGGTGGAGACGTGAAGCTTGGCCATGGTCCTACTTTCCTCCCGCGCGTTCGGCGGCAATGAGTGCGGTGCGCTTCAGCAGAACGCCGGCGACCTTGGTGCGATAGGCGATGGTGCCGCGCTTGTCGTCGATGGGACGGCAGGCGGCGCTGCAGGCGGCAGCCGCCTTCGCCAGCGCCGCCTCGTCGAGCGTCGAGCCGATGAGCGCCTTCGCCGCTTCCTCGACCAGCAGCACCGTCGGCGCGACGGCGCCAAGGCTCACGCGCGCAGCAGTGCAAGTCCCCTTGTCGATCGTCAGGCTGACGCCGCAGCCCACGACGGCGATGTCCATCTCGGTGCGCGGGATCATGCGCAGGTAGGCGTCGCTCGAGCCCTTCGGCCGCGCCGGCAGGGTAAACGCCACGACGATCTCGCCGGCCTCGAGGTTGAGGCGGCCCGGCCCCTTGGGGACTTTCTCGACGGCAAGCTCCCGACGCCCGTTCGGTCCGTGGATGATGACGATCGCGCCGGCCGCGACCATGGCCGGCACGCTGTCGCCGGCCGGCGAGCCGTTGCAGAGGTTGCCGCCCGGTGTGGCGCGGCCCTGGATCTGGGTCGAGCCGATCAGGTTGGCGGCCTCGACGATACCCGGCCAGACCTTGCTGAGGGTGGGATGCTCGCGCAGGACCGCGCCCGAGACGGCGGCGCCGATCCGGAAGCCGCCTTCCCTGGTTTCCTCGATGGCGGTCAGTTCGCCGATCTTCTTGATGTCGACGATCGTGCCCGGCGCGACGACCCCGTTGCGCATCTGGACCAGAAGGTCGGTGCCGCCGGCCAGGATCCGGCCCGAGCCGGCGGCGGCGGCAAAGGCGCGAACCGCTTCATCGAGCGTTTTCGGCGCTACGTACTGGATATCCATGGTTCTGCCCTTTCATCCCGTCGGCGGCTGCGGTGCAGCTCGTTATTTCGACTTTGTTGGCACTGAACGTAGGGCAGCAGGTCGGTCCCGGGCAAGGCGCCTCTGCGCCAGCGGCCGCGATGCGGCCGATGGCATGGGTAGCTTCCTGTGATCGCTCTTCTTCAACGCTCTCGGACATTGCCAGAGGCAATGTCCTGACGCTCCCCGGGCTGAGCTCCGCTCAGCCCTACCGCTGCGGCTTGCGACGGCCCTCATAGGGGTTCTTCGGCTTGCGCATGCTGAGCCGGATCGGCACGCCGGGCATGTCGAAATCGTCGCGCAGGCGGTTCGTCAGGAAGCGCAGATAGTCGTTGCCCAGCTCCTGCGGCTGGCTGACCGACAGGATGAAGGTCGGCGGCCGGCGCTTGATCTGGGTCATGAAGCGCAGCCGGATACGCCGGCCATTGGGCGCGAGCGGCGGCGGATGCAGCGTCTCCATCTCGCGCAGCCAGCGATTGAGCTTGGGCGTCGTCACGCGCTTGTTCCAGATCTCGTAGGTCTCGAACACCTTGGGCAGAAGGCGCTCGACGCCGCGTCCGGTCAGTGCCGAGAAGCCGACGATGGCCACGTCCTTGACCTGCGAAAACGACGTCTCCAGCCGGTCGCGCAGCTTGCGCCACTGCTTCGCCGAGCCCGACTGGTCGTCGGCCAGCAGGTCGGTCTTGTTGACCGCGATCACCAGCGCACGGCCCTCCTCGATCACCCAGCCGGCGATGTTGAGGTCCTGCTTCTCGGCCATGTCGGCGGCGTCGAGCACGACCACGACCACGTCGGCGAGGCGGATCGTGTCGAGCGAATCGGCCACCGAGGCGGCCTCGAGCTTGGCCTCGATGCGGCTGCGGCGGCGCATGCCGGCCGTGTCGACCAGACGCACCGGGCGGCCGCGCCATTCCCATTCGACCCTGATCGAGTCGCGCGTGATGCCGGCTTCCGGTCCCGTAAGCACGCGTTCCTCGCCGACCAGACGGTTCAGGAGCGTCGACTTGCCGACATTGGGACGGCCGACGATGGCCAGCAGCAGCGGCCGGCCCTCCGGCACGTCGTCGAGGTCGGGATCGCTTTCGGCAGCGTCCGCGAGTTCGTCCTCGTCGGGCATCGGTTCGATGTGACGGCCCAGCGCTTCGTGCAGGTCGCTCAAGCCTTCGCCGTGCTCGGCCGAAACCGGGATCGGTTCGCCGAGCCCAAGTCCGTGCGCCTCGGCCAGCCCTTGCTGGCCGGCACGGCCTTCGCACTTGTTGGCGACCAGGATCACCTTCGCCGACCGCTTGCGCAGCCAGCTTGCGAAGCTCTGGTCGAGCGGCAGGATTCCGGAGCGCGCGTCGATCAGGAACAGGACGACATCCGAACCGTCGATCGCCCGCTCGGTGAAGCGCCGCATGCGCGCCTCGAGGGCCTCGCCGCCCGCCGTCTCCCAGCCCGCCGTGTCGAGCAGCATGAAGGCGAGGTCGCCAAGCTGTGCCGGCTGCTCGCGCACGTCGCGCGTGACCCCGGGCGTGTCGTCGACGATGGCGCGCCGCCGCCCCGCCAGCCGGTTGAACAGCGTGGATTTGCCGACGTTGGGACGACCGACGATGGCGACCCGACGAAGCCCCTGGGGCGGAGGGCGATCTTCAGCGGAGGGCAATGAGTCGCCCGGAATCTGTCAGGACGTAGATGGTCTGGTTGGCGATGACGGGACCGAGGCGCACGCGATCACGCACGTCGATCTTGCCCAGGATCTCGCCGGTGTAGGGCGAGACGGCCAGAAGATCACCCAGCGAACTGGTCAACAGGAGGCGGTCGCCCGCCAGCACCGGACCGCCCCACAGCACCGGTACCTGCCTCTTGGTGTCCTGGAACCGGGTAAGCGGCGTCACCCAGCGCACCTTGCCGGTGTCGCGGACCAGTGCCACCACGTCGGCATTGCCCGTGACGATGAAAACGAAACGGCCCGCCGTCCACGGCGTCTGGCTGCCGCCGATATTACGATCCCACTGGCGCTGCCCCGAGCGCAGGTCGATGCCGGCGATCTGACCGGCCGAGCCCATCGCGATCACCAGGCCGCGATCGATCACGGGACGGCCGCGAATGTCGGCCAGGTTGCCGAAGGCGCGCACGTCGGCGCGCGCACCGATCAGGGATTCGTTCCAGATCGGCCGGCCATTGTCGATGCGCAGCGCCGCAACCTCGCCCGAGGTGAAAGGTGCCACCACTGTATCGCCCGAGCCCGCCGGGCTGTTGCCGCCGACATAACCCGCCGTCTCCTGCAGGCCGGCAAACTGCCAGAGGTCGGAGCCGTCGGACGCGGCAAGCGCGTGCAGCTTGTTGTCGATGGCGATGACGAAGACCCGGTCGCCGAACACCAGTGGCGAGCCTCGAACCGGCGCGCTGACGCTCGAATGCCAGTCCTCCTTGCCGGTGCCCGGATCGAGCGAATAGACCGTGGCGAAGCCCGTCGTCACGAACAGCCGGCCGCCGTAATAGGCGAGACCGCCGCCGAACTCGTCGGAGTCACGGGCCTTCTCAGGCGCCAGCGTGACGCGCCACAGCAACGCACCGGTGTCGGCGTTGAAGGCCGAAACCGTGCCTTGCGCGTCCTTGGCAAACACCTTGCCCTCGGCGACGACCGGTGGGGTGGTCAGGATACGCGTCGAGCTGCTTCCGGCTCCGACATCGGCGGTCCAGATGATCTGCGGCGACGCGCCGACCGCCAGATTGTGCATGGCGTTGTTGGCCAGGCCGCCGGACTGCGGCCACGACTCGTTGACGGTCGGCGGAGGCAGCACAACCTGCATGTTCGCGACATCGCTGTCGGCTTCGAGGTCCTTCCGATCGCCCAGCACGGAAATGCGCTCGCCGACCAGCGCCGTCTTCTTCTTGTCGAAGATATCGCAGCCGGAAAGGGAGACTACCAGAAGAGCGGCGGCGAGAAGGAAACGGGGAGCCACCCCGCGCAATACGCTGGACATGGACTACTTCGCCTCCGCGGCGCCGTAGAGATTGAGCATTGCCGAAACGCGCTGCGCAGCGCCCTGCGGCAGGGCCGGATCCTTGGCTATTTCGTTCCACAATTCCTTGGCGCGCTTCATGTCGCCCTTTCGAACGGCCAGCATCGCCTGCAGCTCGCGCACGCTCAGCCGAAACGGACGATCGGGGCCCGCGAGCGGCTCGAGCCTGGCGACCATCTCTTCGGCCTTGGGCGTGTCGATGCTCTTGAAGGCCGCAATCACCAGCGCAAGGTCGCTGAGTTCGCTCACCGACAGGCCGGGCGCCACGGCGGCGAGAGCCGTCACCTGCTCTTCAAGCGTGGCACGGAGCTGGGCAGCGGTGAGCGCCGCCAGCGAACGGTAAGGTTGAAGCGCGCTGGCCGCCTGCTTCTCGAGTTCCACGCGCGCCGCCGCCGGATCCGTCGCGATCTGTGCCAGTGCCGCCGAGTAAGCGGCACTCGCCACCGCGCGCTGCGCCTGATCGTATTGGCGCCAGCCCACGAACCCCGTGACGGCCACCACCACCGCGACGGCCAGAGCGACCACCCAGGTGCCGTAGCGACCCCACCACTCCCTCACCTCGTCCTTGCGGACGGCCTCGTCGATTTCATGAAACGCGGCGGAGTCGGACACGTAGTGCTCCCGGAATATCGCGAAATATCAACAGCTTCAGGGGCGGTCATAGCCCCCCACCCGGGGTTTGGCAAACAATCGAATGGGGTGGCTGGACGCTTTACCCCCAGCGGCGGTTCTGCAAGAATTCACGCACCTGACATGTTCGAAATTGCGGCGGCATGAGCAACTTGTACCGATTGGCCGATCAGCGGACCCGGCGCCGAATTGTCTCGTTCGACAAACGGGAACTATCGCGGCTTCTGGGTCTCTACAGCATGCGTGTGGCATCCGGGGAATGGCGCGATTACGCCATCGATTTCCGGCCGGGCATGGCGATTTTCTCGATCTTCCGCCACACCGCCGAGCAACCGCTGTTCGCCATTGCCAAGGTGCCGGGCGGTGGCAGCGGTGGCAGCTACATGGTCTACAACGGCCCGCGCAAACTGGCGCACGGGGATACTCTCGAAGACGTGCTCCGCGTCTTCGACCGCAAGCTCAAGCTTCTGCTTGGATAGCGCTACTTCTTCGGCGTGGTGGCCGCGCCGATGCCGGCGCCGACGGCCGTTCCGACCAGCACGGGTGCTACCAGCGGCCAACCCGCGATAGCGCCGATCGCGAGACCGGTGCCCGCACCGATGCCGCCGCCGGTCACAGCGCGTTCGCCCCAGGTGTCGCCGCAGGCGGAAACCGACAAGGCGAGCGGCACGACGAGAAGAGCAACAGACACGGTTTTCATGTTCAGACCTCGAAACATCAGGGGACGGCGGTCTCAGCCATTCAAAGTCAATTTATTCAGCCTGTAAAAGGCGTTATAGGCTGATCTTCCGTCATTTCCCGCGATGCGTCAATCAAGTCATGTACATGGTTGATAATAAACAGTTTTTTTCCATTTACCCAGACAGCCGAAACCGTCTGGCCGCCATGGCAAGGCACGTGTCACCGACGACTGCCGGCGAGGCACATACTGCAACTGCCCATCAGCCAGGTGGTGACAAGCGATGATGTAGGGCGTTGATGAGGGCGCGGCGCCATTGGCGCGAGACGTGGACGCGGTGCGGCAGGGTGCGTGGCCCGCGCCTCGGGGACCGCGCCCTCGGTCAGCGGCGAGATCCCAGCACTCGAGCGAGGGGATCCATCGCGCCCGGGCGTGTACTTGGAGATCGGCGCCATTCTGGCGTCAGACGGAGTGGCGACCAATGAAGGCGAATGCAAAGTATCGCCACCGCCTGCCGCAGGGCGACGGCACTCTCTTCCTGACCGACGGCGGCATCGAGACCAGCCTAATTTTCACGACGGGCTGGACCAGCCTCTCTTCGCCGCCTTCCCCCTGTTGCGCGATGTCGAAGGCCGGCGGTGCCTGGTTCGGTACTACGAGCGCTACATCGCCATCGCGCACGCCAGCGCCATGCGGTTCATCCTCGAAAGTCCGACCTGGCGGGCGAGTGCCGACTGGGGCGCCAAGCTCGGCTACTCGGCCGCGGACATCGCCGCGGTCAACGCCGAATCGATCCAGCTCATGCACGATTTGCGGGCCGCCTCCGAGACCCCGGCCTCGCCGATGGTTGTCAGCGGCTGCATCGGACCGCGCGGCGACGGCTATGTTCCGGGCGAGGCCATGACGGAAGATCTGGCCGAGGCCTATCATGCGTTGCAGGTCGACGCCTTCGCCGGGGCCGGCGCCGACATGGTGACGGCCATCACCATGACCAACACCAGCGAGGCGATCGGCATTGTACGCGCGACACGGAAGGCCGGGATGCCGGTGGCGCTTTCGTTCACGGTGGAGACCGACGGGCGCCTGCCGACCGGACAGACGCTGGCGGAGGCGATCGAGCTCGTCGACAAGGTGACCTCGAACGCACCAGCCTACTACATGATCAACTGTGCCCATCCCACCCACTTCGAGAACGCGATCAGGTCGGACCAGGGCTGGACGCGCCGCATTCGCGGCCTGCGCGCCAACGCTTCGCGCCGCAGCCACCAGAAGCTGAACGATGCGCCCGATCTCGATGCCGGAGATCCGATCGAACTCGGGCGTCAGTATTGCGATCTCGTGCAGGCCCTCCCGCAGATCAATGTCCTGGGCGGTTGCTGCGGCACCGATCACCGCCACGTCGAGTGCATCGCGCTCGCCTGCAAGACGGTGCGCACGGCCGAGGCTTCCTAGCCGAGCGCCTCGTACTGTTCGGGCTTGAAGCCGACGAGTAGCTTGCCGCCGGCCTCGAGCACCGGTCGTTTGATCATCGAAGGCTGGGCGACCATCAGCGCAATTGCCTTGCTCTCGGTGAGCCCTTCCTTTTCGCTGTCGGGCAGTTTGCGGAAGGTCGTGCCGGCGCGGTTCAGCAACACCTCCCAGCCGACCTTGCGGACCCAGCCTTCGAGGCGGGCGCGATCGACGCCGGACGCCTTGTAGTCATGGAAGTCGTAGGCGACGCCATTCCTATCCAGCCAGGCGCGCGCCTTCTTCATCGTGTCGCAGTTCTTGATGCCGTAGATCGTGGTCATGAGCCCACGATCCCGGAGTCAGGGCTGGACGTCCAGCCCCTTGTACATAGCCGCGCTGTAGATGCCGTGCGCACGCACGTTCTTGATGCTCTTCTTGGCCACAAGAAACAGCCGCGAATGCGCCGACGGGATCATCAGCGCTTCGTCATGCATGCGGCGCTGGATCTCCTTGAAGGCCTTCTCGCGGTCGGCGTCGTTGGTCGCCGTGCGCCCGGCATCGAGGATGCGGTCGGTCTCGGGGTCATTCCACATCGTCCGGTTGGGCACCGGCCGGTTCTTGGAATGATAATAGAGATACATCTGGTCGCCGGCCGACGTGTAGGGCACCGACAGCGTCCAGATGTCGTAATCCTGCTGGGCGATCTTCTGGAAGAACACGGTGGGATCCCAGGTCTGGATCCTGATGTCGATGCCGACCGTGCGCGCCGCGCCCTGCAGGACTTCCGACAGCTTCGGGTTTTGCCCCACGGTATACGAATACATCAGCAGCTCGAGCTTCTTGCCGTCCTTGTGGCGGAAGCCGTCGGGTCCCATCTTCCAGCCCGCCTCGTCGAGCAGCTTCTTCGACTTCTCCGGATCACGCTTCGTCAGCACGTCGAGTGTTGCCGGCTCGAAGTCGAGCGCCATGGGGTGGACCAGCGACCGCGCCGTCTCGGCCTGGCCGAAGAAGATCGCCTTGTTGATCTCCTCGCGGTCGACGAGATGGGCGAGCGCCTGACGGACGCGCTTGTCCTGCAGGTTCTCGCGCGTGCTCTTCAGGCCCCAGTAGTACATCGCAAAATCGGCCGTCGGCTCGTAGACGGCGAGATTGGGGGCCTTCTTGAAGCTCTCGATCGCCTGCAGCGGGTTCCAGTGGCAGAAATCGGCCTGGCCCGAGAGCATCGTGGCGATGCGGGTCGTTTCCTCCGGCACGATGCGCCAGATCATCTTCTCGTACTTCACCGGACCCTTGTTGGCGTAGACGCCGGTCGGGCCCCATTTGTAGGCATCGTGGCGCTTCAGCACGAGTTCCTTGCGCGGCTGCCAGCTTTCCCAGCACAGCGGCCCGGTGCCGTCGAAGCCCTTCACGCCGAAGTCGGCGCCGAGCCCCTCGACGTTCTCCTTGTTGATGATCGTCGCGGCGAAGTTCGCGAGGTCGACCAGCAATTCGGAATGCGGCCGCTTCAGTTTGTAAACCAGCGTGTAGGGATCGGGCGCGGTCAGGCTGTCGATCTCGCCCAGCCGCCAGTAGAACGGCCAGCGGGCCGAGGGATCGGACAGTCGCGTGAAAGAATAGATCACGTCGGCAGCGGTGAATTTCTTGCCGCTGCAGAAGGTGACATCGTCCCGCAATGCAAACGTGTAGGTAAGCCGGTCGTCGGAGACCGTCCACGACTTGGCCAGCAAGGGATGGACGCGCTTCAGGTCCCAATCGAGCGCCACCAGCGTATCGCCCATCATGAACATGGGATGCCCCATGCCGCTCGAAGTATTGTTGTGGGGATCGTACTTCGGGGCGTCCTGCGAACGGATGTTCACGAAGATTTGTGCCGAAGCCGGCATCGCTAGCGCAAGCCAGCCCAGTGCGAGCGCCAGCACGGCGCCCGTTGCTCCCTTGACCATTTGCTTCCTCCCGCCGGTGTATTCCCAGCTATGGAAGCAGCCTATCCCGGGTTACGGAATTCGCCAAGCGGCTCGACGGCCGCCACGGGGTTTGCTTACAATCTGCTCATGCCTATCGAATACACGATCGATCACGAAAAGTGCTTCGTCCACGCCCAGGTCCTGGGTGTCATTACACTGAAGGACATCGAGGATTTCACCGACGTCGTGGTGGCACAGAACGCACTCACCTATCGCAAGCTGTTCGATGGCAGCCGGGGTGATGGGACCTACACCGACGACGATGTCATGACGCTCGCGGCCCGCGCGGCCGCCTACGCGAGCCTGGCCAAGCGGGGCCCGCTGGCTCTGGTCCCGCGACCCGGTGCCGGTGCCGACCTCGCCAGGCGTTACGTCAATCTCGGCAAGTTCACTGGGCAGGCACGGATATTCGACACCGCCGACGAGGCTCTGACGTGGCTCGAAGCCCAACCGGAAGGCGAACCCTGATCACGACACCGCGGCAGTCGACGACTCGAGCCGGCGCAGCGAGGCCGGTACCTGATCGTCCTCGGCCGGCTGATAGACCACGCTGAACAGCGTCCGCGCTTTGGCGAGCGCCTCGCCGAACCCGTTCTGCCCGCTTTCGAAGGAATCGAAGCCGCAGCGCAGCATGAAGGCGATCTGATCCTGCAGCACGCCCCCCGTGGCCCGCAACTCGCCGCGGTAGCCCAAGCGGCCGCGCAGCAGACGGGCCTGGCTGTAGGCGCGGCCGTCACTGAACTTCGGAAAGTCGAGCACGATCAGGCGCAGGCGGCCGATATGCGGCGCGAGGTCCTCCACCGGATCGGTGTTGGCCAGCGCAAGCGCCGGCCACTCGGGCCGCGCCTGCCACTCGGCGAAGGGCAATGCGACGTAGGATGCGGGCAGGCCCGCTTCGCTATAGAGCGCCATATCGTCTCTCCTTGAAGGGCTGGGCGCCGATGCGCCGGTAGGTGTCGACGAAGCGCTCGCCCGCCTCGATGTCGGCCTGCGCCCAGCCCGGGCGGCCCTTGCGCTTGCCCACGGAAACGATTTCGGCGTCGCGCCTCGCCCGCGCCATCACGGCCGGCGGCACGAGATCGTCGTGCAGGATGGCGTCAGCCTCCTGCAGAAGTTGCGCCGCCCGCAAGGTCAGGAGATCGGGATCGCCCGGGCCCGCGCCCACGATGTGGACGCTGCCGGACGGCGTCATCTGACGCCGCGCCGCATCCAGCTCGCCGAGTGCCACGCGACGCGCCCCCGCCTCGTCACCGGCCAGAGCGAGGCGCGCCGCGGATCCCTCGACCAGGCGGCGCAGGAACGCGCGACGCTGGGCTGGCTCGGCGATCACTTCGTTGACCCGCGCCCGGAAGGTCGCGGCCAGCCGCGCGAGCAGGCCCAGCCGCTCGGGCAGTGCCCCCTCGATCCGCCCGGGCAGCACCGTCGCCAGAGTGGGCGAAGAGCCGCCGGTAGAGATCGCAACGATGACGCTGTCGCGGTCGACGATCGCGGGCATGATGAAGTCGCAGAGCGCGGGCCGGTCGGCCACGTTCAGCGGTACGCCGGCTGCCTTCGCCAGCTGGTGGCCGGCCACGTCAGCCGCTTCATCGCCAGTGGCGACGAAGGCGGCAACCGCGCCACGAAAATCCTGCGGGGTGGCCGAACGGGCATCGAGCCTGCACACGTCGGCGCCCGCGGAGCGTGCCAGATCGGCCCGCAGATCCGCCTTGGTCCCCTCGCCCACCACCGCGACCTTGCGGCCGGCGAGGTCAAAGAAGAGCGGCAGGTGTTTCACGACACGGCCACGCGCAGCACGACGTTGAGCGCGAGCATGCCAACGGCCTGCGAGATCGACAGGACCCACAAAGCAGCCTCGGAACGGGCAAAGAACTTGGACATGCAGCTACCGCCTTTGATCTGGCGATATCTCGCACATCTGCCCTGGGTTGAATTCCCGAAGGTTGCAGCAGAGGAAGCATTTCCTGCCGTTCAAGCCCTCAAGAAGGAAATTTTTCGTCCTCTTGAAGCGAGCTTTTCCGCCCCTAAATCTCGGTCGTCCCCCGCGCCCATCCGGGGCGGGGACGTCCAACATCGCTCAAGAGAGGATGATCAACATGCGTACCGTCGACTATTCCCCGTTCTATCGCGCCACCGTCGGCTTCGACCGGGTCTTCGACCTGCTCGACTCGGTGGCCAACCAGTCCGGCTCCAACGGCTATCCCCCGTACAATATCGAAAAGGCCGGCGATAACGCCTACCGGATCGTGATGGCGGTTGCGGGCTTTGCCGAAGCCGAGCTGAACGTGACCCAGAAGGAGAACGAGCTTCTGGTCACCGGCCAGGCCGCGCCGACCGCAGGCGAGGACGCCACGCAGTATCTCTATCGTGGCATCGCCGGCCGTAACTTCGAGCGCCGCTTCCAGCTGGCCGACCATGTGAAGGTCACGGGTGCGAAGCTCGCCAACGGTCTGCTCACGATCGAGCTGCAGCGCGAGATCCCGGAGGAGAAGAAGCCCCGCGCGATCCCCGTCCAGGCCGGCGCAGGCCCGGCAGCCCTCACCCACTAAGCAGGCAGCAGCCTGCCGTCCGAAGGGGCGTCGCGGGAAACCGCGGCGCCCTTTTTAGTGCCGAAAGCTAAAGGTCCCTCACTGCCGTTCGGGATGACAGCTTTTCTGCAGCGACGCACGGCACCACCCTCAGCAAAATTGTCATCCCGAACGGCAGTGAGGGACCTTTGACTGACGAGCGATAGCCCCGGTCGGCCCGCCCCTCCCTCGAGGCGGGCCGCCACGGATATGCTCCAGGCTACTTCGCGTACTTGCCCGTGAGCTGCGGCGTGTGCGGGCCCTCGCCGCCCTTCTCCTTGTGCTGGAGACGGGTGGTGCGGGCCCAGGTACGCTTCAGCTCGTCCTTCACGCTGAACTTCAGCGTGCCGATCTTCTCGACCGTCAGCTCGATCTTGTCCCCGTCCATGAACGAGTTGAGGCCGCGATGGTTGGTCCCGGTGGCGACGATGTCGCCGGGCTCGAGCGTATGGATCGAGCTCACCCACTCGATGATGCGCGGGATGTGGTGCGCCATGTCCGACGTGTTGAACTTCTGCATCACGTTACCGTTGTTGGTCAGCGTGATGGCGAGGTTCTGCGGATCGGCAATCTCGTCGGCGGTGACGATGCAGGGACCGATCGGCGCGAAGGTGTCGCGTGACTTCATCTGGAAGAAGACGTTGCCCGGCGGCGGCAGGCCGCGGGCCGAGCCGTCGATGAAGCAGGTGTAGCCGAAGATGTGCTTGAAGGCGTCGGCCGGCGCCACGCGGGTCGCGCGCTTGCCGATGATCAGCGCCATCTCCGCTTCACCCTCGAAGATCGAGGCCGGCGCATCGGGCAGCACCATCGTGTCGCCGTCGCCGATCACCGCGGTCGCCGCCTTGTGGAAGGCATTGATGGCGGGCTTCTCGGGCAAGGTGCCGTCTTCCATGTAGTTCACCGCCATGCAGACGATGTTGCCGGGCTTCGGCACAGGCGGACGCAGCTTCACGCCCGACACCGGCACGCCCTTGCCATCGGCAGCGGCCTTCTCGACCCTGGCCTTGTAGGAGTCCCAGCTGGCGATCAGGCCGACGATGAGATCGCGCGAGTCGAGATGCGGGATGTCCTTCACGGCGTCGGTCACGTCGACGACCTGGTCACCCTTGATGACGCCCAGGCGGTAGTCATTGAAATAGCAAAGCTTCACTTCTTCTCTCCCTCTTCGAGCACTTTCCTGGCGACGTTGGCGGCCGACATCGCGGTCGGCCAGCCCGAATAGAATGCGAGATGCGTGATGAGCTCGATCAGCTCGTCCTTGGTCACTCCATTGTTGATGGCACGGGCGAAGTGTCCTGTCTGCTGCTCCGTGCGGTTCAGCGCGACCAGCGCTGCACACGTGATGAGACTGCGATCGCGCTTCGACAGGCCCGGCCGCTCCCAGACATCGCCGAACAGGACATCGTCGGTGAGTTCGATCAGCTTGGGGGCGAAGGAACGGAGGGCATCGCGCGGGCTGGGAGCCGGCGGGCTGGACATGGAATCTCTCCTTTTCAGCGTGGGAAGACGGGGCTAGCGTTCCTCCAAAGAGCGGAGGAAACAATGGCCGTCATCAAGGCTGCGGAATTTGCCTGGCCCCGTATGGAGACGCCGGACCTCGACGAGATGGAGGAATTCCTCACCCATTTCGGACTGACCGGCGCCGAGCGTACTCCCACTGCGCTGTACATGCGCGGCACCGACGATCACCCTCATCTGCACGTCACGCACAAGGGCGGCACGAAGTTCATCGGCTTCGCCTACCACGCCGCCGACGAGGATGACCTGAAGCGCCTCGCCAGGCTGCCGGGCGCCTCGGGAATCGAGACGCTGGACGAGCTGGGCGGCGGCAAGCGCGTGCGCCTCACCGAACCGAACGGCTACCAGATCGAAGTCGTGTCGGGGCAGCAGCGTGTCGAACCGGTCAAGGTCACTCGCGACGAGCACAACACCGCCCGCGAACCCGGCCGCCGCGTCGGGCGGGTCATGCGGCTGGGCAAGTCGCCCACATCGATCCAGCGCATCGGCCATGGGGTGCTTTCGTCGCCCAGGGTCACGGAAACCGTAACCTGGTTTCGCGACACGCTGGGCATGATCCGCTCCGACGACGTCTATGTCGGCGAAAAGGAAAACATCATCGGCTCGTTCAACCGGCTGGATCGCGGCGACGCCTATGTCGATCACCACGTCTTCTTCTGCAATCACAATACCCGGGCCGGCCTCAATCACGTCTCCTTCGAGGTGCAGGACATCGACTGCGTCTTCCAGGACCACGAGTACATCAAGCGGCTGGGCAAGTACGACCATATGTGGGGCATCGGCCGCCACCTGCTGGGCAGCCAGGTCTACGACTACTGGTGCGATCCGTGGGGCCGCGTCCATGAGCGGTGGGCCGACACCGACCGCCTGAACGCGGCCAATGGCGGCAATCTCGTCAGCGCCGAGGAAGGCTTCCAGTCGCAATGGGGTGACCGGCCGCCGGACCGCTTCCTGGGTCACGCCAGTCCCTAACGACGCATGTTGGCGGCGAGCCACTGCACGGTCGCCGCCACGGCCTGGTCGTCGGTGCCGTAGAAGCCGTGATAGTGCGCCGCGCCGCAGGCGTCAGCCGTCGCACCGCGTGGACTGCCGCCATCGAGCGTCACGATATCGACCCGGGGTGAGCCGATGAGCAGTGCCTTGAAACTGTCGGCATCCGCCGGCGCGGAGACACGGCAGGAATCGAGCCTGTGGCGCAACAGGAGTACGGGCACGCGGATTGCTCCCACATCGCCGACCGAGCTGGCACTGCCTGCCCCGCCTTCGTTGCCCATCAGAACACCTGAGGAGATCACCGCGGCGTCCGGCAGGACAGCCGACTGCCGCGTGAAGACGCTCGCCACAGCAAGTGCCCCACGACTGGTGCCGATGACCGCGACCGGGCGGGCGACCTGGCGAGCCGCCGCGACGACCGCCGCAACGTCCTGCGCATAGGCCGTACCGAAGCGATAGTTGCGCGTGCCCTTCAGGTCGCTGGCGACGTCTGGAACGAACACCGCATAGCCCGCCTGCACATAGAGTGCGCGCGTCCTTACCAGATGATTGCCACCGAGATTGCTGCCAATGCCCCCCTGCTCGTCGAGGTTCAACACGCCGTCGCCGCCGGCCATCAGCACCACGCTGCCGCCGGGATTGGCCGGCCTGTCGACCAGTACGCGCAAGCTTGCGCCGGGGCGCGGCGTCAAGGTGAGAAGCGTATCCGCGGCCTCTGCCGGCAATGCCGCCACGAGAAGCAGGAGGGCAAGGGCCGCGCTGCGCATCCCTACTTCGCCTTGAACTTGTCCGGCAGGCGCTCCTCGTTGCCCAGCGCCACCTTGCGCACGCCCTCACTGTCGGGGCTGGGCGGGAAGCCCTCGGAGGCGCGCGGCGCCGGCGTCTCGACGACCGTGTTGGACAGGCGGCCGACGCCCGTCACCTCGATATCGATCGTGTCGCCGGCTTCGAGCGGCCGCGAGTTGGCGGGCGTGCCCGTGAGCAGGATGTCGCCCGGCAGGAACGTGATGTGCCGCGCCAGATCGGCGATCAGGTAGCCGCAGTCGAAGATCTGCTCGCTGACCGCCCCCTCCTGCACCATCTTGCCGTTCTTGTAGCTGCGCAGGGTCGACTGGCGCACATCGACGCCCGACACGAGACCCGGGCCGATCGGGCAGAACCCGTCCATGCCCTTCACGCGCAACATCGAGCCCCCGTCGGTATCGCGGAAATCGTGGCAGCCGAAATCGTTGGCCGGCGCGAACCCGGCGATGCAGTCCCAGGCCTCCTCCCGGCTCACGTTCTTGGTGACCCTGGAGAAGACCACGGCCATCTCGCCTTCGTAATTCACGTACTTGTAGCCCTTGGGCTTTACCAGCTCGCCCTTGTGGGCGTTGAGCGCGGTCAGCGGCTTCTGGAAGTAGGTCGGCGTCTTGGGCGGCGTATGGGTGTTGTTGAACTCGTAATAGCGCGAGATGTAGTTCACGTGGACGCACAGGATCTTGGTCGGATTGCACGGTGGCAGGTGCACCACGTCCTTCTCGTCGGCGGTGCGGCCGTCTGCGAAGACGATCTTGTCGTCCTTGAACTCGACCCAATAGGCGCTGCCGTCTTTCATGATGTGACGGATTTCCTTGCGCGGTCCCGCGAGAACACTCATCTCACTTAACTCCCCTCACTGAACATCGAACCAGACATGGACATTGCCGGTACCGGCCGCGTTCTCGTATTCCGAGAGTTGCGTGCCGCGGGCGCGGCAATCCCTGCCGCCCAGCGCCCCCATCATCTGCGCGTAGTGCGCGCCGCGACCTTCGTACTTGGCCACTTCCAGCTCCGGGAAGCGGTCGATCACCGTGTCGTGCCGCCCCTGCTTCCAGAGTTCCAGTACCTCCATGTCGAGCGCGCGATTGTTCGGCTCGGACACGTTATCGGGATGCCAGACGCACGGATTGGGCGGCACATGGTCGAGGTCGTAGAACTTGTGGCTCATCGCGCCCGAAGCCAGCAGCACGACGCGCGCATCGGAGCGCCGGATCGCCTCGCCGACGACCTCGCCCATCTCCAGGAAGTGCTTGAGCCTGGCGGTCTGGCAGGTGCCGACACTCAGGACCCTCTCGCCCCGGCCCAGATAGTGGATCACGTTGAGGGTCGGATAGTGCATCGGCAGCGTTTGCTCGACCACGTTCCGGGCGGCGACCGTCTTTTCCTGGGCCACTTTCTCGACTTCGGCGGCGAGCGCCGGGGCGCCGGCATGGTCGTAGGGAAAGCGCGTCATCGAGAACGGCAGTTCGTCGGACGTGTACGTCCCCTTGTAGTGCGCCGCGCCCGCCACGAGATGCAGCGACGTGGTGAGCCAGTGCGTGTCGAACAGCACGAACGTGTCGGGCTTCACCTCGTCAATCTTCGCGCGGACGCGGTCGAAGCCCTCGATCAGGTCCGAGTCGCGGCCGTTGCCGCGCTGGACCCTGACCTCCTTCGGTTGCACCAGGCCGGGATGGTGCGAGACGACGGCCGCGCCAACGATCTGCCCCATGGACCTACGCTCCCTTCGCAGCCTGGATGGCGCGCCAGACATTCTCCGCCGTCGCCGGCATGACCATGTCGCGGACGCCCAGGGGCGCCAGTGCGTCGATCACGGCGTTCATCACCACGGGCATGGCACCCACCGTGCCCGCCTCGCCCGCCCCTTTGGCGCCCAGCGGATTGTACTTGGTCGGCACGGGGTTCGACTTCACCTCCATGCTGCACATCGTGTCGGCGCGCGGCATCGTGTAGTCGAGGAAGCTCGCGGTCAGGAGCTGGCCGCTTTCGCGGTCCCAGATCACCTGCTCGCCAAGGATCTGGCCGACGCCCTGCGCCACGCCGCCATGGATCTGCCCCTTGAGACCGATCGGGTTGATCACCGTGCCGACATCGTCGACCACGGCGTAGCGATCGAGTTTCACCTCGCCGGTCTCTGCGTCGACCTCGACCTCGCAGATGTGGCAGCCGTTGGGATAGGTGTCCTTCTCGCCGAGGTAAGTGGCGTTCTCGTAGAGACCGCCCTCGAAGCCGCTCTTGGGCCACTTGGTGGGATTGAAGGCCGCCATCGCGACCGCCTTCAGCGTCACCGTCTTGTCCGTGCCCTTCACCTTGAAGGTGCCGTCGGCGAACTCGATGTCCTGCTCACCTGCCTCCAGCAGATGGCCGGCGAGCCGCTTGCCCTTGGCGATCACCTTCTCCGCGGCCATGAAAAGCGCCGAGCCGCCCAGCACCGTCGACCGCGAGCCGTTGGTGCCCATGCCGAAGGCCACGCGGTCGGTGTCGCCGTCGATGAACTGCACGTCGTGGGGATCGATGCCCAACCGCTCGTTCAGGATCTGCTTGAACATGGTCTCGTGCCCCTGACCCTGCGCCTTGGTGCCCATCAGCAACGCCGCCGTGCCGGCCGGATTGAAGCGGATCTCGGCATATTCCGGCTGCGCCGTGCCGGCCGCCTGTTCGATGGCGTTGACGATGCCAAGCCCGCGCAGCTTGCCGCGCTTCTTCGAATCCTCCGCGCGCGCCGCATAGCCCGCCACGTCCGCGAGCTTCAGCGCCATGTCCATGTTCTTCTCGAATTCGCCGCAGTCGTAGAACGGCCCTGCCGGGCTCTGGTAGGGCAAAGCAGCATCGCCCAGGATGTTCTTGCGCCGCAGTTCGACCCGGTCGACGCCCAGCTCGCGGGCCGCATCGTCGATCAGCCGCTCGATCAGGTAGATGGCTTCCGGCCGCCCGGCACCCCGATAGGGTGCCGTCGGGTTGGTGTTGGAGAGCACGCCCACCACGTTGAGGTAGGCCTTGGGGATCAGGTAGACGCCCAGCACCGTCCCGATCATGCCGAACGGGGCCAGCAGGTTGCGGTCGGAGCCGACATAGGCGCCGATATTGGCCAGCATGTTGAGACGCAACGCCACGAACTTGTTGTCGACGTCGAGCGCCAGCTCGATCTCGCCGACATTGTCGCGGCCGTGCTCGTCGGCCATCACCGCCTCGGAGCGTTCACAGCACCACTTCACCGGCCGCAGCAGCTTGCGCGCCGCCCACAGCGTCAGGCGATGCTCGACATACTGCCAGCCCTTGGTACCGAAACCGCCGCCGACGTCACCTGCGATGACCCGCATCTTGCTCTCGGGCACCTTGAACACGTTCTGCGCCAGCATGTTGCGCACGCGGTGGGGATACTGCACGTCGGCGTAGAGCGTCATGCGGTCCTCGCCCTGGTCGTACACCCCCAGGGTGCCACGCGGCTCCATGTACTGGGCATGGACGCGCGTGATGACATAGCGGCGCTTGATGACCCGGGCCGCGCCCTTGATCGCTTCCTCGGTCGCGGCCTTGTTCCCGCGCTCGATGAAGTTGGAAATGTTGTCGGGGCAATCGTCCCAGACCGAAGGCGCGCCCGGCTTCACCGTGTCTTCGGTCAGCGTCACCGAGGGGATCGGCTCGTAGTCGATCTCGACCAGCTCGGCGGCGTCCTTGGCTTGCGCCAGCGTGTCGGCGATCACCATTGCCACCGGATCACCGACATAACGAACCCTGTCGGTGACCAGCGCCGGCCGTTGCGGCGCGAACATCGGCTTACCGTCGGGCCGCTTCCGCGGCATGTTGGCCTTGGGCATGCCGAGCCCGTCGGCCACCACGTCGTGGCCGGTAAGGACCGCTGCCACGCCCGGCGCCCCGGACGCGGCCCTGGTGTCGATGGACCGGATCTTCGCGTGCGCATGCGGCGAGCGCACGAACACGGCATGTGCCTGTCCCGGGAGGTTCACGTCGTTGACGAAACGGCCCTGCCCGCGCAGCAGACGCGGGTCTTCGAAACGCAATACCGGCTGGCCGATTCCATACTTGCTCATGACGCTCTCTCCTGCGGACGCACGTTCTGACTCTAGGACTGGCTGACGACGTGGGCGAGCGGACGCCAGCGCGCCATGTCGGCCTCTACCCGCGCCCAGAATTCAGCCGGACTGCTGACCCTCGTGTCGTTGCCCAGCTCCTCGAGCTTGGCCTTGAGGTCGGGCCGCGCCATCGCCTGCCTGAAAGCTTCATAGAGGCGGTCACGGATGGCCGGCGGCAGGCCGGCCGGCGCCGTGAAGCCGAGCCACGACACGATGTCGTAATCGGGCACCACCGTCTCGGCGACTGTCGGCACATCGGGAAAGCCGGGATGCCGCTCCTTCGACGTGACGGCGAGCGCGCGCAGCTTGTCGGTCTTCATCAGCGGCTGGGCGTTGGAGAAGGTCACGACATGCATGTCGAGCCGGCCGCCCACCAGGTCGTTATATGGCTGCCCTATGCCGCCCTTGTAGGGAACGTGGGTCATCTTGGCGCCGGTCTTCTCGAGCATCAGCTCCATCGCCATGTGCAGCGTCGAGCCCACGCCGGACGTGCCGTAGGTGAGCTTGCCGGGCTCGCGCTTGCCTTCGTCGATATAGGCCTCAATCGTCCTGAAGCGGGAGTCCGGCGCCACGGTGAGGACGAAAGGAAAGCGCGTTATGATCGAGATGAAGTCGAAGTCCTTGAGCAGGTCGTAGCTCAGGCTTCGGTCGGTAGCCGACACGACCGCCTGGCCTCCCGTCATGAGGTAGAGCGTATAGCCATCGGGCTTCATGCGCGCGATCTGACTGGCCGCCAGCCGCTCGGCTGCTCCGGGACGTGGCTCGATGACGATTTGCTGCCCGAGTATCTCGGTCAGCGGCACGCTGAGATGGCGAGCGATCGTGTCGGGGTTGGAGCCGGCGTCGTAGCCGTGCATCAGGCGAATCGTCTGCGACGGATAGGCCTGCGCACGCGCAATCGCGGGTGCGCCGGCCGCCGCCGCCGCGGCCGACATCAGCAAAGTCCTGCGTCTCATCGTTCGTTCCCTCCTCCAGTGACGGGCCGCTGTTATCCCAGCGGTCCCATGAACGTCTGATCGGCATAGGTGTCCGACATCGGATCGAGCGTCTTGGGCCAGTCCTTGCCGACCTTGCGCCGCAGTTCAGCCGGCCGCGGCTTCCCGTCCCAGCCGATGCGCTCCATGTAGTAGTGCAGCATGAGGCAGTGCCCGGCCGGATCGACGATATGCGCGGCATAGTCGACGCCGGGATAGAGGTCTGGCGGGATCGCATCGGTGAATTGGACGCCATGCTTCTTCAGGAAGCTCACCGCGTCGCGAAGCTGCTGGTAGCTGCCGACCTCGACGCCCATCGAGGCGCAGCTCGTGTCGGGGTTCAGCCCCAGCTCGCCGCGCAGCGCCTTGGGGAAGAGCGACAGGGAATGGTGCTCGCTGCCGTTGCGCAGAAAGACGCAGCGATGGCCCTTCCATGTCACGGTCTCCGTGCGGATGAAGCCCATCGTCTGCGTGTAGAACGCTTCCGAGGCGCCGACGTCCGCCACGAACAGGCTCATCGGCCCGATGCTCGTGACCTTGAACGGCCGCGGCAGGCGCGTGCCAGCGACGACATACTCCTCCCCGGTGCGGTCCTGGATGACATTGCCGGCATTGATGTCGATGCCCTTTGCAATGGCGTCGCGCACCTCCTGCTCCTCGGAAATCTGAGGGAGCTCCGGCGTCTCGCGGAAAGCCCGGTAGTACATCGACTTCGGCTTCGAACGACCATCCCAGCCGAGCTGCTCCATGCCGTAGTAGAGTTCGACGGTGTGGCCGTCCGGATCGCGAATATAGGTGTGCCAGTTGCTGCCCGGCATGTCGCGGCCGACGCGGCGGATCTCGACGTCCCGATCGCGAAAGTAGTCGGCGGCGGCGAAGACCTCGTCCATCGTGCCGACCTGCCAGGTGATCTGGTTGACCGTGACGTCGCGCGACACGGCGTCGTCGCCGAAGATCGCGCCCAGGGACTTATGTGCCAGCAGGAAGGCGTGATGGTCGGAATTGTGGCTCATGAAGACGATACGCGGATCCTGCAGTCGCTTGGCCATTTCCTCGCGTCCGGGCACCTTGGAGAAGTCGCGCGTGTCGGTGACGCGAAAGCCCAGCAAGCGGGAATAGAAGTCGAGGCCTTTGTCCATGTCGGCGACGTTGAAGCCGAAATGTCCGAGTCGGCGGATCTTGAACGGCCGCGGATAGCGCACGCCACCGACATCGTAGGTTGCCGTCTTGTGAATTGAATCCATGTTCCCTAACCCTTTCGACGTTTGCCGATCTTGAGTGCACGGGCGTTGCCCCTGATCAGTCCGGGAACATCCGTTACGGCCTGCTCGACGGTTGTCCGGATGTGCTGCTCCAGCAAGGAGCAGGCGAGATCCGAGTCGCGCGCCAGTACGGCGTCGCGGATTTCCAGATGCTCGTTGCGGCGATTCTGCCGGCTGTGAATCATCGTCAGCCAGTGATAGCGCCGTGCCTGGTCGAACAGCTCGCTGCGGAAGTGCAGCGACCAGGGCGAACGGCAGGTTGCCACCAGGGAGTCGTGATAGCGCTTGTGGCGCTTTCCCCATTCCTGCTTCACGGCCGGCGCATCGTCCGGCTTGGGCGCCGCCAGCTTGCCCAGCAAGAAGTACGAGCTGACGATTTCGGCTTCCCAGGCATCGGTGCCGTGGCGGATGGCGTCGGCCAGCGTCTTGGTCTCGAGATAGACGCGCAGCTCGGAAAGATCGAGGAAGTCGGCCAGCGAGATCGGCGCCACCTGGAAGCCTCGACCCGCCTCCATGCGCGCCAGACCCTCCGACACGAGATGCGACAGCGCCTCGCGCAGGGTTCCGACGCTGGTGCCATAGCGCTGCCGCAACTCGCCGAAGCGCAGCTTCTGGTCGGGCTTCAGGACGCAGCAAAGAATGTCCTCGCGCATCTTGCGCAGGACATCGAACGTCGCGGCGTCCTCACGACTGACGTCCTGCGGCGCGGTGGTCGCCGCCAGGTTCTCGTTGGCCCCCTCGAACGCGGCGGCAGGAAGGACTTTGCCCATGATGGCTTCTCAAACTCCCAGATAGGCTTCGCGGATGTGCGGCTGCTTCAATAGCTCGTCCGGCAGGCCGGTGGCCACGATGCGCCCCTGCTCCAGCACGTAGGCCCGGTCGGCGACGCTGAGCGCCTTGAGCACATTCTGCTCGACCAGCAGCACGGCGGCGCCGTCGTCCCGCACCCGGACAATGATGTCGAACATGTCGTCGACGATGGTCGGCGCAAGGCCCAGCGACGGCTCATCGAAAAGCAGGATGCGCGGCTGCGCCATCAACGCCCGGCCGATCGCCACCATCTGCTGCTGTCCGCCCGACAGCTCGCCGGCCGGCTGCGCGCGCTTCTGGCGCAGGATCGGGAACAGGCCATAGACCCGCTCCAGCGATTGCGTCCGCATCGAGCGTGGCCCCGGGAGATAGCAGCCCAGCTCGAGATTCTCCTCGACCGTCATCTTGGTGAACAGCCGCCGCCCCTCGGGCACCAGCGCGATGCCGTGGCCGCAATAGCCATGCGGACGGACGCGCTTCATGTCTGCGCCGTCGAAGCGCAATTCGCCCTCGCGGTAGCGCAGCATGCCGGCGATGGCGTTGATCAGCGTCGTCTTGCCCGCGCCGTTGGGGCCGATCACCGACACGATCTCACCGGCGTCGACATCCAGCGAGACATCCCACACCGCCGGCGCATCGCCATAGCCGACATGGAGGTTGCGGACTTCAAGCAGCATAGGCTTTGCCGAGATAGATGCTGACGACGCGTGGATCGCGCATGACTTCGCGCGGCGGGCCCAGGGCAAAGAGCTTGCCTTCGTTGAGCACCGCGACGCGATCGGAAAGTTCGACCACGGCCCGCATGAGATGCTCGACGAACACGATGGTGGCACCCTGCGCCCGGATCGCGCGCACCAGCCGGATTGCATTGTCGACCTCTGCCGGATTCAGCCCCGACAGGACCTCGTCCAGCAGGAATCCCGTCAGCGACAGCGTGCCACCCACCCGCACCGGCTTGCCCGAGGGCGCCGCGCGCACGATGGCCGGTGCCGCGAGCATCGCCGTCGAACCCAACAATCCAGCCAAGACATGGCGACGCCGCCATGAGCCCACCCGCTCGCGCATTCCGCTTCCTCCTTCGACATTTGCTTGATTCGAACGTCGTTGAAATGGATCGAGACGGAGGACTTCTCGTAAGTAAACGGATTTTCGAAACTTGCGAAACTATTGAATGTGGTCCGTTCTGCGGGAATTGAGGGCCATCGACAACGCAGACGGCGCAGATCTTTCGGCATATTCTCCGCCCCGGTTCGCAACGGAGAAGTCCCATGAAGAGCTACAAGGTCGTCGAATTCGGTCAGCCGCTGCAAAGGGTCGAGGAGAACACTCCCGCGCCGCAGGGCGCCGAGGTGCTGGTCAAGGTCACGGCCGCCGGCGTCTGCCACAGCGACGTGCATCTGTGGGAGGGCTTCTTCGACATGGGCGGCGGCAACAAGGTGTCGACGCAGAAGACGATGAACCCGCCGCGCACCATGGGACACGAGATCGTGGGCGAGGTCGTGGCGCTGGGTCCCGACGCCAAGGGCGCCAGGGTCGGCGACAAGGCCGTCGTCTATCCGTGGATCGGCTGCGGCAGCTGCTGGTACTGCGCCAACGGCCGCGAGCATCTCTGCCCGACCCCCCGTGCGCTCGGCGTCAACAACGACGGCGGCTACGCCGACCACGTCCTCGTGCCCGACGCCAAGTATCTCTATCCCTATGGCGACATTCCTACCGAGCTGGCCTGCCTCTATGCCTGCTCCGGCATCACCGCTTTCAGTGCCGTGAAGAAGGCGGTCGGCGAGGATGCCGGCAAGCCCATCCTGGTCATCGGCGCCGGCGGCGTCGGCCTGATGGGCGTGAAGTTCGCGCAGTCGGTGCTGGGCCATGCGCCGATCGTGGCCGACATCGACGAGAACAAGCGCAAGCTGGCCCTCGATAACGGCGCCGTCGCTGCCATCGACCCGCGTGACAAGGACGCCCGCAAGAAGGTCTTCGAACTGACCGGTGGCACCGGCGTCGGCGCAGCGATCGACTTCGTCGGCGCCGAGAGCACCGCGCAGTTCGGCGTCAAGGCACTGGCCCGCGGCGGCCGGCTGGTCGTCGTCGGCCTGTTCGGCGGCACCTTCTCGCTCCCGATGCCTATGTTCGCCTTCACCGGCTGCCAGATCGTGGGCTCGGTCACCGGCAGCCCGGGCGAGATGAAGGAGATGATGGACCTCGTCACCTCGGGCAAGGTGACGCCGGTGCCGATCGTCCGGCGCACGCTCGACGAGGCCGACACCACGCTCCAGGAACTGCGCAAGGGCCTGATCATGGGGCGGGCCGTTCTCGTCCCGTGAGCCAGGCGACACGCGCTCTCGCCCACGCCTTCGACACCGGAGCGCTCGCCCCCAGGCGGGCGTTCTTCCTGCGCGCCGAGGACCCGCCTTTTGAAGACATCGACGCCGAGCAGTCGTTCCGCCCGGCTTTCCTTCGACTGAAGCAGGCCGTGCCGCGGCTGGAACGCGGCGGGCATGAACTCGGGCTCGTGCTGCTGACCAAGCACAAGGAAGAGAACTTCGCCAATATCGCGCGCGGCTGGGCGCTGCTCGCGCCTGGCGGCATTCTGGTCGGTGCGGGCGCCAACGATGACGGCGCCGCCAGCCTCGAAAAGCATGTCGGCAAGGCGTTCGGTGGCGTCGACTCGCTGTCGAAGTTCCATAGTCGCGTCTTCTGGTTCGCGAAGGCCAGCCACAATCCGCCGGACTACTGGCAGAAGCTCGCAACACTGCAGCCCGTCGGCGACGGCTCGTGGCTGAGCCAGCCCGGCATCTTTTCGTGGGATCATGTCGACGACGGCTCGGCCCTTCTGGCGGCGCACCTTCCTGGAGACATGGCCGGACGCGTCGCCGATTTCGGCTGCGGTTGGGGTTTCCTCACACGGCACGTCCTGGGCACCTGCCCCGCCGTCACGAAGATCGACGGCATCGATGCCGAACATCGAGCCGTCGAAGCGGCTCGCGCCAACGTCGTCGACCCGCGCGCCACATTCCATTGGCTCGACCTGATCAGCGAAGCGGCGCCGGCGAAATACGACACCATCGTCTGCAATCCGCCGTTCCATGCCGGCCGCGCCGCCGAGCCGGCCCTGGGTCAGGGATTCATCGCCGTGGCGGCCCGCGCACTGAAGCCCGGCGGCCGCTTCTACATGGTGGCCAACCGCGGCCTGCCCTACGAGCCCCTGCTGAAGACGCACTTCGCGTCGGTCGAGACCTTGTCCGACAACAACAAGTTCAGGGTGACGCGCGCGGTTCGCTAGAGTCATTGCCAGCGCGACCAACGCAATTGCAGCATTCAAAAACGACCTCACCCTGAGGAGCGCGCCGAAGGTGCGCGTCTCGAAGGGTGGGCACGAGCACCGCGTTTGTCGCCCATCCTTCGAGACGGTCGCGGCGCGACCTCCTCAGGATGAGGTTGGGTTGGTCGATGAAAATTGACCGGCGATCAGGAACTCCTTGTTCCCCTCCGCGCCGGTGATCGGGCTCTCCGTCACACCGAGCACCTGCCAGCCGCTCTGCCCGGCCAGCCACGACGAGATCGTCTCGACGACTTCGGCATGCAGCTCGGGCTCGCGCACGATGCCGCCCTTGCCGACCCGGCCCTTGCCGACCTCGAACTGCGGCTTGATGAGGGCCGCGAGATGCGCGCCCGGCGCGGCAAGCGCGAGCGCGGCCGGCAGGACGAGCCGCAGGCCCACGAACGAGGCATCGCAGACGACGAGGTCGACGGGTTCCGGTATCTCCGCGCGCGTGACGTCGCGGATGTTGGTCTTCTCCATAGAGACGACACGCGGATCGGTGCGCAGCTTCCACGCGAGCTGGTTGGTGCCGACATCGACGGCGAACACCTTCGCGGCCCCGCGCTGCAGCAGGCAGTCGGTGAAGCCCCCGGTCGAGGACCCGACGTCGAGGGCGATGCGACCCGTCACCGGAATCGCGAAGTGATCGAGCGCCTTCTCGAGCTTCAGCCCGCCGCGCGAGACATAGGGGTGGAGCTGGCCGCGGACCTCGAGCGGTGTATCGGCAGCGACGCCCTGCCCCGCCTTCTCCAGCCGCCGGTCGTTCGTGAAGACGAGCCCGGCCATGACCAGTCGCTGCGCGGCGGCGCGCGTTTCCACCAGCCCGCGTTCGACCAGCGCCACGTCCAGCCGTGTCTTCGCCAATACTGTCTCCCTTCCGGGGACCTGCTAGCATGCCGCGCATGAGCATGAAACTTCTGGAGGGCGAACGCGCCCTGATCACCGGCTGCGCCGGCGGCATTGGTCGCGGTATCGCGAAAGCGTTGCAGGCCGAGGGCGCCCTCGTGCTCGGCAGCGATATTGCAGCACCGCCCGCCGAGGACGGCATCGACTTCCTGCAAGCCGACCTCGCCAGGAAGGACGGCTGGAAGCTGCTGCTAGACGCCGCCGTGAAGAAACTCGGCACGATCTCCCTGTTCGTGCACGCCGCGAGTCCGCGCCGCATCGAGGTCGACACACCGCTGTCGGTCAGCGAGGAGACATGGGATGCCATGACCGGCATCAACCTGCGCTCCGGTTTCTTCCTCGCCCGCGAGGTCGGGCGTCACATGCGCGACAACAAGATCAAGGGCCGCATCGTCCTGGTGACTTCGCAGCACCGCGAGACGCCACGCAACCTGCCTCACTACAGCGCCTCGAAGGCCGGCATGACGATGGTGATGAAGGAGCTGGCCCGCGTTCTGGCGCCGGACGGAATCCGCGTGAATGCGATCGCACCGGGCGCCATCCCGGGCGGCGGCTTCGTGGCCGGCAATCTCGATGCGCTCGTCGCTCAGATTCCGCTCGGCCGGGCCGGCACGCCCGACGACATCGCCCAGGTCGCGGTGGCAATCCTGTCGGAAAGATTTGGCCGCTATGTGGTGGGGACGACGGTAGAAGTTGATGGTGGACTGGGCCTCACGAGCTGGATTCCTGCCAGGGCTTGACCGGCCCTGTCGGAAGGGATGAGGTGCGGTCCGCAAACTGGAGGACTTCACCGATGACGCTTCGCATCAATTCGACCGCGCCCGATTTCAAGGCCGAGACGACCCAGGGTCCGATCGAGTTCCACAAATGGATCGGCGACGGCTGGGCGATTCTGTTCTCGCATCCCAAGGACTTCACGCCGGTCTGCACGACCGAACTCGGCTACATGGCCGGCCTCAAGCCGCAGTTCGACAAGCTCAACACCAGGATCATCGGCCTCTCGGTAGATCCCGTGACCAACCACGCCAAGTGGGCAAAGGACATCGAGGAGACGCAAGGCCACGCCGTCACCTTCCCGATGATCGGCGATCCAGAACTCAAGGTCGCGACCGCCTATGACATGCTGCCGGAAGGCGCCGGCTCGACCTCGGAAGGCCGCACCGCCGCCGACAACGCTACCGTGCGTTCGGTGTTCATCATCGGCCCCGACAAGAAGATCAAGGCGATGCTCGTCTATCCGATGAGCACCGGCCGCAACTTCGACGAAGTGTTGCGCCTGCTCGAATCCTGCCAGCTCACCGCCAGGCACCAGGTCGCGACGCCGGTGAACTGGAAGAAGGGTGAAGACGTCATCATCGTCCCCGCCGTCTCCGACGAAGCCGCCAAGGCCAAATATCCGAACGGCTGGAAGGCGCCGAAGCCCTATCTGCGCATCGTTCCCCAGCCCAAGGACTGATGAAAACTGCTTTCCTCCCCCGTCATACGGGGGAGGGCTATCGCATGTGAGCTGAAGCACCGTTGCAGTTCACTTTTCAAGAAAGCGAAAGGTCCCTCACTGCGTTCGGGATGACAATTTTCTGGGATTGGCGCCGTGCGTCGATGCAGAAAACGCTGTCATTCCGAACGCAGTGAGGGACCTTTGTCTTACGTGCGACACCCCTGGTCTGACGCGGGAGGTGAGTGATTTGGGCGTCGAACACCAAACCATCTCCCTTTATCCTCGCCCTGCTACGCTTCCGGGGAGATGTGAGATGACGGACGAACTGTGGCGCTGGTCTGCGGTCGACCTGGCACGGGCCATCGAACAGGGCGCGGTCTCCAGCGAGGACGCGACACGATCGGTCCTCGACCGCATCGAGGCCGTCAATCCGCAGGTCAACGCCGTCGTCGACGTCATGGCCGACGAGGCGTTGCGAACCGCGCGGGAGGCCGATGCCCTGCGCCGCAGCGGGGCCGCCTGCGGCCTGCTCCATGGCGTGCCGGTGACGGTGAAGGTCAACGTCGACACCAAGGGCCACGCCACGACCAACGGTGTCGTGGCCTATCGTGACCTCGTGGCAGCCGACGACAGCCCGGTCGTGGCCAACCTGCGCAAGGCCGGTGCCGTGATCGTCGGCCGTACCAACACGCCCGCGTTCTCGCACCGCTGGTTCACCGACAACGACCTGCACGGCCCGACGCGCAACCCGTGGGGCAAGGGCCTGACGCCGGGCGGATCGAGCGGCGGGGCGGCGGCCGCGCTCGCCGCCGGCATGGGCGCCATTGCGCACGGCAACGACTATGGCGGCTCGATCCGCTATCCCGCCTATGCCTGTGGCGTGGCGGGCCTGCGGCCGACGCCGGGCCGCGTGCCGGCCTTCAACCCTTCCGCTGCCGCCGAGCGGCCGATCACGGCGCAGCTCATGTCCGTGCAGGGCCCGCTGGCGCGCACCGTCGCGGACCTGCGCCTCGCCTTCGCCGCCATGGCGATGGGCGACGCGCGCGATCCCAACTGGGTACCGGCGCCGCTCGCCGGTCCCGCACCGCCCCGTCCGCTGCGCGCCGCCATCGCGCCCGCCCCGTTCGACGACGTGGTGCCCGAAGTGCGGGCAGCGATCGTGGCGGCCGGCAAGGCCCTCGAGGCGGCCGGCTACGTGGTCGACGAGATCGCGCCGCCCCGGCTCGGTGAGGCGGCCGAGCTGTGGCACCGGATGGTCGTCAACGACGAGCGGCGGGGCTTCGTCGCCACCGTGCAGGCGCTGGGCGACGCGGCGGCCCGACGCAATGTCGAAAGCCATCTGCGCTACGTGCCTGCGCTCGACGCCGACGGCCTGCTCGACGCGTTCGGCCCGCGCCTCGCCCTGATGCGGGCCTGGTCGCTGTTCTTCGCGCAATATGCGGTGGCGATCTTGCCCGTATCGCACGTCCTGCCCTTCCCCGACGGCCTCGACCTCCAGGACCAGCCGGTGGTCGATCGCATGATGGCGGCGCAGCACTGCCTGCTCGCGACGCCCGTGCTGGGCTATCCCTCGGTTTCGGTGCCGACGGGCCTTGCCGGCGGCACGCCGGTCGGCGTGCAGGTTATCGCCGCGCGCTTCCGCGAGGACCTCTGCCTCCATGCGGCGGAGATCGTCGAGGCCCACGCCCCGCGCCTCACGCCCATCGACCCGCGCGCCTGATTGCCGCGAACGGGGTGTTCAGCCGCGGGCTCGTTCCGAAGATTGTCCCAGGGCGGTCAGCGCGGTTGCCACGATCTGCGGCGCGTTGAGCCCCGCCCAGTCGTATTGCTTCGCCGGTGAGGCGTGATCGAGGAAACGGTCGGGCAGAACCATCGGCCGCACCTTGAGGCCGCCGTCGAGCAGGCCCGAGGTCGCGAGATACTGCAGCACGAAGCTCGAGAAGCCGCCGACCGAACCTTCCTCGATCGTGATCAGCACCTCGTGCTCGCGCGCCAGACGGCGGATCAGGTCGGTGTCGAGCGGCTTGGCGAAGCGGGCATCGGCCACCGTGGTGCTGAGGCCCTTGGCGCCGAGATCCTCGGCCGCCACCAGGCACTCCTGAAGACGCGCGCCGAAATTCAGGATGGCGATCTTCGTACCCTCGCGCACGATGCGGCCCTTGCCGATCTCCAGAGGCGTGCCCCTGGCCGGCAACTCCATGCCGACACCCTCGCCGCGCGGATAGCGGAAGGCCGAGGGGCGGTCGTCGATCTGCGCTGCCGTCGCCACCATGTTCATCAGTTCGACTTCGTCGGCCGCCGCCATGATGACGAAGTCCGGCAGGCAGCCGAGAAAGGCCACGTCGAATGACCCGGCATGAGTGGCCCCGTCGGCGCCGACAAGTCCGGCGCGATCGATGGCGAAGCGCACCGGCAGCTTCTGGATGGCAACGTCGTGCACGACCTGGTCGAAAGCGCGCTGCAGGAAGGTCGAGTAGATCGCGGTGAACGGCTTGAAGCCCTCGGTCGCCAGGCCGGCGGCGAAGGTGACGCCGTGCTGCTCGGCGATCGCCACGTCGAAGGTGCGTTCGGGGAAGCGCTCGGCGAACTTGTCGAGCCCGGTGCCCGACGGCATCGCCGCGGTGATCGCCACGATCTTCTTGTCGACCTCCGCCTCGGCGATCAGCGCCTTGGCGAACACGGCGGTGTATTGCGGTGCATTGGCGGCCGGCTTGGACTGCTTCCCGGTCACGACGTCGAACTTCACCACACCGTGGTACTTGTCCGCGCTCGCCTCGGCCGGCGCGTAGCCCTTGCCCTTCCTCGTGACGACGTGGACCAGGATCGGCTTGTCGAGCTGGCTGTCGCGGGCGTTCTTCAGCACCGGCAGCAGATGGTCGAGATTGTGACCGTCGACCGGGCCGACATAATAGAAGCCCAGCTCGTCGAACAGCGTGCCACCGGCGACGAAGCCGCGGGCGAATTCCTCGGCGCGCTTGGCCGCGAGTTCCAGCGGCTTGGGCAGGCTCTCGGCAAAGCTGCGGCCGAGGTTGCGCAGGGTAACGTAGGGCCGGCCCGACAGAAGGCGCGAGAGATGGCCCGACAGGGCGCCGACCGGCGGTGCGATCGACATGTCGTTGTCGTTCAGCACCACAATCAGCCGCGAGCGCAGCACGCCCGCATTGTTCATCGCCTCGTAGGCCATGCCGGCACTGAGCGCGCCATCGCCGATCACGGCGATCACGTTGTTCGAACCGCCCGCCAAGTCACGGGCGACCGCCATGCCCAACCCGGCCGAAATCGAGGTCGACGAATGGGCCGCGCCGAACGGGTCGTACTCGCTCTCGGAACGCCGCGTGAAGCCCGAGAGCCCGCCTTCCTGGCGCAGCGTGCGGATGCGGCTGCGGCGGCCGGTGACGATCTTGTGCGGATAGGCCTGGTGGCCGACGTCCCAGATCAGCCGGTCCTTGGGCGTGTCGAAGACGTAGTGCAGCGCCACGGTGAGTTCGACGACCCCCAACCCCGCCCCGAGATGGCCGCCGGTGACCGAAACCGCAGAAATCGTCTCCTGGCGCAGTTCGTCGGCAAGCTGGCGCAGCTGGTCGGCGCGCAAGCGGCGGATGTCGGCGGGAACGTCGACGGTATCGAGGAGCGGCGTCGTACTGTGCCCGGTCATTGAACTACTATACTCCAGCGCCAAGGCCCGTGCCCCAACTCAAGTGCGGCGCGCCACGACGAAATCTGTGGCTTGCCTTAGCAAATCCGCCGCCTCGCCGAACGGCTCGAGATGCGCGGCCGCCTGTCGCGCCAGCATGCCGGCCTGTGCCCGCGCGCGCTCGACGCCCAGCGTCGACACGAACGTGGCCTTTCCCGCCGCCTCATCCTTGCCCGGTGTCTTGCCGAGTTCTGCCGCATTGCCCTCGATGTCGAGCAGGTCGTCGGCGATCTGGAAGGCGAGGCCGAGATCGTGGGCATAGGCCGACAGCGACGCCCGCGCCGTGTCACCGGCCTTGCCCAGGATCGCACCCGCCGTGCACGAAAAGGAAATCAACGCTCCGGTCTTCAACCGCTGCAGGTGCGTTATGGCGCCGATCGACTGGTCTGCCCCCTCGACCTCCGCCAGAAGGTCGAGCATCTGGCCGCCCACCATGCCGCGGGCGCCGGCGGCCTTCGCCAGCTCGGCAACCAGCGCCACGCGCACCGCCGGGTCGCCATGCGTGTCCTCGTGCGCCAGCACCTCGAAGGCCAGCGCCTGCAGCGCGTCGCCGGCTAGGATCGCCGTCGCCTCGTCGAATTGCCGATGACAGGAAGGCTTGCCGCGCCGGAGATCGTCGTCGTCCATCGCCGGCAGATCGTCGTGGATCAGCGAATAGGCGTGCACGAACTCGATGGCGCTGGCGGTGCGCAAGGCAGGCAGCGCCCCGACCTTGAACAAGGTCGCAGTCGCCAGCACGAAGAAGCCGCGGAGCCTCTTGCCGCCACCCAGGCTCGAATAGCGCATCGCCTCGAAGACGCGCGCCTCCCCGGAGGCGCCCTTCGGCAGCAGGCGATCCATGGTTCGTTCGACAGAGCCGGCGGCGAACGAAAGGGCTGCGCCAAACTCAGCATGCGAAGACAAAGGCATGGGGACGCTGATCAGCCGAGGTCGGCCGGTTGCGTCGCGACCGAGCCATCAGCGGAGAACACGATCTTTTCCACCTTCATCTTGGCTTCGGCGAGCCGCTGCTCGCAGTGGCGTTTCAGCAGGGCGCCTCGTTCGTAGGCCGAAATCGCCTCGTCGAGCTTCACCTGGCCCCGTTCCAGTTGCTGCACGATGCCTTCCAGTTCCTTGAGCGCATCCTCGAACGAGAGCGCCGTGATGTCCTTGGGCAGTGTGTGTTCTTTGGCCAATTCTTGCCTCGCAACGGGTTGGTCCGCATCGTACCCGGCCGCGGCGAACATGTCGAAAGATGCCGCTCCCGTCATCAAAATAGGCCGAAAATTCCCGAATCAGAGAGCAGAACAGCGCTTCTGCAACTGACGATAATCGAATCACGCATTGGTGACATGGCCGCTTTGCATGTTCGCAGGTCAAAACCCGGCTCTGCGCATTGCGGCACGGATTAAGCGATGGCAGGTTCCGCTCCGCAAAGAAATAAACGGCCATTCACCAGGAGAAGACGCCCATGGGTAACGTAAGCCATCTCGTCACGCGAACCGCGGCCTTCCAGAGTTCGGTCGAAAACGGTCTTGCCGAGGGGACGAGCGGCAAGGACCGCCAGTTCGTCACGGCGCTGGCCCGTGGCCTCGACATCCTCCGCGCCTTCCATGCCGGCGAAGGCATGCTGGGCAACCAGGAGATCGCCCATCGCACCGGCCTGCCGAAGCCGACCGTCGCCCGCCTCACCCACACGCTGACCGAGCTGGGCTACCTCAACTACATTCGCCGCTTTCGGAAGTACGAGCTGGGCGCCTCGGTGCTGGCGCTGGGCTATGCCGCGATCTCGAGCATGGACGTCCGTCGCGCCTCGCGTCAGCCGCTGGAGCAGCTTGCGCACGCCCTCAACGCCTCGACCGCGCTGGGCGGCCGTGACCGCCATTCGATGATCTATCTCGAAGCCTGCCGCGGCCCGTCGGTCGTGGCGATCACCCACGATGTCGGCACCCGCGTGCCGATGGCGAGCACGGCGATGGGCCGTGCCTACCTGTTCTCGCTGCCCGACCTCGACCGCAACAAGCAGATCGATGCCATCCGCCGCCGCTGGCGCGACGACTGGACCAAGGTCAAGACCGGCCTCGAGCGCTCGTTCAAGGAACTGGCCGACCGCGGCTTCTGCGTCACCTGGGGCGAATGGCTGCCCGAGCTGTGCGGCGTCGGCGCTCCCCTGCGCAATTCCGACGGCACGGCGGCCTATGCCGTCAACGCCTCGGCGCCGATCTACCAGATCAGCCGCGACCGCCTCGAAGCCGACTGGGGCCCGCGTCTGGTCAAGGTCGCGCGCGACATCCGCACCGGCATGGCGGCCCAGCCGGCCGTCACAGGCTCGGCCGGCCCGGCCGTGCGCCCGATGATGAGCAACGGCAACGGCAACGGCAACGGCCATCGGCCGCCGATGTCGGCGATGGCGCGCCGCTAGGCGCGCCCTCCTCCCAACGGCTTTCCAGACATGGCAATCCAACGACCGGCCGACGCACGGCCGGTCGCCCCTTATGTGTTTCGCGGCTTCAATGGCGTGATCGGCCATCAGGTCGTGGCGTGGCGGCACGGCTTCGTCGAGATGCGCCTCGAGGTGCGGCCGGAACTGTGCAACGCCAACGGCCTGCTGCACGGCGGCGTGCTGATGACGCTCCTCGATTCGGCCAGCGGCTTCGCCTGCACCTTCAACGAGACGGCGACGACGCGGCGGCTGTCCGTGACGCTGGCCTTCACCACCCAGTTCCTCAAGGCCGGCCGCGAGGGCGACGTGCTCACGATCCTGGGCGCGTGGCGGCCCTCGACCAGCCAGAGCACCTTTGCCGCCGAAACCGAGATCTACAACCAGGCGAACGAGCTGCTGGCCACCGGCGCCGGCACTTTCCGCTACCTCAAGGGCGAGCGCAGCGACGGCACCCTCGAGTTCGTCGACCAGAAGGCTGCGGACTAGGTCGCGCCTGTCGCGCGCAGCCTGTAGCGCAGCCACATCGTGCCGCCTTCGAGGACTTCGTGGCTCACCAGAGTCATACTCTCGATCGGGGCCGGCCCGAGATCCTCGTCGCCCGAATTGAACACGATCGGGCCGCCGGTGCTGCCGTCGATGACCGGGCAGATCACCAGACTCAATTCGTCGATCAGTCCCGCGCGCAACAGCGCGCCGTTCGCGCCGCCGCCGCCCTCCAGCATGATGCGCTCGATGCCGAGTTCGCGGTTGAGCGTCTCCAGCGCCGCGGCGAGGTCGATCTCGCTCTTGCCCGCGAAGATGTAGGAGACACCGTCGGCGCGCAGGCCTGCGAGATGCCGGTCCGGCACGGCCTCGGTCAAAATCACGAGAATCGGATCGCCGCCGATATCCCGGCGCGCCCATACCGCCTTGCCGTTGCCGTCCAGAAATATCCCCCACGCCTTGGCCTCGCGCTGCGCAAACCAGTTCCCCCGCGGCAACACCTGGTCGGTCGGCGGATAGTGCGGCTCCGTGCCCTTGGCGAATTCCTGCGCCGTGACCCTCCCGCACAGCCACGACCCGCCACCCATCTGGTCGTGCAATCGCTCGAACAGGTTGGGCACGATGTTGGCTTTCGGCCGCCAGCGGCTGCCCCAGATGCGACCGTCGACGCTGCAGACCATGTGGCAAAGGACGTAGGGACGCCAATTCGTCGTCATGCCCAAACTCCGAAGGTGTCGTTTACTGCTGTTCGTCAGCTTTGCAACAGCGGCATTGCCTCACTGGCCGCCTATGCCGTCTTACCGCCCTTCAATCGCCTATTCGCATTGGCGGCGGCCTTTTGCAGGACCTCGCCTATACGGCTCTGCCAACCAGGCCCCCCGGACTTGAAATGCTGGAGAACCTCCGGGCTTAGACGGATCGACACAGGAATCTTGGTCGGAGCCTTCTGTGGCCCCCGCATCTTGGGGAATGCCGCTCGCGCATGAGGAGGAAGCTCGCTTGCAGGCCGGGCCTTGGCAAAGTCTTTTCTGGTCCACTCGGGGTTATCGTCTCTGTCGTTCTTTTGGCGGGGCATAACGGTCTATCTCCTTCTTGTGTGCCCGGCGAAGGCTGATCGCGCGCACGACACCCTTCCAGTCGGTGAAAACAAGACAGTGGGCGATGCCATCGATCAGGCCCCACGCACGGTACGAACTTCACCGTAATCGTTTCGGTCGTCGTCGATGACGGCGAGGATTTCGAGATCGGCCGCGCGGACCAGCGACATGCCATGCTTGGCGATGTTCGCCTTGTCCTTGGCAGGGTCGAATTCGACAGGCACGCCTGTATATACAATCTGCCGTCTCGCCGGTCAATTTGATCGTACATGGAATCTCAAAAGCTCGACCCAAAAGGAAGCCCGCCTCGGCTCGGATATGCGTGCCGGAGAGGCCGGTCTTGTCGCAGAGCTTCCGGCGCGCGCGGCAGATCGCTTCTACCGCCTGCTCGTCGGGAATCACGGCGAAGAACAGCCGGTCGGTCGGCCGCACCGTAATCATCTCATCTCTCGAAGACGTCAGCCGAGCGGGATGCGCGCGATGTGACGGTGCGTGGTCTGGCCGATCGGGCTGTGCACCAGCACGATCTCGCGGACCGTCCAGGCGATGGGATCGACGGGCTCGGCCTCGATGTGCCGGCCGGCATGGAGCAAGGTCACGTGCGGCGTGTAGCGGCGTGCCGGCCGTGGCGTGTCATCGAGCGAATCGCTCAGGCGCTGCTGAAGCACTTCCATGCCGACCGTCGAATCGTCGCCGGTCAGCACGAGCGCGCCGTTGGCGAAGCTCATGAGGCGATCGAACCCGACGCGAAACGACGGCATCGGCAGTCCGCTGGCGCGCGCCACCCAGCCGTCGATTTCGCCGGCATCGGGAAGGCCATGGCCTTCATGGACGGTGGCCAGCGTTACGTGAAAGTGCCCGGTCCCGAGAAGCCGCCCGGTCAGTCCATGCGCGGCCCGCCAGGCAGCGGCGCGCCGGGAGATCCGTTCCGCCGTCTCGGCGTCCGGCAGGACCGCGAAGAACAGACGGTCGGTGAAGCTCTGCCTCGTGCGGCGCATTCCGGCATGGCGCCGATGAAGGCGGTCCACCCCGAGACGGGAGAGCCCCTGCTCCGGCCGCGGCGCCAGCGGCGAGCGTCCTCCAAACATTTCGATCGTCGCCCCGCAAAGTGCGCTCACGGCATGTTTCCTTGGTTATTTGTTCATGATATGTTCCCAATGGGGATAAGGCAAGAGACCGGGGCAACCCCGAAACATTTGATACGATGGGCATATGCAAATCCGTGGATTCTACGAATTCGGCCATACGCTCGACGTTCTGAACGCCGACAGCCATGGCTTCTCACCGGCCGATGTCGCGCGCGTCGCCCGGTTCTGGGCCTATGGCGACATGCACGACAGTTCCGCGGGGTTCGTGCTGCAACTTCGCGACGGTCGCCACGCCTACGCCGAGTTCCTGCACTGGCATGGCTTCGAGCAAGACGAGGATTTCAGGATCGACGTGGAGATGCTCGAGGGCGACGAGTTGCCGACCGCGCCGCTGCGCGAGCCCCTGCCCGGCTCCGAGCCATGGCCGCCGGGCGGCTGGTCAGACGAAGCGGCTCATCTCGATCGTCTTCTGGCGGGCGGCCGCGACGACTGAGGCTGCGACGGCGACGGCGACGGCGACGGCGCCGTGGCTACTTCTTCGTCGCCTGCTCGCGCAGCGTCTCGGCGATCTTCCTGGCGTCGTAGGTCGGATAGAACTCGGTACGAAACGCCTTCCAGGCACCCTGCTCGACCGCGCGGTTGACCTCGCGCAGGCGGGCCGGCGGCACCCTCAGGGTCACGATGTAGCCGAGGCCCATGGCGATGTACCACGACTCGACCTGGATGCCCTCGGGCGGGAACTTCGCCCAGAAGCCCTGCTCGGCCTGGATCCTGTTGATCTCGTCGAGGTTCATCGTCTGGTCATGCCGCATGATGACCGTGAGCAGGATGTAGTCCGACGGCGTCGCCGCAGGTCAGGGAACGGCGGCAGCCGGCGGTGCAGGAGTCTGGGCCGCCGCTGGGAAGATGAGCGAGACACCTGTAAATGCTGCGATCGCGAGCCGGACTCCGAACCGCTTCATGGCGATCTCCTACTTTATCGTGATCTCCGTCGAGCCGAGCCCTTCGAATTCGGTCTTCGCAACACCGGTACCGGGCAGGAACGCCGGCGGATGCACGGAGCCGGTCAGCACGAGTTCGCCGGCCTTGAGGTGGCGTCCGTGCTTGTTGAGCGCGTTGGCGAGCCAGGCGAGCGAGATCATCGCGCCGCCCATGACGGCGCTGCCGGAGCCTGCCGCGAGTTCCCTGCCATCGAGCGTGGAGCGGCCCTTGAGATTGGCGAAGTCGAGCTTCTGCCAGTCCTTGATCTCGGTGCCTACGACCAGCGCCGCCTGCAGCACGTTGTCGGCGATGCGCGCGGGGCCGCCCATCCTGGTGACGTCGACATAGCGGTTGTCGACCAGCTCCATGCCGCAATGGAGCGCGCCGACATGGCCGCGGATGCTCTCGGCGGTGTAGGGCGAACCACCGGCCGGCGCGTCCCTGGAAATGCGGGCGACCAGTTCGGGCTCGATGCCGGGCTTCAGCGGCCATCCCTTGTCGAACGCCGCACCGCTCTGGCGCAGCCCGCTGTGATAGACGCCGGCGAAGACCGGGCCCGAGAGCTTCAGCGGCTCGTATTGCGTCGGCAGCGTCAGCGCCACCTTCCAGCCGGCGAACTTGTCCCCTGCGGCGGCGTAGAGATCGTGGACGGCGAACTGGACCTCGTAGGCATCGGCCTCCGAGAGGTTGGCCGTCGCCGCGATGATGTCCATCGGCTTCTGCGAGCGCCTTCCCTCGGCGATCTTCTCGGCGAGGGCGGCGATTTCCTTGGCGTCCACGGCGTTTCTCCCGACTTGAGGGAGCGATCATTGCCGTGTCGCCGCGTCAGTGCAAGCTACGCCCCGACGTCACTTTGGTTCGCGGTCGCAATAGTCGACCGTGTTCTCGGCG